>Ga0307304_10000074_pt1 | contig 18005 bp, 27 predicted proteins | sample ER_DNA_185_FD_194503 | JGI IMG/M metagenome (GOLD analysis project Ga0307304, IMG submission 194503) | Bulk soil microbial communities from the East River watershed near Crested Butte, Colorado, United States - ER_DNA_185 | ecosystem: Environmental > Terrestrial > Soil > Floodplain | place...
GCTCGCGAACTACAACAGCGGCTCGAACATCCTCACGATGTCGGTGTCGGGCTTCGCGGGCGCGGGTACGTCCAAGCTGCTCAACGACGCCCTCTCGAACGCCCAGGACATTTACGAGGACTCGCCGTGGGCCTCGGAGGACATGGTCTGGGTGCTCTCGAGCGCGTTCAAGAAGTACCTTCGCCAGATGGACGCCACCGGCAAGAACGGCGTCAACTGGTACGTGCCCCCGCTCGGTGGCGACCCGCAGACCGTGCGCGCCGGCCAGCAGCCGATCAACCAGGGCGTCATCGGCGGCACCCGGGCGTACTTCACCCGCGGCGCGCGCCTGACCGCGGCAGGAACCTACGTTCCGCCGGTGGGGGCGGGCGCGAAGGGTTCGCTGGGCAACGCGTTCGCTCTGCTCGCTCCGGCGCGGATGCTCGCCGTGGGCAACCGCGACGCGCTGCGCAGCCAGTTCCTGGACTCGCTCAACGGCAACGGCGGTATCGGCGCTCTGTCGGACACCGACTACCTCAAGATGCGTGTCCGGAAGGCCGCCCGTCTGCTGGTGCCGGCGTCCGCGGTGATCATCGAGCTGATCACGTGACCTGGGTCGACGCGGGTACCGCTGGCTTCCTCAACCTGGATCACGTGGTGGAGGCATTCGTTCTTCCCGTCAGTGGTTCGTACACGGTCAACGTGGCGTTGGACACCAGCTCCACCCGCGCGTTGCCGGGTACGTACACCACGCAGGCTGACGCGCAGGCTCGGATCCGTGAGCTGTTCAACGCCGTCCCGTTGGCGGACATCACCTGATCGCCCTGGCGGGCGCGGGTCCCATCCTCCCCCGCGTCCGCCGGACACTCATTCGCGAAGGGAGTTGATCATGGCCGGAACCTGGTGCGACACCGCGAAGGTGCTCGAGCTGACGGGCGTCACCGTGTTGGAGGCGCAGCTGCTGCGCGCACAGGGCGTGATCGAGACCTTCGTGGACGTCGACCCCGCGGACCCCGGTGACATCAGTGGCCGGGACCGCAACCGGCTGACCGCGGCCACCGCCTACCAAGCCGGGTGGATGTTCGAGCAGATCGCCCTCGAGCAGCGCACCGACGTCACACAGCTGAGCCAGGACGGCACCAGCTTCACCTACGCCAACCCCGACGCTGTCGTGCTCGCTCCGCTGGCCAAGCGCAACATCGATCAGCTGAGCTGGAATCAGGACGGCGCGGTGGCCCCGCATCAGACCAAGCGGTATGCCACGCTCGACGACGTCCGGGACGCGGTGCTCTGCGATGAACTGGAGCTCCCGGAGACCTGGCAGTTCGAGAGCTGGCGACTTTAGTGGGCACGGCGACGACGCTGGTACGCGCGGGCGCGAATACGTTCGCACTCGCCGCACTTTCGACGCCCACGCTTGCGGTACCCACCGACCGCGGTGTCTGCGTAGGCGTGGCCATGCGGGCAGTGTGTCTTGAGCGCGTTGTGGCGGCCTGCGGGACCGCGCCGGATGTTTTCGGCGGTGGGGACGAACTCGAGGTGCATCGGGAAAACGCACAGCTTGTTCTCGCACAGGTGGTCTGCCACCAGTTCGACGGGGAGCGCACCGAACGTGAGTTCCCAGGCGAGGCGATGAGCGCGGTGAACGCGGCCGCGCAGACTGAACCGGCCGTAGCCGCGGTGGGGTTTGTCGAGCCACCACCAGCACCCCTCGGTGACCAGCACCTTGGACCAAAACCGCTCCTCGGGAGTCATGCCCCGACTGTACCAAACGAGGTGGTCACCATCTCACAGTTCGTTCCTAATACCCTGGTGGCGATCTTCCGCGACGGCACGCCGCCGGACGGGCGCGACGCCTGGGACAACCCGGTGCCTGCGGCCGCACCCACCGTGGACCTGGCCAACGCGCGCGACCTGCCCGCCCTGATCGTCGAGTACGGCCAGAGTGGTCAGACCGGAAGCAGCACGAGCCAACCGGCCGCTGGCCGCTCGGACGTCGTGCACCGCTACCGCCTGCGCCTCCGGCCGGGCGCGACCCCCTTCGAGATCACCCCCGAGGACCGTGTGCTGGACCAGCGCTCGGGCCGCTACTACGCAGTAGACGAAGTACCGCTTCCGGGCAGCACCGCGCAGGTGGGGGACACCCGCCTGGTGCTGCGCCGGGTCAGCTGAACCCCCGAGCACACGGCGCGGAAAGCGTCCGCTCGGACCCCGAAGTTCTTCCGCCGGAAAGGCAGGGAGCGCGATGGCACGCGTGGAGATCGATCGCGCCGGGATGGCCCGGCTGGCGGACCACGTGCTGCGCCGCGCCTCCGAGATCCCCCTGGCGATCGCCGTGGATGCCGAAGCGCTCGCGCCCATCCGCACTGGTGCGTTGCGCGCCTCCGCTGACGTGGCGGAGATCGGGCGCGGTGTCTGGCGCATCAGCTTCGGCAAGGGCCTGCCCGACGGTCGCGCCGTCTACCAGGAGCTGGGCACCTCGAAGATGCGCGCTCAACCTTATCTGCGACCTGCCGCCTATCAACAACGCGCCCTGTAGGAGATCACGATGACACTCGGCTACGCCCCGGCCCGGGCCCGGAAGCACCTTGACGACCTGATCACCGACGCGCCGTTCCTGCAGTGGCACATCGGTGACCCGGGCGCTGCGGGTACCGCGAACCCGGCCGCCAACACCACACGCACGGATGGCACCGGCAAGTTCGCCGCGGCCACCACGGCGGGCGCGACCACCACGAAGCTGTCCAACGCCGCCATCTCGGTGGTGGGCGTCCCGGCGTCGGAGGACTACACCCACGTGTCGTTCTGGACGCTGGCCAGCGGCGGCAGCTTCCTCGGCTCGGCGCTGGTGACCGCGAACGCGCTCACTTCTGGCGACACCCTGACTATCCCGTCCGGCGGCGTCAGCCTTACCACCGCGAACGCGAGCTGACATGACGACCTTCTCCGACGACTTCAACCGAGCCGACTCCACCACGGTGGGGAACGGCTGGGTGGAGGTTGCGGAGGACTGGGCCATCAGCGCGAACAGGCTGGCAGCGCCGGCCGCCGGGGGCACCGGCGTCATTGTGTGCGGCACGGCGATGGCCACCGACGACAACTCTGCCCAGGTCACGATCTCCGTGGCCGCCGCGGTCAGCTGCGGGGTGTTCTGCCGCGCCGACTCCGCGTTCGGCAACGGCTACCTGTGGCGCAACGACGGCACGTCGTGGGACCTCTTCCGCAACGTGAGCGGGTCGTTCACCTCGCTGGCCACCTTCGCCGGCGCGGCGGTCAACGGTGACGTGGCGAAGGTGCAGGCCATCGGCACCACGATCAAGGCGTTCGTGAACGGCGTCGAGCGCGCCAGCGTCACCGATGCGAACATCACCACGGGCAAGAACACCGGCATGCGCTGCGCGGCCAGCGCGAGCGTGCGGTTCGACGACTTCACGGCTGCGGATGTCACCGCGGGCAGCGTCGTCAACGGGACTATCAGTCAGCCGTTCGGCGGCTTCGGTGGGGGCGTCACGGCGACCCGCGAAGTACCCGCTGTGGCCGCGCAGGCGTTCGGCGGTCTGACCGGCGGGGTGAGTGGTACCCGGGAAGCGATCGGTGGTGTCTCGCAGGCGCTGGGCGGGCTTTTCGTGGGTGTCGCGGGGACGCGGGAGGTCCCCGCGTCCGCTACGCAAGCAATGGGGGGTCTGGGTGGGGGTGTGGCAGCCGCGCGTGAGACCTTCGCGACGGTGGGGTTCACCGGGGGCGCGCTCGTGGGGCACGTGACGGGCAGCACCGGCGGCGTGCTCGAGCTGCCGAACTCAACGGTGGTGGCTAAGGCGTGGCTCTACGCGATCGGGTTCGACCCCGACCGGGTAGCCAACGAACTACCGCGGCGCGACAACTGGCCGGGCCCGATCGACGGGTTCGTGACGGTGCTGCCCCTGATCTCGAACGGGGAGTCCTACGTCCCGCTGCAGCATCCGGTGATCCAGTTCGACTGCTGGGGCGCGTTCGGCGGGAGCACGAAGAAACCGAACCACGGCGTGGCCAACGACCTTGCCGAGCGGATCCGCGCGGCGGCGGAGTCGACGATGTGGGCGGACGTGCCGGAGGTGGCGCTCCCCTCGGAGGTGATGCCGGTCTGGCTGTCCTCGATCGACATCATCCGCGGGGTACAGCGCATCCCGGATGATCACTACGCGCACTACTCACTGGACGTCCACATCGGGTGGATTGAACGCGACGCGCTAGCCGGCGCGATCGGGTAACGGAAAGGTAACGAGATGGCTCAGGGAATTGTCGCCGGCGAGCTGATGGTGGGCCCCGGCAAGATCTACACGATCGACCCGGGTGGGCTCGGTCAGGGCATCACCGACCCGGCCACCACCGAGATCGCGGGCATTCTCGCCGCAGTTCCGCCGGTGTTCACGCCGTGGGATTACGGCGGCCTCACCGACGGCGGCACCCAGGCGTCGTTCGAGAAGAGCTACGCCAACCACACGGTGGACCAGGCACCGGACTGGATCGCTTCGACGATCACCGAGCGGCACACCTCGGTGGCTACGAACCTGGTGGCGGCCACGCTGAACAACCTCTCGAAGGCCAACAACGGCGGCATCATCACCACGGGCGTGGGCACCGGCGCGGCCTACGACCGGTGGGAGCCGATCGTGGACACCCTCGAGACGCCGGAGAAGTACCTGGGCCTGGCCATCCACGGCCGCCGGCTCGACGGCAAGCGGATGATCGTCGTGGTCCGCAGGGTGCTCTCCACCGACAACATGGCGATGCCTTTCCAGAAGGACGGCAAGACGATGTTCTCGGTGAACTGGTCCGGTCACTTCGTCTCGGACTCCGTCGCGCCGATGTGCGTCTACACGCAGCGCTGACCCACCTACCAGTCAGTAACAACCAGGGAGGCCACCCATGACCACTGCACTCAAGTTCAGCTCGGCACGCCCGGACGAAGCGACGCCCCGACCCCGGGAAACGCTGTTCACCATCGACGGCCGGGAGTGCACGATCCCGCTCAAGTTCGAGCCGCTGGAGATGGCGCGCTACGCCCACACCGTGTCCACGTTCGGCGCGGACCAGGCCGCGGTGTGGGCGCTCGAGCTGGCGCTGGGGGAAGCGGACTACATCGCCTTCCTCAACCTTCCGAAAGAGTCCGTCAGCGCCGAGGACTGGGCGCGGGTGGTGGGCGTGGTCACCGGCCGGCTGGTGGGGTTGGACGTGCTGGTCCCAAAAGAGGCGGCTGGTCCGGAGCCGGCCGTAGCGCCCGCGTCCCCGAGCGAGGACAACCTCGAGCCGCCGGACTCGGAAGTGTGGCCGGGGGAGGAACCCTCGGAGGCCCTTACGGCGAGCACGCACGCAATCTGAGCTGGACCTTCGAGCACTGGGAGGACATCGTGAGCGACCTGAGCGTCTTCCACCGCGTGGACGACGTCAACACGCTCACGATCCCCCGGTTCCTCACGTTCGCGGTGCGCCTCTCGGCGTACGCGGGAGCGCTGCGGTCCCGGTTCTCCCAGGCCCAGACTGCGGGGACGGCCTCCCCCGTAGGGGCTCCCACCGCCGGTGTTCCGAGCGCCGGCGGTGGGGACACCCCGCCCGAGATTCTTCACCAGCTCAAGGCGCAGCAGTTCGCCGCCCGGCACGCGAAGCTCAAGGACGCCCCGGTGGACCCGAGCGCGATCCGGTGGGATGACAACGAAGTGTTCAGGGAGTTGGTGAGCTGATGCCAGGCCAAGGCTTCAAAGTCGCGGATGCCTACGCCGACTTCCACATTGACGTAGATTCCGAGATCGGGCGCGCTGCCGCCCGGCTCAAGGCCAAGGGGGCCGAGTTCGCTCGGATGGGCGAGAACGCCGGCAAGGCGTTCAGCGCTGGCTTCGCGAAGGGCGTGGACCTCGACAAGGGGTTCACGAAGGAAGTCGAGAAGCTACGCGCCCGCACCAACCAGCTCACCCGGATGGGCAACCAGGCCGGCGAAGGCTACGGCCGGGGGTTTGGCAACGGCGTCAACCTCCGCGGCGCGATGGTCGAGCAGCTCGCCGTCGTGCGCTCGAGCCGAGCGGCCTTCGGGAACGAGGGCAAGCAGGCAGGCCAGGCGTACGCGCGGGGGTTCGGCAATCCGAAGCTGTCCGGGCCCAGCGTCTCGAACAGCTCCGGTGGCGCGGAGGCATCCGGGGAGGCGCAGGCCCGAGCGATGGCGCGCGGGTTCCAGCGCGGTTCCGGCGACATGGACAGCTCCGTCTCGAAGGTGGCCGCCCGCACCGAGGCGAAGTTCTCCGCGCTGAAGTTCCTCGGGCTCTCGCAGGGGCTGCCCGCGGCCGCCGCGGTGGGTGTGGGTGCGACCGCCGCCGTCATCGGGGGCGCGGGCCTGATCTTCGCCGGGCTCGGCGTGTCCGCGCAGCTGGCGAATCAGAAGGTCCAGCAGTCGGTTGTCGACACCGCCGAGACGGTGGGCAACGGCATCAACACGATGTCCGGTACCTACGAGCAGTACCTGCTCAAGGCCAGTGACAACGTCGAAAAGTCGTTCCTGCGTTCGAGCGGTGCGATCCAGAAGGGCATGAACAACTCTGCCTACGCGGTGGACTCACTGACCACCTCGGCGCTGATGCTGGGCGAGAACGCGCTGCCGGGAATCGTCACCGCCTCCGGCCGGCTGGGGCCTGTGCTCGAGGGCGTCAGGTCGCTCTCCGGCGCGGTGGGCCAGGGCTTCTCGGAGATGGCGGAGAACGCCTCACAGGGATCCGACGGGGCGCGCGTGGGTCTGGTCATCCTCGGCGACACACTGCGCACCGTAGAGGCGCGCGTGGGCACCATCGCGGCGAACTTCGCCAACGCCAGCGCCGGCCCGCTCAACAGCTTCCGCTACACCCTGGACCAGGTCACCGGCGCACTGGTGGACGCCAGCGCGCAGGGCTCGGCGGTCAACGGCTTCCTCGGCGGCTTCACCACCTCCACCAACGGCGCGATCACCGTCGCGCGCGGACTGTTCACGGTGATCAATGCGCTGCCCCCGCAGGTTGCTCAGCTCGGTGGCGCGGTGGCCTCCACCAGCATGATCATGTCGCGCCTCGGTGTCGACGCCGGAGCGGGCTGGGAGGGCCTCGGCGGGAAGATTCGCAACGCGGGTAAAGACCTGGCCGGCACCGAGAAGTTCGCCGCGAAGGCCGGCACCGCGGTGGGCGGGCTCGCCGCCGGTGCGCTCAACCCGGCCGCGCTCGCCGTGGGCGCGCTCTCCCTCGGCCTGCTCATCCTCGGCGACGCCCAGGAGAAGGCCGCGGCCGCCGCCGCCGAGCACCGGGAGAACGTCCGGCAGCTCACCGACGCGATCCGCCAGGACAACGGCGTCCTTGCCGAGCACAGCGCGGTCACCATCGCCAACGCGCTCGCCACGAAGAACGCACGCGAAAACCTCGCCGTCGCCAACGTCACCATGGCCGACGCCACCACCGCGGCGATGGGCAACGAACGGGCGATGTTCCGGGTTGCCGACGCCACGAACCACTGGATTCAGGGGCTGGCTGACCAGGGCATCGTCTCTCAGCGCAACGCCGACGGGCTCAAGGGGATCAACAAAGAGCTGCTGGAGAACGGCGGCAACTACGCCGGCGTGGCCACCGAGGTCTCGCACTTCAACCAGTCGATGTCCGCCACGAACAAAGAAGCGCAGGAACAGCTCGTTCACCTGCTCAACGGCACCGGTGCCCTGGGCGAGCAGGCCAAGGCGGCGCGCGAAGCCTACAGCGGGTACCTGCTGCAGCAGCAGGGCCTCACCAACCTCACCGAGGCACAGATCAAGGCCCGCGACGCCACGGTGGACCACACGAAAGCCATCCTGGATCAGCAGAACGCATCCCTGGGGTACCGGGGCGCGGTGCAGGCGTCCAAGGAAGCCATCGACGCCTACAACAAAGTCGTCAAGGACGGCAAGTTGAACACCGACGAGGGCGTGCGCGCCACGCTGGCGATGGAGCAGGCTCTCTCGCAGCAGGAGCAGGCCGCGTACAACGCCGCCTACGCCAACGCCGAGGGCAAGTCCGATGCCGAGCGCGCGGCGATCGCCACCCAGTCGCTCACCCAGGAAACGATCAACCTGGCGAACGCCTTCGCCGGCCCGCTCCCGGCGTCACTGCAGACCACCATCGGGAAGATGAACGCCACCCAGGCCCAGGCCGCGGGGGTCAAGCTCGGTATCAACCAGCTGGGGCAGGCGGTCTACATCCTGCCCAACGGCAAGCAGATCCTGATCGAGTCGAACGCCGACCAGCAGGCCGCGCGGATGGCCAACCTGCGTGACCAGATCAACTCGATTCCGACGAACAAGAAGTCGACAGTCGAGATCGTCACGATTTACAAGCAGGTGGGCACGGCCGCCGTACGCACCGGTAACAACGCCCCCGACGTCTACCTCTACGGCCCGCACGCTGCGGCCGGCGGGCTGCTCGCCGAAGCGCCGATCAGGAAGTTCTCCGCCGGTGGGCTGACCGACATCCGCGGCGGCGGGCTCGTTCCGGGCTCGGGCGGTACCCGCCAGGACAACGTGCTGAGCATCTCCTCTCGCGGGCTGGTGGCCACCGCTCGCGGCGAGTACGTCACCCCCGAGGCGCGCGTGAACCAGCGGACGCTCCCGCTGCTCGAGGCGATCCGCTCCGGGAACCAGGGGCTCATCTCGGCGGCGTCCGAGGCGCTCGACGCTTCCCGGCACGGGCAGACCCTGTACGAAGACCTCTCGTTCAAGGGCCAGTCGGCCAACGGTGGCCGGTACAACGACAAGCTGGCCGCGATGTACTACGCCCAGACCGGGCGCGGGTTCGAGACGGACGCGAGCACCCAGAGCAGCATCGCCGGTTGGCTCCAGAGCTTCATCACCCAGTCGACTGCGGCGATGAGCGCGATCCCGTCGACGGTGGCGGCGGCGATGAAGCGGCTTCCGCCCAGCGCTCCGATCAACGTCACCGCGCCGCCGGCGATGGACCTCGAGGCGTTGGCCGCCGTGGTGTCGCGCCTGATCATGTTGAGGGGGAAGTGATGGCTCTTCCGGCGCTCGCGACGACGTGGGAGATCGACGGGCTCTCACTCAGCACCGGCCTGGACATCGGCACCGGCTTCTCCTACGTCGTGCAGAACACGAAGGGCTGGCGTGACGGACCGCCCTCACGGCCGCAACTGGACAATCGGCCGACGTCGTCGGGTGCCTACCGCTCCCCGAACTACTACGGCCCGCGGGTGATCGAGCTCGAAGGCATCGCCCAGGCGACGTACAAGGACGACCGGGAGCTGCTCTCGGACACCCTCGCCGGGCTGTGCGCCGATCCGGACGCGCAGTTCCAGCTCGTGTGCCACGAGCGCACCCGGTCGCTCTACGCGTGGGTGGAGCGCCTGAGCACCGCCTCGGTGATCGACCAGCCGGACGGCTTCACCGTCGCGTTCAACCTGCAGTTCGTGGCCACCGACCCGCGCAAGTTCTCCACCACGGTGAAGACGGACCAGACCGCCATCGCCCAGGCGGCGCTTCTCGGCGTGGAGTGGGATGGACCGGCCGTGCCGATGACGGGCACGCAGTGGGGCGGACCGGCCTCGCCGGTCACCGGCGTGGTGTGGCAGGCCAGCTCGGGCGTGTCCGGGATCATGGACCTGGACAACGAAGGCACCGCCTCGGCCCCGATCCAGTTCACCATCACCGCCCCGGTCACCGGCACCTTGATCCAGCCGTCCATCACCGACATCACCAACGGGCACGCGCTGATCTACAGCGGGACCCTGGTGCCGGGCGACATGCTCACCATCGACACCGCGACCGGCCTCATGCTGCTCAACGGCTCGGCGGCCGGCGGGCAGCTGGTGGGGGACCTGTTCGAGATCCCCCGTCGCTCCACGATCCAGATTCAGTTCGCCGCGAACGGGCCTGCGGACACCGCGCAGCTCGCCGCGATGTGGTCCGACGCTTTCTAGGAAGGGAGACGCACCATGGCTGGAACCGCCACCGCGGTCACGAGTGGGGACGCGATCCCTCTCCTCGATGACAACGGCTCAGGGCAGTACATCAAGGGGCGCAACAATGCCCGTGACATCCGGGTGGGGCTGCTTGGCGCGTTGTGGCAGGTCGACACCGACGGTTTCACCACGAAGCCGGGCATCATCGCCCAGCCCACCGACGCCGGCTCGCTGTTCGTCTCCGGGCAGGTCAGCCCCAATCAGACGGTGCTCATCCGCAAGGGCCGGGCGATCGTGGCCCGGTCCGGCCAGGGCGCGTACGTCTTCGTGTCCGAGCAGGACCAGACGGTGAACATGCCCGCGGCGTCCGGCGCGAACTTCCGCACGGACGTCGTGTGCGCCGCGGTGGGCGACCTCGCCACCTTCGGCGGGGACGCCGCGCACGGGCCATTCTGGTGGGTGGAGCAGGGCGCGCTCGGCGGCGGCGTCCCGGCGACCCCGACGGGCATGCTCAAGCTGGCGGAGGTCTTCCGCGCGGCCAACGACAACACGATCTCCGGTGAGGTCGTCGACAAGCGCAGTGTCACCGGCCTGTTCGGCGCGATCAACCTCGTCGCCGGCGGTGACCTCGCAGCGGCGGGCACGAACTGGGGTCAGCTGCGCGACACCGGATCCGCCATCGAGCGGTGGTCCGGCGCGGTGTGGCAGCCGATCCAGGACTACGGCCCCGGCAAGCTGCTGGGACGCGTGCGCCGCACGACCAACCTCGCCTACACCAACACCGAGACCATCGGTGACAACATCACGTTCACCCCGCGGACCGGGCGTCAGTACCGGATCGAGCTGAACTGTGGCAGCTACGGCGGCAACAACTCGCCGTCCGCGATCCAGGGCCGCTTCCGCAGCGTGGCCGGCACCGGCCCGATCACTGCCGGCTCGACGCTGCGCGGCCAGTTCATCATGCCGGTGCCCAACGGCCTGTCCCAGGGCGGCTCGTGGCACACGATCACCGACGCTAGCGAGCTGGGCACGTCGCAGATCACCGTCGGGTACAGCGCGCAGGGAACCGCGGGCAACACCTCCGGCAGCCTGGTGGGCTCGGCGGCCAACCACGAAACCACGTTCAGCGTCACGGACGTCACGTGAGCCCGGCCGCGCAGCTTCTGCTTGCCGCGGCCGAGCTCGCGCCGCGGCCGCGCGCGCAGTTCGACCCGATCGAGGTGCGCGCCTTCGAGACGCGCACCGGCCGGGTGGTGGCGCGGGTGCCCTACCTCGGCACCCCGCGCTGGAGCTGCGGGCTGCTGGCTACCGGCGACTGGAACGTCACCGTCAAGCTCGGCGCGGACGGAATGGACAAAGAGCTGCTCGAGGGGCTCACCGACCCGTTCCGGTTCTCGCTGGCGGTCAGCCAGGGCTCCCGGGTGTGGCAGGCCGGGCCGATGGTCTCGGAGGACTACAACGACGGCGACAACGCCACCACCCTCGGCGGCGGCGGGCTGAAGAAACTCCTGGACGACAAGCGGGTGCTGGTCAACCCGCTGCGCCCCACGCTCGCCGGCGTCACGGTGGCCGCCGCGGACGTCGCGTTCGGGCCCGGCGCGACCAACGACATCGGCAGCATCATCCCGGCGGCCAACCGCAACCTGTCCCTGCACACGATCTTCAAGCGGGTCCTCGAGATCGTCACCTCCGCGCCGGGGGGCAACCTCCCGCTGGTGCTGCCCGCGGACATCGCCGGCACCGCGGAGCGGACCTACCCCGGGTACGACCTGGCCAGCGTCGGGCAACGCTTGTCGGAGCTGGCGCAGGTGGACGACGGCCCGGAGTTCGAGATCGCGCCGGAGTTCGTGGACCCGCAGACCAAGCAGGCGATCCGGTGGCGCGTGCGGATCGGCAACCCGCGGTTGGGCAACCTCGGGTTCTCCTACGCCTGGGACCAGGGTAAGGCCCTCATCGGCACCGGGTTCTCCAAGGACGGCACGTGGCGGAAAACCCGCGCCTTCGAGCGCGGCAACGGCATGAACCGCGACCTGGTGATGGGCTTCGCCGACACACCGCTGACGGTGAACCCTTCGGACATCCTGCTCGAGGACGTCGGCTCGAGCCACACCTCCACCTCCGACGTCGCGGTGCTCAACGCCTGGGCCGCCGCGGCGGTGGCCACCGGCGGCGCTGAGCTGCCGATCATGGTGCACCGCGTCCGGGTGCCCGGCGACGACGGCGAGGGGCGCAAGACCCGCTCGCCCAACCTCACTGAGGTGCAGGTGGGTGACAACGGCCTGTTCAACATCAAGCGGCACCCCCGACTGCTCGACGGCACCTACGCGTGCCGGATCATCCGGATCGAGAACGGGCAGGTCGAGCAGACGGCCACGCTCACCACGCAGCTGCTCGGGAAGGTGACCTCATGACCAGTGGCGTTCCCCAGTACCGGCCGGGCCCCGTCGCCCAGCCTGACCAGGGCCTGATAGACCGCATCCGCGCGCTCGAGCAGGTGGTGTCCGAGCTGCAGAAGCGCGACATGAACCGGGCCACCGTCGGCCAGGGGGGCACGTTCCGCGGGTTCTACGACAACGGCCAGCTGGCGTTCACCTTCGGCGAGGACATCGACGACGGGGTACGCAAGGTCCGGATGAACTACGCCAGCACCGGCGGCGTCGCGTTCCAGGTAGGGCCCGGCAACCCCGCCGTCGACGAGCCTGAGCAGTTCAAGCTGGTGGACCAGAACGGCGCGAAGGTGTTCGCCACCGACGGGTACGCCGGCTACGGGCTGGCTGAGCCGTCACTATCGTATTTCATGGGTCCGGTGGACTCGTTTGCGCGGACAAACGGCGTCGAAGACTTTCTTGCTGAATGCAACGCGATGTTCTACAACCCCGCAGTTCTCTCGTCAATTCGGATCACAGGTATGGCGGGGGGAATTACCGGTGCTTCTGTTCGACTGGTCGCTATCGACGCCGCTGGTATTACACAGGTGTCGTCCAGCTCCGCAGTCATCGGAGCGGGAATCAGCTTGGTTAAGCGCGTTATTCTCTTGCCGTCAAACATGATCAACGCTCAGAACTGCAAACTGCAGTGGAAGATCACGCCCACCGGGTCGGGCACGCTGCAGGGCTGGCCGCTGACGTGTAAAGGCATGACTAAGGCGTATTACGAGACCGACGTGGCGAGCCACTAATGATCTACACTCGGCGGATGAGCGAAGGTCCGAGACGGTGAGCCCCGAGACGGTGCGCTGGGTGATCGGCATCCTGGCGACGCTGGTGATTGCGGGCGGTACCATCACCGTCACGGTGCTGCTCTCGGTGTTGAACCGCAAGAACGACACGATCGAGAAACTCCGGGAAGCGAACCTGAACTACCGCCTGGCCTTGATCCAGCTGGGTACCACGGCGGAAGCAGTGAACAAAACGCTCTCCGCCCTACCGATTCCGCAGACGGATGGGTCCGGAACATGATCAGGTTCGTAGAATGGCTGCTGGGACGGCGCGTCACCCAGCTCGAGGACGAACACCGCGCCGCCGAGCAGGACGTCAAGGTGTCCCGGTTGCTGCGCGCCAGCTCGGAGCGGATCGGTGCCGAGCAGCGGCGACGGCTGGCCGCCAACGGGTTCGGCGCGGCGTTCGAGCAGGCGTTCTACGCCAACGACAGACGGGACCGTTGATCATGAGCGTGCTGAACTGGGTGCTCACCGCGGTGAACCTCATCGGGGCGTTGTCCGGGTGGGTGTTCCTGGGCATCTACACCAAGCGGACGCCGTGGTGGACCGAGGAGCACCGCGCGCACCTGGGGTTCTTCACGCTCAGCCTCACGTTGATCATGACGCTGTACGTGTTCCGGCCGTTCCTGGACCCGGTGACCTTCGCCTACTTCCGAGCGCCGATGTACCTGGCCGTCGTGGTGTGCATGGTGTGGCGGCTGCTCTTGCTGCTGCGCTCGAAAGCCGCGGACCGGGTGCGCACCGACCGCGACGAGCGTGAGGCGCACGAAGGTTGACCCCCGACGTACCCTGAGCAGGGATGACGGAGGTAGACCAGTGTATTTGACCGATCTCGCGACGGTTGTCCGCCGAGCCGGGCTCACCATCGTCGAACAACCAGGCTGGCAGACCCGTGGCCACGGGGGACTCGCCGACGTCCGGGCGGTGATCTGCCATCACACGGCGGGCCCGGCGACCGGCAACGCCCCCAGCCTCGGCACTGTCCAGAACGGTCGTCCCGACCTGCCCGGCCCGCTCGCGCAGCTGTTCCTCGCCCGGGACGGCACCGTGTTCATCGTGGCGGCCGGGCTCTGCTATCACGCCGGCGCGGTGAAGAGCTCGAACTGGGACAACGCGCACGCCATCGGCATCGAGGCGGAGGCCACGGGCACCTCGTCGTGGCCGGCCTCCCAGGTGGCAGCGTACGCAACGCTCTGCCGGGCGCTGGTGGACGCCTACGGTGCCGAGGTGCTCGGGCACAAAGAAGTGTGCTCGCCCACCGGGCGCAAGATTGACCCGAATTTCGACATGGCAGCGTTTCGCGTGATGGTTGCGCGGGCGGGGACCAGTGAGGGAGATGACGTGCAGCTCGACGACAAGGTGACCCTGTTCGGCAAGGACCAGGTTACCGTGAACAACGTGCTGGCCGGGACGTTCGCCCGCGTGGGCGAGAAGACGATTCCGTCCAAGCGCTACCCCGGGGTCAAGGACGACCTGGCCGGGTTCATCTCGGCCATTGACGCCAACGTGCTCAGCCTCGGTGACGGGCTCAAGCAGCTCGCCGCCGCGCAGGTGGAGACGAACACCCAGCTCGCCAAGATTGTCGAGCTGCTCACCCCGAAGGACGGTGTCTGATGGCGACGGAGTGGCAGGGCGAGGGCCCGGTGGATCGTCTCGTGAACGACCCGGGATCGAACTGGCCGGCCCGCATCGGCGGCTACACCAAGCTGATCCTCACCGCCATCACGACGCTGGGCACCACGGGCGTGCTGCAGTGGCTCCAGTCGGCTGGTGTGACGTCGCTGCCTGCCTGGGCGGTCGCGGGCATCACCGCGGTGATCGGGCTGCTCACGCTGCTGTTCAGCCCCAAGAACAAGCCGTAGGCTGGAGCGTCGTGAGGTACCTCCGCATTCTCCGCCGGCTCGCACTGCTCGAGCTGCGGACCGCCCGATTGGAGCAGAGCATGTCCCGTGTCGACGACGTCATCGCCGACCTGAACACCGCCACCGACGAGATCGCCAACGACCTGGACGCGCTCCGGCAGCAGGTCTCGGGGCTCGACGCGGTCACTGCCGAGAAGTTCCAGCCACTGGTGGACCGGCTGCGCGCGCTGGGTGCGGACCCGGAGAACCCGGTTCCGGACCCGAACGCCTGATCTCGCCCTGGTCCGGGCGCAGGCGAAGGCCCCTCCCGACTTGACTCCGGGAGGGGCCTTCGTCATCACATCTCGTAGTTCGTCTGGCACGTGCCCTGGCAGACGCCGGTGTCTACGTCGACCGTGCCCCCACATCCCCGGCAGGTGAACTTCAGCGGCAGAGGGGGCGTGGGCGGCGGCGCGGGCCGGGCGAAGCCGCCCGACTCATCCGGCGGCAGCTGACGGTAGGCATCCAGCAGCCCGGACAGTGTCGCCACGCCGCGCGGCCCGCGCTCAGGACCCCGGTAGTTGCCCCCGCTCTTACGTCTCGAGGTCACTGGTTTAACTTCCGCCGCCGAGGTATCGTTCGCCGTGTTCTTTGGCGGCGGCCCGCAGGATCTCGATGGCTTCCTTCAGCTCGCCACACACCCGTAGCGCCTGCTCGACCTCGCCCATCATGATCTGCCGGGCGGAGGTGTCACCGAGGATGTCCGACGCCTGCGCCCCCCACGATTCGAGGCGCAGGATGAGCGCCTCCACCTCGGCGGCCGGGGCGTCATCGGCGAGCGCGAGCAGCTGCCGGGCGTGGTCCTGTACCGAGGCCATCAGAGGTAGCCCCCCGAGGACATGATCTGACCGGCCACGTCCGTGAGCGCACCCTCGAGCACCCCGAGTGCGTCCTGGGCGGCCTCGAGCGCGGCCTGGACGTGCATCGCGCCGGCCAGGGCGAGCAGCACCTGAGCATTTTCCTGTACAGACATCACATGCCCCCCATCAGGTAACCTGCTACCGCCTGGAACGCCTGGTTGAGCCCGGTGCTCAGGTCGCCGATGCTGCTCGCTTCGAGCTCCAGCTGACTCAGCAGGCCGTGCACGTCCTCGACTTTGGCGACGACGTTGGCGGCCGGGCCGACGATGCTGTCCATCTGCGCATGGCCATCACCCAGCACGCTGGCGGCCTCGCTCGTGGAGTCCTCGGCGCGGGTACGCACCTGTTGGAGCTTGGCTGCGATGGCCTGCAGGTCCGAATCAATCGTGCTCAGCACGCCACGGATGTCCCGCTCGACGGCTTCACCGGCCTGCATGAGCTGCTGTGCGCTGTCCGAAATAGACATGATCCTTTTTCCTTTTCGTGGTCGGCCTACGTTGGCACCCCGAAAGCCCCGCTACCCGTGGGGGCGGGACCAAGGGGCACCCGATCACCGGTCGTTGCGCGGCAGCGCCCACTCGTCAGCCGCGATCAGATAACCACGAGTCCACTCGTCGGTGGTCTGGCTGCGGGCAGCGTCTTCGAAGCGGGCCCGCTGCTCCAGCGACGCCATCACCAGGCCGGTGCGGTCCGCGGGGAGCATCTCGTTCAGCTGCTCCACGCTCTTGGCGTTGAGGTCGCGCTGGGCGGTCTGGGCCAGCTGGATGAACGGGGCGAAGTCGGTGCTCACTGGGTCCTCCAAGGGGGCGGGCTGCGTTTGCCGGGATAGCTTCGCACATCCTGCACATGCTGCACAAGTACGTCCACCCGTTCGGGCTACCAACGGTCGGGCATCCCCGAGGTGTTGCCCGGCTGACCAGCGGTTCCGTAGCCCCAATGATGCCATTTCCAACTGACCTCGGGCACGTGCCGCATCACCGCGCCCGCGGCCCGGCACCGCTTGGTGAAGTCGTGGTCCTCGCCGGCGCGGTGCCCGCCCACCTCCGAGCCGTCGTCGGTGAACTGGGCGAACCCGCCCGCACGACGCGCTAGCTCGGTGCGCACCAGCGTGGTGATCGTGGTCTGGCATGGGTCCTCGTCGTTCCACTGCGCGAACGCCTTCTCGCCGAGGAACGCCGGGCCCGGCAGCGTCGAGCCGTCCGGGTAGACGATGACGAAGCGGCTCCAGACGTAGTCCGCCTGGTGCTCGATCGCCGCCCGGTAAAGCGTCACCAGGTGGTGGGCGTGCATCTCGTCGTCATCATCGAGGAACGCCACCCACTCGGTCTCCACGGCCATCAGTCCCGCGTGCCGGGTGCGCGCCGCGCCGACGTGCTCGGTGTCCACGGTGACCTCCGCGGCCAGAGTGAACGTTCCCTCGAGGGTCGCCTGTTCGGGCGAGGTCCAGCGCACCGGCTTCGGCAGGGTGTCGTCCAGCTGGGACACATCGCGCCAACGCTGCGCGGCCCCCTGGATCGACTCCAGAGCGCGTATCAGCTGCGGCTGCCTGGGCGGGATCGTCGGCACCACAACGGTGATTCCGGGGATCAGGTCGTCGCTCATGGGGTCTCCAGGTGCGGGCGGAGGGCCTCGACCATCTCGGCGGCGTCGGCACGGACTTCGGGGTCCGGGTCAGCCAGGAGTGGGTACCGGTCTTCCAGTGCGGCGTCCCGCGCGGCTTGCAGCTGGGCCGCGCCGTCCGGCCGCCGGCAGGCCAACACGACCTGGCTCCACTCCACCTCGAGGGTCTGGATCACGAACCAGCCGGCGGCGGTGAGCATCTCTTTGTAGCCGCGCATGTCCCAGGTCCAGGCGTGGTTGGCTTCGTGCCGGTACTCCGTCTCGCGCCAGGGACTCGAGGCGATGAGCCAGCCGTTCCGGTTCTGGGCGGCGTTGACGTGCACGTTGACGGCCATCGTGCGCGCCCACGCGTGCGGGTCGGCGAGGTGCTCAAGCATCTCGGTGCAGATCACCAGGTCGGCCCAGTTCAACCCGGGCACGCCCAGGCCGCGGTCCGCACCGAACACGCGATTGGCCACCACGTCGGCGCGCCGGACGTCAACGCCTCGCTCCTCGCGG
>Ga0307304_10000083_pt1 | contig 17075 bp, 17 predicted proteins | sample ER_DNA_185_FD_194503 | JGI IMG/M metagenome (GOLD analysis project Ga0307304, IMG submission 194503) | Bulk soil microbial communities from the East River watershed near Crested Butte, Colorado, United States - ER_DNA_185 | ecosystem: Environmental > Terrestrial > Soil > Floodplain | place...
CCGCCATCGCGCCCCAGACGATCGCCAGCGAGACGCCTGCGAAGACGACCTCGAACAGGTAGGCCGCTGAGCCGGGGATCGCCGCGAAGAACGTGAACGGGGCTGCCCCGATCGAAAGGAACTCGTTCGTAGACGGGAAGAAGCCGCTCGTCCCGACGAAAGAGTTTCCGTTCCCGAACGCGATCCCGAAGCCGACCGCCCAGTAGACGATCGAGCACACGCCAAAGATCAGGACGTTCTTGCCGGCGATGTGCGCGGCGTTCTTCATCCGTGTCAGGCCAGCCTCGAGGAAGGCAAACCCAGCCTGCATGAACATCACGAGCACCGCCGCGACTACAACCCACACCGTGTTGACCGCGATGACGAGGTCGGCGGTCTTCATGCGACCTCCACCTCCCCGAGCGGAAGCCCCGTGCGGTTGTGCCTGACGTTCTCGATTCGAGTGGTCCACGCGATCCCGTCACCCGACTCGTGGCCCGACCGCGCAGCGTCCGCGATCGCCGCGACGACCGCCGGCGCGACCGAGTCCTCGACGACGAACGTGAGCAGCGCCTTCGGCAGGAAACGCGACTCGAAGACGCGGCCGCGGTATTCGTGCGTCACGCCGCGCTGGCGGCCGTGGCCGATCGCCTCGACCACCGTCACGCCCACATGGCCCGTCTCCGCCTCGACCGCGTCGATCACCGTTTCGACCCGCTCGCGGACCACGACTGCTTCGACCTTCGTCATGTGATCACCTCGCTTCGTCGTTCCAGGACTACGACGTCTCTCCAGACGCCGTCCAGCTTCCCGAGCCGCTTCTGTGTGCCGACGACCCGGAAGCCGCACTTCGTGTGCAGCACCAGGCTCGCTTCGTTCTCAGGGAAGACTCCGGTCTGGATCGTCCAGATGCCGTCCTCCTCGGTGCTCTCGAACAGCCGCTCGAGCAGTGCGCGGCCGATGCCTCTTCCCTGCCACTCGTCGTCGACGTAGACGCTGTGCTCGACTACGCCGCGGTAGCAGGGCCGCAACGACACCGGGTGCGCCGCGGCCCAACCCATGACCTGCCCGCCCTCGACGGCCACCCACCGATGGCCGTCGAGCTGCGAGCGGTCCCATGCTTCCCACGAGGGAGCCTCGGTCTCGAAGGTCGCGTTCTTGCCGGCGATGCCCTGCTCGAAGATCGTGCGCACCTTCGGCCAGTCCTCCTCCCGAAGCTCCCGGATCTCCACCGGCCTACGCGTCGAAGTAGAGGGCGAACTCGGCCGGGTGCGGCCTGAGCGCGACCAGGTCGACCTCGTTTTCCCGCTTCCACGCGATCCAGGTCCGGATCAGCTCCTCCGAGAAGACGCCTCCGGCGGTTAGGAACTCGTGGTCCGACTCGAGCGCGTCGAGCGCCTCCTCGAGCGACCCCGGCACCTGAGCGACCCGGCCCCGATCCTCTTCGAAGAGGTCGTAGTCGGCGGGCTCACCGGGCTCCAGGCCCTTCTGGATGCCGTCGATTCCGGCCATCAGCATCGCCGCGAACGCGAGGTACGGGTTCGCCGCAGCGTCCGGGCACCGGAACTCGACCCGCTTCGCCTTCGGCGAGTCCGAGTACATCGGGATCCGGATGCACGCCGATCGGTTGCGCTGGGAGTAGACGAGGTTGACGGGCGCCTCGTAGCCGGGGACGAGCCGGCGGTACGAGTTCGTCGTCGGGGCGCAGAACGCGAGCAGCGCCGGGGCGTGCATGAGCAGTCCGGCCACGTAGGCCCGCGCGAGCTGCGAGAGCCCGGCATAACCCGACTTGTCGGCCATCAGCGGCGTGCCCTCCTTCCAGAGGGACTGGTGCGTGTGCATGCCCGACCCGTTGTCGCCGAAGAGCGGCTTCGGCATGAACGTCACGGTCTTCCCGGCCGCGCGAGCGACGTTCTTGACCACGTACTTGTAGGTCATGACCTGATCGGCCATGCGGGTCAGCGTCTGGTAGCGGAGGTCGATCTCGCACTGACCTCCCGAGGCGACCTCGTGGTGATGGAACTCGCACGGGATGCCGAGCCGCTCGAGCGTGAGGACCATCGCCGAGCGCAGGTCGTGCAGCGTGTCGTGCGGCGCCGGCGGAAAGTAGCCCTCCTTCTCGCGGATCGTGTTCCCGAGGCCCGGCTTCCCCGAGTTCCAGTGGCCCTCGGCAGAGTCGAATGCGTAGTGCGAGTGGTTCGGGCCGAGGTCGTACGAGACCTCGTCGAAGACGAAGAACTCGCACTCGGGTCCCATGTGTGCCGTGTCCGCGATGCCCGTCTCGTCGAGATAGGCCTCGGCCCGCTTGGCCACGCCCCGCGGGTCGCGGTCGTACTGCTCGCGGGTGAACGGATCGGCGATCTCGCAGATGAGCGAGAGCGTCGGTGCCTCGGTGAACGGATCGAGGATCGCGCTCGCCGGATCGGGCATGAGCAGCATGTCGGACTCCGAGATGCCCTGCCAGCCTCGAATGGAGGAGCCGTCAAAGCCGAGGCCGTCGTCGAACGCGGACTCGTCGAACGCGCTCAGCGGCAGCGTCATGTGCTGCCAGCGCCCGAGCAGGTCGCAGAACTTCAGGTCGACGAGTTGCGCCTGGGTCTGGCCGGCCCACTCGATCGCCTCCCGCGCCGCCGGAACCTCCTTGCTCCCGTTCGCGATGTAGTGCTTCGTCTCCAGCTCGGACATGCCGCCTCCTCCTTGTCGGACCAACAAAAAAGGCCCCGGGACTGACGAGAGTCCCGAGGCCTCATTGCCTCGGCGCCCGCCTTCTGCGGCGAGCACCTGAGCCCACTTTAGGCGCGAGAGCGGACAGACGCAAGCCTTGTGCTGCGCCGGAGCTGTGGGTACCCTGAGCGCCGCGATGTTGCGCCTCGGTTGATTCCGGTTTCTGTGCGCGCCGCCTGACGAAACGGCGAGCGCGCCAATTCCGTGTCCCCACGAGCCGAGTCTGGAGCAGCACGTGCCCGCAGTAAAAGTCCAAAACTTGCGCAAGGAGTTCCGCCGCAGCGACGGGCGTCGCTCCGGTCTGCGCCGCAAACGCGAGCGCGTCGACGCGTTGCGCGGGATCAGCTTCGAGATCGCCCGTGGCGAGTGCGTCGCCATCCTCGGCCAGAACGGGTCGGGCAAGTCGACGCTGGTTCGGTTGCTCTCGACGCTGCTCCTGCTCGACGGCGGCAGCGCAACCATTTTCGGGCACGACATCTCCGACACGCGGGCCGTTCGCCGGCTCGTGAACCGCGTCTCGGTCGAGGCCTCGTTCTTCAAGAAGATGTCGTCGACCGAGAACCTGTCCTACGCCGCCAGGTTCTACGGGCTCACCGCCAGCCAGACCCGTGACGAGATCCCGCGCATCCTCGAGCGCGTCGGCTTCCCCGCCGCCCGCCGGAACGAGGCGATGGAGGATCTCTCGCGCGGGATGCAGCAGAAGGTCGCGCTCGCCCGCGCGCTCCTGACGCAGCCGATCCTGCTTCTGCTCGACGAGCCGACGACCGGCCTCGACCCGCGCTCGAAGCTCGAGGTGCAGGACTTCATCCGCGAGATCCGCTCGACCCACGACGCGACGATCCTGCTCTGCACCCACGACCTCGACGAGGCCGAGGCGCTCGCGGACCGGATCGGAATCCTCGACGACGGCCGCCTGCTCTGCCTCGAGCCCGTCGACCAGCTCAAGCGCCGCTACGGGGCCGAGAAGCTCGAGGAGGCGTTCTTCGCCGCAACCGGCAAGTCGTTCGAGGACGAGAAGCGCGAGGAGGACGAAAAGTAATGCCGGGCGCAGCCGCAGCCCTCCGCCACGAGCTGATCGGCCTCGCCGGAGTCGTCGAGCGGAACATCTACCTCGTCAAGCGCTACATCTGGTGGGACGTCGCGTTCTTCATCTGGACGGTCGCGAACACGCTCACGATCGTGTTCATCGCCAAGGGCATCGAGGCCGGCGGCGGGAAGATCGACGTCAACGAGGTGACGACGATCCTGCTCGTAGGCGCCGTCGTCTGGGCCTACCTCGGGATCATCTTCGAGATCCTCACGGAGACGGTCGCCTGGGAGCGCTGGGAGGGGACGATCGAGTACACGTTCATGGCGCCGCTCTCGCGCCCGATCCATCTGTTCGGTATGGGCCTCTTCGCGATCGTCTACGGCGTCATCCGGGCGATCATGCTGTTCGCGGTCGTCGCGCTGTTCTTCCATCTCGAGCTCGCGCACGCCAACTTCGCCGCCGCGCTCATCGTGCTCGTCGTCGCGTCGATCTCGTTCATCGGGATCGGGATGATGACCGCCGTCCTGCCCCTGATCTCGCCCGAGAAGGGCACGCAGCTCGGATTCGTCGCGCAGGGAGTTCTGCTCGTCGTCTCCGGCGTCTACTACCCGGTCAGCGTGTTGCCGGAGTGGATGCAGTGGCTCGCCAAGATCTCGCCGGCCACCTATGCGCTCGACGGGATTCGGGACGCGATCATCAACGGCGCCGGCATCAGCGCGATGTGGCCGGACATCTGGCCGCTGATCCTGATCGGGATCGTCTCGGTGCCGCTCGGGCTCGAGGTTTTCCGCCGCGGCGAGCGCTATGCAAAACGTCATGGAAAGCTAAAGCGGTCGGGATGATCGAGGTCCGGCGCGCCGAGAGCGACGCGGATCTCGAGGGCTGGATCCGGGTCAAGCGCGCCGTGCTCCCGAACGAGTCCGCGTGGACGGTCGAGGAGTTCCGCACGCGGCTGACGCCCGATCGAACGGTCCTCGTCGCGGCGCTCGACGGCGAGATCGTCGGCGCAGGGCTCGGCGGTCGCTCGGACGATCCTCAGCGCGGCTACGTCGCGCCGCGCGTGCACCCTGAGGCCCGTCGCCGCGGGGTCGGCACCGCGTTGCTCGAGCCTCTCGTCGAGTTCGTCGAGTCGCTCGGCCTGACGAGGCTCAGTGGCCAGGTCACGGATCCTGGCTCAAAGGTCTTTGCGGAGCGCTACGGGTTTGGGGAATCGGACCGCCAGGTCGAGCAGGTGCGGCATCTGCACGGCGAGATCCCGGTCGACCCGCTTCCGGCCGGCGTCGAGGTCGCGAGGATCGCCGAACGGCCCGAGCTGCTAGAGGCCGCGTACCCGCTCGCCCGCGACGAGGGCTATCCCGACCTCGCGCTCGCGGGCTCGATCTCGGTGCGGATCGAGGACTGGCTCCAGGACGAGGCCTCGCTGCCCGAAGGGTCGTTCGTCGCGCTCGCCGACGGCGAGATCGTGGGCTATTCGGGGCTGATGGCACACGACAACGACGGCGTTGCCGAGGATGGACTGACCGTCGTGCGGCGCGAGTGGCGCAGGCGTGGGCTCGCGAAGGCGCTCAAGCAACGTGAGCTCGCCTGGGCGAGGAGGGCCGGCTTCGCCGAGGTCGTCACCTGGACCCAGAGCGGGAACGAGTCGATGCGCGCCGTCAACGAGCGCCTCGGCTATGCGTACCGCGACGTCGCGATCACGATGGCCGCCACGCTCCCGCTGGAGCCCGGGCCGTGAGGCGCGCGGACGCGACGCGGCTCTACTACGCGCTCCAGATCCTCGTCTCGATGTCGACGTGGGTCGTCATGGCCGTCTACCTCGTGCAGGAGCTGCACCTGTCGCCGCTCCAGCTCGTGCTCATGGGGACGGCGATGGAGGCTGCCGTGTTCCTGTTCGAGATTCCGACGGGCGTCGTCGCCGACACGTACAGCCGCCGGCTGTCGCTGATCGTCGGCTACGTGGGCATGGGCGTGTCCTGGATGCTCGTCGGCATCGTCTCGGCGCCGTGGATCATCATCGCCCTCTGGGGTCTCTGGGGGCTCTCGTACACGTTCACGAGCGGCGCGGAAGAGGCCTGGATCGCTGACGAGGTCGGCGCCGACAAGGTCGGTCGCGTCTTCCTGCGAGGTGCCCGTGTCGCCTACATCGGTTCCGTTCTAGGGCTCGTCCTGCAGGTCGCGATCGGGATCCTGTCTCTGCGCGCGGGCGTGATCGTCGGCGGCGCGATCACCGTCGCGGCCGGGCTCCTCTGCCTCCTGTTCATGCCCGAGACGGGCTTCCAGAGGCGCCCTCGCGCCGAGCGCGGCTCCGCGCTGGCCGAGATGCGAACGACCGCCGTGAGCGGCGCGCGCTACGCCTGGGCGGCCCCGGTGATCCTGCTCCTCGTCGGCGTCCAGCTCTTCATGGGCATGTCCGCGGAAGCCTTCGACCGGCTGAAGGAGGCGCACTTCCTGCGCAACGTCGGCCTGCCAGCGGTCGGGCATCTCGACCCGGTCGTCTGGTTCGGGATCTTCTGGCTCGTCGGCTTGCTGCTCGGGTTCGTCGCGACCGGCTGGCTGATCAAGCGCTTCGAGCGTGGCGGCCGTCGCGTGGTCACGAGCACGCTGTTCACGCTGACGGCGATGGAGATGGTGGCGATGCTCGTGTTCGCGCTGACCGGCTCGACGTGGCTTGCGATCGCAGCGCTCCTCGGCGTCTTCTTCGCCCGTGACCTCGCCGGGCCGCTCTACACGATCTGGTTGAACGAGCAGATAAGGGACTCGAGCGTGCGTGCGACCGTGCTCTCGATCTCGGGCCAGGCGAACGCGATCGGCCAGGCGGGAGGCGGCCCGGTGCTCGGCGCGATCGGCAACGTGTGGGGCATCCGCGCCGCGCTCGCGGTCGGTGCCGTCGTGATCGCCCCCGCGCTCGCGCTCTACGGCCGTGCGATCGCCCACGAGGGCGGCGAGCCGGAACTGGAGGAGTTGCCGGCCACCGCCCCGTGACCGTGTTACAGTGCGATCGGTATGAGGCAACGAGGCCTCGGGCGAAGTTCAGCGCCCGGGGCTTTTCGCGTTCTTAGGACGGTCGCGCCGGCAAAAGCCAGCACGACCTCCATGGTCGGCGCCGCCGAGCCGGCGCCTTAGGAGGCTTCTCACATGGCGCAGCAGGTCGAGTCGAAGAACCGGGCCACCTCCACCGAGGAGGCCCGCAAGGACGCTCTGAAGCAGATCAAGGAGGACGGGGTCGAGTTCCTGCTCCTCTGGTTCACCGACCTCGAGGGGCACCTGAAGTCGTTCGCGGTCACCCCGAGCGAGATCCCGGGCGCCCTCGACGACGGCATGGGGTTCGACGGCTCGTCGATCACCGGTTTCAACGCGATCGAGGAGTCGGACATGATCGCGATCCCGGATCCCGGCACGTACCGGCTGATGCCGTGGAAGGAGGGCGAGACGAAGGTCGGCCGCATGATCTGCGACGTCGTCACGCCCGACGGGAACCCGTACGAGGGCGATCCGCGCCACGTCCTGCGCCGCGCGCTCGAGCGCATGCAGTCGATGGGCTTCGACACGTTCAACGTCGGCCCCGAGCTCGAGTACTTCCTGTTCAAGGACGACCGCGGGACCGAGACGCTCGACGAGGGCGGCTACTTCGCGATGACCACGATGGACGCGGCGAGCGAGCTGCGCCAGGAGACCGTCCGCGCGCTCGAGCACATGGGGATTCCGGTCGAGTACGTGCACCACGAGGTCGGGCCGTCGCAGCACGAGATCGACATGCGCTTCGCGCCTGCGCTCGAGATGGCCGACCACACGCTCACGTACCGGCTGATCGTGAAGGAGATCGCGAAGAAGGCCGGCTACCACGCGACGTTCATGCCGAAGCCGATCTTCGGCGAGAACGGCTCGGGGATGCACACGCACCAGTCGCTCTTCACCGACGGGCGGAACAGCTTCTTCGAGGAGGGCGACAAGTGGAACCTGTCCGAAGCCGGCAAGGCGTTTATCGCCGGCCAGCTGCGTCACGCCCGCGAGATCTCAGCGGTCTTCGCGCAGTGGGTGAACTCGTACAAGCGGCTCGTCCCCGGCTACGAGGCGCCGGTCTACGTCGCCTGGTCGCGGCGGAACCGCTCGGCGCTGATCCGGATCCCGCTCTACAAGCCCGGCAACGAGCAGGCGACGCGCGCCGAGATCCGCTGTCCCGATCCGGCCTGTAACCCGTACCTGACGTTCGCCACTCTGCTCCACGCGGGGCTCGAAGGGATCGAGAAGGGCTACGAGCTGCCCGACCCGATGGAGACGAACCTGTACCACCTGACCGCGGAGCAACGGAAGGAGCGCGGGATCGTGTCGCTCCCGGAGACGCTCGGGGAGGCGATCGATGCGCTCGCCGACTCGGAGCTGGCAAAGAAGGCCATGGGGCCGCACATCTTCGACCGCTACATCGAGCTCAAGCGCAAGGAGTGGGACGACTACCGAGTCCAGCTCACGGACTGGGAGCAGGAGCGCTACCTGTCGGTGCTCTAGCGGCTAGTGGGGCGGTCTGCCTTCGTCGTTCGACGGGTTCGGCAGGCTCTTGTCGTACACCGTGTCGGTGGCGCGAAAGGTCTTGCCAACCGTCTTCCAATCCTTGCTCGAGTCCACATCCGTGGCTGGTGCCGCCCGCCTCAGCCGCCACGCTCTGATCCGTTCGAGAATCTTTGGCATGGACCGATTATGCGCCTCTAAGCACTTGTCTGCGAGCGCCGGAAAGAGCAGAATCGAGATCTCACCGGTCCTTGCCGCTTTGGCGGGTGGCAAGGGCCGCTGACGGCCGACTGCGAGCTGCTTCTTTGAAGCGGCTCGTGGTCGTTCTAGAGAAAGCTGAGGACCGCGTCGCGGTCGACGCTGAGGCCGATCACGCCGCTGCGGCTGTCGATCTCGGAGATCGCGTCGGCCGGGACGAGGCTCCGGCGGCGCGAGAGAAAGCCCGAGCGGACCGAGATCGCATCCGGCACATCGGGTGCGGTGCCGTACATGGGCGCCTCGACGGTGCCGACGATCTTGCCCTTCGCGTCCGCGACGAGAAAGCCGATCGTGCGGAGCAACTCTGGTCGGGCGACGCTCATGGCCTTGACGCTACCCCTGGCGTGTGACGGAAAACCACGCGCCTCGTAAGGGTTTTGTTAAGGCAGAATCGAGGGCTGTGGATGTGTCCGCGCGCCACCTGCGACTGTTGACCGAGACGAGCGCCGCCGTCAACTCGACGCTCGACCTCGAGGAGGTGCTCGGCCTGGTCGCGAGCAAGGTCGCCGACGCGCTCGAGGCGGACGCCTGCTTCGTCTACCTCTACGACGAGCACGCGGACGAGCTGATCCTGAGGGCGACGCACGGCACGCGCGTCGAGGAGATGACGAGGACGCCACGGATGAAGCCTGGAGACGGCATCACCGGCACTGCGGCGGCGGAGCGCTCGCCGATCATGATCCCCGCTCAGGCGCACCTGGACGAGCGCTTCAAGGCGTTCACGAACCTGCCCGAGGACGAGTACGAGTCCATCCTCGCGGTGCCGATCCTGGCCCGCGAGAAGCTCGCCGGAGCGCTCAACGTCCGCACGATCGAGCCGCATCAGTTCTCGGACGGCGAGATCGACCTGCTCGTCGCGATCGCGGCCCAGGTCGCGCAGACGATCGAGCACGCGAAGCTCTACGCGGACGCCCAGGCGCGCGTGTCGGAGCTCGAGGCGCTCGCGAAGATTTCGGAGGCGGTCTCCGAGTCGCTCTACCTCGAGGAGTCGCTCGAAGCGATCGTGGAGACGACGATGGAGGCCGTCGGGGCGACCGGTGCTGCGCTCGTCCTCGAGGACGGGAACATCGCCTGGCCGGAGGGGCGGGCGGGCAAGCACGCGATCCGCCTCCCTCTGCGGTGGAAGCAACGCACGATCGGTGAGCTCGTCTGCGACCGCGACACGCCGTTCACGGAGCAGGAGCGCGCGCTGCTCGCGTCGATCGCCCACCACGCGGCGGTTGCTCTCGAGCACGGGCGGGCCGTCATGCGCGGCGTCCTGGCTCAGGAGATCCACCATCGCGTGAAGAACAACCTGCAGACAGTGGCCTCGCTGCTGCGGCTTCAGGCGCGCTCAGACGACGTCGACCCGCGTAAGGCGCTCGACGACTCGGTCAACCGGATCCTCGCGATCGCGGCGGTGCACGAGGTGCTGACCGAGCGCCGCGACGAGGTGGTCGACCTCGACGAGCTGCTCGACCGGCTGCGCGCGATGCTCGTCCAGGGGCTGGGCGCGGAGAAGCACGTCGAGGCGCAGCTCGCACACGTCTCGATCGCGGGCGGGCGCGCGACCGCTCTGGCGCTCGTCTTCAGCGAGCTGCTCCAGAACGCGCTCGAGCACGGCGGCGACTCGGTTCGGGTCGAGCTCGGGCAGCGCGACGGCGAGGTCGTGCTCGCGATCGCCGACGACGGGAGCGGCATCGACGAGGACGTGACCGGCACGGGCCTCTCGATCGTGCGCGCGCTCGTGCGCGACGAGCTGCGCGGGACGCTCGATCTGCACTCGAACGGCGGCCTGCGCGCAGAGGTCGTCTTCCCAGCCTGATGGAGCTCGACGGCTACAGCTTCGTCCTCCTCAAGCGCGGGCCGCGGGCGCTCGAGTTCTCGGACGAAGAGCTCGACCGGCTCCAGGAGCAGCACCTCGCCCATCTCGGCGCGATGCGCGAGCAGGGACACCTCCTCATTGCCGGGCCCTTCTCCGAGCAGCCCGATGAGGCGTTGCGTGGCTTCTGTCTCTACCGGACGGGCGTCGAGGAGACGCGCCGGCTGGCCCAGTCGGATCCGTCGGTTCGGGCCGGCCGGATGGCCGTCGACGTCATGGGCTGGTGGACGGCAAGCGGCGCGCTGGAGGCCCTAGGTCGCGAGCTTGCCGACGAGTGACGCGAGCGGCTGCGCATCGGCAGCAAGTCGATAGCTGGTCGCCGGCGGGTAATCGTTCGTGACGCGCCGCTCGACCACGCCCGCGGCCTCGAGCTCCTTGAGCGCGAGGGTCAGCGCCCGCGGCGAGATGCCTTCGAGACGGTCGCGAAGCTCGGAGAAGCGAAGTGGCCCTTCCGCGAGGGCGTGCACGACCGGCATCGACCACTTCTTGAGCCCGACCTCCTCGAGGCCACGCTCCCGGAGCAACTCGACGAGCGGCCTCCCACGCGAGGCGACCCGCTCTCCACGCCTGGTCAGCACGTACTCCGGCCGCAGTGGGTGGCCGTATCCGGGGTTCCTGCCGACGAGCCCGCTTTCGGTCAGAGCGGCCAGGGTGCGGCGCAGCGACTCGCGGCTCATGCCGAGCGTGCGCGCCAGCGTCACGAAGCGGCTACCACGCTGTCGGTGCAACTCGGCGAGGATCGGAACCGACCATCTGTTGTGGAAGAGGGCGACGAGGGTTGACATGGAAGTAGTCGTAGTATAAAAACAGGACAGGACAGAGCAAGGAAACGAGAGGAGGAAGCGGTGAGTCAGGAAACCCAGGTCGCTCCGGTGGCCACGAACACCCCCTTCGAGTACAACGAGAACCTCACCCTCTCGGTCGGCGTCTCCGACATGGAGAAGGCGATCGAGTGGTACGGAGACGTGCTCGGCCTCGAGCTCGTCTACAAGCTCGAGCAGCACGGGTGGTGCGAGATGTCGACCGCCACGAAGCACGTGACGATCGGGCTCGGCCAGACCGAAGAGGTGAAGCCGGGAAGCACGACTCCGACCTTTGGTGTCGTCGACATCGAGGAGTCCCGGAAGCACCTCGAGTCGAAGGACGTGCGCTTCGACGGCGACACGTACGAGATCGAAGGCATGGTCAAGCTCTGCATGTTCTACGACCCCGACGGCAACTCGTACATGCTCGCGCAGAGCCTCACGACGGAGATCCCTTCATGAGGAGGGCCTGGCGAAGCATGGTCTGAGCCGCCGGGCCGCGCTGCTCGCCCCGAGGCCGGGTCCTCAGTCGCCCCGGTAATGGCGATTACCGGGGCTCCCTGCGTCCGCGGCCTCAGAACGACCATCGCAGCCCGGCGACGAGCAATGCTCCGCCAGACCCTCCTAGACTCTCTCGCGTGAGAGTCCTCATCGCCGAGGACGAGACGATCATCAGGCTCGACCTGCGGACCCTGCTCGAACGAGCGGGGTTCGAGGTCTGTGCGGAGGCCCGCGACGGCGAGGAGGCCGTGGCCCTCGCTCGCGAGACCCAGCCCGAGGTGGCGGTGCTCGACGTGAAGATGCCGCGACTGGACGGGATCGAGGCTGCGCGGCGCATCCTCGACGAGCGGCCGATCCCGATCGTGATGCTGACGGCCTACGGTCAGGACGAGCTCGTCTCCCGCGCCGTCGAGGCCGGGGTGTTCGGTTATCTGGTCAAGCCGTTCCGCGAGCAGGATCTGCTGCCGGCTATCCACGCGGCCAGGGCGCGGCACGAGGAGCTGACGGCCTTGCGCGAAGAGGCGGAGTCGCTCTCGGAAGCGCTCGAGGCGCGCAAGGTCATTGAGCGCGCGAAGGGCCTGCTCATGACGAAGGAGAACCTGTCCGAGGAGGAGGCGTTCGCCAGGTTGCGCAAGGCGAGCCAGGTGTCGGGCCGGCCGCTCAGGGTTGTGGCCGAGGCAGTGCTCGCGACGTTCGGTTCCCAGTCTTGAGCGCTTGACGTTTTGGGCACACTGAACGGGGGTGAAAATTCTCAATTCACCGCGCCGGCGTCGCCGGCTGATCAAGATCGCCGTGGTCGTGGCCATCTTTCCGCTGGCCTACCTGGGCATCCACTACTCGACCGGCGGGAGCACTGAGAGCGCGAACGGGCCCGAGGTTCCGAACTACGTTCAGCCGAAGCATTCGCCGTTCACCGAGGCCGAGCGCCGCGCCGTGCACCCCGTGCTCGCGCAGTTCATCAGGTACGCGGTCGCACGCGAGGACCCGGCGAAGGCATGGGACGTCGCCGGGCCCGATCTCCGCTCCGGGCTGACACGCAAGAAGTGGGACACCGGAGCGATCCCGGTCGTGAACTATCCGGCCGCCCACAAGGGCCTCGGGAGCTGGAGCTACGTCAAGTACTCCTACGCGAACACGGTCGGGCTGGAGGTCTTCGTCTTTCCGAAGCCCGGCTCCGGCTACTCGGCCATGACGGCGGACGCCGAGGTGGTCAAAGACAGTGACGGCCGCTGGCAGGTCAACTACTGGATGCCGGAACGCTTCCACGGGCCCGCCGCGGCCTCGGCGAAGCAAGTGAAGGCGGCCAAGAAGGCCGCGCGCGCCAACACGAAGAAATCGACGCACAAGACCGCTGCGGCGGCGCCCTCTTCGGCCGGCCAGCCGGCGCGGACTACCGGCCTCTGGCTTGCGCTGCCGATCGGGATCCTCTCCCTGATCATCCTGGCGCCGCTGGCGCTCCTGCTCGTCGGGTGGCTTCGCAACCGTCGAGCCGCCGCCCGCGACGCGTTAGGCACCTGAGCGCTCGAACAGCTGCTCCCAGCGCGTGAGCAGCGTCTGCAGCTCGTTCCGTGCGCGGCGATGCGCGGCGACGACGTCGACGTTCGACCAGTCGTCGGCGAGCTGCCGCTCGAGGACGGCGATCTCGGCCTCGCGGTCGGCGATGTCCGATTCGAGGCGTTCGAGCTCGCTCGGGCGAGGTCTCTTCGGTGGTTGCGGCTTCGCCTTCTTCGGCTTCTCGGTCGCAGGCTCGGGCTCGGACGCCTTGGCGCGCTCGTCTCTCGCCGCCACGTACTCGGCCCAGCCGCCGTCGTAGGAGCGGATCGTGCCGTCCTCGAGGGCGAGCGTCCGGTCGGCGATTGCGTCCAGGAGCGCCCGGTCGTGGGAAACGAGGAGCACGGTTCCCGGGAACGCGTCGAGCGCCGCCTCGAGCGCCTCGCGGCTTTCGAGGTCGAGGTGGTTCGTCGGCTCGTCCAGCAGCAGCAGGTTGGCGCCGGAGGCCACGACGAGCGCGAGTGCGAGCCTGCGCCGCTCGCCGCCCGAGAGCGCAGACACCGGTCGCTCGTGCATGTCCCAGCCGGTGAAGAGGAACCGTCCGAGCAGGTTCTGCGCCTGCGGCCGCTGGAGACCGGTCTCGTTCTGCGTCAGCGAGAGCACGGTCCGGCTCTCGTCGAGCTCGACCTCGTGCTGAGAGAAGTACGCGGGCTCGACGCCGTGGCCGAGCCGGAGCTTGCCGTTCTTCGGCTCGCGGCGCCCGAGGAGCGTTTCGAGCAGCGTCGTCTTGCCCGACCCGTTGGGGCCGACGAGCGCGACGTGCTCGCCGCGCTCGACCGCGAAGTTCACGGCTGAGAGCAGCTCCTTGTCGCCGGCCGCGAGCTCGACGCCGTCGGCCTCGACGACCGTCCGGCCGCTTCGCTTCGGCTGCAGGAAGTCGAAGCCGAGGCTCTTCGCGCGCCTGGTCAAAAGGCTGATCTCGCCGCCGAGCTCGGCGCGCTCCTTCTGGAGCCGGCCGATGTGGGTCAGCTTGGCCTGGGCGCGCTTGGCGAGGCTCTTCTTGTAGCGGAAACGCTCGACGAAGCGCTCGAGCCTCGCGATGTCGACGTCGATCCGGCCGGCAGTGGTCGTAGCCGCGGCGAGACGAGCGGCTTTCTCGCGGCGCCAGTTGTGCCAGGGCCCGGCGAAGTAGGTCGACCGGCCGGCCTCGAGCTCGAGGACTGCATTCGTGACTGCTTCGAGGAACCAGCGGTCGTGTGCGACCAGGACGACTGCGGCGTCGATGGACAGCAGCTCGCGCTCCAGCCACTCGAGGCTGGCGACGTCGAGGTGGTTCGTCGGCTCGTCGAGGAGCAGGAGATCGGGGTCGCCGCCGAGTGAGCGTGCGAGCGAGGCGCGGGTCAGCTCTCCGCCGGAGAAGCTGTAGAGGGGCCGGTCGAGGTCGTTCGTCGAGAAACCGAGGTTGCGCGTGACCGAGTCGAGCCGCTCGCGCCACGCGTAGCCGCCCGCGTGCTCGAGGCGCGCCTGGGTCTCGGCGTAGCTGCGGAGCGTCGCGGGCTCGTGGTCGCCCCGCGCCATGGCGTCTTCGAGTCGGCGGAGCTCTTGCTCGGCGGCGCTTAGGTCAGCGGCGCCGGAGAGGACGTAGTCGCGCAGGGTGGCGGCGCTCTCGGCGGGCGGGCGCTGGTCGTGGAGCGCGATCCGCGTGCCCTTCGCCATCGAGATCGTGCCGCCGTGGAGCTCGGTCTCCCCGTTCAGGAGCCGGAGGAGCGTCGTCTTGCCGGCCCCGTTTGGGCCGGAGAGCGAGACACGGTCGCGGCGCTCGACTTTGAACGAGACGCCGTCGAAGAGCGGCTCGCCGGAGAGCTCCTTGCGCAGGTTCGTTGCCGTGACGACGACCATGGGCACAGCGTAGAGATCGCGGGCGGTTCAGATTCGGCGCGAAATCGGCTCAGACACGTGCGCCCTCGGCCGATACGCTCGTCGCGGGTGGCGGGTGGAACTCTTCCTCCCCACCCGGGTGGGGATGTACCTGGGTCAGCGCCGCTTGGTCAGGTCGTTGCGCCGACGGTGCTCGCGACGAGCTCACGCGCGGCTGCAGCGATGTGGTCGGCGTCGATCCCGGCTGCCGCGAGCAGCTCGGCCGGAGTGCCAGACCCGGGCAGCTCGCGCACAGCGAGGTGAACGACCCTGGGACGCTCGTCCGAATCGGCGAACGCAGACAGAACCGCTTCCGCCAGCCCGCCCTCGGGCCAGTGATCCTCCGCGACTACGAACCGGCCGCCCGTTGCCTCGGCGGCGGTCCGGAGCGTTTCCACATCGACCGGCTTGACCGAATAGAGATCGATCACACGCGCGCCGACGCCCGCCTCTGCGAGCGCATCCGCGGCCTTCAGCGCCTCGTGCAGCGTGATCCCGGCACCGATCAGCGCGACGTCGTCGCTCTCCGAGGAGCGCACGACCTTCGCTCCACCGACCGGGAAGTCCTCGCCCGCTTCGTAGACCACCGGCGTGTTCGCCCGGGTGGTGCGCAGGAAGACGATCCCGTCCAGGTCGGCCATGGCCTCGACGAGCTTCGCCGTCTGGTTCGCGTCGCTGGGGTACAGCACGGTCGAGCCGTGCACCGCCCGGAACTCGGCGAGATCCTCGAGCGCCATCTGGGACGGCCCGTCCTCGCCGATCGAGACTCCCGCATGCGAGCCGACCAGCTTCAGATTCGCGCGGCTGATCGCCGCCATTCGGACGAAGTCGTACGCCCGGGACAGAAACGCCGCGAACGTCGATGCGTACGGCTTCCACCCGCGCACCTGGATCCCGACCGCGGCCGCGACCATCTGCTGCTCGGCGATGTACATCTCGAAGTACCTGTCCGGATGCGCGTCGCGGAAGATCTCGGCAAACGTCGAGTTCGAGACCTCGCCGTCGAGCGCGACCACGTCCCCACGCCCGTCGCCGAGCGCCTTGAGCGTCTCGCCGTACGCCTTGCGCGTCGCGACCTCGTCGCCGACCTCGTACGACGGAAGCTCGAGCGTCCCGTGCTCGAAGCGATGCGGCTCGCCGAGCTCGGGCTTGGCGACGTCGATCGTGATGTTGCGGATCCCGCCGAGCTCCTCGATCGCGGCTTCCGGATCGTCTAGTGCCTTGCCGTGGAAGCCGTCCTTGTTCTCGACCGCCTTTACGCCCTTGCCCTTGATCGTCTTCGCCACGATCACGGTCGGCGTGCCCGACGTCTCGAGGGCCTCGGCGTACGCGGCGTCGATCGCCTCCACGTCGTGGCCGTCGATCTCGATCGCATGCCAGCCGAAGGCCTCCGCTCGCTTCGCGTACGAGTCGAGATCCCAGCCGTGCATCGTCTCGCCGCGCTGGCCGAGCCGGTTCACGTCGATGATCGCGATCAGGTTGTCGAGCTTTTCGTGCCAGGCATGCTCGAACGCCTCCCACATCGAGCCCTCGGCCATCTCGCTGTCACCGCACAGCACCCAGATCCGGTAGGGGAGCCTGTCGAGCCGCTTGCCCGCGAGCGCGATCCCGACGCCGTACGGAAGGCCCTGGCCCAACGACCCCGTGGCCACGTCGACCCAGGGCAGCACCGGAGTCGGGTGCCCCTCGAGCCGGCTTCCGAACTTCCGGAACGTGAGCAGCTCCTCGTCCGTGATCGCGCCCGCGGCCTTGTACATCGAATACAGGAGCGGCGACGCGTGTCCTTTGGAGAAGACGAGGTGGTCGTTGCGTGGATCGTCCGGCGCGTCGAAGTCGTACCTGAGGTACTTCGCGAGCAGGACCGACATGAGGTCGGCGCCGGACATCGACGAGGTCGGATGCCCCGACTTCGTGACGGCGGCCGCGCGGACGGAGTCGACGCGCAGCTGCTGGCCGAGCTCACGCCAGAGTTCGGAGCCTTCCATCCAGGTAACGTAACCGCTCGATG
>Ga0307304_10000089_pt1 | contig 16643 bp, 15 predicted proteins | sample ER_DNA_185_FD_194503 | JGI IMG/M metagenome (GOLD analysis project Ga0307304, IMG submission 194503) | Bulk soil microbial communities from the East River watershed near Crested Butte, Colorado, United States - ER_DNA_185 | ecosystem: Environmental > Terrestrial > Soil > Floodplain | place...
TTGCTATCGGGTATTTCTACCGCTTCCTGGGATCCTCACTGAGTTCTCAGTCCGCGAAGGTGAGGTCCGCAGGCGTACGGTGGCCGCCACCGTTGCAGCACCGAGCACGGGAATTCCCGCTTCGCTAAGGACTCGGGCTGCCTCCGTGATACTGCTGCCCGTTGTCACGAGGTCATCGACGATCACCACTGCGCCAGCCGTGATCGGCCGTCGGAGCCGAAAAGCGCCAGCTAGATTCTGCTGCCGCGCCCGCGCCCCCAGACCAGCCTGATCGGCAACAGGTCGAGCTTGGACCAGGACGGACCGAACCGTTGCCTGGTGTCGCGCGCGGAGCCGACGGACGGCTGTGCGAGCCATCGCGCTGGTCGCGTCGAAGCCACGCTGGCGTACGGTGCGGGCCGCTGAGGGGATCGGAACCAGCACAATTCCGGCGGCGCACGGCCGGTGCGTCAGCAAGGAGTGCACGCTCAGTGCCAGCCGTTCGGCCAGCACCCGAGTCAAGATCAACGCCTGTCGCTCCTTGTGCGCGTTGATCAGTCGGCGCAAGAGCCGGTCGTACGAAGAGGAGGTGACTGTCAGCGGGAAACCGTCTGGCCGCGGCGCCGGGACGGCAACGAACGGCTGTCGATCGCCGAGCTCTTCGCGACAAGTCGGGCAGAGCCCCCACCAGGGCTGCTCGCAACCATGGCAGCTAGCGCCGAGCAGCAGGTCGCCCGCCGCCGCTACCCAGTCCTCGAAGCCCACAGGGCGAGTCTGGCGGGCCGCGAGCTCAGCAGCGACGCGCGCTCGCCAATCTGTGGACAGTCACGCCCGACGACTCAAATCCGCGGGCCACGTAGTTCCCATTGCGTCATCCTGGATAGGCGATGGCGCTGATCGCGTGATCGAGGAAGGGCTGCCACCTCGTGCCGTCGTCCTTCCAGGTCCCGCCGCGGCTACCCACCATGATCACCGACTGCGTCTGGGGCGAGACGGCGAGCTCCTTGGCGTCGAAGTCCTGGGCCTCCCCTTTCTGAGTGACGAGTGAGGCATCCTGCGCCACCCGGAAAAGCGTGGAGTTTCCGCCCGCCTTTCCCAACACCAGCAGTTCGGTGGGATCAAACCAGGCGACGTCGGTGATCTCGCTGATCGAGGTGCCGGATTGGCTGGTGTCAAGACGTCGCCAGAACTCGACCCGCGGCTGGTCGGAGCGGATGATGCGTGCCAACCCGAGCTCGGAGCCATTCGCAGTGCGGCGTACCAGCGCCATCCGCGAGCCGTCAGGCGAGATCCTGAACGCAGTGATGTTCTGCGTAGGCGAGGTGATCTGATGCTTTGTGTTGTCGGGTGTGAACATCCACATTCGCTGCTGGCCACCCTGTTTCCCGACTTCCCAGATCTCGCCATACCTGCTGAACTGCGGCCTCAACAGCTCGGTAGCTCCGGTGAGCAAGTCTTTGGCGGATCCCCCAGGCATCATCGCTGCTCGACGCAGCGTCGTCCGAGCGTTCGTCGTAACGGCAAGGTCGGTGTTTGTCACCGACACAGCCACCGCGTTAATTGGGTGGGTTTGACGCAACGGTCCGGGCACCGGATTGCTTGTTGGCGAATCGGCGGACGGCGTCACTTGTTCGACCGCCCCCTTCTTGTTGACGGCGTACGCCTGCTCCCCGGCCACCGAGGGAATCGGGTCCAGCTCTCGAGGAATTGCATCAATCGAAATGACCTGGCTGTTCGGGTCTGCTCCAGGGACCCGGTACGGCTGTTGGTTCACCTTGATCACCACACCCTTCACCCCGGCTACTTGCTTCAGGGTGAAGGCGATCTGGGCAGCAAGCAGGCTGCGCTGGGCATCCGGCAGAGCGAGTATCGACTCACCTAGCGCTACCTCTGCGATGCCGTCGGTGATCGTCACTGAGTCGACGCTCAGACTAGTGTTCGGCGGAATTGTCGTCGATACAGCTGGTTTGAGCCACCCCGATGGTCCATTGAGTAGCGCCTTTATCAACGCGGAAGCGACGTTCGCCGGATTGCTCAGTGCCGGTAGATAGATCGGGTCGGGCACCAATGACCTGTTGTTTCCGACGAAATAGAGGTCGTAGGACTGGTAGAAGAACTTGAAGGACACCTCGGAGACCCATAGTCCCGGCGGCGGGTTGTTGATCCGCCAGTGACCATTTTCGTCGGAGAGAGTGAAGTCGTAGTTCAGGACATCATTGCGAACGTTGTAGGTGCGGTCCTTATCCATGGAGCCGATGATGGTGCCCTGAAGCTTTACTCTGTTCTTCCCTACTGGTTTCACTGGGGCTCGATAAATTGTTACGCCAGTGTCTGGGCTCCACTTCTCCGCGGCCATCGGTGTCAGGAACTGCCTGGCCACGGTGTAGTTGGGCTGATAGTAAGAAGTCGCCCGCAGGAAGCCCTCGACAATCTGCCGAGGCTTATCGTCCGGAGCAGGAGGGAGGACTTCAACGTTCACACAGCTCGGGCATCCCCGCGTTTGTTGTCCTTCAACCTCCTCGATTGGGCCCGATGTCGGGACACTGCTACAGCCGGCCATCACCAACGCGCTCGCCAGCAGCATGACGATGATCGCAAGGCGACTCTGCGGCCACCTCACGAGGGGCTCGCTGTTGTCTCGGCGGCTGCTCGTCGCGGGGCAGGTGAGGACGGTGACGCGGGAGAAAGTGGGGGCAGGGGAATAGTTGGCGCCTCGAGGCCATCGAGGCGGGCACCGCCCGGCCCCACGAGATCGCGTGGCACAAGTGGCAGCGGTGAGGTTTCGAGTATCGCGCCCACATTCCTGGGCAGCGTGAGCCGGAACTGAGCGCCCATCGCCGGCCGGCCCCAAGCGGTCAGCCAGCCCCCGTGCAAGTTCGCATCTTCCATGGCGATCGCCAGGCCGAGGCCCGTCCCACCGACCGTTCGGGCACGCGCAGCGTCGCCCCGCCAAAAGCGGTGGAAAACCTGCCTAGCTTGACTAGCCTCGAACCCCACCCCATGGTCACGGACCGCTACCGCAACGGCCGCGTCGTCGGTCTCGATCAAGACGTCAATCGGATGACCCTCGCTGTGCTCGATCGCGTTGACCAAGAGGTTGCGGAGAATCCGTTCGATCCGTCGAGTGTCGACCTCGGCCTTGGCCTCCCCGCTTTCATGCACGGCAATCTCGGTCTGATAGGTCTCCGCCAATCGCTCGTTGGCCTCTACCACCCGATACACCAGATCGCGTAGATCGACCTCCTCCACACTGAGCTGTGCAACCCCAGCATCGAAACGCGAGATCTCCAACAGATCACTGAGTAGGGCATCGAAGCGGTCGAGCTCGTTCTGCAGGAGCTCGGCAGAGCGCGCGGCAACGGGATCGAAGTCATCACGGGCCTCGTACAGCACTTCGGCGGCCATCCGGACGGTCGTCAATGGGGTACGAAGTTCGTGCGACACATCGGAGACGAAACGCTGCTGAACAGCAGACAGCTCTTCGAGGGTGTTGATCTGTTTCTCCAGCTCAGAGGCCATGTAATTCATCGACGTGCCCAACCTGGCCAGGTCGTCTTGCCCTCGTACCTTCATGCGATCCCGCAGATTGCCCGAGGCAAGGCTTTCGGCCGCTCGGCGGGCGGCGCGTACCGGTGTGACCACCTGACGGCTGACCAGCGCGGCGATGAAGGTCAGCAAGATCACCAATATGGCGCCAGTCGTCACCACGGCGTAGCGCAGCACAGCGAGGGTGGCGATCTCTTGAGTGAGGGGAAACATCAGGTAGATCTGGTAGCGGCCAGTTCCGAGAACGGTCAAAGTCGCACCTGCGACCAGCCCTGGCACTGAAGCGCGACGGTCGCGGTAGTTGATCTCGGTCGAGGTCATCAGCAGCTTGTCGCTCCCCTCAACCTGCTGCCGGAGCTTGTCGGGGATGCTGGTCACCGCGGCGTTGCCCGCGGTGATCGTCTGGCCATGAGCGATGATGATCACTTCGTACTGCTCGGCGCGGCTGGCGAAACCGGTGGCCAGGTCGAGCAGCAGCTTGTCGACATTGACCTCAGCGGTGAGATCGGCAGCGTAGAGCTGTTCTTGTGCCGTGTTGACGGCCTGGCGGGCTTCGTTCTTGGCGGTCTCCTTCTTACCGTCGAGCACCCCGATGGTCGCCTGCTGCATGAGCAAGAAGCCGCCCAGAACAAGCACCAACACTGAAGCCAGGAATACCGTCAAGACCACCCGCAGAGGTAAGGACCGCCACCACCAGTTGACGGGCAACCGCCACCAGCGGGACCTCAGAACCCTCGGAATCGAGACCATGTGCCGACGTTCTCGCCAGAGCGACCGCAACCCAGCGGGCGCGCTATCGGACCTGAACTGTTTCGCCGGCCTTGTAGCCGATCCCTCGTACGGTCACCACGATCTCGGGATGCTCAGGATCCCTCTCGATCTTGGACCGCAGCCGCTGTACATGGACGTTGACCAGCCGCGTATCGGCGGCGTGGCGGTAGCCCCAGACCTGCTCCAGCAAGACTTCCCGGCTGAACACCTGCCATGGCCGCCGGGCCAGGGCGAGTAGCAGATCGAATTCCAATGGCGTGAGCTGGATTTGCACCCCGTCGCGCTTGACGGAATGCCCGTCGACACTGATGGACAGATCACCGATCCGGAGGGTCTCGACGTCGACCTCTTCGGAGGCCGGCATACGGCGCAGCCGGGTCTTGATCCTGGCAACGAGTTCCTTTGCCTTGAAGGGTTTCGCCACGTAGTCATCAGCGCCGGCTTCGAGCCCTTCGACGACATCGATGGTGTCGGTCTTCGCAGTCAGCATCACGATCGGCACGCCGGATTCGGCGCGGATGTCGCGACACACGTCGACGCCATCGCGGCCTGGCAGCATCAGATCCAGCAGCACGAGGTCGGGTTTGGCCTCCTTGAACGCCGAAAACGCCTTGTCTCCATGGGCGCACCAAATCGGCTCGAAACCCTCATTGCGAAGCACGATGGAGAGCATCTCGGCCAGAGCTGCGTCGTCGTCAACCACCAGCACCCGGCTGCGCGCCCCTGCACTCTTGGTTGTTTCAGACACTGATACCCCTTCAGTCATTGGGAAAAAGGCACCGACATCTCGGTACGCAGGCCCGCGATGACCTTTATCATTCTGCGACTCTGCGACGTAATCCTATGCACCTGGAAAACACCCTTCACAGCATTGCCGATATCTCTCACAGCTGGTTAATTGAGCTCAGGATTCTCCAGCCAGGTGGAGAAGAATGCGATTTCACTCTTCTGGCGACGCAGTACGGTGCGCCACAACTCGAGCGGCCGGCCGCTGAAGACATCGCTGTAGTCCACCGGCGCGAGATGCCACATGCCTTCTTCGATCTCGCTCTGCAACTGTCCGGCGGCCCAGCCGGCGTATCCGGCAAAGATTCGCAGGTCGCGATACGCACCAGAGACGATCTCGATCGGGGTGTCCAGGTGCAGCAGGCCGACCGTGTCGAAGAGCGGCCGCCAACCCGGCGGCTCCTCACCGTTGGCGGCCACGCTCGCCAGGCAGATGGCACCGTTCGGCGATACCGGCCCACCGTGAAAGAGCATCTTCGGCTCCGACACGGTACCCACCCAATCCGGCAGCACTGCATCCAGCGGCGTCTGAGAGATCTCGTTCAAAATCACGCCGAGTGCACCGTCCTCGTCGGCATCCAAAATCAACACCACCGTCTGGTTGAAGACTCCGTCGATGAGCAATATGCTCGCCACGAGCAGATCGCCGGCGACTGGATCACGGCTCCTCGTCGGCTCAATCCTGGGCTCGCTCACGATGGTGCGAGACCTTCCACCCCGCTGCGAGAGCGTCGCTGCACGATTAGCCCGAACACCAGGACCCCGACCGCGATACCCGCCCAGTCCGCTATGACGTCAAATGGATCGCCGGTCCGATGGCGGTACCACAAATGCTGGATTACCTCGCTCACGACGCCATGCGCAGCGAAGACGCCCACAATGAGCGCGCTCGTACGCCGGCTAGGCCACTGCCAACCGACGCCACGCAAGGTGACAGTCAACAAGATCAGGAGCACTGGAAGCGCGAACCCGACCGCATGGTCCAGCTTGTCGGCGTACGGAAACCAGGCCGGCTGCGGCGGACCTGTGACCCGGTAGAGGCCCCACAGCTGCAAGATCACCGCTAGTAGCGCTGCTGCGGCGGCTAGGTGAAAGCCCCGCATCCAGACGTGCGTACGGTGCTGGGAAGTGGTGTGCTGCATCTGTCAAAGCACAACTTCCGTGTCGGTCGGTAATTCGGCTGGACCCCCGGCTGCCCGGCGTACGGCCGCTGCCACGGTGTGATGCACGTCGGCATGAAACACGCTCGGCACGATGTAGGCGGGATTGAGCTCATCGTCAGTGACGACGCCGGCAAGTGCGCGGGCAGCAGCCAGCAGCATACTCGACGTGACGTGCGCACAATGGGCATCGAGCAGCCCGCGGAAGACGCCGGGAAACGCCAGCACGTTGTTGATCTGATTCGGGAAATCCGAACGACCGGTTGCCACGACCGCTGCATACCGGGACGCTTCGGCCGGATCCACTTCGGGATCAGGATTGGCCAGCGCAAAGACAATAGACCGGTCCGCCATCGCCGCCACGTCAGAGCCAGACAGCACGCCGGGCACGGACAGACCAATGAACACGTCGGCGCCAACCACCGCCTCCTGCACCGAACCGGTGAACCCGAGCTGGTTGGTGTTGTGGGCCAGCCATTCCAGCTCGCCGGTGAGATCCGCGCGGCCCCGATGGACTACCCCGTCGATATCCGCCACAACAACATTTCGCGCACCCGCGGCAAGCAGCAGCTTGATGACAGCGGTGCCAGCCGCACCAGCGCCTGACATCACAATCCGTACGTCGGCGATCTGCTTGTCGACTACCCGTAACGCGTTGTACAGCGCGGCCAGCACAACGATCGCCGTACCGTGCTGATCATCGTGGAATACCGGGATGTCCAGCTGCTGTCGCAGCCGGCGCTCGACCTCGAAGCAGCGCGGCGCCGAAATATCCTCCAGATTGATTCCGGCAAATCCGGGAGCGACCGCCCGCACCACGGTGACGATCTCGTCGACGTCCTGGGTGTCCAGGCAGAGCGGCCAAGCGTCGATGTCGCCAAAGCGCTTGAACAGCGCTGCCTTTCCTTCCATCACAGGCAATGCAGCCTCGGGACCGAGATTGCCGAGCCCGAGTACCGCCGACCCGTCGGTGATCACCGCAATGCTGTTCCGTTTGATCGTCAGCCGGCGGGCGTCCTCGGGATTCTTGGCAATTGCCAAACATACTCGTGCCACACCGGGGGTGTAGATCATGGACAGATCATCTCGGTTGCGGATCGGATGCTTGCTCATCATGGCGATCTTGCCGCCCAGATGCATCAAGAATGTGCGATCGCTGACCTTGCCGATCACGACGCCTGCGACATTGCGCATCGCCTCGACCAGCTGCTCGGCGTGCTCGGTGTCACGCGCCGCACACGTCACGTCGATGCGCAGTCGCTCGTGGCCGGAGGCCGTGACGTCAAGAGCAGTGACCGCGCCGCCCGCCTGCTCGACCGCCGTGGTCAGTTGGCTGACCGAGGTTCCCCCTGCTGGAACCTCCAGCCGCACGGTGATCGAGTACGAGATCGAGGGAACCGCTGTCACGGAGCCGATCCTCTCACGGCCGAGGCGACTCCTGACGGCCCCGCAACTCGGCTGGGAGCGGCGGCGGTGGCGGCGGCAGTCGCAGCCCACTGGCCGATGTCGCCCTTGCTGACCGCGACAGCGAGCAGGTCTGGGAACTGGTCCGGCGTACACGCAAAGGCCGGTACTCCCAGCGCGGCGAGGGCTGCTGCGTGCTCGTGGTCGTACGCCGGCGCACCCGAATCCGACAACGCCAGCAGCACGACCACTGTGACACCGGCCCGCAGCAGCTCCGCCACGCGGCGCAGCATCTCCTCGGCGATGCCGCCCTCGTACAGATCCGAGATCAGCACCAGGATCGATTCTGTCGGTTGGGCGATCAATTGCTGGCAGTACGCCAGCGCCCGATTGATGTCGGTGCCGCCACCAAGCTGGCAACCGAAGAGCACGTCGACCGGATCTGGCAGCTGGTCGGTCAGGTCGGCGATCTCGGTGTCGAACGCGACCACGGATGTCTTGATTGATCGAATGGAGGCGAGGGTGGCGCCGAAGACCGCGGCGTACACCACCGACTCAGCCATCGATCCAGACTGATCGATCGCGACAACCACTTCTTTCACCATGGCGTTCGCGCCTCGCCCGTAACCCACCAGCCGCTCCGGAACGATGGTGCGCTGCTCGGGAAGGTAGTGATCGAGATTGCGGCGAATGGTGGCGTTCCAGTCGATGTCTCGGGGCCGCGGACGGTGCGTACGGCTGGCACGCCGCACCGCACCCGTCACGGCGGCGCGGGTCTTGTTGGCGATCCGCCGTTCGATCTCGGCGACGACCTGGCCCACCACGACTCGCGCGGTCCGTTTGGTGGAGTCAGGCATCACGTGACTCAGGCTCACCAGTGAACTGGCCAGGTGGACATCGGGCTGAATGGAATCAAGGAGCTCCGGCTCCAGCAGCATCGAGGTGAGATGCAATCGCTCGATGGCATCGCGTTGCATCACCTGAACCACGCTGGTCGGAAAGTAGGTCCGGATATCGCCGAGCCAGCGGGCGACACGCGGTGCCGACGATCCGAGGCCCCTGGACCGCCGCGGCGCGTCGATGGCCTCCTCGTCGTCGGCGTCATAGAGCGCGCCGAGCGCGGCATCCATCTGCTGCTCCTCGCGGCTCAGGGCTGCAGCGAGCTCATCCGCGGACGCCTCCCCCAGCAGCATCCTCCAGCGCCGCATTCTGGCCTGGCGCTCTGTGACCGACGCTTCAACCATGACGCTTGCCCAGAATGAGATCGACGGTAGCCAGCGCGGCTGCTGCCAATTCGACGTCGAACTCCTCGTTACGCGGCCGATCGGGACTCTCGGCGCCGCGGGCGATCCGTTCGGCGATTGCCTGACGTTCAGTAGCGGCAAACGTGCCGAATGTCCGCCGTAGCAGCGGCAACGTATCGACGAACTGGGCGTCATCGAGCTGGCACACCCAGTCGTCGAGTAGCCCGCGTAACTCAGCATCGTGAATCAGCAGCAGCGCGCCATCGGAGAAGAATCCGTCCACCCAGGCCGCCTTGTCCGCAGCCGGAACCCCGGCCGACAGGGCACGTTGCAGCCGCAGGGCAACGTCGCTCAACCGCTCCGCGTCGAGCAGCAGCCGTATGATGCGGCCCAGCAAGAGCCCATGTACATCGGTTCGGTCGATCATCGTCGCGAGGGTGTCCAGCCATCGGTTCCGCACCGATTCGCTGAGCAGACCGATCGCGGTGTTGACAGCATCGATGCGCCGTCGCATGGTGGCCGCATTCGTCGCATCCAGGCTCGAGACGGCCCGTTGCAGACCGGAGCAGATCCGAACCACCAGGACCTCACTGACTTTACGCAGCGCGCGGGTATCGGTCTGCCGCACATCGCCGTAGCGCTGGGCACGCGCAAGGGCCGGCAACGCGTCCATCAGATGCACCACATCGGCATCAAGCGCGGCCTTGTCGGCCAGTGTCGCCAGCAGCCGATCCAGCGCCCCAGGAAGATCGGCGAGCAGGCAGCGCTCGACCGTCTCGGTCAGCTCGACCAGGGATCCCTCGGCGATGATCTTGTCCACCCGCGCGCAGGCTGCGGACTCCACCGTCGTTCCCCAGACTGATGCCTCGACGATGGCCACCGAATACTCCGGCTCCCAGCGAGACTGCCATGTCTCGCGGAACGTGCCCTGACTCTGCACCGAGCTTTCCGCTGGCACGATCCAGCGCAGCCCGAGCAGGCGCAATCGATGAAACAGCTGAGACCGAGCTTGATCAATCGGCCTCCGTAGATCAAGATCATGAAACCTGACCTGCGCCTCGCGTCGGACGCGCAGGGTGCGACAGGTACGGGTGAGGTCGGCCTCCAACGGGACCGTCGGCACGTCCCGGTTGACAGATCCGAGCGCCTGCCCGACCACAAGATGGTCCGTCACATAGCGGACGGCCAGCTCGTCACCGTCGCAGAGCACCGCCCGGGTCGCCTCGGTCACCTCGGCCAAACCAGCCAGCGGTCGACGCCGTAAGCCGGCCAAGGTTTCCGCCAGTCGGACCGCTTCGATGACGTGGGCGCTGGACACCGGGAGGTCGCGTACCCGCAGGGCCTGCGCCACCTTGGCAAGCCAGCGCACGATCGGTCGATCCGGAGCAGTCCACAGATGGTGGTACCAGCCGGGCGAGGCAATGCCCGCGCCGTATCCGGTCGCGTACGCGAGCCGCTGATGTGTCCACGGCACCCAGGTCATGGTGATCTTGCGGCGCGGAGCACCCCGCAGCGTGCGCACGTCCGCTGCTGCAGGTGGCAGCGGCCAGCGCAGCACCGGCGCGTGCCAGGCGCCGCACACTACGGCCACTCGCTCGTGCCCCCGTTTCACAGCCTCGCGGATCTTCTGTCGCATGTACGCCTCACGCCGGGCCTCACGATCGCGATCACCGGCGCTCTGGTCCATGATCATTCGCAACTCTGCCATGGCATCGGTGATCATCGGGAACGGCGAGGAAGAGTCGAGCCGGGACTCGACAAGATCATCCCACCATCGCTCCGGATCGTCATAGCCTGCCGCGTGTGCCAGCAGGGCCAACGGATCATGCTGCTCGATCGGCGTTGCTGGAGGGTGTTCGTCCGACCCACCCTCAAGCTCTTCACGATCATCTTCGAGAGGCCGACGGCTCGGCCACCGAGCGAGCATCGCTGCTGCTGGAAGGTCACAGAAGCCAACCTCAATGTTTCGCCGCAGCGCATAGACCATGGCTTGCCATTCAGGAGAGAAGACCGCGTAGGGCCAGAAAGCGGCTGTTTGCGGATGATCGGCGGCGTAGCCGAGGAGGGCGAGCGGCGGCGCCATGCCATCAGCCAGCACCCAACGCAACAACGGATCCGCATCCGCTGGACCTTCGATGAGCACGGCATCGGGCTGGTACTCGGTGAGCGCAGCGATCAGCGAGCGCGCCGAACCCGGCCCGTGGTGGCGGATGCCGAACACCTCAACGGGCGACCGTTCGCCGGCACCGATCTCGGCTGAATGATCGTCGACATGATCGAGGGGACGATCGTCCGTCGGGTGCGGTGACAGCGTCGTCGTCACGAGACGTCACGGCAAGCTGTATAGAACTCCGACCAGCCCTCTCGGTCGCGCGCAACCACCTCGAGGTATTCGCTCCACGCCACCCGATCGGCAACCGGGTCTTTGACCACCGCACCAACGATGCCAGCAGCGACATCGGCCGGCCGGAGTTGACCGTCGCCGAAATGTGCGGACAGCGCGATGCCACTGGTGATCACCGAGATCGCCTCGGCTGCGGAGAGCGACCCGGACGGCGATTTGAGCTTGGTGCGACCGTCAGTGGTAACGCCGGATCGCAGTTCCCGGAAAACCGTCACCACGCGGCGGATCTCCTCCTCGGCGGTGGGAACCTTGGGCAGCTCCAGCGAGGACGACAGATCTGCTATTCGCGTCGTGACGATGCTGACCTCGTCATCCTCGCTGTCCGGCAGCGGCATGACGACAGTGTTGAAGCGTCGCCGGAGGGCCGACGACAGCTCGTTGATCCCCTTGTCGCGGTCGTTCGCCGTTGCGATCACATTGAATCCACGGACCGCCTGGACTTCCTGACCGAGTTCGGGAACTGGCAGGGTCTTCTCGGACAAGATCATGATCAGCGCATCCTGCACCTCTGCTGGGATGCGGGTCAGCTCCTCGATCCGAGCCAGCGCGCCACGCTTCATGGCCACCATGACCGGTGAGGGAACCAGAGCCTGCGGCGTGGGACCTTCCGCAATGAGTCGGGCGTAATTCCAGCCGTACCTGATGGCCTCTTCAGCCGTCCCCGAGGTGCCCTGGATCAGCAAAGTCGAATCGTCGGAGATTGCCGCGGCCAGGTGCTCCGATACCCAGGATTTGGCCGTACCTGGCACGCCGAGCAGGAGCAGCGCTCGATCGGTGGCCAAGGTCGCCACTGCCACCTCGATCAGCCGGCGCGAGCCGACGTACTTCGACGAGATCACGGTGCCGTCGGAGAGCACGTCACCCATCAGATACGTCACCACGGCCCAGGGCGACAGCTGCCAGTGCGGCGGCCGCGGTCGGTCATCGACGGCTCGCAGCGCAGCCAGTTCCGCCTGATACGCCTGCTCCGCGTGGGGCCGCAGTGGTGCGTGGTCCTGAGATATCACCATCGCGGGATCTCCAGGCCCTCGACGACGATCGGCTCGCCGGTGAATGCGCTCCGGATCTCAAGGCGGAGCCAGGCCGTACGCTCCAGGGCGAGTAGAGCCTCGCGAACGACATGCAGCCCGATCGGTGTCTGCACCGCAGACTGCACAAGCTCGTAATGCTGGAGAGGCAGCCGTAATCCGACGGCCGTGGCGTAACGGACGGCACGCTGCTGCAGCTGACCGCTGCAGATGATCTCCAGGACAGTCGAGGTGAGCTGCTCCGACCAGGGCGTTCCAGCCTGCATGATCAGCTCTGGATCAGCGCGTACGGTGTCCTGAGTCACCTCAATCCGTGCGACACGATGCTGCTTCCCAGCCTCGTCCGGTGGGCGCGACCGCAGATCCTTGGCAAGTCGAGCCCACTGCGGATTTTGCTCGACGAACCACACTCCGCGGTCACCGATAGCCGCGGCAAACGCGGCCCGGTCGAGCTCAGCAGTCCGTGCCGCAGCCATCGCCAAAGGAGTCCAGTAGGCGGCTGACGCTTGCTGACCAGACTGCACGGCAGCGACCAGCCAGACGTTCAACAGCGCAACCTGCGGTGGGGAGAGCAGTCGCGCCAGGATCTCGTGCGCGGCGCGGCTCGCTAATGGCGCCCGGTTAGGCGGGCCGGACGGGCCGGGCGGGCAGGACAGCAGAAGGTCGCCAGCTCGCGACGCGGCGCGATGCCGGGCAGCAATTGACAGCACCGCGTGAGCGGGATCGGAGGCGTGATCAAGGCCCGATCCCCAGCTCGCCGGCAGCGCGTCCGGCACGGGCCGCCGATCTGTCCCGATCAGCCCTGTCGTCACGACGTCCTCCCACTCCGACATCTTCTCTAGGCCGCCCGTGCCACGACTTCGGTGCTGAACGGCTGAGCCGCGTCGTCACCAGGCAGGCTGAGCGGCCGGAAACCCCTGGGAGTCCATTCTCCGAAGATCGCGATCGGTTCACCGCCTGAGCGAGCGAGCATCGGCCAGGGCTCCTCGGGAAGATCAATGATCATGCAGCATTCGCCATTCCTGGCCCGGAGCCGCCACTGGCCCGGGCCAGGCACCGGAGCGGCGTTGATCACAGCCGGCATCCGAGCTGCCCATGGATCAGCTGCGACGAGCTGAGCAAAGCGGGCGCGAATCTGTGGCAATGACTCAGCCGATGGCATCGTCGCACCCGCTGTTGCGCTGGTCTGTTCTCCGATCAGGCCACGAAACTGTCCGGCGCCCGGGTAGAAGTGCAGCTGAGCGTGTACCAGATGTCCGGCCAACACTGTGTCATCGCGTGGGCCACCCGGTGGCGTGAAGCTCATGATCACCGCCCACCGACCCGAATCGGCGCCATACAGCCAGACCCGCCGGGTGTCCAGCCGATACTCGGCGGTGTCGACCATGCCGATCGCGAACCAGTGATCAACAACGCCGGGCGATGCCAGTACGTCGGACTTGCTGACGGGATATCCGATGCGGGCGCGAACGGTCGCCGCTAGGTCAGCTGGCAGCTCATCAAGCCGTCGATGTGCCTGGATGAGCAAGTGCAAGGCGCCGAGTTGTTCGAGCACCCGACTCGGCCAGCCCATGCTGGCGAATTCAACCGGAATGGAGCGCAGCATGCCGGCAATTCCGGGGGCCTGTGCATCCACCATGCGCGCGGCCATGGCGTCGAAGTGGCTGTAGCCCGCCCGATCCAGGCCGGCGATGCCACCGCGTACCTGGTCGCACAGCCATTGATCCAGCTCGTCGAGCCCGGCCGCCACCCGCTCGGCCCGCGCTGCGGCACGCTTGAGCGCTGCGGCAGGGTCAGCCAGTTCGCCAGGCTGACGCTGGGCCCTTGCCGGCTCCGACACTCGTGCCGTCTGCCTGGCTAACCAAGTCGCCGCGAAAGGCGGCGGCTCCCCCACCGGCACCAAACCATCGCTCCACTGCAAGAGCAGCGCCAGCGCATGCTTGCACGGGATCTTTCGGCTTGGGCAGTTGCACGCGTACGCCGGAGGTGAGGTAAGCGCGACGACCGTCTGGTAGCGCCGACCGCGGCCGGTGCACGATCCCCACAGAGCCCGGGAATCTGTCCCCATGTCAAGCCAGGTACGCGTTCCGGCGAGTGCAGTGGCGGCCAGGAGCGAAGCCCGATCAGGGGCGAGGGCGAGCACCCGTTCGCGCGACCAGATCTCCATGGCGAACACAGTAGTTGTCGTCACGGACAGGCTTCCGTCCTCGTACTCAGCTCATGTTGTGGCGTAGGTACGTGGGCTGGCGGAATCCCAGCACAGCCTCGATCATTCGCACTGCGGCCACGGCAGCTGGGACGTCGTGCATCCGCAAGATCCTTGCGCCGTTGAGAACACAGATCGTCGCGGCAGCGATCGATGAAGGCATCCGATCTGACTCTGCCAGGCCGGTTGCTTCGCCGACGAAGTCCTTGTTGGACACCGCTGCCAGCATCGGTAAGCCAATATCGGCAATCTCTGTCAAACGACGGGTCAGCTCCAGGGTGTGCAGGGTGTTCTTGTTGAGGTCGTGTCCGGGATCGATGACGATCCGATCTTCCGGCAAACCGTGATCAACAGCTAGCTGTACGCGTTCGGTGAGAAAGGTCTTGATGTCGGCAACGACATCGTCATATTGAGGCCGATTGTGGTGCTGCCGCGGCAGCGCAAGGCTGTGAGTGATCACCAGTGTGGCGCCCTGTGCCGCCGCGACATCGGCCAGCTCAGGATCGTGCAGTCCGGTGGTGTCGTTGATCACTGTCGCTCCCGCGGCAATGCTGGCGGCAGCGATCGCAGGCCGGAACGTGTCGACAGAGATGACAACGTCGCTGGCTTCAGCGACCTGCTCGACAACCGGCACCACACGGTCCACCTCTTCTGCGGCACTAACCTCGGGAGTGTCCGGGGAAAATGGCACGCCGCCGATATCGACCCAACCCGCACCATTCGCCCCGGCAGCCAGCGCCGCTGCCACCGCATGATCAAACTCGAACGTACGGCCATGATCAAAGAAGGAATCGGGAGTACGGTTCACAATACCCATCACGACTATTTCATGATCGAAATCAAATGTTCGTCCGCCGATCGTCCGAACCGGATCCCGCAGCGGTGGCAGATAGCTCACGGGGTAAGTCTCAAGCCCAATGACTTCTCCGGACAATCCAGTCTGACCTGATCACCCGGCACCGGCAGCAGCGCGAGCCGCGCATTCACGCTGTGGTGGGATAACTTCCCGGATATCGACGAATCGATCGGCGCGGCACGAAAGCACGGGACGATAGTCGGCATGTACCCCGACGCTCGAGCCGGCGGCACCGAGCCAGAAGCAGTGCAGCTGCACTTGCATCGGGGTATCGGCTGGGGGCTTTACGGGACCGCAACGACCGTCGTGCTGGTGATTGTCCTTGCTGGCGCGGTGAGCAATCTGAGCAGCGGTCGGCTCGTGACGGGGGCCGTCATTGCCGTCGTGGGGCTGTCGCTGTCCGCGTTCCTTGCCCTGCTGACGTATTCGATGGTTGTGCCGTCGCTGACCGTGAATGCGGCACGAGTCAGCGGACGGCTGTCGTGGCGGGGCCGGATCGACGTCGACTGGAACGAGATCACGATCGATGTCGATGACGAGGCTCCCCCTGGCATTCTCCGTCTGAAGATTGGCGAGGAGTCGGTGTCTGTCAGCGGCCGGTCGTGGGTCGGCTTCGGGGAATTCATCGTCCTGGTTGCCAGTACGCCACAGGCTGCGGCCCGGTTGACCCCGGCGGCTCGCACTGAAGTGAGGCGCCTGCTTCAAATCGATGGATAGCCGCAGCTACGCGACTCATCTGCGCGCGTTCCACTACCTCGGCTGGGGCGATCTATTTAACTGGTCAAATGGCATTGAGTTGGAAGCTGGTCATTGACAGCACAAATGCACCCGCCCAAGCGGACTTCTGGGCCGCGGCACTGGAATATGAAGTGGAAGACCCCAGCACGCTCATCCAGCAATTGCTGGCCGCCGGCCGCATCGGCGCGGAGGCCGTCGTCGAGCATCGCGGCCGCCAAATCTTCCGCGGCTACGCCGCGATCCGCCACCCCGAGGATGCGTACGACGAGACGAGCGGCATCGGCCGCGGCCGGCGGCTGCTGTTTCAGGAGGTGCCCGAACGCAAGTCCGGTAAGAACCGCTTGCACATCGATGTCCACAGTGAGCCAGGCGGCCTCGACATGCTGGTGGCTCGGCTGGAGGAGCTGGGGGCAACCCGCGTCCGCGAGGTCGACAAGGGACCTGCCGGGCACTGGTGGATCATGCAGGATCCTGAGGGCAACGAGTTCTGCGCGGCTTAGCAGGGAGCGCGGCCTGTGGTG
>Ga0307304_10000093_pt1 | contig 16501 bp, 14 predicted proteins | sample ER_DNA_185_FD_194503 | JGI IMG/M metagenome (GOLD analysis project Ga0307304, IMG submission 194503) | Bulk soil microbial communities from the East River watershed near Crested Butte, Colorado, United States - ER_DNA_185 | ecosystem: Environmental > Terrestrial > Soil > Floodplain | place...
CCCGGCGACGCGCCGCCGCCCACCGTCGACTAACCCTTTACGGCTCCCCGGAGTCGAAGTGTCCAGGTGAGAGCGGCCCTGACCCCGGTCGTGCTCGCCGTGCTCCTCGTGGTCGCCGGTTGCGGCGGCGGGGGCGGCGCGGCAGTCTCCACGCGTCCGACGGTCGAAGGGCTGAATACGCAGAACGCCAAGGGCGCCTGGATCTTCCGGCCCGCGGGCACGCCCAAGCGGCTGGTGATCTTCTTCCACGGCCAGGGCGACGAGACCGAGGCGACGCCGGCGAACCACCGGCCCTGGATCGACCATCTCGTGGAGAAAGGCGCCGTGGTCGTCTACCCGCGCTACGAGCAGGTCTACAGCCCGGCGGTGCTCGATCCGGCAGTGGTCGGAGTGCGGCAGGCCAGCGGACGGCTCGACCTGACGGGGCTGCCGGTGCTGGCGCTCGGCTACTCACGTGGGGCAGCCCTGGCCGTCGAGTACGCGGCGGTCGCGGCACGGCGCCATGTGCCGGTGCCGAACGCGGTCGAGAGCGTCAACCCGGTGCCGCTCGGGGAGACCTCGCACATCGTCGACCTGAGCTCGCTGCGGCCGCGCACGATCCTGGCCGTGATCGTCAGCGAGAAGGATCCCCACGGCTCCGACGGCGCCGGCCTGCTCTTCCAGCGGCTGCGCGAGGCCGGCTTCCCGGGCAATCAGATCGAGCTGAACATTGCGCGCTCGCATGGCTCGTTCACGGCCGACCACCTTGCGCCGCTGAGCTCGTCAGCGGCCGCGCGCGCCGCCTACTGGGCGCCGACCGACGCGCTGATCCGCGCGCTGAACCGCCAATAGCTGCACCGGCAAGGCCACGAGGCAGGCGAGCTCGCGCACGAGCAGTCTCGCCGGGCGCGGGCCTGGCGGAGACGAGCTGCGCACCTCGACCGCGGGATCTCGGAGCGCGGCGCGCACGAGCGTCCGGGCGCGGAAGGCGTGCCAGGCCGAGGTGACGACGACGACCTCGTCGGCCCCGAGCCGGCGCGCGGCCTCGGCCACGCCGCGAGCGTTCTCGCGTGTGTTGCGCGCGCGGGGGTCGAGCTCGACCTCGCGGCCGCGCCAGGCTCCCTGCATCAGCTCGGCCTCGCCGCTCAGCAGCACGGCATCGGCCTCGAGCGACTCGGCGTGGCGAACCCGCGCCTCGCAGAGAGCGTGCAGCTCGCGCTTGCGGCGGCCCGAGTAGCCGAGCACCGCGACGAGGCGCATCAGCGCCGCCGCTTCCGTAGGAACGTGAACAGCGTGCCGATCACGGTGACGACGACCAGCACCGACTTCAGCCCGCGGAGCTTCGACTCTCCGCTCGCGCGCTCGCGCATCTCGACGGGCACCTCGTCCACGCGCAGTCCGGCCTCGCCCAGGCGTAGGAGCCCTTCGACCTCCGGCGCCTCGGTCGCGTACGGCTGCGCGAGCACCGGTAGCGCCTTCGCGTTCGCCGCGTACATGCCGCTCGTCGCGTCGAGGAACGGGCGGCGCAGGACGATCCGCATCGCGCGGCGCAGGAGCGCGGTTCCGAACCGCCTCGGCGCGGACGGCATGTACCGGTAGGGCGCGAAGCCCTCACCGCTGGCGAAGCGCGAGCCGACGGCGACGTCGCATTCGCCCTCGCGGACGCGCTCGAGCAGGCGCTCGAGCTCGGCAGGCGGATGCTGGCCGTCGGCATCGACGCGACCGCAGAAGTCATAGCCGTGCTTGAGCGCGTGCGCGTAGCCGGCGGCGATTCCGGCTGGCAGGCCGTGGTTCTCGGCGAACGAGACGACCTCGGCGCCGTGGGCGCGGGCCACGTCGGCGGTCGCGTCGGTCGAGCCGTCGTCGACTACGAGCACGTCGACCTCGGGCAGCACGAGCTTCAGCTCCTCGAGCACCGCCGGCAGGTTTTCGGCTTCGTTCCAGGCCGGCAGGAAGACGAGCGTCTTCACTTCGAGCCTGCGCGCGAAGCGACGAAGGCGGCGACGTCACGGATCTGCTGCTCGCTCAGCTGCCCGCCGAACGACGGCATCCCGCCGCCGCCGCTCTCCACTTTCGCGCGGACGGCCTCGTAGCCCGGACGCGCCTCGTCGAGGTTCGGGCCGACTTGGCCGCTCGCCTGCGCGGCCGCGAGCGTGTGGCACGAGCCGCAGCCGGCGGAGGCGAACACCTTGGCGCCTGCGGTCCCAGAGGCGTTCGCGGGAATCGGAGAGCTCTTGGCCGGAGTCGCCGCCGTGTTCTGCCCGTAGAGCCACACGGCGCTCGTGTACCAGACGCCGACGAGCACGGCGAACAGCAATCCCCCCGCGATCGGCAGGACCGGCCGCGGGAAGCGGTGCAGCCGCACGATCGTCACCTTCGAGGCGAAGGCGCCGTAGAAGGCGCAGCCGAGCAACGAGTGAGCGAGCACGCGGTTCGTCGGGCTCTGGAAGCCGAGCTTGAAGATGCAGTGGTAGGCGACGGGCAACGTGAACACGAACGCGAGCCGGCCCGACCAGCGGTGCACCGGGTTGACCCACGCGGGCTTCTGCCATGGCAGCTTGCGGAAGATCCAGGCCGCCGTGAAGAGCTGGAAGCACGCGAGCACGACCGCGGCGGTCGCGAAACCGGCCTTGAGGTGGATCGGGTCGCTGAAGAAGAGGCGGAAATAGCCCTTCGAGCGCGGGTCGTGGGCGGCGAGCAGGCCGGCGGTCAGCGAGACGACGGCGAACGCGGCCAGGGGCGCGGCGAGCCAGCGGTACGACCGCTGCTCCGGCGCCTCGGCGGCGAGCTCTCCCACGCTGCTATCGAATCGCTTCGGAGGGCTCGAGGCAAGCTAGGGTCGGGCGCCGATGGAGCGCTTCACCACCCGCCCCGAGCTCCGCGGCACGTTCGGCATGGTCGCCTCGACGCACTGGCTCGCCTCGGCGGCGGGGATGTCGATGCTCGACCGCGGCGGCAACGCCTTCGACGCGGCCGTGGCCGCGGGGTTCGTGCTGCAGGTCGTCGAGCCGCACCTGAACGGGCCTGGCGGCGAGGTGCCGATCCTGCTCTACAGCGCCGAGCGCGACGAGGTGCTCGTCGTCGACGGCCAGGGTACGGCGCCGGCCGCGGTGACGATCGAGCACTTCCGGGAACTCGGCCACGAGCTGGTGCCGGGTACCGGGCTGCTCGCGGCCTGCGTGCCGGGCGCGTTCGACGCCTGGCTCCTGCTGCTGCGCGAGTTCGGGACGCTGCCGCTGGCCGAGGTCATGGAGCCGGCGATCGGCTACGCGGAAGGTGGCTACCCGCTGGTGCCGGGGATCTGCGCCGACATCGCCAAGATGGAGCAGGTCTTCCGCGACGAGTGGCCCGGCTCGGCCGAGCTGTACCTGCCGGTGCCAAAGCCGGGAACGCTCTTCCGCAACCGCGACCTGGCCGCGACCTACCGGCGTGTGCTCGCCGAGTCGAAGGGCGAGATCGAGGCCGCGCGCGACGTCTTCTACCGCGGCTTCGTCGCCGAAGCGATCGTCGAGGCGGGCTCGCTGCTCACCGGCGACGACCTCGGCTCGTGGCACGCCTCGGTCGAGCAGCCGGTCACGCGCCGGTACGAAGGCTGGGACGTCTACAAGACCGCGCCGTGGGGCCAGGGGCCGGTCTTCCTGCAGCAGCTCGCGCTGCTCGAGGGCTTCGAGCTGGGCGAGCGCGAAGGCCCGGACTTCGTCCACACGGTCGTCGAGTGCGCCAAGCTCGCTTTCGCCGATCGCGAAGCCTGGTACGGCGACGGCGATGTGCCGCTGGACGACCTGCTGAGCGCCGAGTACTCGGACGAGCGGCGCAGGCTCGTCGGCGAGGAGCCCTCGGGCGAGCTGCGGCCGGGCAGCCCAGGCGGCCGCGAGCCGCGCCTCCCGCACATCCCTGAGGCGGAGGACGAGCCTGGGACCGGCGAGCCCACCCGCGGCGACACGTGCCACGTGGACGTGGTCGACCGCTTCGGCAACGCCGTCTCGGCCACGCCCAGCGGAGGCTGGCTGCACGGCTCGCCGGTGATCCCGGGGCTCGGCTTCTGCCTCGGCACGCGGGCGCAGATGTTCTGGCTCGAGGAGGGCCTGCCGAGCTCGCTCGCACCGCGCAAGCGGCCGCGGACGACGCTCTCACCCACGCTCGCCCGCCTCGACGGCGAGACGCTCGCGTTCGGCACGCCGGGCGGGGACCAGCAGGACCAGTGGTCGCTCGTCTTCTTCCTGACGCTCGTCCACTTCGGCCTGAACGCGCAGGAGGCGATCGACGCGCCGATGTTCCACACCGAGCATTTCCCCGAGTCGTTCTACCCGCGGCAGGCCCGGCCGCGGACGCTGCAGCTCGAGAGCCGGTTCCCGGCGAAGACCATCAACGAGCTGCGGCGGCGCGGCCACCTCGTCGAGCCTCAGGGACCGTGGTCACTCGGCCGCCTGAGCGCCGCCGGCCGCGACCGCGAGGGCTTGCTCTATGCGGCGGCAAACCCTCGCGGCATGCAGGGCTACGCGGTCGGCCGCTAGCCCTCGGGCTCCTGATCCTTCACGACCCCGACGAGGTTGCCCTCCGGGTCGGTGAACTGGCCGAGGACGACCATGCCCATGATCTCCTCGGGGCCCATCACGCGCTTCCCGCCGAGGCTCTCGGCCTTCTGCAGCGCCTCCTCGACGTCCGGCACGGCGACGTAGAAGGTGACGTGGCCGCCGTAGCCCTCAGGGCCCTGGCCGACGCCCCCGCCGATGCCGCCGTTGCCGTCCGCGGTCTTGTTGTCCTTCGGGTCGACCATCCCGTAGTTCATCGGGTTGTCGCTGTTGATGTTCCAGCCGAACAGCTCGCCGTAGTACGACTGGAGCTTGTCGCCGTCCTTGCCGACGACCTCGAAGTGCACGACTGCCTGGCCCATCTCGTTCTCCTCTCCTTGGGGTCACTTGCTAAGACGACGAACGGAACCGGAAGTAATCGACAGTGCGCGAGACGAGGAGAGGGGCCCGCAGGCCCCTCTCTCGTACTGGTGCGGGCGTCTACTCAGACCGAAGCGCACTGACCTTTCTTGGCGCCCGTCACGTGATTGAGGTCACCTTCCGAGTCGCCGACCTGCGGCGCCGGAGAGTTCCCGAAGCAGCTCAGGCTGCCGTGGATCGTGTTCGTGACGTACTCGTTCCCGTCGGGGTCTGCGAGCACGTTGCCGCTGAGGTTGACGGCGCCGTTCACATGGTTGCGGATGAAGCCCATCCAGAACCCGTCATAGCCGGTGATGCTGACGCCGCCGTTGATGTAGCTGTCCTCGATCGTGGTGAAGGTGACGCCAAAGGGATCCCCGAACGGGCCGGAGCCGCCTTGCGACTCGATCCCGCCGTTGATGGTCATGAAGTGGATCTGCAGGTTCGCGGGGTTCGTGGCGTGAACGCCGCCGCTGATGGTGCCGTTGTCGCCGGGAGTCTCCTCGTTGCCGAGCACGAACGTCGCGCCGGGCTGAACGTAGAGGCCGCCGCGTACCGTGACGCCGCCGTCGCTGAAGCAACTCTCGCCCGCTGGGACGACCACGCGTCCGTAGCTGCCGGGTGCGAGGACGTCCGTGCAAGTCGTGACATTGGCCGCCGCGGCGCCTCTTGCAGCGACGCCGACCGTGATCGCGGCCGCTAGAACCACAAGCACACCGAGTACCACCTTGAGTGCTCTCATCTCTTCTCCCCTTGTCCGCAGTTGGTGGTGCGCCAGCGAATCTATAGACAGTGCGGAAGCGGAGCGACCTCTAGCGACTACGAGGCCGCGATGTGCTCGGCGATGCGGCGCGCGTCGCGGCCGACCCCGCCGACGTTCTCGGACGTGAACGAATGCTGGAAGTCGAGCCCGAGGAAGTAGAGGCCGGGCGCCGTCGCGATCCCGCTTTCGTGGAGAGGTTGCCCGTCTCCGTCGAAGACCGGAGCGTCGATCCAGGAGAAATCATGCTCGAAGCCCGTGCACCAGATGACGTTGGCGACGTCGAGGACGCGGCCGTCCTCGAGCACCGGGCGCCCATCCTCGACACCGACCGTCCTCGGCACCTGCTGCACGCCCGCGGCGCTCAGATCGTCGGCCTTGACCCGGATCCGGGGGGCGCCCTCGGCGAGCACGTGCGGCCGAACCTTGCGGCCGAGCGGCGTCCTCACGGTCAGGAGGCGTGTGGCGACGAACCAGAGCAGCGGGAGGACGAAGCGCGCCCGCCGGGTCTCGATGCGGATCGGTACCTGCCCCTTGTCGGGCCCCGACAACCACGTCGGCTGGATCTTCGCAAGCTCCAGCGCGATGTCCGCTCCCGAGTTTCCCGCCCCGACGAGCAGGACGCCGCCGGGCCGAAGCTGCGAGGGCCTGCGGTAGTCGCTCGAATGCATCTGGACGATCCGCGGATCGAGCTGCGATGCGAACTCGGGCACCGAGGGCGTCCCGTAGAAGCCGGTCGCGACGACGACCGCGTCCGCCTCGAGGCGGTGCTCGCCGGACACGAGCACGTAGCGCTCGCCGCTCCTCGCCAGGCTGTCGACCCTGCAGCCGCTGCGCACGGGGAGCTTGAACCGCTCCGCGTATGCCTCCAGGTAGTCGGCCGTCTCGCGCGCGGTCGGAAAGGACCAACCCGAGCCCGGAAACCGCCAGCCCGGCAGGCCGTCGTAGCGCGCCGGCGTGAAGAGGCGGAGCGAGTCCCACGTGCGAGTCCGCCACGAGCCGCCGATTCGTTCGTTGGCGTCCAGAATCACGAATCGCCGGCCGAGCTTCTTCAGGTAGTAGCCGGCGGAGAGCCCCGCCTGGCCGCCGCCGACCACGACCGTGTCGAACTGCTCCACCTCCGCTTCAGGTGTCTCGATTGCCGCTTCTGCTGCTGACATGACGTCCCTCCCGTTCGTGTGCCACGACCGTACGGAGGGGCGTTCGTCCGCGCATCGCCCGGATCGACCAACCTCGGGCTCTCCGGGACTGGTTGGTCTTGACTACTGGATCAGGCCGTGCTCGAAGGCGAAAGCGCCGGCGGCGGTACGGGAGCCCACGCCGAGCTTCCTGAAGATGTTCTGCACGTGGCGCGCGACCGTGTGCTCGCTGATCACGAGCTCGGCGGCGATCTCCCGGTTGCTCTTACCCCTCGCGAGCAGGCGCAGGACTTCCAGCTCCCTGGCGCTCAGCCCGTGCGGCGCAGCCACCGCGCCGTCGGGCACGTCGAGGAGGGAGATGTCCGTCGCCGCGCCGAGCTGCTCGAAGGCCGCGCGTGCAGCCTCGAGCTCGAGCGCAAAGGCCTCCTCGTCCCCGAGCGCCCGGCAGGCGCGGCCCGCGAGCACTCGAGCGCGTGCCGACTCGTAGGGCGTCTCGAGCTCACGCCACATCTGAAAAGCCTGCCGCAGCTGGGGCAGCGCGGCCTCGGCGTCGCCTTCCGCAAGCAGAATCGCCCCGCGGGCCTCGGTCAGCTGCGCGCGCAACAGGTCGCTCTCACACTCCGCGCAGATCTCCTCGAGCTCGCGACAGACGGTGCGCGCCTCGTCGAGCTCGCCCGCCGCGATCATGATCTCGGTCGCCGCCGGCAGCACGCCCGCGCGGGCAAGCCGCTCGGACGTCTCGGAGAGCGAGCGCCGGATGCCGGCGACCGCCGCCTCCAGGTTCCCCTGCGCCAGCCGCAGCAGCGCCAAGCCCGGCTGAGGCTCCAGGCCGAGGCGGCTGGCCTCGCGATAGCCCTCCTCCGCCGCAGGCAGCTCTCCCCGCAGCCGGCGGACCTCGGCGCGCAGGTACGAGGCCTTGGCCGCTGCAGCCGGGTTCATCGACTGCTCGAAGCGACGATCCGCCCTCTCGGTCTCGGCAAGCGCAGCAGGCCACTCGCCCTGCAGCCGCAGGATCTGCGCCCGATGAACGAGGCAGCGGCCGGAGAAGGCAACGAGGTCGGGCTGCTGCCCGCACCAACGGCTGAGAGCGTCGGTCCACTCACGCGCCCGGCGCAGCTCGTAGACGTCCTCGCAGGCGAGAATCACGCTGCAGTACACGATCCCGGTCGCGATCGGCCCGACCCCGCCTTCGGTGACCGCGACCATCGCCTCGTCTAGCAGCGCGAGCCCCGCCCGGACCTTCCCATTCCGCACCAGCACGTCGCCCTGAGCGTGCAGCGCGAGCGTGAACAGGTCGCGGTCGGCGTAGCGCTCGCCGATCTCCACCGCAGCAGCCGCGGTCGCCGCCGCGCCGTCGTAGTCGCCCTCGGCCTCGCGCTGGAAGATGACCGGCAGCAGCAGGTAGCCCCGCTCGACGCAGTCGCCCTCGCCCTCGAGCAGCCGGTGGGAGCGGCCCAGCCAGCCGGTCGCAGGGCCCATCTGCCCGCGCAAGGCGAGGTTCGTGCCGATCCAGAATGCGCAGCGGGCGGCTCGTCGGGCCTCGTGGCCTTCGGCGTGCAGACGGCACGCCTTCTCCAGGAGCGACATCCACTCGTCCTCCCGCCCCAGCATGTAGCCCGCGATCGCCTGCAGCTCCAGATCGTCGGCGGAGAGCGGCCGTGAGTGACCGGCCGCCGCGAGCGAACCGTACGCCTCGACCCAGGACGACCGCGCGTACGACTCACGCCCGCGTTCGAGCTCGTCGCCTGCGCCTGCCGGAGACACGATCCGGCAACCGTAACGCGGCCTGTTACGACGCCGACCGCGGTCCGGTTTCGTTAAGCGCTCGTTGCGTACGCAATCTTCGCGACGCACGCCTCCGTACTCCCCTCTGACAACAACATGAAGGGAGAAGAAGATGGAACGGGTCGGGAAATTGCGGGCTTCGCTGTTGGTGGCGATCGCGATCGCAGCCGGCCTGACGGCGACGCTGTTGCTGGTCACGCGCTCTGGCAACGCCAGCGGTGGCAGCGCGCTCGTCAAGACGGCGAACAATGCGTCGCTCGGCAGGACGATCCTCGTCACGCGCAACGGTCTGACGCTCTACTCGCTGAGCGCCGAGCGGCACGGGCGCTTCATCTGCACCACGGCGTTCTGCCTCTCGCTATGGAAGCCGCTCGTCGTGGCGCGCGGCGTCACGCCGACCGGCGTCAAGGGCCTGAGCGTCGTCAAGCGGCCGGACGCGAAGCGCCAGGTCGCCTTCCGCGGCGCGCCGCTCTACCGCTTCGTGCAGGACACGAAGCCGGGCCAGGTCAAGGGCAACGGCTTCAAGGACGTCGGCGTCTGGCGGCCGGTCACGACCGGTTCGGCCAAGGCTCCGGCCACCACCCCGAGCCCGAGCAACTCATACGGGTACTAGGCCAGGGCTCCCCGCGGCTGGAAGGAGTGCTCGACCGACCATCCCAGGATGAAGTCGGCGACCTCCTCCCAGCCGTCCTGGCCGGGGAAGTGGCAGCGGCCGGGGTACTCCTTGTGCTCCGTCGCGCTCTGAGCCTGCCGTTGCTTCTTCCAGTTGGCCTCGTTGACCGACGGCGGGCAGATCCGGTCATTCGTGCCCGTGACGAGCAACAGCGGCGGCCGCGAACGGTTCTCGTAGTCCACCTTCGTCGCGGCGCTCGGGTTGAAGTTCGCGTACCCAGCCTGGAAGAACGGCCGCGCCGAGCCCGGGATGTAGTAGCGCTCGTAGACCGCCTTCGAGTCGCTCTCTGAGAGCGCGTTCGTGAAGCACCAGTGGAACTGCTCGTGCGTGAGCGGCACGACGTTGTTCTTGCCGAACGGGTTCCTCAGCGCCGGCCACCCGGCCCGTAGCGTCGAGAGCGGCAGCTTGAGCACGCCCTTCGGAGCGCCTGTCCCGAGCGCGACGCCGGCCGAGCCGAGCCCGCGGTCGAGCAGCAGTTGCGCGAAGAGCCCGCCGAACGAGTGGCCGATGACGATCGGCGGCCGGTCGAGCTCCCGGATGATCCGCTCGTAGTGGTCGACCACATCGGTGACGGAGAGGCCGCGGAGCGAGGAGGGATCGCGGCGCACTTCGGCGGGGTCGTCGGCGAGCCCGGGCCAGGCGGGCGTCACGACCTCGTGCCCGCTCTGGCGGTAGCGCTCGGCCCAGTGCTCCCAGCTGAGCGGCGTCATCCACATCCCGTGGATCAGGACGATCGGCTGCACGTTGGCGGGGGTTGCTGCGGCCATCGGTGCCCGCGGCCCACCCTACAGGCGCCCCGGGGCGTAACCTCCCCGCGTGGCAGTCGAGTACCAGCTGGTGCACGTCAACCGCCTCGGTCACGAGCTCACGCACCCGTTCAGCAGCGAGACCGAGCTGGCCCAAGGCGACCTCCTCCACGTCGAGGGTCGCGACTGGCTCGTCGATGCGGTCGAGGGCGAACGCGTGCGGCTGGAGCCGGCGCGCTACCGGCTCGTCCTGCGCCACCCGGACGGGCACACCGAGGCCGGTGCCTTTCGCCGTTACCGGCCCGACGCGCCGAGGATCGGACACGCCTTCAGCACCGTCGTCGACGGTGTTCCCGTCAGCTGGCAGGTCGCCGACCAGCGTCTCCAGCGCGACGACCACGACAAGCCGTACCTAGAGCTGACCGCCGAGCGTGACTACACCGAGGCCGAGGACGCGCCCGACCTACCCGAGCACGAGCTCGAGCACTCCCTGGCGCGCGAGGACGACCAGGACGAGGCGGTCGCCGCGCTCGCGCGCGCCGAGGAGGCGGGCCAGCTCGTCGAGCTCGTCGCCCTCGAGCCCAGCGAGGCGCCCGACTGGGACGAGGCCGTGCGCTACATCGACGCGCTGAGCTTCGAGGAGATCGAGGACGACCTCTTCGCGCTTTGCGGCGTCAACACAGGCCACGATCCCCAGAACACCTGGCTCGAGACGGTCAAGACGCGACTCCGGGAGGACCTACGCCGCTTCCGCGAGGACATCGAGAGCAACCACGACCAGATCGAGGAGTGGGACTTCCGCGACGGCCGCATCTTCGCCTCCATCGGCAGCTTCGACGACCAGGCGAACCCGGACAGCGGCCACGGCTGGCTGAGCCGGCTCGTCGACTCGAGCGCGAGCGCCGCCGCCGGCTTCTCGCGCGTGCGCAAGGCACAACTCCTCGTCGACTAGAGCTGCGCGCGGATCCGCTCGACGGCGACCGTGTGACCCTTCGCCTCGGCGATCGCGAGCGCGCTTGCCAGCGCAGCGCGCTCCTCGTTCGTCCGACCCGCGAGCCGCGCTACCTCAGCACACGCGAGCGCGACCTCGAGCTGGAGCGCCGCGAAATCGGTCAACTCGATCATGCGGCCAGCCTCTTGGAGCAGCTCGCCAGCGGTGCCGAAGTCGCCCCGCTGCGCAGCGACCCGGCCTCGGACGACGCGGTCGCGGGCATGTGGATCGATGTCGTCCTGGACCGCGATCTCGACGGCCTTTTCTGTGAGGCTCAACGCCTCGTCGCGACGTCCCAGCTCCAGCGCGGCAAGGGACTGCATGCTCAGGACGGTTGCGAGGTACCCGGTCTCGGAGCTTGCTGCGAGCACTTCCGCGCCGTCGGCGAGGGCGCGATAGGCGTGTTCGGGACTGCCGGCACCCAGCTCCATGTCCGACTCCATCGCGGAGAGCCCGGCCCATGAGATGCGGTCTCCGAGATCGTGCAGCAGCGTCTTTCCTACCCGGACCTCGGTGCGCCCCTCCTCCAGCCGCCCCTGCGCCGCGATGGCAACTCCACGCACGACCCGCGCGTAGCCCTCGAGCCGCTTGGACGAGGTCGTCCTGAGCGCTTCATCAGCGAGCGCGCGCACCTCCGCAGTCGAGGTCGGTCCCCACCAGGCGCCCAACAACATCCACCCGAGCACGTCGTTGACGAAGCGGTTGCCGGCGCGCCCCCCGCGCTCGATCGCGCGCCGCCAGCGCGCCTGTGCCTCGCCGTTGTTGCCGAGCCAGCCGATCAGCGAGCCGATCACTCGCAGCGCCCAGATGGCTCCGTCGTCGTCGCCGATGCGGTCGAGATCGACAAGCGCGGCCTCCGCCTCGGCGAGACCCTCCGCCATCTTCCAATCCGGAGTGAGCATCATCTCGAAGTCGATCCTGGCGATCCTGGAACGCGCGAGAACCCGCTCGTTGCCCGCCTCGCGCGCAGCCGAGACGGCCTCATCCAGCAGAACGACTGCGCGATCGAGATTGCCCTGTTCGGAGAACGCCCGGGCCAGCTCGAGCTGTGCGGCGGGCCCTCTCGGATCGGCCGGCGGCAACAGCGCCAACGCGCGGGAAAGCAACCGGATCACTGCATGCCCGTCACCGCGCTCGAGGGCATGGTCGCCACCTGCGAGGAGACGTGTGGCCGCCTGTTCGGCGAGTGCGGCCGCCCGGTCGTCGAGCGGACCGAGCTCCTCTCGGTAGCGGTAGGCCTGCTCGAGGTGATAGCCGAGGATCTCGTCGAGCTCGACCAGCGCCAGCCCGTTGACGGCGAGCCAGTCGGCGAAGCGCTCGTGCAGCTCGGCGCGGGTCGCCTTCGGCAACGCCTCGTAGGCGGTGTCGCGGATGAGCAGGTGGCGAAAACGGTAGGCGTCGTCTTCCGGCAGCAGCGGCTGCTCGGGTCGGACCAGATCCTTGCGCACGAGCGCGACGAGCTCGCGGTCGACCGAGCCGCCATCGGCCAGAGCCGCGACGGCAGTGCGATGGAAGACCTGGCCCTCGACCGCGCCCCGTTCCAGCACGCTGCGCTCCGCGGTCGCGAGCTGGTCGAGGCGCGCAGCGAGCAGAGCCTGGATCGTCGGCGGTACCGCGACTTCCTCGCCACTCTCGGCCGCCATCGCGACCATCTCCTCGACGAACAACGGGTTGCCGCCGGCGGCCTCCAGAATCCGGCTGCGGAGGCCCTGCTCGGCGCCCTCCGCGAGCAGGTCGACGAGCTCTGCCGTTTCCTCCGGCGCCAGCGGCTCGAGCAACACATTGGTCGCGTTCAGCTTCCCCCCGCCCCACGCGGCCCGGGCGTCGAGCAGCTCGGGCCGGGCCATGCAGAGGAGCAGGATCGGCGCGTCTCGGCTGAGGTCGGCCACGTGCTCGACCAGGTCGAGGAAGGTCGGCTCGCCCCAGTGCAGGTCGTCGAAGACCGCCACGAGCGGCCGCTCGGCCGCCTGCGCTTCGAGCAGCTTGCGAAAGGCCCACGCGATCTCCTCTGGCGAGCCCGCGGCGGAGTCGTCGCCGAGGATCGAGGCGAGCGGGCCGGTCGCCTCACCGGCCGGGACGAGCTGCTTGACGACTTCGGTGACCGGCCAGTAGCTGATCCCCTCGCCGTAAGAGAGACAGCGGCCGCTGACGACCGTCGCGTTCACGCCGCTCAGGAACTCCTGCGCCAGCCGCGACTTGCCGACGCCCGCGGTGCCGAGGATCGTGAAGAGGTGGCACGAGCGGTCGCTCGTGACGTTGGCGAATGTGCCCTCGAGCAGCTCGCGTTGCCGCTTGCGGCCGATCATTCGCGCGCCGTGACGCCGGCCGGGCGCCTCGTGCTGCACCGCGACGAGCCGATAGGCGGCAAGCGGCTCGGACTTGCCCTTCGCTTCGAGCGGCGGGCTGGCGTCGGCCTCGATCCCGTCCCGGACGAGCAGGTAGGTCTCCTCGCCGAGCAGCACCTCGCCCGGCTGGGCCGCCTGCTCGAGTCGCGCGGCGACGTTCACCGCGTCTCCGGTCGCGAGCCGTTCCTCTGTCCCGGTGACCACCTCGCCGGTGTTGACGCCCATCCGCAGCTCGAGTCGCGTGCCATAGCCGGCCTCGAGCTCGTCGTTCAGCTCACCGAGCCTGTCTCGAAGCTCGTCGGCAGCGCGCACGGCACGCAGCGCGTCGTCCTCGTGCACGGCCGGCACGCCGAAGACGGCCATCACCGCATCGCCGATGAACTTCTCCACCGTGCCGCCGTGCCGCTCGACGATCGCCTTCGCGGTCTCGAAGTAGCGCGCCATCACGCGGCGCAGGCTCTCGGGATCGATCCGCTCGCCGAGCGCAGTCGAGCCGGTGACGTCGCAAAAGAGCACCGTCACCACCTTGCGAGTCTCGCGTGCCTGAGCCAGCTCCACGAGCGCGCCGCCGCAGGAGTCGCAGAAGCGTGCGCCCTCTCGGTTCTCGGCCCCGCAACTCGCGCAAACGAGCACAAGACGAGTCTATGGCGCTCCGTGGCCGGTTATCGCAACGCGGTCTCGGTCTCCGGGTCGAAGAAATGCATCGTCGCCGGGTCGACCGCGAGCGTCAGCGTCTCCCCTCGCGAGCAGACCCTGCGGGAGTCGAGGCAGGCGCAGAAGTCGCCGCTCTGCTCGCCGACCCGGACCGTCGCGAGGTCGAGATGGACGATTACCTGGGCTCCGACGGGCTCCGCGAGCGTGACTGGCGCACGCAAGACCGGCTTCCCGTTCGAGCCGTTCGCCGCCACGTCGAGATGCTCGGGCCGTAGGCCGATGATCACGTCGTGTACGCCTCGAGCGAGGGCGGGCGGCAGGGACCGCTCCGGCAGCTCGAGCGCGTTCGAGCCGAAGCTCGCGACGAGCGTCCCGTTCGAAGCCTCGAGGTGTGCCTGCACGAAGTTCATCGCCGGAGAGCCGATGAAGCCCGCCACGAAGAGGTCGGCCGGCCGGTCGTAGAGCGCCTGCGGCGTGTCGATCTGCACCAGGCGCCCGTCGCGCATCACCGCGACCCGGTCACCCATCGTCATCGCCTCGACCTGGTCGTGCGTGACGTACATCGTCGTCGTGCCGAGCTCGTGCTGGAGACGTTGGATCTCCGTGCGCATCTGCACGCGCAGCTTGGCGTCCAGGTTGGAGAGCGGCTCGTCCATCAGGAACGCAGCCGGGTCGCGCACGATCGCGCGGCCCATCGCGACCCGCTGGCGCTGGCCGCCGGAGAGCTGCCCCGGCTTGCGCTTGAGCAGGTCGGAGAGGCCCAGCGTCTCGGCCGTCCGCTGCACTCGCTCGGCCACGTCGCGCTTCTTGACGCCCCGTAGCTTCAGCCCGAAGCCGATGTTCTCGGCCACGGTCATGTGCGGGTAGAGCGCGTAGTTCTGGAAGACCATCGCGATGTCGCGGTCCATCGGGTGGACGTCGTTGACGACGCGGCCGCCGATCCGGATCTCGCCGTCGGTCAGCTCCTCCAGGCCCGCTGTTAGGCGCAGGACCGTCGTCTTGCCCGAGCCGGAGGGGCCGACGAGCACGAGCAGCTCGTGATCGACGATCTCCAGGTCGACGCGGTCGACCGCGATCGCGCCGCCCGGGAAGACCTTCGTGACTTCTCGCAGCGTGACGTCCGCCATCTCAGCTCCCTTCCGCGTGTCGTGCGATCAGGTCGCGGTACCAGAGCGCGCTCCGCTTCGGCGTCCGCTTCAGGTTCTCGAAGTTGACGGCGACGATCCCGAAGCGCCGGTCGTAGCCGTGCTCCCATTCGAAGTTGTCGAGCAGCGACCACACGTAGTAGCCGCGCACGTCCACGCCGGCCTCCACCGCACGCTCGACGGCCTCGACGTGGCCGCGGATGAAGGCGACGCGCTGAGGATCCTCGATCACCGCCTGACCGTCGAGCTCCGGGTCGTCGTACGAGGCGCCGTTCTCGGTGATCACCAGCGGCACGTCGCCGTAGTCCCGCTTCAGCCGCAGCAGCAATTCGGTCAGCGACGAAGGCTCGACCGTCCACCCCATCGCCGTGCGCGGGCCGTCCCACGGCACCTGCTCGAGCGCGAGCGGCCCGTCGGTGCTGCTCGGACGGACGACGGCAGGCTGGTAGAAGTTGACCCCGAGGAAATCGATGGGGGCAGCGATCTCCTCGAGGTCGCCGGGAAGGACAAACTCGAGCGGCCCGACCCGCTCCTCGTAGAGCTCGACCAGGTCGGCGGGGTAGCCGCCGCGCAGGACCGGGTCGAGGAACCAGCGGTTGCGGTGGCCGTCGAGCCGACGCGCCGCGTCGGGCTCGCCGGTCACGTGCGTCAGGTCGAGCGTGATACCGATCTCGCCGCGGCCGCCGTCGGCGCGGAAGGCGTTGACCGCGCGCCCGTGGGAGAGGAGCGCATGGTGCGCCGCGGCGAGAGCCTGTGACCAGTCGGCGACCCCGGGCGCCTTCACGCCGTAGGCGTAGCCGAGGAAGGACGTCACCCACGGCTCGTTGTGCGTGATCCAGGCGTCAACGAGGTCGCCGAGGCCGTCGAAGACGAGCCGCGCGTAGTCGACGTAGCGGTCGACGATCTCGCGGGAGGCCCAGCCGCCGTCGTCCTGGAGGCGCTGTGGCAGGTCCCAGTGGTAGAGCGTCGCGAGCGGCGAGATGCCGCGCTCGAGCATTCCCTCCACGAGCCGGCGGTAGAAGTCGATCCCCTTGCGGTTTGCCGCGCCTCGTCCGTCGGGCTGGATCCTCGGCCAGGCGACCGAGAAGCGGTAGGCGCCGACGCCAAGCGAGGCCATCAGGTCGAGGTCCTCCGGCCAGCGGTGGTAGTGGTCGCAGGCGCGATCGCCGGTGTCGCCGTTCGCGACCTTGCCCGGTGTGCGGCAGAAGCGGTCCCAGATCGACTCGCCGCGCCCGTCCTCGCGCGCGGCTCCCTCGATCTGGTAGGCGGCGGTGGCCGCGCCGAAGCGGAAGCCGGTCGGCAGGCCGTCGTTCGCGCGGCTCGCCTCGGGAACCGTGGCCGTCATCCCTTCAC
>Ga0307304_10000098_pt1 | contig 16210 bp, 18 predicted proteins | sample ER_DNA_185_FD_194503 | JGI IMG/M metagenome (GOLD analysis project Ga0307304, IMG submission 194503) | Bulk soil microbial communities from the East River watershed near Crested Butte, Colorado, United States - ER_DNA_185 | ecosystem: Environmental > Terrestrial > Soil > Floodplain | place...
TGAACGGCGAGCAAATGATCGTCTTCTTCGCGGCGTTGTCGTACTTCCTCATGCGGCTGCTGTCCGAGGAAGAGGAGGCGCAGAGGGCGCTCGAGAGCTGATGCGGCACGCGGCGCTCCTCGTCGTGCTCGCCGCGCTGGTCGCGGCCCCCCTTGCTCGCGCGAACGGCGACCCGGCGAGCGACGTGCTGCTCACGCAGCCGGTCTACTTCCCGATCGACGCGACGCTCTCCGACTCGGACCGGTCGGCGCTGTTGAAGACCGTCGACGACGCCAAGCAGCGCGGCTACACGATCCGCGTCGCGCTGATCCCGTTCACGAGCGACCTCGGCACGGCGGTCAGCCTCTGGCGGCACCCACAGGACTACGCGAAGTTCCTCGCGAGCGAGCTCGCCTTCGTCTACAAGAATCGCCTGCTGGTCGTGCAGCCGTCGGGGTTCGGCTTCTACGACAAGGGCAAGCCGGTGGCGAAGGAGCAGCGCGTGCTGGCCAAGGTCCCGGTCGGCAAGACGCCCGCCACGCTGACCCAGTCGGCAGACGCGGCGGTGCGTGCCCTCGCCGCCGCCGACGGGATCAAGCTGCCGGTCGCCAAGACGAAGAGCACGGCGACCCGCGACCGCCTGATCATCGCCGTCTCGGGGCTGCTGATCCTGCTGATCATCTTCGTCCCAGGCCGCCGCCTCAGACGGGGCCGCAGGGACCAGCCCCAGCCCGAACAGTGACAGTCACAGTTACTGTCACTGTGGTTGTGCTCAGAGGCCGAGGTGCCGCGCGATCACCATGCGCTGAACCTCGTTCGTGCCCTCGCCGATCTCGAGGATCTTCTGGTCGCGGTAGAGCCGTGCGATCGCCGACTCTTCCATGAACCCATAGCCGCCGTGAATCTGCAGCGCCGCGTTCGCCGCGCGATGTGAGAGCTCGCCGGTGTAGAGCTTGGCCATCGCCGCCTCCTTGGCGAACGGTCGTCCCTGGTCCTTCAGCCACGCCGCCTTGTAGGTGAGGGCGCGGCCGGCCTCGATCTCGACCGCCATGTCGGCGAGCTGGAACTGGATCGCCTGGAACTTCGCGATCGGCCGGCCGAACTGCTCGCGCTCCCTGGCGTACGCGAAGGCGAGGTCGTAGGCGCCTTGCGCGAGACCGACGCCCATCGCCGCGACCGAGATGCGCCCGCCGTCGAGGATCTCCAGGAACTGGGTGAAACCCTTCCCTCGCTCGCCGAGCAGGTTGCCCTCGGGCACCGCGCAGTCGCGGAAGGAGAGCTCCCGCGTGTCCGAGGCGCGCCAGCCGAGCTTCTCCATCGGCGCCGAGATCTCGTAGCCGGGCGTGCCGTTCGGGATGATCAGGTTCGAGATCTCGTCGTCGCCGGTGCGCGCCGTGATCGTCACGCAGGCCGTGATGTCGGTGCCGGCGTTGGTGATGAAGATCTTCGAGCCGTTCACGACCCACTCGCCGTCGCGCAGCTCCGCGGTTGTGCGCGAGGCCGCTGCGTCCGAGCCCGCTCCAGGCTCTGTCAGCCCGAACGCGGCGAGCTTGCGACCCGCGGCGAGATCCGGAAGCCACGCCTGCTTCTGCTCCTCGGAGCCGAAATTGAGGATCGGCATCGTCCCGAGCGAGGTGTGCGCCGCCATGGTGATCGCGACCGAGGAGTCGACCCGTGTCAGCTCCTCGACGGCGATCGCGTACGAAAGGGTGTCGGCGCCCGCGCCGCCGTAGGCCTCCGGGATCGGCATCCCCATCAGCCCGAGCTCGGCCAGCTCTGCAACCAGCTCGTACGGGAAGCGATGCTCGCGGTCGAGCTCGGCCGCAACGGGCGCGACCTTCTGCTCCGCGAACTCGCGGACAGTCGAACGGACGAGCTCGTGCTCGGGCGTTAAATCGAGATTCACTCGGAGAGGCGCGAGGCGAGCTCGACGATCAACCGGACGCCGTAGCCGGTGCCGCCGCGCTGGCTGAGGTAGTCGCCGCGCGAGCGCTCGAGGAAGGCCGGTCCCGCGATGTCGGCGTGCGCCCACGGCCCTTCGCCCGCGAACTCCTCCAGGAACTTGGCGGCGAGCACCGCGCCGGCCTGGCGCAGGTCGGACGAGTTCTTCAGGTCGGCGAAGACGGAGTCGACGTAGCGGCGGTAGCGCGGGTGCATCGGGAACGGCCAGATGTGGTCGCCGCTCGCTTCGCCGGCCGCGAGGATCTCGTCGCGCCAGCTCTCGTCGTTGGCGAAGACGCCCGCGTAGAGGTCGCCCAGCGCGACCTCCATCGCGCCCGTCAACGTCGCCAGGTCGAGCACGTGCGTGGCGCCCTGCTCCCGCGCGTACCAGAGCGCGTCGGCGAGCACGAGGCGGCCCTCGGCGTCGGTGTTGGTGATCTCGATCGTCCTGCCGTTGGCGGCGGTGATGATGTCGCCGGGCCGGTAGGCGTGGCCGCTCGGCATGTTCTCGCTGGCGGCTGCGACGGTCAGCACCCGCACCGGCAGGCCGAGCTCGGCGATCGCCCCGGTGGCCTCGATCACGGCCGCGCCGCCGGCCATGTCGCCCTTCATGTCCTCCATGTGCAGCGACGGCTTGAGCGAGATGCCGCCCGTGTCGAAGGTGATCGCCTTCCCGACGAGGCCGAGCACGACGTCGCCGCGAGCGGGCTCGGGCGGGTCGTAACGCAGCACCACCAGGCGTGCGGGGTTGTCGCTGCCCTGCGCGACCGCGGCCAGGGCGCCCATCCCGAGCTTCGCGATCTGGTCGGGATCGAGCGCCTCCGCGCTGACGTGCTCGAGCGACGACGCGATCTCCTGCGCGCGCTCGGCGAGGCGTTCCGGTGTGGTCTCGTTCGGCGGGCTGTTGACGAGGTCGCGCGCGCGGTTCGTCCATTGGGCGACCGTCGCGGCTCGCTCGGCCACCGCGGCCAGGCCGTCGCCCTCGCCGCACAGGATCAAGGAATCGAGCTTCGTCTTGGGCTCGTCGGCCTTCCAGCGTGCCGTCTCGTAACTCCCGATCGCCGTGCCCTCGACCAGTGCTCGCGCCTGCTCCTCGAGGGAAAGCTCGAGCGCGCCGTCGAGCGCCCAGGCAACGGTCTCGGCATAGCCGCCGGTCTCGCGCGCGACCGCCGCGGCCGCGGTGCGTAGTGCGTCGGCGTCGATCTGATCGCGCGGGCCGAGCCCGGCGACCGCGACCCGCCGCGCGCCGAGCTTCCCGTCCACGTGCACGACCGAGACCCGGCCTGCGTCACCGCGCAGCTCTCCTTCGGCCGCGAGCCGCGCGAGCAGCCCGTCGAGCTTCGAGTCGACCTCGGCCGTCGTGCCCGCGAGCTCGCTGTCCGCGGCCAGCGGGACGGCGACGACGTCCGCCTCGACCTGCTCGGGCGTCACCGCCTGGACCTCGACTCGCATCGCGGCGCGATGCTAGCCGACCGCCTTCGTAGCCTGCCGCCCCATGAGGGGGATTCATCTCCTACGCGGCGGCGCCGATACAGCGCCCGTGGCACGCGGCATGTCACTGCGGCACCTGCGGTCGGCCCGTTTTCGACGGCGTCGTGCCGACTCGAGCGTCGAGGGCCTGACGCTGCGGATCTCCGCGCTCGTCGCGGAACGCCAGCAGCTGCGCGATCGCGGCGGAAGCGACACCGCGCTCGAGCGAAACAGGGTTCAGCTGGCCCGCGCGCAGTGGGAGCTCGGGCACGCGCTGATCGACCGGCATCTGCCGGAGCCCGTCGAACAGCCCGCGTAGCGCCGCTACGCTCGCGGGGTGCGGGCCGAGCTCGACAGGCGAGCGATGGCCGTGCTCTCCGCCGGTCACTGCGCCACCGACTTCGCCAACGGGGCGTTGCCCGCGCTGCTGCCGTTCATGGTCGACCGCTTCCGGCTCTCGTACACGCTGGCCGCGGTCGTGATGCTCGCGTCGACGGCCTCCTCGTCGCTCGTCCAACCGCTCTTCGGAGCCTGGTCGGACCGGCGCGGCGCGCTCTGGCTGCTGCCGGGCGGCGTGGCGCTCGCCGGGATCGGGATCGCGCTCGCCGCGGCTTCGCCTGCCTACTGGCTCGTGCTCGTGTTGGTCGTCGTCTCCGGCCTCGGGGTCGCCGCCTTCCATCCGGAAGGCTCCAAGTTCGCCGCTTACGCCAGCGGTGCCAGGCGCGCGAGTGGGATGAGCCTGTTCTCGGTCGGCGGCAACGTCGGCTACGCTCTCGGCCCGACCGCGACCACGCCGCTGGTGCTCGCCCTCGGCCTCACCGGTGGGCTGCTGCTCGCGCTCCCGGTGCTGGCCGTCGCCGTCCTGCTGCTGGCCGTGACGCCGTTCCTGTCGAGCTTCGTCCCGGAGCCGGGCACGGGCGCCGTCTCGAGCGGGGAGGACCGGCCGGGCGCGCTGGTGTTGCTGCTCGGCGTGATCGCCTTCCGCAGCGTCGCCTGGTTCGGGCTGATCACCTTCGTGCCGCTCTGGGAGGTCTCGCTCGGCAACTCGAAGGCGCACGGCTCACACCTGCTCTCGCTGATGCTGCTCGCCGGCGGAGTCGGCACGCTGGCCGCCGGCCCGCTGGCCGACCGCCTCGGGCGGCGGCCGGTGCTGATCGCGAGCTTGGCCGCGACCGCGCCGCTGATCCTCGTCTACGTGCTCGTCGGCGGCGTCCCAGGTGCGATCTCGCTCGCGTTCGTGGGCGTCTGCGTGATCTCGACCTTCGGCGTCACGATGGTGATGGCCCAGGAGTACCTGCCGACTCGGATCGGCATGGCGTCGGGCCTCTCGATCGGCCTCTCGATCGGCCTCGGCGGGGTCGCCGCGGTCGGCCTCGGCGCGCTTGCGGACTCGGTCGACCTGAGGGCGGCGATGTACGCGGCCGCCGCCGCGCCGCTCGTCGCATTGGTGCTCGCCACGCTGCTGCCCTCGACCCGCTCGCAGCGCCGGCTCGAGCCCGAGCCCGTCCTCTGAGGCGCCGCTTGCGGTGCCGTTCTCAGGACGCACGAGAACTCGTGCGTCCGTCTGAACCGACCGGTCGACACCTTCTGCCTCGTTCCGCATACGCGATAGGCTCGCCGCCGATGGAGGCGAGAGAGTTCTTCGAATCGCTCGAGACGCGTGTCGACCCCGCGAAGGCGAAGGGCCTGACCGCGAGCTACAAGTTCGTGATCGACGGCGCCGGCACGTGGCACGTCGACGTCGACGACGGCAAGGTGAAGGTGACCGAGGACGACGGCGACGCCGACTGCACGATCACGGCCTCCGAGGAGACGTTCACGAAGATCGCCAACGGCGAGCAGAACCCGACCGCCGCCTACATGTCCGGCAAGCTCAAGGTGAACGGGGACATGGGCCAGGCGATGAAGCTCCAGAAGCTCTTTTAGCTACTCCTCGAGCTCCACGAGGACGGTGCCGCCGGCGACTCGGTCGCCCTCGTCGACGTGCACGGCGCGGACGGTCGCTTCGTAGGGTGAGACGATCGGCGTCTCCATCTTCATCGCCTCGAGCACGACCAGCGGCTGGCGGGGCTGGACGTGCTCGCCCTCGGCGACGAGCACCTTGATCACGGTGCCCGGCATCGGAGCGCTGAGCGAGCTTTGCTCATGCGCGCCCTGCTCGACCGCCGAGTCCGGGTCGGGCGGCGGAGCGGGGGGCGGCACGGGGAGATTCAGCCGGAAGCCGCCGCGCCACGGTCGGTCGGGAAGGCGCAGCGGCGGCGCCGACAGGGGTGGGTTCTCGGTCAGGAAGGCCGTGGTCGTCTCGCCGGCCCGCAGCGCGGGGTGCGCGACCAGCCAGCGCAGGAAGGGGAGGTTCGTGACCACGCCGCCGACCTCGGTCTCGGCGAGCGCTGTGGAGAGGCGGTCAAGCGCGTCATCGCGGGTCGAGCCGTGGGCGATCAGCTTGGCGATCAGCGGGTCGTACGAGGTGCCGATCTCGTCGCCCTCTTCGACCCCGGCGTCGATGCGAATACCGGCAGGCAGTCGCAGTCGCTCGAGCCGGCCGGTCTGGGGCAGAAACGTCTTCGGATCCTCGGCGTAGAGCCGAACCTCGACCGCGTGGCCGACCAGTCGCGGCTCGGCGCGCAGCGGCTCGCCCTGCGCGATCCGAATCTGTTCGGCCACGAGGTCGGAGCCGCTGACGAGCTCGGTGACCGGGTGCTCGACCTGGATGCGGCCGTTCAGCTCCAGGAACCAGAAGTCGCGCCCGTCGAGCATGAATTCGGCCGTGCCCGCGCTGCGATAGCCGATCGCCCGCGCGAAAGCCACCGCCGCTTCGCTCATCCGCGCCCGCAGCTCCGGGTCGAGCGCGGGGGACGGCGCCTCCTCGAGCACCTTTTGATGGCGCCGCTGGACCGAGCATTCGCGCTCACCGAGCGCGATGATCGTGCCCTGCGAGTCGCCGAGCAGCTGGATCTCGACGTGTCGAGGCCGCTCGACGAAGCGCTCGCAGAAGACGCGCTCGTCGCCGAAGGCCGCCTTGGCCTCGCGCTGCGCCGCGGCCAGGGCCTCGTCCAGCTCGGCCGGATCGCGCACGACCCGCATGCCGCGCCCGCCGCCGCCGGCCGTCGCCTTGATCATCAGCGGGAAGCCGATCTCGTCCGGCTCGCCCTGGGGCACGACCGGGACGCCTGCCTCGCGCGCCAGGCGTTTCGCCTCGAGCTTGTCGCCGCCGGCCCGCAGCGCGTCGGGCGGCGGTCCGACCCAGGTCAGGCCCGCCGTCTCAACCGACTCGGCGAAGCCGGCGTTCTCGGCGAGGAAGCCGTATCCCGGGTGGATCGCGTCGGCGCCGGTCTCCTGCGCCGCGCGCACGTGCTCGGCGGCGTCGAGGTACGAGGAGATTCGAACGGTCTCGTCTGCCGAGCGCGCGTGCAGTGAGCCGGCGTCGTCCTCAGGAGCCACCGCCACCGTCGCGATCCCGAGCTCGCGGCAGGCCCGGAAGACCCGCAGCGCGATCTCGCCGCGGTTCGCTACGAGGAGCTTCTCGATGCCCACAACGCGCCGCGCTTCTCGAGGAAGGCGCGCAGGCCCTCCTGACCCTCCTCGCTCGTCCGCCGCTGGGCGATGCGCCGCTCGGTGCCGAGCCCGTCCGGCCGTTCGAGCACGAGCTTCTTCGCGAGACGCGCGGCTTCCGGGCCGGCCGTGCGCAGCTCGGCCACGATCGCGGCGACCCCGGCATCGAGGTCGGCCGTCACCTCGTGCACGAGCCCGATCCGCAGCGCGGTCGCCGCGTCGAAGCGCTCGCCCGTGACGAAGTAGCGCCGCGCCGCGCTCGCTCCGATCTTCGCCAGCGCGTAGGGCGAGATCACGGCCGGGATGATCCCGAGCTTCACCTCCGAGAAGGCGAACTGCGTGTCGGGTGCGGAGACCACGATGTCCGAGCAGGCGACGAGGCCGCAGCCGCCGCCGAGCGCATGGCCGTGCACGCGCGTCACGACTGGGACCGGGCAGGAGTCGATCGTCTCGAGCATCTTTCGCAGTCGCCGCGCGTCGGCGACGTTCTCCTCGTAGCTGAGCTCGATCGAGCCGCGCATCCAGTCGACGTCGGCGCCGGCCGAGAAGCTCTGGCCCTCGCCCGCGAGCAGCACGGCGCGCACGTCCTCGCCGACCGTCTCGAAGGCTTCGGTCAGCTCGGCGATCAGCTCGGCGTCGAAGGCGTTGCGCCGCTCGGGGCGCGCCATCGTGACGCGGAGGAGATCGCCGTCCTGTTCGATCCGCAGCGCCTGCATCGGCGTGCATCGTAGAGTTGGAGAATGTTGCGCGGAGCGCTCGCCGCTGCCGTCACGCCTCTCCGCGACCGGGGCGCAGCCCTGGACGAAGGGGCGTTCGGGCCGTATCTCGACTTCCTGGCCGCCGCCGGGCTCGACGGGATCCTCGCGCTCGGGACGACCGGGGAAGGGATCCTGCTCTCCGCGGCCGAGCGGCGCCGGGCCGCCGACCTGTTCCTCGACGGGCCGCTGCCGGTGATCGTCCACTGCGGCGCGCAGACCTCGGCCGAGACGTGCGCGCTCGCCGAGCACGCGGCCGCTGCCGGCGCGGCCGGCGTGGCCGTGATCTCGCCGCCGTACTTCGCGCTCGACGACGAGGCGCTGCTCGAGCACCTCGCCGCCGCGGCTCGCGTGGCCGAGCCGGTGCCCTTCTACGTCTACGAGTTCAAGGCGCGCAGCGGCTATGCGGTGCCGATTCCCGTGCTCGAGCAGCTGCGCGAGCAGGCCCCCAACTTCGCCGGCCTGAAGGTCTCCGACAAGCCGTTCGAGGCGGTCGAGCCGTACCTGCTGGATGGGCTCGACGTCTTCGTCGGGGCAGAAGAGCTGGTGCGGGCCGGGCTCGAACGCGGTGCGGCCGGAGCGGTCTCCGGGCTGGCCTCGGTCTATCCCGAGGAGGTGGTCGCCCTCGTTCGCGACGGGGACGGCGACGTCGGCGCGCTTCGGCGCCAGCTCGACCGCTTTCCGTTCCAGGCCGCCGCCAAGTACGTGCTCGGCGGGCGCGGTGTGCCCGTGCGCCAAGACGTGCGGGCGCCGCTGCGCACGCTGAACGCGGACGAGAAGCGCGAGCTGGACGCGTGGCTCGAATCGTCGTAGCCGGAGCGGGGGCGACCGGAGCGTCGGTCGCGTTCCAGCTCGCCTCGCTAGGCGCGCGCGATGTCGTCCTGGCCGACAAGGGCCGGGTAGCGAGCGGGGCGACGGCGAAGGCGATGGGCGGCGTGCGCCAGCAGTTCTCGACCGCCGCCGAGGTGCGGCTTGCCCAGGCGAGCATCCGTTTCTTCGAGGAGCTCGGGCCGCCGCTCTTCGACCAGGTCGGCTACCTCTTCGTCGCCACGACCGAGGAGGGGTTGGCCGCGTTGGAGGAGCGGCGAGAGCTGCAGGAGGAGCTCGGCGTCCCGGTCAAGCAGGTCGACCCGTCGTTCGTGACCGGCCTCCGCACGGATGACGTGCTCGGCGCGGTCGTCTGCCCGACCGACGGCACCGCCGACCCGCCCGCCGTCACGCGCGAGCTCGTCCGGCGCGCGACGAAGCTCGGGGTCCAGGTGCGCGAAGGCTGCGATGCGGCGAGTCTCGAGGCGGACACGCTCGTGATCGCGTGCGGTCCGTGGTCGGCCGAGGTCGCCGCAACGCGTGGCGTGGAGCTGCCGGTGCGCCCGCTCTGCCGCCAGCTGCTCGCGACCGGCGAGCTCGATGTCCCGGACGACCTGCCGATGGTGCTCGAGGCCGAGAGCGGCTTCCACTTCCGCCGCCGCGGCAAGCGCCTCGTGCTGGCGATGACCGACCCCGAGCCGCGCTGGGGCTTCGACGAGGTCGTCGACGAGACGCTCTTCGACGACCGGCTCGAGCGTCTGCGCCACCGCTATCTGCCCGCGGCCGAGGCCACGATCGAGGACGCGTGGGCCGGCCTCTACGACATGACTCCCGACGCGCACCCGATCCTCGGCGAGGTCGCCGACGGCGTCTACGCGGCCTGCGGCTTCAGCGGCCACGGCTTCATGCAGTCCCCCGCGGTCGGCCGCGCGCTGGCGGAGGAGATCCTCGGCGAGAGCCCGAGTCTCGATCTCAGTCCTTACCACCTCTCTCGCTTTGAGCAGGGCGTGGAGTTTCCCGAGACGCTCGTGCTGTAGACGGTTGCCGCGTTCCCCCCGTGGGTCTAGCCTCCTGCGGTGACGACCTGCGAGAGCTGCGGCCACGAGAACAGCGCCAGCGCCAAGTTCTGCGAGGAGTGCGGAGCGCCACTCGTCGCCGGGCCGCCCGCGCGGGAGCAGCGGAAGGTCGTGACCGTCCTCTTCTGCGACATCACCGGCTCGACCGCGCTCGGCGAGCGGCTCGACCCCGAGGCGCTGCGGGCGCTGCTTTCCGACTACTTCGAGCGGATGAAGGTGATCGTCGAGCGGCACGGCGGCACGGTCGAGAAGTTCATCGGCGACGCGGTGATGGCCGTCTTCGGCGTGCCGACGCTGCACGAGGACGACGCGCTGCGGGCCGCGCGGGCCGCGGTCGAGATGCGCGACGCGCTGCCGGCGCTCGGGATCGAAGGCCGCATCGGCGTCGCCACGGGCGAGGTCGTCACCGGCACCGAGGAGCGCCTGGCGACCGGCGACGCGGTGAACCTCGCCGCCCGGCTCGAGCAGGCGGCGCTGCCGGGCGAAGTGCTCGTCGGAGAGCCGACGTTCCGCCTGATCCAGGCGGTCGTCGAGGCGGACCCCGTCGAGCCGCTGACGCTGAAGGGCAAGAGCGCGCCCGTGCCCGCCTACCGCCTGCTCGCGGTGACGCGGGAGCCGGCGCGACGTCACGGCGGCCGCATGGTCGGGCGCGAGCGGCAGCGGCGGCTACTGGAGAACGCGTTCGGCAACGTGGTCGACGACCGTGCCTGCCACCTCGTCACCGTCCTCGGCGCCGCCGGCGTGGGCAAGTCCCGCCTCGCGGCCGAGTTCCTCGACGGGCTCGACGCGACGGTCGTCCGCGGCCGCTGCCTTTCCTACGGCGAGGGGATCACGCTCTGGCCGGTGGTCGAGGCGCTGCAGGAGCTCGGTATCCGGCCGGAAGACGAGCAGGCTGCGGAGGCGGTCGCCTCGGCGCTCGGCGACTCGGATGCGCCGGTGCCGACCGACGAGATCGCGTGGGCGGTGCGCAAGACCTTCGAGCAGGCTGCGCGGGAGCGGCCGCTCGTCGTCGTCTGGGACGATCTGCACTGGGCGGAACCCGCCTTCCTCGACCTTGTCGAGCACATTGCCGACTGGAGCCGCGAAGCGCCGATCCTGCTGCTATGCATGGCGCGGCCCGAGCTCCTCGACCGCCGGGCCGCTTGGGCGGGCGGGAAGATGAACGCGACCAGCGTCCTGCTCGAGCCACTCTCGGCCGAGGAGACGGACGAGCTGATCGAGCAGCTCGCGCCGGTCGACCCGCAGCTCAGGCAGCGCATCCGCGAAGGCGCCGAGGGGAACCCGCTCTTTGTCGAGGAGATGCTCGCGCTCGTCGAGGCCTCGGGCGACGGCGAGGTGACCGTGCCGCCGACGATCCAGGCGCTGCTCGCCGCGCGGCTCGACCAACTCGATGCGCCGGAGCGGGCGGTGCTGGAGCGCGGCTCGGTCGAGGGCAGGGTCTTCCACCGCGGCGCGGTCGAGACCCTCGCGCCGGAAGAGCAGGAAGTGCCGCGGCGGCTGCTCGCGCTCGTGCGCAAGGAGCTCGTTCGCCCCGAGGAAGCCACGTTCGTGGGGGAGGACGCCTTCCGCTTCCGGCACTTGCTGATCCGCGATGCGGCCTATGACGGGCTGCCCAAGACCGTCCGGCTCGAGCTGCACCGGCTCTTCGCGGACTGGCTCGACCAGCACGGCGACGGGCTGCCGGAGCTCGACGAGATCGTCGGGCACCACCTCGAGCAGGCCGTCCGCTACGAGCAGGAGCTCGGCCGGCCCGACGACCGAGAGTTGCGCGCGGCGGCAAGGCGACGGCTGACGACCGCTCTCTGGCGGGCGATGACCCGGCGCGACTACGACGCGGCGCTCGGCCTGTCGGAGCGCGCCCTCGCGCTGATGCCCGAGGGAGAGGTCGACCTCCTGCTCGAGATCGACCATCTGGACGCGCTCGTCTTCTCCGGCGATCCTGCCCGCGGCCTCGCCGAGGCGCGCGCCGCGGTGGAGCGGGCACGTGACGCCGGCGACCGTATCGCGGAATTGGGAGTTCGGCTCGAGGCCGGCATCTGGGAGACGTTCATGAACCCGGAGGGCGCACTCGACCGGCTCGAGACCCTCGCGCGCGAGGCGCTGCCGGAGCTCGAGGCGAGCGGCGACGATGTTGCGCTTTGGGTCGCGTACTGGAGTCTCTCCCACGTAGCTTTCAACCGCGGCCGGATCGTCGAGCAGACCGAGCTCGGAGAACGTGCGCTCTTCCACGCGCAACGGCTCCCCTCCGGGCATCACGCCGAGTGGTCGACGATCGCCGCTGCAAAGCTCTGGGGCCCGACGCCTGCGCGTGAAGTCGTCTCCTGGATCGACGAGAACCGGCCGCCGGCCTGGAGCCGGAACCACCGTTTCGATCTCCACCGCGCAGTGGCGCTCGCGATGAGCGGAGAGACCGCAGAGGCGACGGCGAGCGCCGAGCGCATTCGCGAGGAGCTCAAGGAGCGCGGGCGGCTGACCGAGCTGGCGATGGCGGCCGGTGGCGTGAGCCGCGTGCACCGGCTGGCGGGCGAGCCCGAGCGCGCGGAGGCCGAGCTGGCCGAGGCCTGCGACTTCCTCGAGGAGCGCGGCGAGCGCTCCGTGCTCTCGACGGCCGCCGCGCTGCGGGCGCTAGCGCTGATCGAGCTCGACCGCCTGGTCGAGGCCGAGCTATGGGCGGACAAGGCGCTGGAGCTTGCCTCCGCCGATGACGTCTTCACACAGCTACCGGCGAGACGCGCGCAGGCGCTGCTGCTGAGTGCGCGCGGGGAGCACGACGAGGCCGAACGGGTTGCGCGCGACGCCCTGGAGTTCGCCGAGGCGACGGACATGCTCACGGAACAGGGCGAGTCGCTCGAGGCGCTTGGCCGGGTGCTGGGCGCCGCTGGGCGGACGGGCGATGCATCAACGGCCTTCGAGCGTGCCGCCGAGACCTTCGCGCGCAAGGGCGACGTGGTGAGCGACCGGCGTGTGCGCGAGCGGCTCGCGACGGCGCCGAGCTAGGAGGGTTTGGCGGGAAACCGCTCGTCGTCGGCGTGTGCCGACGGCACAGACTGTTTTGCGCCAAACCCCTCCTAGTTCTCGAGCTCGAACTCCTCGCCGACCTCGGGGTCCTTGCCGATCAGCTCACGTGCATGCGCGACCGGCTCGTCTTCTCCGGAGAACGAGATCAGCCCGAAGCGCTCGCCGAGCGCGTCGGAGATCCAGGTGTCGCCCTCCGGCAACTCGGGCAGCTTCGCGCGCAGCTCGTCGAGCGTCGTCATCGAGTCCGCCAGGTTCCAGAGCAGCAGGCGGACTGTCACGCGGTCTCTCTCTCGACTTCCGCGGTTCGACTGGTCATTTCAGACGGACGCACGAGCAGAGCCCGTGCGTCCTGAGGTTGGCATCGCAAGCGACGCCTCAGTCGTCGGGCACGCCGGGAGTCGGCAGCTTCGCGATCAGCTCCTTGATCTCTCGCAGCACGTCGGCCTCGTTGTGGCCGAAGTCGTCCAGGTGCGAGTGCAGCGCGGCTTGCAGCAGGCGCAGCTCCTCGTCGGTCAGCTCAAGCACGTGGTTCAAAACGGTCCTCTCGGTTCGTAGCTTCCCCGCCGTGCGCCGACGGCGATCATCGTCATCCCGTCGGGCCCGGCGACCGGCACCCGGGTCGTCCCGGGATCGAAGCGGATGAACGTGCCGACGCCGACCGGGATCTCGTTGCCCTCGATCCTGTAGACGCCCGAGCCGCGGATGATGACGTTGACCTCCTCCTGCTTCGACTCCGCCTCGTCGTGCTCGTGGCCCTCGGCGTTCGGCGGGAACTCGAACCAGTTGATCCCGAACGCCTCGACGCCGAGCTCGCGGCGCACGAAGCGCACGGCGCCGCCCGGGCCGGAGCCCTCGAGCTCGTCCACACGCACGATCGAATAGCCCATGCCTACATTCTGAAGACGCCGAAGGTCGTCTCGGGGATCGGCGCGTTGAGGGCGGCGGAGATCCCGAGCGCGAGCACGCGCCGGGTGTCGAGCGGGTCGATGATCCCGTCGTCCCAGAGCCGCGCGGTCGAGTAGTACGGGTTGCCCTCCGCCTCGTACTTGGCGCGGATCTCGTCGGGATCGGCGTCGCCGACCATCGTCAGCACCGTCGCTGCCTGCTCGCCGCCCATCACCGAGATGCGGGCGTTCGGCCACATCCAGAGCTGGCGTGGCGAGTAGGCGCGCCCGCACATGCCGTAGTTGCCCGCGCCGAACGAGCCGCCGGTGACGACCGTGAACTTCGGCACTTCCGCGCAGGCCACGGCGGTCACGAGCTTGGCGCCGTCGCGCGCGATCCCACCGGCCTCGTACTCCTTGCCGACCATGAAGCCGGTGATGTTCTGCAGGAAGACGAGCGGCACCTTGCGCTTGCAGGCGAGCTCGACGAAGTGCGCGCCCTTGGCCGCCGACTCGCCGAAGAGAACGCCGTTGTTGGCGAGGATCCCGACCGGGTAGCCCTCGATCCGTGCGAAGCCGCAGACGAGCGTCTCGCCGTAAAGCGCCTTGAACTCGTGGAAGCGCGAGCCGTCGACGATGCGAGCGATCACTTCGCGCGGGTCGACCTGGTGGCGGAAGTCGGTCGGGATCAGGCCGTAGAGCTCGTTCGGGTCGGCCGCCGGCGCCTCGGCGGGAGCGACGTCCCAGGGCGGGTCCTTCGGCGCGGGACTGAGGTTGCGCACGATCTCGCGTACGAGCGCGAGCGCGTGCTCGTCGGACGTCGCGTAGTGATCGGCCACACCCGAGAGGCGTGCGTGCACGTCGGCGCCGCCGAGCTCCTCGGCGCTCACCTCCTGACCGGTCGCCGCCTTCACGAGCGGCGGGCCGCCGATGAAGATCGTGCCCGTGCCTTTGACGATGATCGTCTCGTCGCTCATCGCCGGGACGTAGGCGCCGCCGGCGGTACACGAGCCCATCACGGCCGCGATCTGCGGAATCCCGACGGCCGAGAGCCGTGCCTGGTTGTAGAAGATCCGCCCGAAGTGCTCGCGGTCGGGGAAGACCTCGGCCTGCAGCGGCAGGAAGGCGCCGCCCGAGTCGACGAGGTAGATGCACGGCAAGCGGTTCTGCTCGGCGATCTCCTGCGCGCGCAAGTGCTTCTTGACCGTCAGCGGGAAGTAGGTGCCGCCCTTGACGGTCGCGTCGTTGGCGACGAGCACGCACTCGCGGCCCTCGATCGTGCCGATGCCGGTGACGATTCCTGCGCCGGGAGCCTGTCCGTCGTAGACGTCCCAGGCGGCCAAGGCCGAGAGCTCGAGGAACGCCGTGTCGGGGTCGAGCAGCCGGTCGACCCGTTCGCGCGCGGTCAGCTTCCCGCGCGAGCGGTGCTTCTCGAGGGCCTTCTCACCGCCGCCGCGCGCGGTCTCGGCGCTGCGCTCGCGGAGCTCCGCGATGAGCGCCTCCATTCGTGCGCGGCGCTCCTCGAACGCATCAGAGGCCTCGACCTGCGAGCTCAACACGGTCATCGCACCAACTCTAAAGCCGGGGTCGTACCCCGTTGCTCGCAGAGCTACAATGGCGCGACCGGGCAGAGGGCAACAATCGCGATTCGGGAAGGGCGAGATGGTGGTCAGGGTGTCTGTCGTCGACGCTGACGCGGCGGCAGGGCTGGTGCAGCGACTCCTACGCGAGGTCGACGTCGAGGACGTCAACTTCGACCAAGGGCGCCTCCAGGTCCAGATCGACCTCGAGAGGAATCCGGACGAGGCAATCGTCAAGGTGCTCAACCTCCTCGAGGACTGGCTCGGTGTCGGTGGCCGCGAGCCGACGAACGTCGAGATCGACGACCATCGCTACGTGCTCGGCGCTGCTAGCTAGCAACCTGCTCGGATGCGGAGTCGGGCCTCTCCGCACAGGCTGAGACACGAGCTACCCTGTCCCGAGGGCAGGTACCCGAACGGTGGAGTCGACCGTGTCAGCTAGTCCTGAGAGCCACGCCGAGCGAGATATGCGCGCGCGGCCGCGTCTCGTCTTCTTCTTCACGAAGGCCTCCGGCCGGTCGCGCCGGGTCGAGGGGTATCTCTCCCAGGTGCTGCAGCGCCGACACAACCACGCGTCGTTCGAGCTGCTCAACGTGGACGTCGACGAGAACGCCGAGCTGGCGGAGCACTTCGTGATCGACGAAGTACCGACGATCGTCGTCGTCGAGGACCGGCGCGTCCGCGGCCGGCTCGTGAGCCCGCGCGGCTGCCGCGACATCGAGCAGCTGCTCGCGCCCTGGCTGCACTGAGCAAGCAAGGGCTCGCCGCCCGGCCCTTTTGACCTCTGCTCTACTGTCGCGCAACCGAACAGGAGATGGCACATGTCACTCGGGGACGAGGTCGACGAGATCTTTAGACGCGAGGTGAAATCCCTCCCCGCCTACGCGAAAGCGCAGTCGGCGAGTGGTTCCGGAGTTGCACCGCCGGTCGACGAGATGAATCACTTGCTCATGGGTCTTGCCAACGCGGCGCAACGGTCGTTCCACCTGCTCGCCGAGCGCATCGAAGACATGCAACGCGCCTGAGACCTCTCGGGCTCGCGCCAATACAGGGGCGGCAGGACTCGAACCTGCAACCCCCGGTTTTGGAGACCGGTGCTCTGCCAATTGAGCTACGCCCCTAAGGGTTGCGGCCCGATTGTAGCCGCG
>Ga0307304_10000103_pt1 | contig 16068 bp, 10 predicted proteins | sample ER_DNA_185_FD_194503 | JGI IMG/M metagenome (GOLD analysis project Ga0307304, IMG submission 194503) | Bulk soil microbial communities from the East River watershed near Crested Butte, Colorado, United States - ER_DNA_185 | ecosystem: Environmental > Terrestrial > Soil > Floodplain | place...
AAAGGCGGCGTGTGCAACGCTTTTGCGCCTGTCACCGACGCGTCACCAAATGGTGTGTTGCTCTCGACGTTCCCCGGCAGAAGGTGAAGACTCAAATGCGCCTCGACCGATTCCCCGAAGATGCACGAGGTTCCATGGCCGTCGAGCTTCCCGCCAGAGACGAAGAAAGAACCGCCCGGAACGTGATCGAGCAGGCGGGCGCCGTGCTGGGTCGCCGTCGTCGCGATATCCCCGGCACTTTCGTCGCGCAGCTTTACGGGCGAAGCGTGCCGGAAGATGTCGTGCGCTACGGTGCCGACGATATCGCCGCATTGGCCGAACGCGCCTACGATTTTATGTCCGTGCGTGCGCCGGGCGTACCGAAAATACGGTGCGAGACCGTGCCGCTTGGGGCCTCCGGAGGTCGCAAGGCGGTTTCGGTGATCGAGATCGTCAATGATGACATGCCGTTCCTGGTCGACTCGGTCATGGGCGAGCTGGCGGAGCGTCATCTCGATGTGCGTCTGGTTGCGCATCCGATGTTCGGCGTGCGGCGGGACGGCAGCAAACTGGTCGCGCTCGGAGCACCCGAGGCGCAAGGGAAGCGCGAAAGTTTCATCCATATTCATCTCACGCCGGTCGTCGATGCCGCCGCGTGCGAAGAGCTCGTGCGTGCGATCGAAATCGTGCTCGGAGAAGTGCGCGTGGCGGTGCAGGACTGGCGCGCGATGCGCGAGCGTGTGGACACGATCGTCACTGAGCTGAAGGCCAATCCGCCGCCGCTGCCCGTCGATGAGATCGCCGAAGCCATTCAATTCCTGCAATGGCTGCTTGCCGACAATTTCACTTTCCTCGGCGTGCGAAATTACCGGGTAGATGGGCAGGCGCTGGAGCCGGACTTTGACAGCGCGCTCGGCATCATGCGCGCGCGCGAATTGCGTGTGCTCAAGCGCGGCAATGAACTCCTCGAGATCACGCCGGAGATCATGGCATTTCTGAAGGAACCGCGCCTGTTGATCGTCGCCAAAGCCAATATTCATGCCCGCGTGCACCGGCGCGTCTATCTCGACTATATAGGCGTCAAGCGCTTCGACGCGTCCGGCAATCTTGTTGGCGAGCATCGGATCATCGGACTTTTCACGTCGACCGCCTATACGCGCTCCGCGCACAGCACTCCTTATCTACGCCGCAAGATTGCGGCCGTCGAGGCGCACGCGGGCTTCGACCCGAGCAGCCATTCCGGCAAGGCGCTGGCGAACGTGCTGGAGCACTATCCGCGCGACGAATTGTTCCAGATCGACGAGGAGACGCTGTTTGGCTCTGCACTGGCGATCCTGCAGCTCGATGAGCGCCCGCGGGTGCGCGTGCTGGCGCGCCACGACCGCTTTGATCGCTTCGTATCGGTGCTGGTGTTCGTGCCGCGCGAGCGTTACGACAGCGATATTCGCGCCAAGATCGGTGCCTATCTGGCGCGCGCTTTCATCGGACGCGTTTCGGCGTTCTATCCGTATTTTCCCGGTGAGGGACCGCTGGTGCGCGTGCACTTCATCATCGGCCGGTCCGGCGGCGGCGCAGCACCCGATGTCGACCGCGCGACGCTCGAGCGCGAGGTCTCGGCGATCATCCGGACCTGGACGGACGGGTTGAGCCGCGCACTTGAATTGCTCAATCCACCGGACAAGGCGCGCGAGCTTTTCAATCGTTACCGGGAAGCATTCTCGGAAGGTTTTCACGAGGACTATGCGCCGACCGTTGCGGCCGGCGACATCCGCGTGATCGAGGGGCTCTCCGAGCAAAGACCGCTTGGAATCGATTTCCGTCATCGCCTCGAGGAAGAGCAGCGCTCGGTCGGCCTGAAGGTTTGGACCTTTGCGCGGCCCTTGCCGTTGTCCGAACGCGTGCCCGTGCTGGAAAACATGGGCTTCCGTGTTGTGGACGAGCGCACCTACCGCATCGAGCCGCAAGGCGGCACCGGCGTCTGGTTGCACGACATGCTGCTCGAGCGTGCCGATGGCGGCATGATCGATCTCGATAGCGGCAAGGGACGGCTCGAGGCGGCGTTCCTCATGGTGATGCGGGGCATCGCCGAGAACGACGGTTACAACGCACTCACGCTGCAAGGCGGCCTCGCCTGGCGCGATGTGGCGCTGATCAGAACGCTCTCGCGCTTCCTGCGCCAGATTCGCGTGCCCTATTCGCAGGATTATATGTGGACGACACTGGTGAAACATGCCGGCATTGCAGCCGACATCGTTGAACTGTTTCACGCTCGTTTCGACCCGCGCGCCGATGCCGCGCGTCGCGGGGAACAGAGCGCAATTGCTGCACGCGTCGAAGAGGAACTGCAGAAGGTCGAAAGTCTGGATGAAGACCGCATACTCCGGCATTTCGTCAATGCGGTGCAGTCGGCGATCCGCACGAATTTTTTCCAGACCGAGAAGGACGGCCAACTGAAACCGCTGATCTCGGTCAAGTTCGAGAGCCGCAAACTCACCGACCTGCCGCTTCCGCGTCCGCTCTACGAGATCTTCGTTTATTCACCGCGTGTGGAAGGCGTGCACATGCGTTTCGGCAAGGTCGCGCGTGGCGGTATTCGCTGGTCCGACCGGCCGCAGGATTTCCGCACGGAAATTCTGGGGCTCGTCAAAGCGCAGCAGGTCAAGAACGCCGTCATCGTACCGGTCGGCGCCAAAGGCGGCTTCGTGCCCAAGCTGATGCCAAAGGGGGCGGCGCGCGACGGCGTACAGGCCGAGGGTGTCGCCACGTACAAACTTTTCATCTCGGCGCTGCTCGACATTACCGACAATATCGGCGCGGACGGCAAGCTCATTTCGCCCGCAAACGTGCTGCGTCATGAGGGCGACGACCCGTACCTCGTGGTTGCGGCCGACAAGGGGACGGCGACTTTTTCCGATATCGCCAACGCGATATCGGTCGAACATGACTACTGGCTCGGCGATGCATTCGCCTCGGGCGGCTCCGCCGGCTACGACCACAAGGCCATGGGGATTACCGCGCGCGGCGCCTGGGAGGCGGTGAAGCGGCATTTCCGAGAAATGGATGTCGACATCGGCAAGACGCCGTTCAGCGTGGTGGGGGTCGGCGACATGTCGGGCGACGTGTTCGGCAATGGCATGCTGCGCGAAGATACGATCAGATTGCTCGCTGCCTTTGACCACCGCGATATCTTCATCGATCCAAATCCCGATCCGGGGACAAGCTTTGCCGAGCGCAAGCGGATGTTCGCCCTGCCGCGGTCGAGCTGGCAAGACTACGACAAGAGCCTGATCTCCAAAGGCGGCGGCGTCTACCCGCGCACATCGAAGCAGATCCGGCTCAGCGAGGAAACGCGCAAGCTGTTCGATGTCGCCGAATCCGTCACGCCTCAGGAACTCATAAAGGCCATCCTGAGGGCACCCGTCGATCTTCTGTTCTTCGGCGGCATCGGCACTTACATTCGCGCATCGAACGAGAGTGACGACGCCGTCGGCGATCGCGCCAACGATGCCATTCGCGTCACCGGCAGCGAGATCAACTGCAAGGTGATCGGCGAGGGCGCCAATCTCGGCATGACCCAGCGCGGCCGCATCGAGGCGGCTCAGCGCGGCGTGCGGCTCAATACCGATGCGATCGATAATTCCGCCGGGGTCAACACCTCCGATGTCGAGGTCAATATCAAGATTGCGCTCAGCAGTCCGGTTCGCGCCGGCAAGCTCACGATGGAGGCGCGCAACGCGCTGCTTGCCCAGATGACCGACGAGGTGGCGCAGCTCGTCCTGCGCAACAACTATCAGCAGACGCTCGCTCTCTCGTTGGCGCAGCGCCGCGGCCTTGAAGACCTCGGGTTCCAGCAGCGCCTGATGCAGACGCTTGAAATACGTGGCGAGCTCGACCGAGCCGTGGAATTCCTGCCTGATGAAATGGCCATCGCCGAGAGGCGGAAACGCAATGCGGGCCTGACGCGGCCTGAACTCGCGGTCTTGCTCGCCTATGCGAAGCTTTCGCTCTACAGCCAGCTGCTCGACAGCCCGGTGCCGGACGATCCTTATCTCGGCCGCGAGCTTGAGCGGTATTTTCCGAAGGAGATGTCGAAGCGCTACCCCGATGCACTGCACGCGCACAGGCTGCGGCGCGAAATCATCGCGACGCAACTGACGAATTCGATGATCAATCGCGGTGGCGCCACGTTGATTGTGCGCATTGCCGATCAGACCGGAGCAGCGTCAGCGGCGATTGCCGCCGCCTTTGCCGCGGTCCGCAACAGCTACGACCTGATCGAGCTCAACGGCCAGATCGACGCGCTCGACAACAAGGTATCCGGGAAGGTTCAGCTCGATCTTTACGGGGCCGTGCAGGATCTTCTGCTCGACCGGCTGGTCTGGTTCCTCCGCAATGTGGATCTCACGCAGGGTCTCGAGACGATAGTCGGACACTACCGCGAAGGCATCGCGCAGGTCGCAGCTGCGCTCGATGAAACCTTGTCTAAATCCGCAGTGAGTGCGCGCGACGCGCGCGTAACGGAGCTTGTCAAAGCCGGGGTCCCGGACGCGCTGTCGCGCCGGATCGGCAGTCTCCCCGTGCTCAAGGCCGCGCCTGATATCGCGCTGGTGGCGGACCGCGCCGGCAAGCCGGTGGCCGAAGTGGCCGCGACCTATTTTGCGACCGAGGCGTTCTTCCAGCTCGATCGCGTCACCAATGCCGTCCCGAATATCGTCGTGTCCGACTATTTCGATCGACTGGCGCTCGACCGCGCCCTCGATTCGATCGGAGATGCCGAACGCCGGCTCACCGCCGCCATGGTCGGCAACGGTCATGCCGGTGCCGGCGCCGTGGAAGAATGGGTCCGTCCGAGACAGGCCGAAGTCGAGCGCATCCGCTCGGCCATCCACGAAATCGCGGGTTCGGGCCTCACACTGTCCAAGCTGACGGTTGCGGCGAGTTTGTTGGGGGATCTGGCGAAAGACTAGGCGCCGCGCAGGCAGCGCTAATGCCTGAAGTGGCGCGTGCCGGTAAACACCATCGCAATATTGTGCGCATCGGCAGCCGCGATGACCTCGTCATCGCGCACCGAGCCGCCCGGCTGGATCACCGCCGTCGCGCCGGCTTCGATCGCCACCAGGAGACCATCGGGAAAGGGAAAGAAGGCGTCGGATGCGACGACCGAGCCCTTGGTCAAGGGCGCGGAAAGCTTGAGGTCCTTTGCGGCGTCTTCGGCCTTTCTCGCGGCAATGCGGGCGGCATCCACGCGGCTCATTTGTCCCGCGCCGATACCGACAGTTGCACGGCCTTTCGCGTAGACAATGGTGTTCGATTTGACATGTTTGGCGACGCGGAATGCGAAGCGCAGATCGGCAAGCTCGGCCTCGCTCGGCGCGCGCTTGGTGACGGTCCGCAGCTGCATCTCGTCGACCACCGCGTTGTCGCGCGACTGCACCAACAGTCCGCCGGCAACGGACTTGACTGTCAGACCCTTGGCGCGCGCATCGGGTAGACCACCGGCGACAAGCAGGCGCAGATTTTTCTTCGCCGCGACGATCCTGATCGCTTCATCTGTGGCCTCCGGCGCGATGATCACCTCGGTGAAGATCTCGGTGATCGCCTTTGCAGCCTCGGCATCAAGCTTGCGGTTGAGCGCGACTATGCCGCCGAACGCAGAGGTCGTGTCGCAGGCCAGCGCCTTGCGATAGGCGTCGAGCAAAGTGTCTGCCTCTGCGACGCCGCAAGGGTTGGCGTGCTTGACGATGACACAAGCCGCCGTGCGCTTCGGATCGAATTCCGCGACGCATTCGTAAGCCGCATCGGTGTCGTTGATGTTGTTGTACGAAAGCTGCTTTCCCTGCAGCTGTCGTGCAGTCGCGACACCATAGCGCTCTCCGGGCGAGCAATAGAACGCGGCGCTCTGATGCGGGTTCTCACCATAGCGCAGGGCTTCGACCAGTTTTCCGCCGAAGGCCCGATAGTCCGGCGCGTCGACACGCAGGGTGTCGGCGAACCAGTTCGAGATCGCGGCATCGTAGGCTGCGGTCCGCGCATAGGCCTTCGCCGCCAGCTTTTGCCGCAGCTCCTGGGAAATCATGCCGGTGTGGCTCGCCATTTCCCCGAGCACTTTTTCGTAGTCGGCCGGGTCGACGACAACGGTCACGTCCATGTGGTTTTTGGCCGCCGCACGGATCATCGCGGGCCCGCCGATGTCGATGTTCTCTATGCAATCGTCGAACGAAGCACTTTTCTCAACCGTGGCTTCGAACGGATAGAGATTTACCACCAGCAAATCGATCGGCTTGATGTGATGCTCTTCCATCGCGGCGAGGTGTTCTTTGTTCCCCCGGATCGCGAGCAGTCCACCGTGCACTTTCGGATGCAGCGTCTTGACCCGGCCGTCCATCATTTCGGGCGAACCGGTGAGTTCGGCGACATCGACCACCTTGAGACCTGCGTCAGCCAAGGCCTTGGCCGTACCGCCGGTCGAGACCAACTCCACCGCATACCGGGCGAGCTCGGACGCGAATGCGACCAGTCCGGCCTTGTCGGAAACCGACAGCAGGGCCCTGGTGATACGGCGCGAATGGCTGCTCATGATGCACGAGCTAGCACATCAGGCGGGCGGAAGTGTATTCGCGACCACGACCCCTTGGAGGGCATCCACAGCCATCGTTTCAGAGCGGCAATTCCGGTTCCTGCGTCCTGTCGGGGCGGGCGCCGGGCGCCGCCGGCGGCGTGTGGCGAAAGCTCCAGCGCACGGCCGGCTGTCCCACACGTCCATAGATCACGATCTGTACCGTACGCCGCGGGCCGTCGGAGCCGGCCAGGTACACGCTTTCCTCGAGTTCAACCGAGTCGGCCAGGGTAGCGAAGGTCCACAGGTCGCGGTCATGCAGCAACAGGATCACGCCGCGACCGTCGGCCAGTCGGCTCGCCTTGATTGCAGGGTGCAGGTGGAAGCGAATGGCGAATTCGTCGGATGAGTCTGCGGGAAGCGGCTGGCCATCGGGCCCGGTAAAGGTGTCCTCACCGTCGAGCGCGCGACCGTCGGCGCTGAGATTGATAGAGCGTGTGTGCACGACGCCGCAGTCGCTAACGTACCCGTCATGCGATGCGCGCAACGTCGATGTGCCGGACTCCCGCTCAATTCGCACGTCGGAAGGGCCGGAAATGATGGGCGTGCCCCCAAACAACTGCCGGATCGAAAGGGATTCGACGAAGCGGCACGACGATCTGTCGTTGAGCGTAACGGTCGAATGCGCCGGTGTCGCCCGCGCGACTTGCCGCCAGTTTTCTTTATTCACGGCGGGCAAGCCGCAATTGACAACCAGCCGGTGCTGTTTCCACGAGAGTTCGAACGACAAACAACCGGCGTGGGCCTCCTGGCTCATTTCCATCGGCGGAGGTGCACCGGTGTCCATCAGAAGCGCAGTCTGACCGGCGTCGATGCGTTGATAACCGGAGTGCGGCGCGTTCGACACTGGCGTGCCCCGCGCATCGTCATAGGCGAGCACGGTAGCAAGAAGGTCGACCGGCGTCGGTCCCATTCCGTTGAATTGCGCGAAATTGCCGTCGCCATGTCTGAAAAAACGCAACATCGGCATGACACGATCGATGGCATTGTTCAGCGCTTGTGGAGGCTGCAGTTGCCGCGCGGAGAACAGTTGCCGCAGCGGCAACAGATCGGCCAGCAATTCGCTCAGCGCGCCCGGATTGCGGCTGATATGTCCGCCGTCGGGCAAGATCTGCTTGCGCAGCTCGTCGATCAGACGGCGCACGTTGCCACGCAGATACCCGGACTGTCCCTGCATGCAGAGCGTCGCATAGTTGAGTGCGATGATGGCCTGCAGACGCGGCAGTCCTTCGCGCGAGTCGTAGATGCTACGGCGCAGGTAGCGCACTTGGCGTGACAGGCTGCGGATGAAGCGGCGATAGAATCGAGCATCCGCATCCTGCAGCACAAAGGGCGCCTGGCTGAGCCAGCAGATTATGCGGCGCGAGAGGATATCGATGCGCCAACCGGTGGAATGCCAGCCGCCCTGCACGTTGATCCACTCGTCGATCAACGATCGGGCATTCGCCCGTGTGATGGCGGAGTCCGCGGCGCGTAAATGTCGCAGCCATACAAAACTGAGCAAGGTGACCGCCCACTCATCCGACGTCGGCGTCATCTCAAAGGGGGACCTGCGGTCGCAGATCACCACTTTGCCGGCAAAAGCGAAACGGCCGGCGTAGATCTCGCTAGCGCGGGTTGCGTCGGCGGTGCGCAAATCCTGCGGCGCGATCAACAGGCGGTCGGTCTTGGTCGAGGAGAACCGCCAACGAAGCAGGGGATGTGCGTTGATTCCGCCAACAACGCTGTGAAATGCACGGCGCCCGATGAGCACGGAGAGCCTGGCCCGCTCCGCGACCGAAACCCGCATCGTCAAGCGTTTGTCTCCTGTCGCACGTGCGAATCCGTACGCGCGAAGCACACGATAGCGAAGGGTCTGTAAAGGGCCAATACGCAAGTCAGTACCGTGGGTCAGGCCCCGCGTCTTGTGAGCCGCGCGGCATAGAAACCGTCGAGGCCGCCCCAGCGCGGGTCGGGATCGGGTAATTGCTGCGGCAGTGTGCGCAGGTCGCCGTCGCTGGTAACGAATTCAGCGTGGCCGAAGACCTCCTGTGCCGTAATGGGACTCCGCATCATGCGGAGGTCGCGCGCGAGCAGTGCTTCGATCTGACTTTGGCCCTCTTCAGGCTCCAGCGAGCAAACGCAATATACGAACGTCTCGCCGGGCTTTGTCAGCTCGACCGCGCGATCGATCAGCCGTTGCTGCAGGGATGTGAGTACCGGAAGATCGGCTTCGCTCTTGAGCCAGGGTATATCGGGGTGGCGCCGGATCGTGCCGGTGGCCGAGCACGGCGCATCGAGCAAGACGCCGTCGAACGGTCCGGCCTGCCAATCCAGTGCGTCGGCCGTGATAGTTTCGGCTCTGAGAGAGAGGCGCGCCAGATTCTCGCGCAGGCGGTTGAGCCGCACTGGCGACCGATCAATGGCGATAACCTGCGCCCCGGCGAGCGCGAGTTGTGCGGTCTTGCCGCCCGGCGCCGCGCACAGTTCGGCAACGGTCTTGCTTCGGACGTCGCCAAGCAGTCGAACAGGCAACGCGGCGGCGGCGTCCTGCACCCACCATGCGCCCTCGGAAAATCCGGGCAAAAGCGAGATCGCGCCATGGGCCAACGTGCGCACGGTGCCGGTCGGCAGGACGCGGCCGCGCAGCCGTTCGGCCCAGGTTTCGGCGTCCTGCTTTACAGTGAGATCGAGTGCGGGTTCGTGGCCATTGGCCGCCGCAATCGCCCGCGCAGTATCGGCGCCGTAGGTTTTCTTCCAACGGTTGAGCAGCCATTCCGGCGTATCGCGTGAAGCGCCGTTGACGGATTTTGTCGCGCCGCTCTGTGTCACGCGCCGCAGCACAGCATTGACAAGGCCCGCGTAACGCGCCGCGCGTCGATCGGCCTGCGCAAGCCTTACTGACAAGTCGACCGCCGCGTGATCGGGAACCTCGAGCCAGAGAATCTGCGCGGCGCCGAGCAGCAGAATAGTTTCGACGCGCGGCGCGTCCGACGGAAAGCCCTTGTCGAGAAATCCGCCAACCAGATGCCGCAGAGTGCCGAGCCGACGCAACACGGTTGCCGTGAGCCGGCGCGTCAAAGCGCGATCGCGGTCGGCAAGTCCGGGCAGGCCCGGATGGGCATTTTTGCCTGAGAGAAGTTCGTCGAGCGCTATTCGCCGCCGCAGAACGCCGTCGAGGATATCGGCAGCAGTTCTTCGAGCGGCGAGGCCCGGAACCTCCGGCTGCGGAGACGTGCGCGGACGCGCCATACCCGGATAGTTGCAGATAAATTGTGTCCGTGGCGCGAACCGCCCCGAAAAAATCTCTGTAACTCACAGATTCAAGTTGTTTCGCGCACCGATCTGCTCAAGCCCCTGCTTTTGCCGCCTTCTTGTTTTGCCTGTTATTGACGAGGTCATCCACCACGGCCGGATCTGCCAGCGTCGAAGTGTCCCCGAGGTTGCCAAACTCGTCCTCGGCGATCTTGCGCAGGATTCTTCGCATGATCTTGCCCGAGCGGGTTTTCGGCAGGCCCGGCGCGAACTGGATCAGATCGGGCGAGGCGATCGGTCCTATTTCCTTGCGCACCCAGCCGACCAATTCCTTGCGAAGGTCTTCGCTCGGCTTTTCGCCCGCCATCAAGGTGACGTAGGCATAGATGCCCTGGCCCTTGATGTCGTGCGGGTAGCCAACGACGGCCGCTTCCGAAACCTTCGGATGTGCGACGAGCGCGCTCTCGACTTCGGCAGTGCCGAGCCGATGTCCCGCGACATTAATGACATCGTCGACGCGGCCGGTGATCCAGTAGTAGCCATCCTCGTCGCGCCGGCAGCCATCGCCCGTGAAATATTTGCCGGGATAGGTTTTGAAGTAGGTATCGACGAAACGCTGATGGTCGCCGTAGACCGTGCGCATCTGTCCGGGCCATGCGTCGATGATGCAGAGATTGCCGCTGGTCGCCCCGCTCTGAACTTTGCCTTCGGCGTCGACGATCTCCGGCTGCACGCCAAAGAATGGGCGCGTCGCCGAGCCGGGCTTCAGTTTGGTTGCGCCGGGCAGCGGCGTAATGAGGATGCCGCCGGTTTCGGTCTGCCACCAGGTGTCGACAATCGGACAGCGATCGTCACCGACCACGTGGTAATACCACTCCCAGGCTTCAGGATTGATCGGTTCACCCACGGTGCCGAGAAGGCGGAGCGACTTGCGCGACGTCTTCTTAACGGGGTCATTGCCGCCCTGCATCAGGGCGCGGATCGCAGTCGGCGCCGTGTAGATGATGTTGACTTTATGCTTGTCGCAAACCTCCCAGAAACGCGAGCTGGTCGGATAGTTCGGTACGCCTTCGAACATCATCGAAATGGCGCCGTTGGAGAGCGGGCCATAGACGATATAGCTGTGGCCGGTAACCCAACCCACGTCTGCAGTGCACCAGTAGATTTCGCCGTCGTGATAGTCGAACACATATTGATGCGTGATCGACGTGTAAACGAGATACCCGCCGGAGGTGTGCAACACGCCTTTCGGTTTGCCCGTCGATCCGGACGTATAGAGGATGAAGAGCGGGTCTTCCGCATTCATTTCCTCGCAGGGACAGTCGGCGGAAACGGTCTTGGCAATCTCATCGTAGTAAATGTCGCGGCCGGACTTCATATTGACCGCCGCATTGGTGCGTTTGACGACGATCACGGAGGCTACGCCGCCGACCTTCTCACACGCAGCGTCAACGTTTGCTTTGAGTGGAATCTTGCGTCCGCCGCGGAGGCCTTCATCGGCGGTGACGACCACGGTCGACTTGCAGTCCTCGATGCGTCCGGCGAGTGAATCGGGCGAGAAGCCTCCGAACACCACCGAGTGGACGGCGCCGATGCGGGCGCAGGCGAGCATGGAAATCGCCGCCTCGGGAATCATCGGCATATAAATGGTGACGCGATCGCCTTTCTTGACGCCGCGGGCCTTCAGCACATTGGCAAACCGGCAGATTTCGGCGTACAGCTGCTTGTAGGTGAGCTTTCTATCGTCCTTCGGGTCGTCGCCCTCCCATAGGATGGCTGTCTGGTCGGCGCGCTTGGCAAGATGGCGGTCGACACAGTTGTGACAAACATTCAGCGTGCCGTCCTCGAACCATTTGATCGATACATTGTGAGAGTCGTAAGAAGTGTTCTTGACCTTGCTGAACGGCTTGATCCAGTCGATGCGCTTGGCCTGCTCGCCCCAGAAACCGTTCGGATCCTTGACCGAGCGTGCGTACATTTCGTTGTACTTGGCCTCGTCCGCGTAGGCGCGTGTCCGCCACTCGGCCGGTACGTCATAGATCTTTTCCGACATGGCACTTCCTCCCGGCCCACCCACTACGGCGGAGGGCGCTTATTTGTTTCCGCTTAAGTCACATTATGCGACTGATCGCGCGACCGACAAGGCGCGGATTGCCCTACTTTCGGAGAGTTTTCCGGGTCGTTAGGGGCCCCAGCCACCGACTATGGCACCGATAATCACAAAGGCGCCGAGCCAGGCGACGCTGTCGATAACCGTAAGCATCACACGGCGGCCTTGAAAGGCGTTATTGGTCGCAATGGTCGTCAGCGCAAAACCGAACCAGCAGAAGGCCGCCGAGATAATGCCGGCGCGTATCGAAAACATGTTCATGTGCAGGAGGATGCCGTCAAGCACCCAGGCGATGATGATTTCGCTGACGAACACAATGACAAACGGGGCGCCCTTGGCGAAACCCGATTTGGCGTCTTGTTCGGCCTTGCATTGTTCGAGGGTTTTGCCTTGCGCGGCCATCCAGGGCTTGCTGAGTGCCGTGTAATAAACGCCGCCAAAAATCCAGGCGGCGACGGCGGCAATCAGGATGGAGACGAGATTGGCGTGCGTAAAGCTCATTGCCACCTTCCTATTTCAGACCACCCATTTTACTCACGAGCTTCCACTCCGCGTCGGTTACCGGTTGCACTGACAGGCGTCCGTATTTGACGAGCGCCATATCCTTGAGCTTCGGCTCTGCCTTTATGCTCGCGAGCGTCACAGGTTTCGGCAGTGGCTTGTCGGCAATGGTGGTGACGGCCACCCAGGGCTCGCTCTTTCCGGCAGTGGCATCGGGAAACGATTCTCGGATCACCTCGCCGATGCCGACGATCTGCTTCTCATCGCCCGTGTGATAAAAAAATAACTTGTCGCCCTTTTTCATTTCCTTGAGATGCCGACGTGCGGTGAAATTGCGTACGCCGGTCCAAGCTTCTCCTTTGGCACCGCGTTTGACCTGGTTATCCCAGGAGTACTCGTCAGGTTCCGTCTTCAACAACCAATAAGCCATGACTTCATTCCGATTTGAGCGGGCGTGTGAGTAAGGACTCGATCGCTTCATCGACGCTCGTTTTTCCCGACAGCACCGCGGCGACGGCGCGGGAAATCGGCATGTCCACGTTTTTTTGGCGCGCCATTTCCAGCACCACAGGTGCGGTGAAAACGCCCTCGGCCAGTTTACCATGTGCGGCAGTGTCCGGCTTCTCGCCTTTGCCCAATGCGACCCCACAGGAGAAGTTGCGCGACTGCGGCGTGCTGCAGGTGAGAACGAGATCGCCGAGGCCGGACAGACCCATCATGGTTTCGGTTTTGGCGCCGCACGCTTTTCCGAAGCGCACCAGTTCGGCAAAGCCACGCGTGGTCAGCGCCGCCAAAGCGCTGGCGCCAAGACCTTTCCCGGTGACGATACCTGCGGCGATGGCAAGAACATTCTTCGTCGCACCGCCGAGCTCCACGCCACGCACATCGGTTGAATGGTATGGACGGAAAGTCCCTGCGTTCAACGCATGCGCCAGATCGAGGGAGATTTTGCTGTCGCCTGTCGCGATGGTGACCGCCGTCGGCAAACCACGCGCCACGTCAGCCGCGAAACTCGGTCCCGACAGGATTGCCGGCAGCGCCATCGGCGCGCACTCGGCGATGATCTCGGTCATGAACTTGTGAGTGCCGTGCTCGATGCCCTTGGCACAGGCGATCAGCGGAGTGTTCTTCGAAACTGAGGGAGCGAGCGTTGTGATCACCGATCGCATGGCTTGTGCTGGCACGACGGCGAGAATCGCCTCGCTGCCCGCTGTCTCGCCTAGATTGCGCGTGACCTTGATGGAATCGTCCAGACGTACGCCTGGCAAATAACGGCTCTCGCGCTTCTGTGCGAGGCATGCGGCATTGTCCGAATCGTACTCCCAAAGCACGACTTGTCGTCCCGCGCACGCGCAGGTGAGGGCCAGCGCCGTTCCCCAGGCGCCGCCACCAAGCACCGCAATGCGTTGAATGGTCATGCGTTGCTGCCAGTCCGTTTACTTGTATGCCGCTGTGCGCCGCCGTGCGCCTTCGGCAGCCGCGATTTCGTCGAGGGGCCAGCGCGCACGTGGCGCTGCATCAAGAGAGTCGGTCAAGCCGAGTGCCAGTCGCTCACAGCCGGCCCAGGCGATCATCGCACCATTGTCTGTGCAAAGCTCGGGCGGAGGCACGACCAAAGTTGCGCCGACCTCGAAGGCAAGGCGGTTGAGCACCTTACGGATGGCCTGATTTGCAGCGACACCGCCGGCGGCAACCAGCGCACTCGGTGCACCGACGCGTGCGCGGAAAAGAGTCAGACCGGTCCGCAGCCGGTCGAAGACCACGTCGACGATCGCCTGCTGAAAACTCGCGCAAAGGTCGGCGACATCTTGATCGCTGAGCGGGGCGATTTTTTCCGCTTCCAGCCGCAATGCGGTCTTCAGTCCCGAGAGGGAAAAATCGGCGTCCTTGCGGCCATGCATCGGACGCGGAAAACGGAAACGCATTGCATCGCCGTGTGCGGCCTCTTTCTCGACCTGCGGCCCGCCGGGGTAACCGAGACCAAGCAGCTTCGCCGTCTTGTCGAAGGCTTCGCCGATGGCGTCGTCCTGTGTGGTGCCAAGGCGAATGTAGTTGCCGACGCCGCGCACGGCCACAATCTGGGTATGGCCTCCGGAAGCGAGGAACAGGCAATAAGGAAACGCCGTGCCGTTGGTCAGTCGCGCCGTCAATGCGTGCGCTTCGAGGTGATTGACGGCGACCAAAGGCTTGCCTTTGACCAAAGCGATCGCCTTGGCGGTTGTCAGGCCGACAATAACGCCACCGATGAGCCCCGGTCCGGCGGCCGCGGCAACGCCATCGATTGCATCATAATCGCGGCCCGCCTGCGTCATGGCGTTGGCGATCACGACATCGAGCGCTTCGACATGGGCGCGCGCCGCTATCTCCGGCACCACGCCTCCGAAGGCTACGTGCTCGCCGACTTGCGACAGCACCACGTTGGAAAGGATCCTGCCGCGGCCGTCCTCCAATCGTTCAACGACCGCCGCCGCGGTCTCGTCGCACGTCGTCTCGATGCCGAGGACGATCATTAAAATCCCTCATTGCCCTGGCCCGGTCGGGCGAGGTGACGGCGGCCGAAATAATAGCTAGTCCTGACCCCTGGGCCGACCCCCGGTTCGGCCTAGCATCGCGAGGTTACATGGCGCAATCCACAGCCTCCTTGCGCATCGGCACGCGCGGCAGTCCGCTCGCCCTGGTCCAGGCGCGCGCGGTGCGATCGCGGCTGGCCGTCACGATGGGCGTGGACGAAGACGGGATTGAACTCATCATCATCCGGACGACCGGCGATATCATTCAGGATCGGTCGTTGGCGGAAGAGGGCGGCAAAGGCCTGTTTACGAAAGAGATTGAGGAGGCATTGCTGGACGGTCGCGTTGACGTTGCAGTGCATTCGGCGAAAGACATGCCGACGGTGCTGCCGGGCGGGCTGATCCTGGCGGCATGTCTCGAGCGCGAGGATCCGCGTGATGTATTCATTAGCCGCAAGGCGCGCTCGCTTGCCGAACTGCCAAAGGGCGCAAGCCTTGGCACCGCGTCGCTGCGCCGGCAGGCGATCGCCAAGCGTGCGCGGCCGGATCTGCGTGTGATGCCGCTGCGGGGCAATGTCGAGACGAGGTTGCGCAAGCTCGATGCAGGGGACGTCGATGCCACGCTTCTTGCGCTTGCGGGGTTGAAACGCCTTAAGCTGACCGAGCACGCCACCCACGTCATGAGCGCCGATGAGTTTCTTCCAGCCGTTGCACAAGGCGCAATCGGTATTGAAGCGCGTGAGGATAACAGACGTGTGCGCGACGTTCTCGCCCGCCTCGATCACGCTGACACCTCGATGGCGGTTGCCTGCGAACGGGCCTTCCTCGCGGCCCTCGAGGGTTCCTGCAAAACTCCGATTGCGGGCCACGCAACGATTGCCGGAGACGCGGTGCAATTTCGCGGCTTGATCGCGCGGCCGGATGGCACCGTCGCGCTCGACATCGCCGGCACCGGGCACCGCAGAGATGCAGTCACAATTGGCACCGAGGCCGGGCGCGAGCTCAAGCATCGCGCCGGGCCTGGATTTTTTGACTGACCATGCGTGTCGTCGTGACTCGCCCGCAGGCTGACGCGGAACGGACCACCGCCGTTCTACGGGCACGCGGGCACGACGTGC
>Ga0307304_10000108_pt1 | contig 15704 bp, 15 predicted proteins | sample ER_DNA_185_FD_194503 | JGI IMG/M metagenome (GOLD analysis project Ga0307304, IMG submission 194503) | Bulk soil microbial communities from the East River watershed near Crested Butte, Colorado, United States - ER_DNA_185 | ecosystem: Environmental > Terrestrial > Soil > Floodplain | place...
AATACGGCATGCATCAAGACGCCGCCGGCGGCCGCGGTCAGGAAGGTGCCCAGTACGCCGACGACGATGATCAATCCGAGAGCTGGTCGGAGCCGCGCCCAGCCGATATGCCTGCCGCCATTGAACAAGATCAAGACAAGCGCCACCGAGACCACATGCTGGACCGTCTCGTCGCGCGGCGCCGGTGCGCCTGGCACGAGAAAAACAGCGATCGCGGCCGCAGCCAACATCCAGACCGGCGCCGGCAGTCTCAGTCGCGCCGACAGCCTGTTGACCAACACCGCCGCAAGCGCAATAGCGCCAGTCAGCGTAATGATCAAGGCGAAGCGGGCCGTCTCGGACACGTGCTGCTCCTCGGCGGATCGATGAAGCGTGGGCCGATTGCCGACCAGCCTTCCCGGCACACCGATGCACACATTACGACAGATGGGCGATGCGCCGGATCAATGCCGCCGCTGATCACGCCAAACCAGCAGTGCTCCCAAGGTGAAGCCGATCAAGAGCGGCGGCCCATGCATGTCCCGCACCGCGGTAAGCACGACACCAGCCAATAGCCATACGATCCCCCAGACCCAAAGCCGCGCCAGCCGCGGCGCCGCAGGCGACAACAACCATGCACACACCGCGCCGAGCAGTCCCGCGCCGGCCACGGAGGCTCCGGCGTCGCTGGTGTGAGGCAGCCACAACCACCCGAACGCCTGGCCGACCACGCCGCAGCCGAGGTAGATCAACAACCAGTTGACATGCCCGAAGAGACGCTCGGCCAGTACGCCGACGGCGGCGATCAGCACGAGTACCACGATGATCATCCAGGTGGCGTCGTACTGCACGAACAGTGCGGTGAGCAGCCGCCACCACTGACCGGAGCGCAGCTGCTCAGGATCTCGCCACAGCGCCAGTCGAATCTCAGGTCGGCGATATTGCAGCACTGTCAATAGCGTGGTGATCGCCACGACCACCGCTGTACAGATCGGCAATGTCCGCAGCGTTATCTCATCCGCTCCTTGGCAACTTTCCCATCAGGAATGATTCGCGGACCGAGCAAGTCCCCTAGCCTCATCCCCATGAGCTCGGAAGTCAGCGTCACTGTACAACCGGCCTTGCCTCGCGGGCTGATCATCTTGCTTGGGCTCGCTGCCGCTCTAGGCGCCGCTCTTGGTATGAGGGAGTTCTCGAACATTCTCGGTCCGGTGTTCTTGGCGTTGGTGCTCTCGATCACCGTCCACCCCGTGCGGCGTCTCGCCGATCGCCACCGTTGGCCCGCCTGGGTCGGCATCATCCTGAGTTTGCTTGCTGTGTACGGGATCGTCGCCGCGCTTTTCTTCATTCTGATCATCTCAGGCATCCAGTTCGCAGCGCTTCTGCAGGATTATGCGCCCCAATTCCAGGAGCTCCTGGGGCAGGCCACCGCACTTCTGGAGTCGGTCGGAATTAGCCAGGAGCAGCTGCAGAAAATGGTTAGTGAGCTCAGCCCGGGCAGGTTGGTGGGACTTGCGAGCAGCGTTCTCGGCGGCATCGCCGGCGTATTGAGTAACGCGGTCTTTCTGATCGTTCTGCTGTTCTTCACAGTTGCCGATGCGGGAGCTTTTGCCTCAAAGCTCGAAGGCATCATGCCACGTGGTAGGCGACTTGCCGAGGCATTTGCGCAGTTCGCTCATGGCTCTCGCCAATATTTGGTGGTAGCAACCATCTTCGGCGCGATTGTTGCAACGTGCGACGTCATCGCGCTGTGGATTCTCGATATCCGCTACGCATGGCTCTGGGGACTGCTGGCATTCATCACCAACTACATTCCCAACGTCGGTTTCATTATCGGCCTCGTGCCGCCGACAATCATCGCTCTGCTCGATCAAGATGTCGTGACCGCCATTATCGTCGTCATCGTCTATTCTGTGCTGAATTTCGTTATTCAGACCATCATCCAACCGCGGGTGGTCGGGAATACCGTCGGGCTTTCCGCCACGCTGAGTTTCCTATCCTTGATCATCTGGGCGACAATTCTCGGCGCTTCCGGCGCCTTTCTTGCTATTCCGCTCAGCCTGTTTGTCAAATCTTTGTTCGTGGATGTTGACCCCGAGCACGACTGGGTGGCGCCTTTGCTGTCCAGCGGAAGCCGGAATGACAAGCCAGCGGCCCCATCACCTGACGCTGCTGCCGAGCCGGAGTCGGGTAAGCCTGAAGCTGCTGCTGCCGAGCTAAAGCCTGCTAAACCAACCGAAGCGGAAGCACCGTAGCAGCTACCGCCGGACCTCGTGACTAGAGAATGCCGAGTCGCTCCGCGCGTAGCACCGCTTCGCGGCGGGTCTGAACACCGAGCTTGCGGTAGGTCGAGCGCAGGTGGGTCTTCAAGGTGTTCCTGGAAATGAACAAGGCGGAGCATAGCTCGCGTTGATCAAGTGGAGTCGGCAGGTATTGCAGGATCTCCAGCTCCCGTACCGAGAGGGGATCAGGCAGCTGACCGCCGTACGCCGGTTGCTGGCGCAAATAGGAGAGAAGCCCGATCACCTGCTCACTGCGGGAGGTGATACGCCGACGCTCGGCTTCCAGCACGGGGGTGATCGCTGCAGCGATCTCGACGTAGGGGCGACGCCACCCGTGTGCCTCCGTACTCTGCAGGGCAAGCCGCAGATAGTGCGAGGCTCGCTCCGGCATCTCGGCCCGCAGTGCGAGACTCGCAGCGCCCAGCAGGACGCGTACCCGCAAGGCCTCAGAACGGCCGCGAAGTAGCGCCGACTCGAGTGGCAGATTGCTGATCAACCGTTCCGGATCCATCTCCAGGACCCCGGCTCGAGGATGCAAGGCGGCCCGCTGCATCACCCATGCCCACTGATACGACTGGTTGCGCGCGCCATCGTGGACACCATTCGATGGATCAAGTGTCAGGTCGAGCGCTCGGGAGAAGTCACCGGATTCCACGTATGTCTCGATACGGGTGATCGTCCAGAAGGATCTGATCATCGACCAGCGCTGTACCTGGGGATGCGCCGCGACAAGATCATCGAGCAACACGGCGCTGCCGAGGCAATCACTGTCCCGGGTGAGCCGGAGTCGCGCATCAGTGATCGTTGTCAACGCCTCACTGATCGGTTGCGGAAAGGCTGGCCTGACATGTTTGTTTCCGGCATGATCAGCTTCCGCCGAGCCGTGCTCGCCGGTCTCCATCTCGAGCCATTGCCACGCCAAGGACGTCGTCCCCGAGTGATCAAGAACGCCTCGAGTGCCCTCCCGATCGAGCATCGCTGCGGCTCGATTGAGGTACTGCCGTGCCGATCGAAGATCACCCGCGGCAATTGCCGCCCATGCCTGGATCTCGAGATCACCGAGCTGCGTTACGGGGTAGGAGTCGCTGCTAGACCTGTGCGATTCGCTCAGCATGGCGTCGACTGTGCTGCTATCGGCGCCGTCGACGAACAGACAGACTGCGTGCACCTGCTGCCAGGTGGTCCGGAGCCCTCGCAACGCTGCTGCCGAACCATGTGTCACCTCGCCGCCGGCACCCTCCTCCAGGAGGCACGCCGCAGTCCGGGTGTCTCCTCGCTCAGCGGCCAACCAGGCTTTGACGAACGTGATCACCTGAGTCTCCAGCCGAGTCGCGGCCGGATATTCCCGCTCGGCGATCCCGACAGCGGCAGCCAGGGCGTCCCGCCGAGCGCCGGTCCCCACCATCAGCAGGATCGACGCCAGCCGCACGCTCAGATTTGCTTCGAGATCGGAAGCGGGCAGCTGCGCCAGTGCATGTCGTACCCAGCTCCGGTCGCCAGTCGCGAGGGCGACACACGAGCCCGCCAGAATCGATTCAGCAAGCACCCCCCAGGACTGGCCCTGCACAGCCAGCGGAGCGGCGCGGGCGTGCTCGCCATGGCTGGCAAACCATTCAGCCGCCAGCGCCGACAGCCGCCGGACCTCGCCCGAGGCCACGCCCATGAGTTCGGCAAGCAGCAGGGCACGAAACATCGGGTGGTAGCGATAGGGCCAGCGGCCCTCAGATGGTCGATTCAGAAAACCAGGCTGGACGCGCGCCCGTTCCAGCAGCAACGCACTGTCAGCACGGCCGGTGAGCTTTTCAGCCAGTTCGGCGTCGAGAAATTCACTGACCGAGGTCTGCAGCAGAAACGCACGAAGATCATCGGGGGTGTACGCCAGCGCCTGTCCCATCAGGTAGCTTCCGACTGCGGTGTCGCCTTGCAGCAGCGTGGAAAAGGCCTCGTCGGTGCGGGGCCCTCGAGACAGCGGAGTAGTAGACAGCCTGAGTCCGGCAGGCCAGCCTTCGGTGTGGACCCACAGCGCGTACGCCTGCTCAGCGCTGACCGCGATGTCATTCGCCGCCAGAAACCGCCGTGTTTCATCTTCGTCGAACGCCAGCTCATAGGCTCGGATCTCCCGCACCTTGCCGGCCAGCCGAGCTTCGTGGAGGGCGAGGATCGGATCACTTCGGGTAGCGATCACCAGACGTCGATTCGCGCTCGCTCGGCGCAGCGCGTCCCGGAGCGGCCCACTGCCACGAGCGTGCTCCATGAGGTGCAGGTCATCGATGATCACGGTCACGACGGAGAGGCCGAGCGCTTCGTTGACCTGCTGCCACAGCTGCCAATGATCAGGGGTCTCTGCTGGGTCGAGGCGGATCGCCGGTCCGGCTTCTGGGGTCCACTGACGCAGCAGCGTCGTTTTGCCATAGCCAGCCGGAGCGGATATGAGCGTGATAGGTGCCGCAGGGCCTCCAGCCAGGTGAAGGAGCCTACGACGAGTGATCACGCCGCTGTGAGAGATCGCCATCCTTCCGCTGGAAGGTCATTCGCCTGGTCGCCAGGGATGTCCGAGGCCGGGATCCCTGAAATGCCGCAGCGATGATCGGCTCGTCGATCCCCCGAAAACGTGCCGTGTTCCATGCTAGGGGCGCTGCTATTTCACGTCCACCCTGCTCTTTGCCGGATTTCCATTAGCTCGACGCCAAGATCCTGCAGGGCTTGGAGGGCACCATGAAGCTCTGCTTGATCGCGAAAGACTCCCACCAGAATCGGGGCGCTCGATAATTCCTCGACCTCCAGGCCCAGAGGTTCCAGCGCAGCAAGGAGCGCCTCCGTCAACTCGCCGCGGACGCGTATCTCGTAAGTAAGGCGCTCAGCGCCTCCGTTCATGACTGGGGGTTCTGGTTGGTTCCGATCGAGGTTCTGATTGACATGCGGCCTCCACACATGTTGACCCGCGAGTGGTTGGATAACCGCACAGTGCTCTCCGTCCGCCCCCTCAGGCATCACTCTTCAGGGGTGATCTTTGAGGATCGTCCGCGATCGCATCGGAGGCGTCAGCCGAAACGTCGCTGACGTCGACGACCTCGGCGGGGCCCTCCGGCGCTGGACCATCCGGGCCCGCCGTCTCGGGCACTGCCATTTCGTGCGGGGACACCTCCACCGCGGGGCTCGGCGGCCGCCCCAGAAACTCGATGATCGCCAGCACAACGAGTACGCAGAGCGCCAGCACGATGATCACCTTGCCGGTCGGGCGATTCCAGAAGACCAGCACCAGCGCCGCGATCCCCAGCGTCACGAACTGCAGGACCCGCTTGTAGGTGTAAACCCAGGCACCTACCGGGCCAGTGCGGAAGCCGGCTTTTTCAGCACCGCCTCGCAACCACGCAATTCCTCTGCTCAAGCCAGCCCGAGTCCGGACCGCGGTGATCGACCGGCCGGTCAAGAAACCCGCCAGCGCGACGATGAGACCAAACACCAGCACCGTACGCAGCCCGAGGCGGAGGAAGCGCACGAGGGTGTCGTAGAACGAAGCTGCAGCATCCCGCGTCAGCACGCCCAGAGGAAGCGCATCGAGGTAGAGCATTCGCACCAGGGCAATGCCGAGTCCCAGCGCCAACATGCCCGCAGCAAGTCCCAAGCCGGCGCCGAGCAGGGCTCGGCGATGATCCTTGGCGACGTAGACGCCCACCGCTAGCAAGATCAAAGCGATGACCGGCAGCCAGTTCCCGATCGCATTGAGCAGACTGAAGGCACTCTGCGCTTTCCCGATGGCATCCGACTGCAACACCGTGAACGAGGGATTCACATCCGGAACGCGGCTTGCTAGGTCAAACCCTTGTTCGACCAAGCGCTGCTTGACCACTTGAATGAACGGACCCAAGTTGATCGTGACTGTGTCGTTCGCAATGGTGACGCCCTGCCCGGTTTGTCCGGTCAGCGCCGCAACCATTGCCTGATGGCCCGCTCGGTTAGCGCTCACCCAGGCGTCCGCGAACGCGTCGCTGGCGACCACTTTCCCAACCTCAGTTCGGACGAAGCCCTGCACCCCGCTCGCCATGGGTCCGGACAACGCATGCAGTGGGTCGGCTACCCTCGGAGGCAACCCACGCTCGGCGAGCGCATCCACAGCCTGGTTGGTGATCTGTTGCACATCGAGGTGCACGAAGATCTCGGCAGTGATCCTGTCTGCGACGGCATTTTGAATCGCGGGATCGCGCGCGAGCGGTGCGACAGTCGTCACGTAACGATCGGTATCGGTCACCAGGTTTTTCATCCATACGGCAACCCCTGCAATGGGCGCCAATATGCAGGCGATCACGATGAGCAAGGTGGCGACCACCGAACGCCACCGCTGCCTGGGCCGCCGGGTCGATACGACGACCACCGTCTCACTCGGCGCAGCGGCGGACGTAGCTTGCGAGCGCAGGCTTGCGACCTCAGCTCGAAGCCGCTCGAGCTCGGCCCGCTCCTCGGCTGTCAACGCGGCCCCCGCTACAGCGCTCGTGTCCTGGTCGCTCACTCTGGCACCATCCCTCCGCAGCACGCCAAGGGTCATCACCCATGGTGGGTGACCTCCAACAGAAGTCCCGCTTCCCTAAGGAAAGTGGTCACCAACCACACTCCTTAATCGATTCAGCCGTGTCGTATGTGACCAGTTTCGGCAGAGATTCGGCAGGGAAGGTTGGCGCAGAGACTTGGTCAGTCCAAGTCGGGTGTCAATCTTCGGTGTCGGCGTCCTCCGCGGCCTGTTCGCCGCCCGCGGCCTTGGCATCTTGCTCGATCTGCGAGGTGTCGGCCTTGAGCTCTTTGGTCTCGACCTTTTCCGCGCTGTTCATCGCCTGCTTGATGTCGTCTTCCATCGTGGATACGCCAACCACAACGAGCCCAGCTTGGCCTTCATCGAGGTATTCGCCGAGCTCCTTGAGGTCATTGCGGCTCATTCCGGCTGCCGCGTGGCCGCTGACCGCGCCAAGGATGGCGCCGCCAGCAGTCGTAGCGGCGAGCAGGCCGCCGCCGATGGCGGCAAAGGGGAACAGCGCCACGACAAGCCCAGTCGCTAGGCCGACACCACCGCCCAGCACTCCGCCGACCCGGGTCGGGGTCTCATGCTTCTTGGTGATCCGGACTTTGCCGTCCGTCCGCTTTTCGATCACCGCGGCGTCGTAGGCGTCCATCATGCCGGCCTCGGTGTGCAGGTCCTTGATCAGCTGATAGTCCGCCTCCGCCTGCTCGACGCTGGGGTACACGCCGACGTACGCCATGAAGGTATCGACCGCCATCTTCATCTCCTTTGGGTGGGTTTGGGCAGATTGCCACGCAGCAAGAGTGGGAGTTGATCAGCAGTATCGGCCGGGCCTGTCGAGCGTGCATCACCCTCATGGGGTGATGCACGATGATCAAGGACTAGTCAAATGATTGAGCTACTGCGATATCTGGAAGCTAATGGCTTTGTCACCTACATCGCATCCGGCGGTGATCGGGATTTCATGCGTCCCGTTGCCGAGAACATGTACGGCATTCCGCCCGAGCGGATTATCGGCAGTGCGCTGGGCATCGCCTACTCGGCGGATGGCGGCCAGTCCATCCTGCTCTACAAGGGTGCGATGGACTTCTTCGATGATGGCCCGGAGAAGCCGGTCAGAATCTGGAGCCGGATCGGGCGGCGACCCATCCTGGCCTTCGGCAACCCAACGGCGATGTGCCGATGCTGGCCTACGCAGGGACTGATGCCACACGCGCGTTGCGACTCCTGCTGCTCCATGACGATGCCGAGCGCGAATTCGACTACACGGCCGGGGCTGAGCGGGCGCTGGAGATCGCGGACCAGCAGAATTGGACCGTGGTGAGCATGAAGAACGATTGGTCCACCGTGTTCACCGGGAGCACATGACTGAGGATCTCAGCTGGGTGCCGGACCAGACGTACGCGATGGGTTCCGAGCGTCATTACCCCGAAGATGGGCCGGTCCACCAGGTCACCGTCGATGGTTTTTGGATCGAAACACATCAAGTGACCAATGCGAAGTTCGCAGAGTTCGTTGCCGCCACGGGCTATGTGACGGTCGCGGAACGACCACTCGATCCAGCTGATTTCCCAGGTGCACCGGCGGAGAACCTGCAGCCGGGATCCATGGTGTTTACGCCTACGGCCGGCCTCGTCAATCTCCGCCACATCCATCTGTGGTGGACCTGGCCTCCCGGCGCCTCGTGGCGGCATCCGGAAGGCATTGGGTCGTCAATCAAGAGCCGCGAAGATCACCCCGTCGTCCATGTGGCGTACGAAGATGCCGAGACGTACGCGAACTGGTCCGGCCGCGAGCTGCCGAGCGAGGCCGAGTGGGAGGCCGCCGCGCGCGGCGGACTTGATCAGATGATCTTCATCTGGGGTGATCATCCGGAAGGGGCCAGTGATCAGTTCGCCAACTTCTGGCATGGGGATTTTCCGTGGCGTCCTGACAGCGGTTACGGCGCGACCACACCAGTCGCATCCTTCCCGCCGAACGCGTACGGCCTTCATGACATGGCGGGAAATGTTTGGGACTGGACTGCCGACTGGTACGCCGACCGCCACCCGGACGAGGTCGACAAGCCCTGCTGCATCCCGCGTAATCCACGAGGCGGCGCAGTCGAGGACAGCTTCGATAACCGGCAACCCCAGTTCCGGGTGCCTCGCAAAGTGATCAAGGGCGGCTCCTATCTCTGTGCCGACAGTTATTGCATGCGCTACAGGCCCGCCGCACGGCGGCCGCAGATGATCGACACAGGCATGAGCCACATCGGCTTCCGATGTGTCGTCCGCGACAGCACCACGTGATCATGTAATGACGAACACCGGAATCTCCGGGCAACATGATCATGGACGTTCCGACGGACGTGATTGGCCAGTTTTCAGCTCGTTGCAGGGCTATCGAAGAGCATGGCTGCGTCCCGACCTCCTCGCCGGACTCACCGTGTGGGCGGTGCTGGTTCCCGAGTCGCTGGCGTACGCCAGCATTGCGGGGCTCCCGCCGGTGGTGGGTCTTTACGCCGCGGTCCCGGCGCTGTCCTCTATGCGCTGGCGGGCAGCTCCCGTCACCTGATCGTCGGGCCTATGTCGGCGACGGCCGCATTGTCAGCGGCGATCATCATGCCGGTTGCTCACGGTGACAGCGTGCGCTACTTCGCGCTGAGCACTGCACTCGCGATCTGTGCTGGCCTGGCCGGCATGCTCGCCGCACTGCTGAGGTTGGGATTCATTGCGTCGTTCATCTCTGAGCCGGTGCTGAAGGGTTTCATATCGTTGGCCTGGCCTTGACGATCATCATCGGTCAGGTGCCGAGTTGTTGGGTGTGGAGAAGACTCCGGGCAACTTCTTCGAGCAGGCGTGGGGCGTCATCAAGCATCTTCCCGACACTCATCCCCTGACCCTGCTCATTGGAGCATCGAGCCTGATCTTGGTGCTGGCCCTCAAGCGTTGGTTGCCGTTGGTCCCAGGATCACTGGTCGCTGTGCTGCTGGGCATCGGGGTGGTCACGATATTCGGACTGGCTGACCAGGGCGTCAAGATCGTCGGGCACATTGATTCCGGGCTGCCCGCATTCGGCCTGCCGCGGGGTGTCGGGTGGCCGGACTTTGTGGCACTGTTCGGGCCGGCCATCGGGGTGGTCTTGATTGGCTTCGCTGAAGGACTCGGCGCTGCCAAGACGTACGCCGCTAAGGCTGGCTATCAGGTGAACGCGAATCGTGAGCTAGCTGGACTGGGTGCCGCAAACCTCGGCTCAGGCCTGTCCTCAGGCATGGTCGTCAATGGCAGCCTGTCGAAGACGGCGGTGAACGGCGGCGCCGGGGCGAAATCACAGGTCAGCGGTCTGGTGGTGGCGGTGCTAGTGATCATCACCTTGCTGTTCTTGACCGGGCTGTTCGAGTCGCTCCCGGAAGCCACGTTGGCCGCTGTCGTTATCGCAGCAGTGATCGAACTTGTCGACATTCCCAGCCTGCGCCGACTGTACGGCGTCTGGACGACCCGGCTCGGCCAGATCTACGGCCTGGCTGCACGTGCGGATTTCGCGGCGGCGATTGCTGCCCTGCTCGGCGTGTTGATCTTCGACACGCTCCCTGGTTTGGTGATTGGTATCGGGGTCTCGATGCTCTTGTTGATCTATCGGTCCTCGCGACCCCACGTAGCTAGATTGGCCAAGCAGGGCGGGATATGGCTGGACACCGACCGGCATCCTGATCTTGCGACCCGGCCCGATGCTGTCGTAGTCCGGGTCGAGGCCAGTTTGATCTTCACGAACAGCGACCACGTCAAATCTGAGATCGAGGCCCTTTACACTGATCAGACGAAGGTGGTGGTGCTTGATGCTGAGACCAGTCCATTCGTTGATGTCAGCGCCGCAACCATGTTGGTCCAGCTGAAATCGACACTGGCGCAGCGGGGGATCGACTTCCGCATCGCGCGTGACATCGGGCAAGTCCGCGACACGATCAGGAGCACTGGCAGTACGTCCGCGCTGGAGCTTCACGCCACGATCGACGACGCACTGGCAGCGTACGAGCGGAAGGTGAGCGAGGGCACCGCTGACTGACGCGACGTAGAGGGTTCAGCCGGCGACCGGCGCATCCTGTACGGCAGCACTGACGGTCGGGTAGGAGCGCTCTTCGCCGACAAGATCAAGAGCGCCGGCCTCCTGGAGACGGTCAGCTACGGGCCCGTGGAGTCGCGCGAAGACAAACGTGATGGATTCCTTATGGAGCGACTCGATCAGCTCGGTGAGCATTCCTATGCCAGTGACATCTACATGGTTGAGCGCCTCAGCGTCGAAAACCAGCCACCGTACCGGGGCTGGTGCGCCCGCGATGGCCTCTCGAATGCGCCCTTTGACGTAGTTCGCATTCGCGAAGAACAGGCGATCATCGAGCCGGTAGATGAGCACCCCCGGAACGATTGTGGCCGTCGGGTGCAGCCTGACGTCGGCGTGCCGGTCTATTCGCTCCACCCAGCCGAGTACTGCGTCGTGCGGAGTCGCGCTGCGGCGCACCGCGTCGACGACAGAGAGCGCGACAGCCAGTAGGAGCGCGCGAAGTACACCCACCGTGATCACTCCCGCCATGGTGACGGCGGCAATCGCGACTTCCACCCGGCTGACGCGTGCCAGACTGCGCCATGCCACGGGATCGATCATTCCGATGGCGGCGGTGACAATGACGGCGCCAAGAGCCGCCCGCGGCAGGTACTGAATGGGCTCGGTGAGAAACAGTAGAACCAATGCGATGACGACGGCCGCAAGTAGTCCTGAGATCTGCGTACGGGCACCCATTTGATCATTGACAGCGGTGCGCGACCCGCTGGCGCCGATGGGAAAACCTTGACTGATGCCAGCGCTCAGGTTTATCGCGCCCATGGCAGCCAGCTCTGTGTTCGCATGGACGCGCTGGCCATGGTTCCCCGCGGCTGAGCGTGCTATGAGGATCTCGCTGGTGAACGCGACAAAGAAAATGCCGACCGCGGCGGGGAGGAGTGTGAGGACATCGCCGAACTGAAAGTTGGGCACGTCGAGGCTGGGCAGGCCGGATGGGATCGGGCCGACCACGGCAACCCCGCTGTTGGCCAGCCCGAAGACCGCTGAGGTCACGATCGCCAGTACGACCACGATGAGCGGACCCGGAACCTTGGGAAACAGCCACCCAAGCAGCAAGAGGATGACAAGGCTTGTCATTCCGACGGCAAGGGTTGTCCAGCTGAGGTCTGTGATTTCCCGAACGACCTCGATCACTTCGGCGGGTGGAGTTTGTCCGCTGATGCTCAACCCGAGCAGGTTGCCGAGTTGACCAACAATCAAGACAGCCGCTACGCCGTGGATGTAGCCGATGAGTACCGGTCGGGAAAAGTAATCCGCGATCCAACCCAACCGGGCTAGCCAAGCTCCCAGAAACACCGCCCCGACGAGGATGGCTAGCAAGGCGGCCAGGGGAGCGCGATCGGTGGGATCGACGGCCAACGGAATCACTGCTGATCCGACGAGAGCTGCGATTGATCCGTCGGGTCCGACGATCACTTGGCGCGAGGACCCAAAGACGGCGTAGGCAAGCGCTGGCAGCAGCAGCGCGTACAAGCCAATAACTGGAGAGAGCCCGGCGATCTCGGCGTACGCCAGCGACGCTGGGAGGGCCAGAGCGGCAACGGTAACGCCCGCGATTAGATCCCGCCGCAGAGTGTCGCCACGGTATCCCCGAACATGCTCGGTTACCGGGACCAGCCGCTGCAGGAGCGGTCGGCGAGCCGGCCGCTGGAAGGGCGATGCCTCGCTCTCGTAGCTTGCACCGGCGTCGTCGTCGCTCCGCTCTTTCATGCTGAGAACGTGCTGGCGGCCGAGCTCACTCCTCGGAGAAGACCTCGCGCAGCTTGGCCTCTTGGTCCGCGGACAGGTTGCTGGCGATCAGCTCAGCGTTGCTGTCTTTGAAGACATCTTTCACTCGATCCACAACCGCATCTGAACTCAGCACGAATAACGCCGAGGTTCCGGGCGTAACCCGTTGCTTGACGCTATTGATGAAGGCGTCGCTGATCCCGACATCGGTCATCGAGCCGGCCAGGGCGCCAATGCCAGCGCCGATCGCCGCACCAAGAAGCGGGACGAAGAAGATCAATCCGAATAGCATGCCCCAGAATGTGCCGCCGAGTGCGCCGGCTGCCGTCATGTCGCTCAGCTGACGGGTCTTCGGCTTCTTCTTTCCTACCTCCCAGGAGACAACAGCAGCGTCCTGGATCTTGATCAACTCTTGGGCCTGGAGCGACTGTAGCCTCTGGGAAGCCTGCTCGGCACCTTCGACGGTGTTGAAGGCCCACGCGGTCAGTGTCGCCATACGGAGTACGTCCTCTCGCTACGTGAATCACCGGCGGAGCCGATGTGGATCCTCCCGATCCCTGCACAGCATCCTGGACCGTGCAGCATGCCGCCTCACTCTCGGGGGGTGATTTCGGCGGCCTTATTGGCAGATTTAGCCGTGCTCTGGATTGCTGAGGTACAGGTGGAGCCGCTCGGAGCGCCGGCGCGCTATCTTCGCGGCCACCCTGGGCGCCCACGCAAAGGTGGTCAAGCTCACCGCAACCGAGACTGCCGTACCGATCCAGAGACCCGTCGTATCCATCTGCTGGGGCGGGTAGCCCTGATGGGCAATGATCCAGATGATCAAGCTCGGTATCAGCAGCACGGTCGCAATCGCGGGCACGATCAGGAACGGGACGAGCACCAGGGCGAGCCACCGAACCAACGCCGCGCGCCAGTCGGAACGATGCCGCCAGCGCCACAGCAACTTCTGCGGGTGATAGGGCATCCAGATGCCGATCCAGGCGGCGACACTCAGTACGCCGAGCGGCAAGAACAGCAGGACCGTCGCGGCGGCTGCAGCATCGTCGTAGCGGTGCTGGACCAGACCGATCACGATCGCCACGATCGCACCGACTGGCCCGACAATGGACCACATCACGATGTGTTTCGCCCGCAGCCACAGGCGTAATGCGGCGGGGTCGTGGAGCTGCTGGGCAGCGCGGACGGCGTCTCGGCCCGCGACGTTGGTTGCTGGCGTGTCACCCAGCATCCACATCTCAAGCACGTACGGGAAGGCCAAGGGGCCATGCAGCGTGAACAGCCAGTTGACGATGCTGTTCGGCAACAGGAACCAGCAGATCGTGACGAGCATGGCATTGAAGCCCACCGCGATCAGATCATCACGCCGCTCAGTAAAGATCCGCACGTATTCCGACTTGACCGCGGCTGACAAGTCGGTCAGGTCGAGCTGACTCGGCACGGCTCGATTCTGCTCCATTGAGCTGAGTGTCGTTGTCGATTTCTGCGCGCCGCATACGTCGTAGTAGGGAATCCATTTAGCATCGGCCGGCACGAGGCTGGTCGATCAGTCAATGAGGAGGACAAGATGGCGAAGTTCCTGTACCTGTACACCGGCGGCCAGATGGCGGAGACGCCCGAAGCTCAAGAGGCTGCAATGCAGGAGTGGACGAACTGGTTTGGCACACTCGGCGATTTCGTGACCGACATCGGCAACCCGTTCGGTGCCGGTACGACTGTGAGCAACGGCAGCGCCAGCAACGACGGCGCTTCCAAGCTCAGCGGCTATTCGATCATCGACGCGGAGTCGCTGGCGGATGCGGCGAGCAAAGCAAATAAGTGCCCGGTCTTGCAGTCCGGCGGCACAGTGGAGGTGTACGAAGCGCTCGCCATGTGAGCGATCGTGCTCCGGGGCGCGCATCACGAGCTAACACAGGCCGAGTGCGCGCCCCCGTCGTACGGCGTCGGCACGTCTAGTGACCGACAACTTCTGGAACAACGACCGCATGTGCGTCTTGACCGTGTTCAAGGACAAGACGAGATCTGCCGCGATCTCCTCGTTGGAGCAAAACTCGGCCAAGCGCTTCAACACCTGCGTTTCGCGCCTGGTCAGCGGCACGACGCAGGCTGCATCCGAGGAATCAGACGGCCGGGTATTGGGCTGGACATTCGATGTCGCGACCTCGGGCAAGGACGCCAGAAACGCCGAATACCGACGGGATAGGCCAGGCTCCTGCGCGACGAAGGATCGCAGCCATTTCCCCGCCGACGCAACGGTTGCTCGCAGTTGTTCCCGTACCGCCGTCCGCAAAGCCCGATCCACAGTTACGTCGGCGCGATCGTAATTGCCCTGCTCGACGGCCACCTCTGCTTGAAGCAGCCAGAGCCGGACCTGAGTGTTCGGCGAGATCGCGACGGGATCGGTTGGTACGCCTGCCAAGACCTCGGCGCCGGCACGGATGCGGCCGGCGCGTCGCAGTGCCTTGGCCAAAATCAACCTGGCTTCGGCAGCGGCCAGCTCGGGCTCCGTGTCAAGGGTGGTGATCGCCTGATCGACTTCATCAGCCACCAACCACGCCTCGGCAGTGGCAATCCGGAACTGGTCGGCGAACCACTGGCTGAATGCCTGGTCATCGACCGCGCGCGTTGGTCCTCGGAGCAACCGCAGTGCCGCCTCGGGTTCACCGGTAAGGATGGCCAGTCTCGCTTGCGTCAGTCGTTCAGCCGCCGCGAGTAGCGGATCACTATGATCCGCGGCTGTGCTCATAGCATGATCAAGACGCTGCCGAGCCTGTTCGAACTCTCCGCGTTCCAGATGCGTCCACGCCGTCGCCAGCTGGGCGAATTTCGCGCCACTCTCGCCGGTGTCGGCTTGCCGGTCGGTGAGCAAGCAGCTGGCATTTCGGGTTGCCCGTCGAAGCTCGCCGGAGAACGCATCAAGCCATGACAGCTGCCCCGCGCAATCCGCCCGGATCCGTCGCTCCGCATGATCAGCATCGCCGTCGACCCACTGCCGAGAGCGTCCGGCCGTACGCTCCAAGGTCCACCAGGCAGTCGCGAGGTTTCCGCGCGACAGCTCAAAGCCGGCAGCGTAGTAGTCGATCAGTACCGCCAGCTGCGGCGCGCGG
>Ga0307304_10000119_pt1 | contig 15299 bp, 14 predicted proteins | sample ER_DNA_185_FD_194503 | JGI IMG/M metagenome (GOLD analysis project Ga0307304, IMG submission 194503) | Bulk soil microbial communities from the East River watershed near Crested Butte, Colorado, United States - ER_DNA_185 | ecosystem: Environmental > Terrestrial > Soil > Floodplain | place...
GGAATTGAGCTCCGGGGTACGCCCGAGCGCCAGACAAACCGCTTTGGCAATGATCAGCAGCGGAGAAACCCGAAGATCAGCAAACTCGCGTCGGGACTTGAGCCGCTCCACTAATTCCATGGTCGCGCTGACATCACAGTCCATCCAGATCGAGACATGGGGTGCCGTGAACGCCGAGCGCACCATGGCATCTGCGGTCGATTTGCGTACGCCCTTGATCGGGATCCGGACGTCCTCGCGCACGTGTCGGACTTCGACTGGCTCACCCGGCAGCATCTCGGCTTCGACCGGCTCAGCCCGGGTGCGTCCGCTCGCCTGCATGACGTCGTCGCGGGTGATCACTCCGCCAGGGCCGCTGCCGACTAGCGTCGCAAGATCAACACTCAGATCCTTGGCCAGTTTGCGTACCGGCGGCTTGGCAAGGACCGCGCCACCAGAGGGCGTGGGCGCCGGCGCCGCTTCACCCGGTCCAGGAAGCGGGGCGCCGGCCGGCGCATCCCGTTCGGCGTGCAATGGCTCACGATCATCGGCGCGGCGCGACACCGGAGCATGGACTGAGAAGGTGTCGGCGACCCGATCATGGGCTTCTACCGGCCCATCACCGCCGGCCCGCCGCGGGCGTCGCTTTGCCGTGCCTGTGCTGGGACCGTAGCCAACGAGGTTCGGAGTCTTGACATCCTCCTCGCCCCCGCTGGCTTCAGTGGGTTGTGCGCCATCAACGCCGTCGTCGATGGAGATGATCGGCGTGCCGACATTGACTGTGTCGCCCTCGTTCACCAAGAGCTCGGTGACAGTACCGGCGTACGGACTGGGAAGCTCAACCAGCGACTTGCTGGTCTCGACCTCGACCAGAATATCGTTGATCTTGATTTCGTCACCGACGCCCACTCGCCACGTGACGATGTCGGCTTCGACCAAACCCTCACCAGGATCGGGCAGCCGGAAAGTCTGCAACGCCATTACACCCCCGTCAGTAGGCCTGCGAGCGATCTACCATGTCCAGTACCCGATCAAGATCAGGAAGGTACTCCTCCTCGACCCGGCTCGGCGGATATGGCGTATCGAAGCCGGCGACCCGCAGCACGGGCGCTTCCAAGGAATAGAAGCACTGTTCGGAAATCCGGGCGGCGAGCTCGGCGCCCAGCCCAAGATTGAGTTGAGCTTCGTGGACCGTGACTACCCGACCGGTCTTTTGTACCGACTCATCGACTACCGCCATGTCGAGTGGCGACAGGGTCCGGAGGTCGATCACTTCAAGATCAGGACCTTCCTCGCTAGCCGCCTCGGCCGCATCCAGACAGGTCTTGACCATCGGTCCGTACGCGACGAGGGTGACGTCGGTGCCGGGTCGAACGACGCGCGCGGCGTGCAGCGGTGGCGGGGTTCCTGCCTCGTCGATCTCAGCCCGCTCGTGATAGCGCCGCTTAGGTTCTAGAAAGATGATCGGGTCATCTGAGGCGATGGCCTGCTGGATCATCCAGTACGCGTCTGCGGGATTGGAACATGTCACGACCTTCAGTCCCGGCGTATGGCAGAAATAGGCCTCCGGGGACTCGCTGTGGTGCTCGACCGCACCGATGCCTCCGCCATAGGGGATCCGAATCACGAGCGGCATGCGCAGCATTCCTCTTGATCGAAAATGCAGCTTGGCAACCTGGGTGACGATCTGATCGAAAGCAGGAAAGACGAATCCATCGAACTGGATCTCACACACTGGGCGATAGCCGCGCAGCGCCATGCCGATGGCGGTGCCAACGATGCCGGATTCGGCAAGGGGCGAATCGATCACTCGATGCTCGCCAAAGTCCTTCTGGAGACCTTCGGTGACCCGAAAGACTCCGCCGAGCTTGCCGACGTCCTGGCCAGCGATAACGACCTTGGGATCGGCTTCCAGAGCTCTGCGAAGGCCAGCATTGAGTGCCTTCGCCATGGTCAGCGCGGTCATCAGTGGACACCTCCGCCGTAGACAGGCTGCGGCTGTCCACTGGATGCGGGCTGAGCCTGTCCAAACCCAGCCTCAGGGCCCGTATCCTCAAAGGTTGCGAGGTACTCGGCATACTTTGACTTCTGCTCGGCCAAATAAGGGGTCTGCTCGGCGTACACATGATCAAAAAGATCCAGCAGGTTGGGATCGGGAAGAGCCAGGCAGCGGGTTCGGAGGTCGGCCGCATAGTCGGACGCTTCGGCCTCAACGTCGGCAAAGAACCCCTCGTCGCCGCTGCCACTGCGGGTCAGATAAGCCCGAACTCGCTCAATCGGATCTTTCAGCCGCCAATGCTCGAGCTCGTCGGCGAGCCGGTATTTCGTCGGATCATCAGAGGTCGTATGGGCGCCCATGCGATAGGTGTACGCCTCGATCAAGGACGGGCCGCTGCCGCTACGGGCTCGCTCGAGTGCCGCCGTCGTAGCCGCATAGACTGCAAGCACATCATTGCCATCGACGCGTACGCCAGGAAAACCGAAGCCAGAAGCCCTGCGATATAAGGGAACTCTCGATTGCCGCTCGAAGGGTTCCGAAATCGCCCACTGGTTGTTCTGGCAGAAGAAGACGATGGGGGCGTTGTAGGAACTGGCGAAGATAAAGGCCTCATTGACGTCGCCTTCGCTGCTGGCACCGTCCCCGAAGTAGCCAATCACCGCCATATCGCGATCGGGATCGCCCGTGCCGACCAGACCGTCGCGTTCCACCGCCATGGCGTAGCCGGTGGCATGCAGGGCCTGCGCCCCAATGACGATCGTGTAGAGGTGGAAGCGGCTCTGCTGGGAATCCCAACCACCAAGATCAACTCCGCGGAACAAACCCAGCAGCTGCACAGGATCAACGCCCAGACACCAGGCCACGCCGTGCTCTCGATAGGTCGGGAAAACGTAGTCCTGCTTGCCAAGTGCCCGGCCCGAGCCGACCTGGGCAGCCTCTTGGCCCAAGCATGAGGCCCATAGCCCCAATTCGCCTTGGCGCTGCAGGGCGGTGGCCTCTGAGTCAACCCGGCGGGTCAACACCATGTCACGGTAGAAGCCTTTGATTTCTTCGTCGTCGCCGCTGAAGGAGTACTCGGGATGTTCCAGCCGCACACCCTCGGGGGTAAGCAGCTGGACCAGTTCGATCTCTCCGCTCGCACCGCTGGCGTCGCTCATTGGTGCATCCTCTCGTTACCGGATGCGGTGGTTCCGCATCGCATCGGTCCCGGTGCGGGATCACCGCGCTGGGTGGTACCACCACCCTCCGGGGCTGTGCTGCTCCGGGGGGACGCCCCCCGCGCCCCCCGAGGCGTTGGTTACTCCTGCTCGCTGCCTGTCGCGAGCGGATTTCGGCTGGCTCGGCGGCTCCTTGTGGGTGCACCTGGCCAGCCGCGCACCCCAACGTACCGCCTGCCTTCAGCAGGCGGGAAAACCACTTGTATGTCCTAGCTTCTTTGGCACGGGGATGCGATACAAACCCTGGAAAGTTCACTCCAGCGCCTCGAAATCCCTGCGACTCGCCGATGCAACTCACTGCGAGCGGCAACTTTTCAGTGGCTTGCTCGTGCCTCCGGCGGTCGCGTCGGTAAAGGGCCTCGGGCGCTTCTGGAGGAGACGCCACGTCGGATCTGGACTACCGTGCTGCCATGGTGCGCGCCGGCCGCATCCCCGCTGATCGACCAACTGGGCCTGCAGCTCTGGGCCAGCACCTCGCGCCGCTTGTCGCAGTCTGCGCGGGCTACTTCATGGTCATCCTGGATGTGACCATTATCAATGTCGCCGTGCCGGTCGTCGGTCGGGAACTATCAGCCTCACTGACCGGCATCCAGTGGATCACGGACGGGTACACCCTGGTCTTCGCCGGCCTTCTGCTCACCGGCGGTGCGCTGGGTGACCGGTTGGGCAACCGCCGGATCTTCTGTACCGGGATAGTTGTGTTCACCGCAGCGTCGGCCGCCTGCGGACTGGCCCCGAACACCGGGTCGCTCGTCGCGGCCCGCCTGGTGGAGGGACTGGGCGCAGCGCTGATCGTGCCAGGCTCGCTGGCTCTTCTCCAGCAGGCGTACCCCTCACCCGCTGAGCGCTCGCGTGCCTTTGGCCTGTGGGGCGCCGTGGCAGGCATCGCTGCCTCCGCCGGTCCCCTCCTGGGCGGTCTTCTGGTCACGACTGTGGGCTGGCGCTGGGTCTTTTTCATCAACTTGCCGGTCGGATGCGCCTGCCTGCTGCTGACGCTGCGCCAGGTACCCGCCTCGCCCCGCCGCACCGATCGCCCCGTGGACTGGCCAGCACAATGCGCGATCATCGCAACGGTCGCCTTCCTCATCGCTGTCCTCAACGAGGCCGGACGGCGTGGCTGGACGGACCCGCTCATTCTTGCCGGGGCTGGCCTGTGCCTGTTGTCAGCCGCCGCGTTCGTGGTGCGCGAGCGGTTGGCCCGCAACCCCGTGTTGCCCCTGCATCTGTTGCGCTCCCGCCAAATGAGCGGGGCCTCGGTCATCGGCCTTCTCTTCAACTTTGCGTTCTACGGCATGATCTTCACCGCCAGCCTCTACTTCCAGCACCACCGCGGCCTGACCGCACTGCACACCGGGATCGCCCTCTTCCCAGCGGTGGCCATGACGATGTTCGCCTCGGTCCTCTCTGGTCGACTGGCACGCCGCACCGGAGACCGCCCCTTGGTGGTCACCGGCATGCTCCTGGGAGCGGCGGGCCTCGCCGGCTGGGCTGCATCTGGGGGAGACCCGAACTACCTACTGCTCGTCGTGCCGATGATGGCGGCTGGCTTCGGCACGTCCTTCGCGCTCACCGGAACGACCACAACGGTTATGTCCGCCGTCCCGGAAAACTACTCAGGCACCGCCTCCGCGTGGTTCAACACCGCCCGGCAGGTCGGCAGCGCCGCGGGCGTCGCTCTCGGCGGTTCGCTGCTGGCCAGCGCGGCCGACTTCACGACCGGGGTACGGACCAGCATGGCCGTCGGCGCGCTCGCGTACCTGACGGCCGCCAGCCTCGCGCTCTTCTGCATCCCGCGGCGGCACTAGCCGTCGAAGAGACAAGTCGAAGAGGAAAAGGGAGCACCGTGAAGCCCTACATTCTGAACGACGCCTCGGCCATCGAGTACCAGCGGCTCGACCTGATGTCGAAGATCTTGGATCCGTGGACACGCGGATACCTCACCGCTCTTGGCGTCGGCAAGGGCTGGCATTGCCTTGAGCTCGGTGGCGGCAATGGCAGCATCACGGAGTGGCTGGCCTCAGAGGTCGGTGCGACGGGAAGCGTGACTGCGATCGATATCAACCCGGTGCTCCTGGAACTGGTCCCGGCGCAGAACCTGACGGTGCAGCAGATGGACCTGCGCACGGGTGAATTGCCATCGCAGTCCTACGACCTCGTCACTTGCCGCGCGCTGTTGCACCAGATCGCCGAGTACGCCCCACAGGTTATGGCGGCGGCGGTACGGCCAGGCGGATGGCTCTTGATCCAAGAGCCGGACTTCCACCTCGCACCTACCACCGAGCCGGAAGTATGGGCACGCACCTGGCAGGGCCTTATCGAGTGGGGACAGGCCAGTGGAGTCGAGTGGCTCATAGGCCGCAAGCTGCCGAGCATGGTGGCCGACCTAGGTCTCGGGCAACCGCAGGCAAAAACCGACGTGCAAAACATCCGCGGCCGCGATCGAGGGGCACTGTATTTCCAGCTGTTCTTGGCGGAGGTACGCGATCGCGTTATCGCTGCCGGGCAACTCGACGCCGCAACGATCGATGCTGCGTCGGCCTTGCTCGACGACCCGAACTACTGGACCCAGTGCTGGATGATGACGGCCGTGTGGGTACGCAAGGCGCCAACCGTCTAGCGAATGCGCAGACCGTGCTGGAAGCGCAAGATCCGGATCAAGGCGGCAGCTACCGCCTCAGGACCGGCGGCCAAGGAGACGCGAACGGTCGTACCGCCGTCCAGTCGGTCGAAGTCGGTTCCGGGCGTCAGCGCCACGCCGTGTTCCTCCAGCAGCGCCTCGCACCACGACTCCGAGTCAGGGTAGGGACCGAGCTGATCACCGATGCCGGCGTAGACGTAAAAGGCGCCATCGGCAGGGGCAACGCCGGTCCAGCCAAGATCATCGACGGCCTCCAGAACGATCGCTCGGGCGTCAGCAAAGGCTGCGACGGCGGCATCGGCCTCTCTGTAGGACTCTTCTGTGAACGCGGCGATCGCCGCGTGCTGCGCGGGCACTGGAGGGCACAGCGCGAAGTTGCCGGCTAGGGCGTCGAAAACCGACAGCAAGTCGGCCGGCACTAGGCTCCAGCCCAGCCGCCAGCCCGTCATTCCCCAGTACTTGGAGAACGAAGAGATCACAATAGCTTCGCGATCATGCTCCCAGGCGCAGCTGGCCTTGACCGTGCCGTCGGTAATGCCGTGGTAAATCTCGTCACTGACCAATCGCACTTCATGATCACCACACCAAGCCGCGAGTTCGGCCAGCCGATCACGATCGATCATGGTGCCAGTGGGATTGGCCGGAGAGGCGACCACCAGCCCGGCCAAAGGTGCGGCCGCGTGTGCCCCATCCAGCATTTCTACCGAAGGCTGAAAGCGTTCGGCCGGACCGCAAGGCAACTCGACGACCTGACATCCCAACGACGCAAGGATGTTCCGGTACGCCGGATAGCCCGGCCGGGTCAATGCCACCCGGTCACCATGATCGAAAGCCGCTAGAAAGCTGAGCAGGAACGCGCCAGATGATCCAGTGGTCAGCGCGATGTGATCTTCATCGATATCCAGCGAATACCAACGTCGGTAGTGCCCGGCAATTTCGCGCCGCAATGGCTTGATTCCGAAGGTTTCGGTGTAGCCGAGCGGCGTACGGTCGACCATGAGCTCGGCGGCCCGGCGCCGTACGTCCGCGGGTGCGCCCTGGGACGGCTCGCCGGCGCATAGCGAGATGATCTCCCGGTCTTGCGCCCGCAGCTGCGCCACCCGGTTGAGGATGCTCATGACCGCGAACGGCGGGACCGCGGCCCGACCCGATGGCTTCATGCGCTCTGCAGCCGCTTGCGGGCGCGGTAGGCGGCAACGTTGGTCCGGTTGCCGCAGTTTCCGGTGTCGCAATAGCGCTTTGAGGAGTTCTTGGAAAGATCGACTAGCACATCCTCACAGTCCTCAGCCCCACAGATCCGCAGCCGACCCAGCGCGTCAGCCCTAATCAGATCGAGGAAGGCCATAGCCGCCTCAGCGGCGATCCGATCGGCAAGCGGAGCATCTGGGCGGGTGACATGCAAGTGCCAGTCCCACTCGTCGTGGCGGGCCAGATAGGGCCGGGCGTCGGCTTCCTCCAGAATCTCGTTGACCAGCGCGGCTGCCTCATCGCGGTCCTTGATAGTCCAGAACCTGCGCAGTCGAGGTCGCAGCACGCGTACCGATTCCAGCTCTTGCGGCGTCCGGCGAATGACGCCGGAGTAGCGGTTGCGAGCTAGGTAACTGTCGAAATCAGCGAGCGTCACAAGTGTGTCGCCATCGAGGCCAACCGTGTTTACCAGGGCCGCGGCCGCGGCCAACGAAACTTCGGTGTCATGACTAAAAAGCATCTTGACTCCTGACATGTTTTGCCCTAGTGTCATTAGTGTACTCATTTTTGGTCATGACACCCAGATGACCTTTCGTGATCGGATCTGAGGAGAGTTGACGTGACAACCATTGCCCCGGAAGCAACTCGGACGATAACCGATCGCGGTTACGTCGGGGGATTTGCGTTGGCGTTCACCTCCGCATCGTGCTTCGGACTCTCTGGCTCGCTTGCCCGCTCGCTCCTGGAGGTGGGCTGGTCGCCCGCCGCCGTAGTGGCAACGCGCGTCGGTGGTGCATTCCTGATCCTTCTCATACCTTGCTTGTTCCTGCTCCGCCGGATCGGCTTGCCCACCGGCCGGCAATCGCTCCGGCTGCTCGCGTACGGGGTGGTGGCCGTTGCACTTGCCCAGTTGTGTTTTTTCAGCGCAGTGCAATACCTCTCGGTCGGTGTCGCGTTGCTGCTGGAATATCTCGCACCGGTCATGCTGATCGGCTGGCATTGGGCGCGAACCCATCGCCGTCCGGCGTGGCCAGTGCTAGGCGGCGCCGGTCTCGCGATGATCGGGCTTGCCTTCGTACTCGACCTCCGAGGTGGCTTCAGCCTTAGCCCTGTCGGCGTTGCTTGGGGCCTGGCTGCTGCGCTATGCCTCAGCGCGTACTTCCTGCTGAGTGAGGAGAAGGGGACCGATGCGCCGATCCATCCGCTGCTGCTGACTACCGCCGGGACCGGCATCGGGGCGGGCGTATTGCTGGCTGCCTCAGCCGCAGGCATCCTTCCCTTGGCCGCTTCTGGAGGTGTCACGATCTTGGCGGAGCACGCCGTCGGCTGGTGGTTGCCGGTGTTGTTGTTGATCTTGGTCAGCGCGGTGCTGGCGTACCCAAGCGGCATTGTCGCGGTGCGTCGTCTCGGCAGTTCCCTGGCCTCGTTTGTGTCGTTGACCGAGGTGATCTTCGCGGGGATCTTCGCATTCCTGCTGCTTGGCCAGCGTCCCGGGCTGACGCAGCTGCTGGGTGGCGTCCTGATCTTGGCCGGGATCGCCCTAGTGCAGCGCCCCCAGCGCCCTGTCGGCAACCTACGTTGACCCAGGTTCCTGACGGTCTTGTCTTGGGGTGGTGGAAATCAGGGTCGCCCGAAGTCGGTGACCAACCAGACCTTGCCGTGTGTGGAGTCGTTGATCACATCGATGCCCACGTCGACGAACCTCTTGTTCAGGATGTTTTCGCGGTGCCCGTCGTTGGGCGGCTTCTCGTTGTACATAGCCTTTTGCAGCGCGAGTACGCCGGACTCCGAACGGTTGCTGTTGTAGGCAATGTTTTCGCCGACGCCACTCCAGTGATATCCGGCGGCCGAGACTCGGGAACCGAGTCCTGCCTCGCCATTCAACTGGTGGCTCAGCGTATTGGCTTTGGCCATTGCCAAGTTGTGGGTATGCGCGGAGTCAACGAGCTTGCTGTTCATCTTCAAGGCCGGGAGTCCATGGTCCGCGCGTTCGGCATTCAGCTCTTTGAGCACTGCGTCGGCCCAATCAGAGCGGGTTGCATAGCTCGATGAGCCGGATGCGGACTTGCTCGGAGCGGATCTGGCTGACGGGCTCGTCTTCGTGGTCGGCGTCGGCCTCGTGCTGTGGGTCGGCTTTGCCGTCGGCGTCCGCCGCTTGGCGGTTGTCGGCTTAGTGTGGGTCGCCGCGCGGCGAGGGCTGATGCTCTGTGCAACCGGTTTTGGAGTTGCACGCGATTTCAGCTGCCGATAGCACTGGCTGTCCTTTTGATGGACGTTGCACTTGTGAGGCCGAGATCGGGGACGAGCCAGGTGCGTCCGGGTAGTGCTGCTCGAGGTGGTCGCCTTGGGCGCTGGGGATGAAGTCTCGCTTTGATAAGCCGATGGAGTCGCCGGCTCGGCAATGAGTCGGTCGTCCGGGCCTGGCGCGCCCGGGTCGCTGAGTGCCGCACCTCCGTACAGGGCGGCCCCAGCAACCGCCGCGCTTACGACGATCGCAGCGCTCGCAGAGGCGATTCGAAGTCCAATGCCGGTCACGGCGCCCTCCATCGCGTACGACGACCCCCGAGCAGGTCACGATTTGATTACGGCGCCGACAAGCCAAACACAATCCACCCGATCCGGCAAGCAGCCGACCGGCCCGCGGACACGCCGTACACTGCGCCGGTGGGGACTGAAGACGGCTCGAGCGGTCTGCTGATCGCGGGTACGTCTTCCGACGCGGGCAAGTCGCTAGTCGTTACCGGGTTGTGTCGAGCCGTGGCACGGCGCGGGATCGAAGTCGCCCCGTTCAAGGCGCAGAACATGTCGAACAACTCCTGTGTTTGTAGCGATGGTTCAGAGATCGGGCGCGCGCAATATCTGCAGGCCCAGGCTGCCGGTGTCGTTCCGGAATCGGCAATGAATCCGGTGCTGTTGAAACCCGGGTCTGATCAGCGCTCGCACATTGTGCTCCGCGGTCGGCCATATGGCACTTTGGAATCCGGGGAGTACGCCAACGGGCGCGACCACCTGGCGGCCGCGGCCTTTGCCGCCTATGACGAGCTTGCGGACCGCTTTGATGTGATCATCTGTGAAGGTGCTGGATCGCCCGCAGAGATCAACTTGCGCGGCAGCGATTACGTGAATCTCGGCCTCGCGCGGGCAAAGGGTTTGCCGGTGGTCGTGGTCGGCGATATTGATCGTGGCGGGGTCTTTGCTTCGCTCTACGGGACTGTGGCTCTGCTGGACTCCGATGATCAGGAATTGATCAAGGCTTTCTTGATCAACAAGTTTCGAGGCGATGTTGGCGTACTGCAACCGGGATTGGATGAGCTGACCCGACGGACCGGCGTGCCGTTCGCTGGGGTGCTGCCCTGGCTACCCGATGTCTGGCTGGACGCGGAGGACAGTCTTGCTGTCGGTTCCTGGCAGCGGCAGCGCGGCTCCCTGGATGCGGCGCTTCATGTCGCGGTGGTACGACTGCCGCGAATGTCGAACGCAACAGATGTGGAGGCGCTGGCGGCTGAGCCAGGAATAGAGGTGTTCATCACCACCGATGCCGGCGCCGTGGCTGCCGCCGATCTTGCGGTGCTGCCTGGTACTCGGTCCACTGTTAGTGATCTTGATTGGCTGCGTCGAACCGGACTTGCTGAGCCGTTCCACGATCGGGTCCGGCGTGGTGCGCCGGTATTGGGTATCTGCGGTGGTTATCAGATGCTGGCGCAGGCGATCGATGACTCGGTTGAGTCAGGTCGGGGGATGATCGAGGGGCTCGGCCTGCTACCGGTCAAGATCAGCTTTCAGGCTGACAAAGTGCTTCAGCGGCCGGTGGGTACCTGGTGCGGACACCAGGTTGAGGCGTACGAGATCCACCACGGGGTTGCCGAAATTGACGGTGAAACCGAGCCGTTCCTCGACGGCTGCCACCTCGACCAGGTGTGGGGCACGATGTGGCACGGAGCGTTCGAGAACGACGGCTTCCGACGGGCCTGGCTTTGCGAGATAGCTACTGCTGCTGAATCGGAATGGCGTCCCGTGCTTGCCGCGCCGACGTACGGTGCTCGACGCGAAACCATGATCAATACTCTCGCCGATGCCGTGGAGCAGTTTGTTGATCTTGACCTACTCTTGGCCGGTACCCGGGTGGCTGGCAGGCTGTGACCATTGAGGCGCTAGTGATCGGGATTGGCAGCGGGAATCCTGATCATCTGACGCGAGAAGCCGTAGCGGCTCTTAACCGCGTTGACGTCTTCCTGGTCGCCGACAAAGGCGCTGCGAAGCACGATCTGGTCAGGCTACGCGAGGAGCTCTGCCGGACGCTGATCACCCATGATCATTATCGATTCGTAGAGGTAACTGATCCCGAGCGAGGACCCGATCGGGAGCGTGACGCTGCGGAGTATCAGGCCGGCGTAGCGGCCTGGCATGATGCCCGAGCTCAGCGGTATGCCGAAGTCATTTCGGCCGAGGCCGCCGATGGCGGAACGATCGGTTTTCTGGTGTGGGGAGATCCGGCCTTCTACGACTCCACCATCCGGGTTGTCGAGTCGATCACCGACCTTGGCGTTGATCTTGAGCTCAGCGTCATTCCAGGAATCAGCAGTATTCAGCTGCTTGCAGCCCGGCACAAGATCATCTTGAATAGGATCGGCGAGCCCATCCACGTAACCACCGGCCGGCGGCTGCTTGCGGAGTACTCCCCCGCACTCGGCGATGTGGTCGTCATGCTCGATGGCGGTCTGGCGTGCTCGGGTCTGGTCGAGCGATTCGCTGATCTCAGGATCTACTGGGGTGCCCAATTGGGCCTGGAAGATGAAGCGCTGGTCTCAGGTAAGTTGACCGAGGTCCTCGGCGAGATCCGAGCCAAGCGCGCTGCTATCAGGGCAGCTCGCGGCTGGGTAATGGATACCTACCTGCTACGCCCAACCTGACTAAACCGTGTGCCAATGATCTTTATGCCTAACAAACTCAGGCGTCACTTCGGTATGCCGAATCCGTCCAGCAGGTAGCCGAGCCCGGCCTCGAAGCGCGCATCCAGATCCATGTCAAAGCCATCTGGCTCAAATGAGTCCAGAACCCCCGGAACGCCGGCAGGTCTTGATCGGCTAGTACGGCCTCCAGCGCCGGCTTCTGAACAAGGGTCCATCCCGAAAGGGGTCACAAACGACAACCACATGACGGTTTCACGCGTCGTATCTGACCACTTTCCAATCAGGCCACCGGACTGGCACCCAGCGTGACCGTGGCCACCTGCTCACTACGCGCTGCCACTGCCGATGTTCCGATACGTCTGGGAACCACGATCGCCGCTCATCTGAGTGATCGAGCAGTAAGGCTCAGTGACGGATTAGTCGAGCACTACGACGTACTGGTTGGCTCCGATGGCGTGCATTCCGTAGTACGCACCGCCGGACTGGGCGGCGCCGAGCCGAGGCCCACCGGTCGCTGGTGCTGGCGCTTCATTGCCAATGGCTGGGACGGCGAGGACGATACCTGGCACGCCCGACTGGCACCTGGACGCAGCCTGCTCACGGTTCCATTGGGGGAACGCGCGGTTTACTGCTATGCCGACATCGCAACGGGAAACGGCCGGCCGCCCGGCGATTGGCGTCGCTACTTTGACGACTTCGGCAAGCCGATCGCCGAGTTGCTTGATCAGGCCGGGCAGGGGTACGCCGCTCAGATCATGGAAGTTGATCAGCCGTATGCGGTTCTCGGCCGAATGGTGTTGGTCGGTGACGCGGCCCATGCCATGTCCCCGTCAATGGCGCAGGGTGTTGGACTCGCAGTGGAGGATGCGCTGGTGCTGACCGAGACACTCAGCAGCCTTCCAGCGTACGAGGCGCTGGCCGCCTACGAGCAACGGCGGGCTCCACGGATCGCGTGGGTGCGTGCGCAGGCCCACCGCCGCGATAGCACCCGAGCTCTCAGCCCGGCCGTACGGGATCGGGTACTGCGGCTGACCGGGCGACGCTTGGCGGTCGCGGGCCAGCGAGCCCTGCTTGCCATGCCGTGAGAAGTCTGAGTTGCTCTAGTTTCTAGGGCACTGCTCGCGCAACCAACGCTCGCAGTGCAGGTAAGTTGCTAGGGCAACTCAGCGCGAAAGGCTCCAGCATGAGCAACGCAATCATCAAGCAGCAGGGAGATTCGCCCATCGTTGCCGACAACATCTGGGAAATTCGGCTCGGCGCGGGCTCCTTCATCTTGGGTGCATTGGTCGGCACGCTGGTGACAGCCGCCATGGGACGGCTCACGGCGAAGAGTTATGCAACGCCGAAGCCGCCGACTCCACGCGGCTGGCCAATCAACTTTGCCCATCGCGGCGGGGCGAAAGTCGTACCTGAGAACACGATTGAGGGATTCCGCGAAGGCTTTGCCCTGGGCGGCGGAGTCGTGGAATGTGACGTACACGCCTCCGCAGAAGGCACCATTGTCGTCATTCATGATGCAGTCGTTGACCGGACAACCGATGGCAGCGGACCGGTCGCTGAGAAAACAGTTCCGGAATTGCAGAGTCTTGACGCCGGGTACCGCTTTAGCGATGACGGCGGTTTGACGTTCCCGTGGCGAGCTAGGGGCGTCAAGATTCCGACACTGGAAGCCCTGTACCAGGCATTCCCCGAAGCGCCATTCAATATCGAAATCAAGGGCCGGCGTTCAGGCATTGAGGAGGCGGTATTCCGCCACATCGAAGCAGCCGGGGCGATGGAACGCACTCTGGTCGTTTCGGATAGTCGCGGCACGATTTCGCGCTTCCGGAAAGTCAGCCAAGGCAAGGTCGCAACGGCTTCATCGACCGTTGAGCTGCTGATCTATTGGATCCTTCATGTGCTGCATCTTGGCGCCCTGTACGACCCGCCGTTCCAGGCATTGCAGCCTCCGGAGAAGTACAAAGGCGTTTTGCCCGTCGTAACGCGCCGATTTGTGCGCAAGGCTCACGACCGTGGCCTTCGGGTCGATGTCTGGACTATCGACGATGAACCAGCCATGCGGCGGCTGCTGAGCTTCGGCGTTGACGGCATCATGACCGACCGGCCCAACCTGTTGACCGGCGTCCTGAGCAACTCTGCGAGCTGACAATCGCGTTCAGTCGTACCTTGACGGCGGCCCGGGCTTGGAATTGACTTACCGGCAAATGACGAGCCAGGAAGGCCGCCACGCGGCGCCGCATGTGGAGCGGGAACGCGACCCACTCGGGATGATCAACGGCGAAGGGGTCATCACCGGAACTGTGGTGTCCGCTGCTGTCATAGCAGCTGCAGCCGGGCATCTAGAAGAGGCGCATCTCGTTATTGCCATTCTGGCAACCGCGTTCATCTACTGGCTGGCACACCTCCATGCGCGGACTCTGGGTGACTCCGTCAAACACCACACGCATCCTGTGGACGCACTCAAAGAGGCCCTTGCGGAGACCTGGCCAATCCTCGCTGCGGCTAGCGTGCCAGCCATCATCTTGCTCGTAATCCAACTCGTCGGCATAGAACTCCGTACCGGTGCCTGGATTGCCGTGATCGCTAGCACGGTCCTATTGACCATCTATAGCTTCCTAGCAGGCCGACGCGGCGGACTCGGCCTGGGAGGCAGCTTGGTGAGCGCTGCCATCGGCGCGTCGCTCGGACTCTTGGTAGTCCTGCTAAAGGCCAGCCTGCACTGAGGCTGGCGGCGAATCGCTGCACCCCCGCCTAGTGATTGGGTGGAGCCGTGGATCACTTCCTGCGCCCCGGTTTGCGCTTTGACGTCATCGACTCGGGACCGGCCGACGCGCCGGCGGTTGTGCTGTTGCACGGATTTCCCCAGCAACCGTCCAGCTTCGAAGCCGTCGCAAGCCGGCTCAACGCTGAAGGACTGCGAACGCTGACTCCGACGCAGCGGGGTTACACCGCCGCCGCTCGACCGGCTCGACGACGCGACTACCGGACCGAGGCCACCGCTGCTGATGTCATCGCCTTGCTCGACACGGCAGGCCTAACTCAAGCTCATCTTGTTGGTCATGATTGGGGCGGCAACCAAGCCTGGGGTGCGGCGGGCTGGTATCCGGACCGGGTTGCTTCGCTGACGGTTCTGTCGACACCGCACCCAGTGGCGTTTGTCAAGTCGTTGTGGACCAGCAAGCAGGGTTTGCTCTCCTGGTACATGGGACTTTTCCAGTTGCCTGCGCTGCCGGAATCGGTTGCCCGGCGTACATTCGCGAAATCCTTACGCGACAGCGGAGTGCCGGATGAATTTGTCGATCGCTATGCGGCGGCGATGGCCGAGCCCGGCGCCCTGACCGGGGCCATGAACTGGTATCGCGGCATCC
>Ga0307304_10000121_pt1 | contig 15179 bp, 9 predicted proteins | sample ER_DNA_185_FD_194503 | JGI IMG/M metagenome (GOLD analysis project Ga0307304, IMG submission 194503) | Bulk soil microbial communities from the East River watershed near Crested Butte, Colorado, United States - ER_DNA_185 | ecosystem: Environmental > Terrestrial > Soil > Floodplain | place: USA...
GCCTGCCGGAGCAGGTCGATCGCGCGGTCGTGCTCCTTCTCCGACAGCGCCGCGAAACCCTGGTTGACGAGCGCGAACGCCATGCCCTCGCTGTCTTCGAGCGTCTCGAATAGCCCGTACGCCTGCTCGCTCAGCGACGCCGCCTTCGCATACTCGCCGCGCTCGAGAGCGATCCCGCCGAGGTTGCTGATCGCGAGCGCGTGACCGCGCTGGTCGCCGGACTCGTCGTAGAGCTGCGCCGCACGCTCGGAGAGCTCGATCGCGCGCTCCTGGTCGCCCTGCTCCGCCGCGACCGTGCCCATCGAGAGCAGCGAGCGCGCCGTCCCTGCGGCGTCGCCGAGCTCCTCCCAGGTGGCGAGGCTCTCCTCGAACAGGTCGCCGGCGGACTCGTAATCGCCCTGGCGCGTGGCAAGGCTCCCGGACGCGTGCAGCGCGCGGGCACGGAGCTCTGGCGACGCCGACCGGCCGCGGAGAAGCGCCTCGTCGAGCCAGCCGCGCCCCTCGGCGAGATAGCCGCGCACCCACCAGAACTCCCACAGCGCGGCGGCCATCCGCAGCCCGAGGCTCGCCTCGCGCGCGTCGAGCGACCACGAGAGCGCCTCGCGGAAGTTGTCGCGCTCTGCGTCCATGCGCGCGAGCCAAGCGGCCTGCTCGGGAACCGGGTCCGACTCGGCGAGCTTGAGGAAATGCTCCGCGTGACGGCGTCTGACGTCGTCAAGCTCCAGCTCCTCCTCAGCGGCCAGCTGCTCGAGCGCGTATTCGCGGATCGTCGCCAGCATCTTGAACCGCGGTCCGTCCCGTTCCAGCAGGCTGTCGTCGAGCAGCGTCGCGACGCCGTCGAGCGACGCGTTGCACACTGCGACGGCGGACTCGAGGGTGAAGCCGCCGCCGAAGACGGACAACTGCGCGAAGAGGACCCTCTCGTCGGGGCCGAGCAGGTCGTAGCTCCAGGCAACCGTGTCGCGGAGCGCGCGGTGCCGCTCGGGGAGATTGCGGGCGCCACGGCTGAGCAGGTCGAGGCGCTCGTCGAGCAACGCGAGCATCGCATCCGGCGGCAGAAGCTTCGTGCGCGCGGCGGCGAGCTCTACGGCGAGCGGTAGGCCGTCGAGGCGCCCGCAGATCTCCTCGACCGCGGCCGCGTTCTCGTCCGTCAGCAGGAAGCGCGGATCGGCTCCCCTGGCGCGCTCGACGAACAGCGCGACGGCGTCCTCGAGGTCGAGCGGGTCGAGCGGGTACTCCTGCTCGCCGGAAACCCGCAACGCCGAACGGCTCGTGACGAGGAACGAGAGCCCCGGTGCGGCCTCCAATACCTCGGAGAGCACCGGCGCCGCCTCGGCGAGCTGCTCGAAATTGTCGATCACCAGCAGCGCCTGCCGGCCCGCCAGGCGCTCGGCGAGGCTTTCGGGGAGCGACCGGTCGCCACTCTCCTTGACGGCGACCGCCTCCGCGATCGTGGGCAGCAGGAGCGCGGGATCGCGGATGGCGTCTAGCGCGACGAAGAAGGCGCCGTCTCCGAGCTCGTCCGCGAGGACGTTCGCCGCTTCGATCGCGAGCCGCGTCTTTCCCGAGCCGCCGGGCCCGGTGAGCGTGAGGACGCGCGTCGGGCCACGCAGCGCGCTCGTGACCTCATCGAGCTCGCGTCTGCGGCCGACGAGCGTGCTGGCCGGCACGGGGACGTTGCTCCGCGGAAGCGGGCGTCGTGAGAGCGCCTCGTCCTGGCGGAGGATCGCCTGCTCGAGCTCCCGCAGCTCGGGGCCCGGCTCCAGGCCGAGATCGTCGAGCAGCGTCTGGCGGGCAGCCTGGTAGGCGTCGAGCGCGTCGGCCTGCCGGCCCGCCCGGTAGAGCGCGAGCATGTGCAGGCTCCGGAGGCGCTCGCGGCCCGGGTGCTCCGCGATCAACGCCTCGAGCTCGCCGATCACCTGGTCGTGGCGCCCGAGCCCGAGCTCGGCCTCGATCCGGTTCTCGTTCGCGACGAGGCGCAGCTCCTCGAGGCGCGCGATCTCGCCCTGCGCGAACGACTCGTAGCGCAGATCCGCGAGCGCAGGTCCGCGCCAGAGGGCGAGCGCCTCGGCGAGCAGCTCGGCGGCGTCGCGAAACGAACGTCGGCGCAGCGCGGCGTCTCCTTCTTCCGCAAGCCGCTCGAAGCGGTCCGCGTCGAGCTCGTCCGGATCGATGCGCAGCCGGTACGCGCCCCCTTCCCTCGACACGCGGTCGCCCACGATCTTGCGCAGCTGCGAGACATAGACCTGGAGCGTGTTCGCCGCCGTCGCAGGCGCCCTGTCGCCCCAGAGGTTCTCGATCAGCAGCTCGGTGGGGACGGGCTCGTTCCGGCGCAGGATCAACAGCGCCAACAGGGCACGCGGCTTCTTGCCTTTGACTGACAGCGGAGGGCCCTCGAGCTCTACCTCGACCGGGCCCAAAATGCGGTACACCAAGCAGTACCTCCTGCTGCGGGGTGATCGTAACGCGGAGGCCTTCAGGGACTTTTCAGGACTCCGTGTGAGCATCCTCTCGCATCAGGAAGACGAGCAGCCTCCGGCTGGTGTGGAGCCGTCAGATCAGCCGGGGGCTGTACTCGAAAGAGAGGGGAGCTTCATGAGTGTGAAATCCAGCTGGTGGGAAGGCGCAGGGCCGTTCTAGTAGACCGACCGCAGCAGGTCTGAGATCTGGGCAGAAGTTGCCGGGCGCGGATTCGCCCGCGCGCCCGGTCGTCCTGCGGCGGCCTCCGCGACCTCGGCGAGCTCGTCCTCGGGCACGCCCTGGTCGCGGAGGCGCTCGTATCCGCCCAGGAGTGCGAGCTCCTGCACGCGGCCGATCGGATCGTCGGTGCCGAGCGCAGCGCCGAAGCGCGCGATCTCGGCGCTCGCGACCGGCTCGTTGAAGCGGAGTACGGGCGGGAGAGTGATCGCGTTCATCGCACCGTGCGGAAGGCCGAAGCGGCCACCGAGCGCCTGCGCCATCGCGTGCGCGAGGCCGAGCCCAGCTGCGGCGAGTGCGGCGCCCGCGTGCATGGCGCCTTCGAGCAGCCCGCGCCGGGCTTCGAGGTCGTTCGGGGATTCGACGACACGCGGAAGCCACTCTCCGATCAGGCTCGCGCCTGCGAGCGCCTCACGATCGCCGTCCTCGTTGCGCCCCTTGACGTAGAGCGCCTCGGCGGCGTGGTCGAGCGCGTTCATCGAAGTTCCGACTGTCTCCAGCCGCGGGAGGCCGAGCGTGAGCTCCGGGTCGTAGACGATCCCGGCGAGCCTCGCGCCGGAACCGCCGCCTCTCATCCGCCGGCCGGGATCGCGGATCCCGAAGCTCGGCGTCCACTCGGCACCCGAGTACGTCGTCGGCACCGAGACGAGCGGAAGCCCGGTCTCGGCCGAGATCGCCTTCGCGAGGTCGATCGCGCTGCCGCCGCCGACCGCGAGCACGCTGTCGGACTCGGCTGCCGACGCGACGGCGTCCGCGATGCGGTCGGACGGCACCTCGCGCCACTCGCCGGACACGTCGACCGGCGGGTGCCACCGCGGGCTCGCCACGAGGAGCGGACGCGCGGCGCCGAGCTCCGCGAGCAGCCCCTCGAGCTCGCCGAGCCCCCAGCGAACGATCACAGCCGTTGCCGCGCGAACTCGACGAACGCATCGGCGACGCGGGTCGACACGCGGCCCGCGGCGCGTACGAGCGAAATCTCGCGCGACGGCTCGAGGCCGCGAACCCGCGCCTCGGCAAGCGTCCCGGTCTCGAGCTCGCGCTCGACCGCGGTCCGCGAGATGAACGTCACGCCGTACCCGGCCTCGACGGCGATCTTGACCGACTCCTGAAGCCCGAGCTCGAGCCGGACGCCGAGGTCGCTCAGCCGCGTCCCCGCGCCGCGCAGCTCGTCGTCGATCACCTGCCGCACACCCGCGCCTTCCTGCATGGCGATCAGGCCCTCGTCCCGCAGCTCGTCGAGCTCGATCGTCTTGTCCGCGAACGGATGGTCCGGCGGGCAGACGAGGATCACCTCGTCGCGGAAGAACGACTCGTATGCGACGGCTCTGTTTCGCGGCGTCGCTCCGACGACGCCGAGCTCGAGCTCGCGGCGCGCGACCTGCTCGACGATCGTCTGCGTGTCCGAGATCGTCAGGTCGACCGTGATCTCCGGGTTCGCTTCGGCGAACTCGCAGAGCAGAACCGGGACGACCGTGCCGCCCGGGCCCGTCGATGCGCCGAGCGCGAGCTGTCCGCGAAGAGGCCCCTCGGCTCCACCCGCGACCTCGTCGAGCAGCTGCCGCTCGAGCGCGAGCATGCGCTGCGCGCTCCTGTAGAGACGGTTGCCCGCCTCGGTCGGCTCCACGCGCCGGCCCGAACGGTCGAGCAGCTGCTGCCCGAGGCGCTCCTCGAGCGAGCGGATCTGCTGGCTGACAGCAGGCTGCGTGACACCGAGCCGCTCAGCCGCCTCGGAGAAGCTCTTGCGCTCGACGACGGCACAAAAGGCTGCCAACTGCCGCGTATCCATAAGTGACGCTTATAGCAAACGCCGTCTCGGCACCCGCGCGCGGCGCGCACCTCCATCGGCAACAATGACCATCCTGTGACCCTGACCATGCAAGGCCGGGACACTCTTGCCGAGCGGTTCTCGCTCCTCGCCCAGGAGACACCGGACCGGCGGCGCGTCGACCTCGAGCTGCGAACGCTCGACGTCGCTCTCGCAGCCTTCCTGCTGCTGATCTCGCTGCCGCTCACGGTTCCGATCGGGATTGCCAACCTGCTCAGCTCGGGCCGGCCGGTGTTCTACCGCGGCCAGCGCGTCGGCCGTGGGGGACGAGTGTTCACGATGACGAAGTTCCGGACGTTGCGGCCGGGCGCGGAGGGGCGAATCGGGCACCACCTCGGCGCGGAGCTCGTGCAGCAGACCGAGACCGAGGTGACGAAGCTCGGCCGTTGGCTGCGCGCGACGCAGCTCGACGAGATCCCCCAGTTCTGGAACGTGTTCAGAGGCGACATGAGCCTCGTCGGGCCGCGTCCGATCCGCCCACGCTTCTTCGAGGAGCTCGCCGAGGAGCTGCCCGCGTACTGGCAGCGGCTCGTGGTCCGGCCCGGACTGACCGGCTTCGCCCAGGTGCGGCGCGGCTACGAGACCTCGATGGCCGAGAAGCTCGCGCACGACCTCGAGTGGATCGCCGACCGCTCGGTGCGGCTCTACCTGCGGAACCTTGGCGCCACGGCCTGGCGAATCCTGCGGCAGCTTCTACACGTCTAACCGCGACTCCTCGAGGTCGAGGTCGCGAGTCACACTCTGCATGACGTCCTCGCTGATCCTGCCCTCGTTGCGGAGCGCGACCACCGCGCTGCGTTCCGCCTCGAGCAGCTCGTGCCGCAGCCTCTGGTAGTCCTGCGAGCGCGCCTCGACCCCACCGTCGTCGGAGCCGTCAAGCCGCGCGCCGAAGCGAGTGCGTCGGAAGTCGTATAGGCCGCGCATGCGCTCAGCGGTGTCCTCGCGCACCCAGTCCTCGTCCACGAGCTCCTCCAGCCGGGCGAGTCCCGCATCCACGGCATGGATCCTGGCCTTTGCGTCCTCCCGCTCGTCGATGTCGTCACGCTCGAGCTTCAGGAGCCGTACGAGAGCGGGCAGCGAGAGCCCCTGGATGACCAGCGTCGAGAGCACGATCGAGAACGCGAGGAAGATGATCAACGAGCGGTCCGGGAACGGGCCTCCCGAGTCGATCTCCAACGGGATCGCGAGCGCGGCGGCCAGCGTCACTCCTCCGCGCATGCCGGCCCAGCCGATGAACGTGATGAACTGCCAGGGCGGCGTCGGATCCCGTTCGCGCAGGCTGCGCGACAACCACCGTGGAACGTACGCGATGGGAAAGCCGCAAGCGAACCTGACGGCGACGACGACAACCCAGAGCAGCGCGGCGTACCCGAGCAGCTCTTGCCAGGAGAGACCGTGGAGCTGGTCGAGGATCGGTCGGAGCTGGAGGCCGACGAGCCCGAAGAGGAGCGCGTTCAGGAGGAAGCTGAAGATCGCCCAGAACCCGTAGCCCTGGAGCCTCGTGTCGACCGTCGTCAGTTCCGGCGTGTGCCAGCCCATGTAGACACCTGCCGTGACGACGGCGAGCACTCCTGACACCCCAAGTGCAGCGGCCGGCAGGAAGGCGATGTATCCGGTCAGGAACGCGATCGTCACCTCGAGCGGCGGGTTGTCGACGCGGAAGCGGATGAAGCGGATCGCCCGTCCGACCAGGAGCCCGACCGCGATCCCACCCAGCACGGTCCAGACGAAGTCTCCGGCGGCGTGGACGAGCGAGAACGAGCCGGCTACGACGGCAGCGGCGGCGAACCTGAAGAGGACGAGCGCGGTGCCGTCGTTCACGAGGCTCTCGCCCTCGACGATCGCGACCGCGCGACGCGGGACTCCCAGTCGGTGCGCGATCGACGTCGCGGCGATCGGGTCGGTCGGGGAGACGACGGCGCCGAGCACGAATCCGCCCGCCCACGAAAGGCCGATCACGTAGTGGGCAGCGACGGCGACCCCGACCATCGTTGCGGTCACGAGGCCGATCGCGAGTAGCGAGATCGCCCGGATGTTCCGCTTCAGGTCGCGCAGGCCGGTATTGAAGGACGCCGAGTAGAGGAGTGGTGGCAGGATCCCGACGATCACAGCGTCGGGCGGGAGGGTCACGGTTGGCACCCCCGGCGCGAAGCCGAGCGCGAGGCCGCCGACGACCAGCAGGATCGGATACGGAATGTGCAGCGGGTCGGCGAGCAGGAGCAGCCCCAGAGCCGTGATCAGGAGCAGGAGGAGCTGAAGCTCTTCGTGTGCGCCGAACGTGGCCACCGCTGGATCTAGAGTAGTGATGCATGTGCGGGATCTGCGGAATCGCGTCCACCCGCGGCACCGTCGACCCCGCCAGGCTCGCGGCGATGAGCGCAACCCTCGTCCAGCGCGGGCCGGACTCGGACGGCGCGTACCTCGACGGGCGGGTCGGCCTCGCTGCCAGGCGCCTCGCGATCATCGACCTCGCGACGGGCGACCAGCCGATCTCGAACGAAGACGGCCGGATCACGGTCGTCCAGAACGGCGAGCTCTACAACTACCGCGAGCTCCGCCTCGAGCTCGAGCGGGCCGGGCACCGGTTCTCGACGAGCGGCGACACTGAGGTGCTCGTGCACCTGTATGAGGAGCACGGCGATCGGTTCGCCGAGCGGTTGCGCGGGATGTTCGCCGTCGCGCTCTGGGACGCGGAGCGCGGCCGGCTCGTGCTCGCACGCGACCCGTACGGGATCAAGCCGCTCTACTACCGCGACGTCGGCGGCGAGATCGAGTTCGCCTCCGAGCTGCGGGCCCTTCCGCGCGGCGAGATCGACCTCGACGCGCTTGACGCGTTCCTCGCCTTCAACTCCGTTCCCGGGCCGCTGACGATCTTTCGCGATGTGCGCAAGCTCCAGGCGGGGCATGTGCTGACGTGGGAGAACGGGCGGAGCGAGATCGCGCGTTACGCTCGGCCGGCTCCGGTTCCCGCGGGCGAGGCTCGCGACGACGACGAGGCCGAGCTCGTCGAGGAGCTGCGCGCGCGACTGCGGGACTCGGTGCGCGCACATCTCGTGTCCGACGTGCCGGTCGGCGTGCTCCTCTCCGGCGGAGTCGACTCGTCCGTGCTCGCCGCGCTGGCCGCCGAGGAGGCCTCGGAACCGCTGCGGACGTTCTCGATCGGCTTCGAGGAGCGCAGCTTCGACGAGCTCGCCGACGCGCGGCTCGTCGCGGAGCGTTACGGGACACAGCACCGTGAGCTCGTGCTCCGGCCGGACGCGGCCCTGCTCCTGCCGGCTCTGGCCGACGCGTTCGACGAGCCGTTCGCCGACTCCTCGGCACTCCCGACGTACCTCGTCGCGCAGCTGGCCGCGGAGGACGTGAAGGTCGCGCTCTCGGGCGAGGGCGGGGACGAGCTCTTCGGCGGCTACTACACGTACGCGGCCGACCTGCTCGCCGAACGAGCCGGCTGGACCGCGCCGTTCCTCCGGCCCGTCGTCGAACGGCTGCCCTCGTCGAGCAGCAGGGCGAGCTTCGACTACAAGGCGAAGCGGTTCGTGCGCGCCGCGCATCTGCCTCCGCTGGAGCGGCACCACGGCTGGAAGGAGATCTTCTCGCCGGACGCCCGGGCCGAGCTGACCGGACGCAGCTCCGGCTCCGATCCGGTCGACCTCCTCCGCGCGCGCTTCGCCGAGACCGAGGGCGCCGATCTGCTGGCGCGGCTCCAGGACGTCGACCTCGGCACCTACCTCGTCGATGATCTGCTCACGAAGACCGACCGGGCGTCGATGGCGCACTCCCTCGAGGCACGCGTCCCGTTCCTCGATCCGGTCGTGACCAACTTCTCGCTCGGGCTCGCCGACCGGCACAAGGTGCGCGGGCTGCGCAAGAAGATCCTCCTCCGCAAGGCGGCCGCGCCCCTGATCCCGCCCGAGCTCCTGCGCCGGCGCAAGCGGGGGTTCTCGATCCCGGCCGCGGCCTGGCTGCGGGGTGATCTCGAGCCGTTCGCCCGCGAGACGCTCTCGGGGGAGACGCTGCGGCGCCAGGGCTTCTTCCGGCCGGAGGCCGTGACGCGGCTGATCGATGACCACGTCGCCGGCCGCGAGGATCTGAGTCGCCAGCTCTGGGGCCTGCTCGCGTTCACGCTGTGGCACGAGCGGCACGTGGAGCGGGCTCCGGGCGCGTTGCGGGAGCCGAGGCTCGAAGCGGTCGTCGAGTGAAGGTGTGGGTCGACATCTCGGCGCCGGCCCACGTGCTGGTCTTCCGGCCGTTGATCGCTTTGCTCCGCGAACGCGGTGACGAGGTCGAGGTCACGACGCGCGACTACGCGCAGACACTCGAGCTTCTCGAACGGCACCACATCGACGCCGAGGTGATCGGAGCGCACGGTGGGCGGTCGCGGGTCGCGAAGGCGTATGCGCTCGCGTCGCGGCTCCGCGCCCTCAGACGCTACGCGAAGGGCCGCGGCTACGACATCGCCCTCGCGCACGGCTCTCACGAGCTGACGATCACTGCGCGCCGGCTGGGCATCCCGAGCGCGACGACACACGATTACGAGTACGCGACGCTCCAGCACCATCTCGGCGACCGCGCGGCGACGAGGGTCGTCGTCCCCGATGCGATCCCGGAGGAGCGCATGGCCCGCTTCGGTGTGCGCCCGCCGAAGCTCCTCCAGTACCCGGGGCTCAAGGAGGAGTACTACCTGTACGACTTTGAGCCCGACCGGACCGTCCTCGACGAGCTGCTCGTCAATCGGGCGCGGACGATCGTCGTCGTGCGAACACCGCCTGACGTGTCGCTCTACCATCGGCGCTCGAACCCGTTCTTCCCGCGCCTGCTGGCCTACCTGGGACGGGAGAGCGGCGTGCACGCCGTCGTCCTGCCCCGCAGCCCCGAGCAGCGGGACTACGTGCGCAGCCTGAGCCTGCCGTCGCTGATCGTGCCCGACCACGCCGTGGACGCGCAGAGCCTGATCGCGCTCGCCGACCTCGTCGTCTCGGCCGGCGGGACGATGAACCGCGAGGCGGCGGCGCTCGGCGTCCCGGTGTACACGACGTACGGCGGGCGGATCGGCGGCGTCGACGAGATGCTGATCCGCGACGGGCGGTTGCGGCCGCTCACCGACCCGCGCGCGCTCGAGCTCGAGAAGCGCGTGCCGGACGAGTTGGAGCGCGTCCGGCGCGACCCGCGGATCATGCTCGACCTGCTGCTGAGCGCCGCCGACGAGTTCCACATCACGATCCTCGGGCCACCCCCCGGCCGGCCGCCGAGTTAAGCCGAGCCGAGGACGGCAAGCAGCTCGTCCCCGTAGCGCTCGAGCTTCGCCGGGCCGACGCCCGGGACGGCGGCGAGCTCCTCCCGGCTCCTCGGCCCGCGCCGGACGATCTCGGCCAGCGTGGCGTTGTGGAAGATCACGTACGCGGGCCGCGCCTCGGCCTGTGCCGTCTCGAGCCGCCAGCGCTTGAGCGTCTCGTAGAGCGGATCGTCCGGCTCGACCGGCTTCGGTGCCGGTTCGCGGAGGTCGAGCTCGGCGAGGAAGCGGCTCGGTTTCCCGGACCACGTCACGGTCAGGTGGCGTTTCGCACGTGTGAGGCCGACGTAGAGCAGGCGCCGCTCCTCGTCGAGGGCCGCAGCCGTCTTCGACAGCTTCGACGGCAGCTCGCGCTCCTCGAGGCGCGGGAGGAAGACGGCCTCGAACTCGAGGCCCTTGGCTCGGTGGTAGGTCAGGAGGTGGACGCCGCGTCCCGCGTGAGCGCCGAAACGCTCCTCGAGGGACGCGACGAACTCGTCGACCGTCCCGTCGAACTCCTCGGCGAGCTTCACGAGCCGGGCGAGATCGTTCTGGCGCGTGACCTCGCGCTCCCCGAGGCGGTCCGGGATCACGTCGAGCAGGCCCTGGTCGCGGGCGGTCCGCCGGGCGTCTGACAGCGGGCGCCCCCGCAGCGCCTTCAGGAACTGCCTCGCGCCGTCCCGTGAGAGCAGCGCTGCTCCCTGCGACGGGATCTCCGCCTCACTCAGCGCCTCTTCGTAGTCGGCCGAGCGCGCGTTCGTCCGGAAGAGGATCGCCATCTCCTCGTAGGGTGTCCCGTTCGTGTGCAAGTCCCGGATCCGCTCGACGAGGAAGCCCGCCTCGAGCTCGGGCGCTCCGAAGGAACGGGTGACCGGCTCGGGCCCGGCGGGTCGCGTGGCGCGCAGGATCTTCTCCGCACCGCCGAGCCGCGGCACGAGCCGGTTCGCGAACTCGAGCACTTCGGGGGTCGATCGGTAGTTCTCCTCGAGCCGGACGACGGTCGCATTCGGGAATCGCCGCGGCATCGACAGTAGGTAGTCGGGGCTCGCGCCCGTGAACGCGTAGATCGACTGGTAGTCGTCTCCGACCGCACACAGCTCGTGCCGGTCGCCGAGCCAGCGGTCGAGGAGCGTCTGCTGCAGGAGGTTGACGTCCTGGTACTCGTCGACGGTGAAGGCGCCATAGCGGTCGCGCACCTGGTCGAGCGCGCCATGGTCCGCGTCGAAGAGCCGGATCGTCAGTTCGATCAGGTCCTCGAAGTCGGCCCAGCCCTGCTCGGCCTTGCGCCGCTCGTACTCGCGGTAGACGCGCAGCATGAGATCGGAGGGGATCGGCGGCTCGTGGTCGCCGAGCGAGCGGAGGTAGTCGTCGGGCGTGATGCGGCGGTTCTTGGCCCACTCGATCTCGGTCGCGAGGTCGGCTGCTGGCCTGAAGCGGTAGGGCCGCCGCAGAGTGTTTCCGATGTGCCTCAGAGGAAGCGCCTTCGAGGCGAGGATCCGCTGCGGCGGCTCGGCGGCGAAGAAGCGCAGCTGCCCGAGCGCGGCCGAGTGGAAGGTCGAGCACCGGACTCCCGAGGCGCCGAGCCCGTCGAGCCGCGCGCGCATCTCGCCCGCGGCCTTGTCCGTGAAGGTCACAGCGAGGATTTCCTCGGCGCGAAAAGCCCTGCTCTCGACCTGATTTGCGACGCGATGCGTGATCGTCGTCGTCTTCCCGGAGCCGGCCCCGGCGAGGATGCAGACGGGCCCACGGACGGCCTCGACCGCACGCTGCTGCTCGGAGTTCAGCATCGGGCCACCCTAGACCGGCGGCCGGAGGACGTCAGTGAAGAGTCTGTTCCGAAACCGTGTCTGTTTGCGCGACACCGACACGCTGCGGCGCGCGCACCATCGCGGACAGCCGCGACACGACCTCGAGCGTCTCCCCGGCCGCGACGAGCTGCTCGAGCGCGCTCAGCTCCTCTTCGAGCCAGACGCCGTCGATCGGGGCACGCCGCGCGCGCTTGATCTTCGGGTGCTTCGTGTCCGCGACCACCTCGTCCTCGCTCCACAGCTCTTCGTGCAGCTTCTCGCCGGCGCGGGCGCCGATGAACTCGATCGGGATGTCGCGGTCGGGCTCCTTGCCCGAGAGGCGAATCATGTTGTGCGCGAGGTCGAGGATCTTGACGGGCTCGCCCATGTCGAGGACGAAGATCTCGCCGCGGCCTCCGATCGAGCCGGCCTGGATCACGAGCGACACCGCCTCCGGCGTCGTCATGAAGTAGCGCGTCATCTCCGGGTTCGTGACCGTCACCGGCCCGCCCTTGGCGATCTGGCGCTTGAAGATCCGGATCACCGAGCCGGCCGAGTCGAGCACGTTCCCGAACCGCACCGCGACGAACCGCGTCGAGACGTCGTCCCGCGCCCCGTAGGCCTCGACAATCCACTCGCACAAAGCCTTCGACTGGCCGTACACGGCCTGCGCGTTCAGCGCCTTGTCCGTCGAGATGAGCAAGAAGCGGCGCGCCCCGAACTCGACGGCGACATCGGCGACGACCTTCGTCGCGAGCACGTTGTTCCGCACCGACTCGAGCGGATTCGCCTCCATCATCGGCACGTGCTTGTAGGCGGCGGCGTGGAAGACGACGGTCGGCCGGTAGCGATCGAACACCTGGCGCAGCCGCTCATGGCTCCCGACGTCCGCGATCACCGGCACGCCTGCCGGGAAGTTGCGGTCGTCGACGAGCTCGCGCTCGATCTCGTACAGCGGCGATTCGGCCTGGTCGACGAGGATCAGCCGCGAGGCGCCTGCGCGCGCAACCTGGCGGCAGAGCTCGGAGCCGATCGAGCCGCCCGCGCCCGAGACGAGCACCGTCTCGCCGCGCAGGTACTCGGAGATCGCCTCGAAGTCGACGTCGACGGGCTCGCGGCCGAGGATGTCCTCGACCTGCACGGGCCGGATCTGCGCCGCGAGGTTGGCGTCGCCGGAGATCAGCTCGTACAGCCCCGGCAGCGTCTTCACCGGCACTTGTGCGTCACGCGCGCGCTCGACGACCTTCTGGCGCACGTCGCCGGAGGCGGACGGAATCGCGATCAGGAGCTCGTCGGGCCGGTTGTCGCGGAGGATGTGCGCCAGCTCCTCGGTCGTCCCGAGAACGCGGACGCCGTGGAGCCGGAGGTTCTTCTTGCGCGGGTCGTCGTCGACGACGCCGATCGGCGTGTATCCGAGCGCACGCGACTTCTGCATCTCGCGGATCACGAGCTGGCCCGCGTCGCCCGCGCCGACGACGATCACTTCCTTGCCGCGGGCGACGAGGCTCGCTGCACCGGGCCGCTCGAAGATCGTGCGCGCGAGAAGGCGCGAGCCGGCGACGAGCCCGAGCAGAAGCAGCCAGTCGAGGATCGCAATCCCGCGCGGAAGCCGAGCGGTGTCCGCGGGCGGGAAGAAGTAGACGACGAGGCTCGCGGCGAGGCAGGCCACGGTGACCCCCCGGGCCGCGCCCCACATGTCGCGCGTCGAAACGTAGCGCCACCAGCGATTGTAGAAGCCGAACGCCATGAAGACCGCGAGCTTGATCGCGACCACGAGCAGCACCGTGTGCCAGTTGACGAGCTTCTCGTAGAAGGGCGGGATCCGCTCGAACGAGTCGAAGCGCAGCTGGAAGGCAAGCAGCCAGGCAACGGCGATCAGGACGCCGTCGGCGGCGATCTGCCAGATCCGGTGCCGATTCACCGGCGATCTCATCGGACGGCCTCCAGGGATACAGCCTCTCTTACGGCCGAGACGACGCGTTCCTGCACGTCGGCGCCGATCCCCGCCCACATCGGCAACGCGAGATTCTCACGCGCCGCGCGCTCGGTCTCCGGGAAGTCGCCGTCCGCCTGGCCGAACTGGCGCAGCGCCGGCTGGCGATGGAGCGGCGTCTCGTAGTACGTGCTCGACGCGATCTCTGCGGCAGCGAGGTGCTCGCGGATCCGGTCGCGCTCGGGCGAGCGCACGACGTAGACGTGGTAGACGTGGCCGGGCTCGTCCTCGGGCAGCTCGCACACATCGCCGAGGCCGAGCTCCGCGTACCGCGCGGCGGCCTCGCGCCGGAGCCGGTTCCACTGGTCGACGTGCGGGAGAAAGAGCCGCAGCACAGCGGCTTGCAGCTCATCGAGCCGCGAGTTGTAGCCGACGAGCTGGAAGTCCTTCTTGGCCTTCGAGCCGTGGAAGCGCAGGAGCCGGATGCGTTCGGCGAGCTTGTCGTCGCTCGTCGTCATCAGCCCCCCGTCGCCGAGCGCGAACAGGTTCTTCGTCGGGAAGAAGCTGTAGGTCGAGATGACGCCCGTGGTTCCGACACCCTGGGCGCCGAAGGCCTGGGCGGCGTCCTCGACGATCGGGATCCCGAGGTCGGCGAGCGCGCCGAGCGCCGCAGGCCGGCCGAACAGGTGGACGGGGATGATCGCTTTCGTCCGCTCGGTTGCGCGCACACGGACCTCCGACGCGTCAAGGTTCATCGTCCGCGCGTCGATGTCCACGAACACCGGCTTGGCGCCGCGGCGCGCGATCGACTCCGCGGTCGCGTAGAACGTGAACGTCGGGCAGATCACCTCGTCGCCCGGCCCCACGTCGAGCGCGTCGAGCGCAATCACGAGCGCATCGGTCCCGTTCGCGACCCCGATCGCGTGCGCGACGCCGAGGTACGCGGCGGCCTCCTCCTCGAAGGCGCTCACGTTCGGGCCGAGGATGAACCGCCCCGAGTCGAGGACTTCGGCGATTCGCTCCTTCAGCTCGTCGAGCAGCGGCGCGTACTGCGCCTTGACGTCAACCAGCGGGATCTGAGGCACGGCGGCCCATCTTAGTCGCCCGCCTACGGCGGAGATACCACACGAGGAGCGCGAGGACGCCGACTCCGACGAGCACCTCGACGTACCGGAAGTCGTGATGGAACGACTCCCAGCTGGAGCCGAGCGCCCAGCCCGCGCCCGCGATCCCGAAGCACCACGGGATGGTGCCCAGCACCGAGTACAGCGTGAAGCGGCCGAGCGGCATGCGCGCCAGCCCGGCCGGGATCGAGACGAACGAGCGCACGACGGGCGTCATGCGCCCGAGGAAGACCGCCCAGTCGCCCCACCGGTCGAACCACCGTTCCGCCCGGTCGAGGTTCTCCGGCCCGAGGTGGAGCCAGCGGCCATGTCGCTCCACGAGAGGGCGTCCGCCGTAGAGGCCGATCGCCCAGCCGATGATCGAGCCGACGGTCTGACCCGCGACGCCCGCGGTCGCGATCGCGACGTAGCCCCAGAAGTGGGAGTCGATGCGGTGCCCGAAGAGGACGATGTCCTGGCCGGGCAGCGCGCCCGAGGCGAGGACGCCCGCGTAGAGCATCACGAGCTCGCTCGCGGCCGGGAGCACAGAGTCGAGCAGCATAAG
>Ga0307304_10000127_pt1 | contig 15067 bp, 13 predicted proteins | sample ER_DNA_185_FD_194503 | JGI IMG/M metagenome (GOLD analysis project Ga0307304, IMG submission 194503) | Bulk soil microbial communities from the East River watershed near Crested Butte, Colorado, United States - ER_DNA_185 | ecosystem: Environmental > Terrestrial > Soil > Floodplain | place...
TGATCGAGGCGACCGAGGCCAGCCATTGGGGTGCGCGCATGGTGACCGACCGGCATCGAGGGTACGGAGGGTACCTGCTTCAGAAGGAAGGCCATTCGGTGCTCTTCGCTGGCGATACCGCATACACCGACGCCCTCACCCGGCTCAGACAACGAGGACCAATCGACCTCGCCATCCTGCCGATCGGCGCCTACGATCCGTGGATCACCAACCATGCCTCCCCCGAGCAGTCGTGGCTCATGTTTCGAAGGCTGGGCGCACAGTATGTGCTGCCAGTCCACCATTCGACCTTCCGTCTGAGCCGTGAGCCGGTAGACGAGCCCATCCGACGCTTCCTCACCGTGGCCGGCGAGGAGCGCTGGCGGGTGGTTGCCACCGAGGTCGGGGCAACCTGGGCTCTCCCCGCCCAGTAGTGCGGCCGACCCTTGCGAATGGATGTTATAACAGCTATTATTGGGTATGCCTGGACGACTACAAGCCGAGATCAAGCAAACCAAGCCGTTTCCTCACCCCACGGCTGAGGCGCTGCTGGGCATCCTCCGGACCGCAGCGGTCCTCGAGCACCACTTGGGCGAAGGGCTCAAGCCCTACGGAATAACCACGACGCAATACAACGTGCTTCGAATCCTTCGTGGTGCGGGACAGAATGGGATGTGCGGCCGGGAAGTGGCCGAGCGGCTGGTCTCCAGAGTGCCCGATGTGTCACGTCTGCTCGACCGAACGGAGGAGTTGGGTCTCATCCATCGCGAACGGGATCCGGAGGACCGGAGGCACGTCACCGCCCGAATCACGGAGAAGGGCCTGGCTGTGCTGGAGCAGGCCACTCCGGAGCTGGACGCCCTCGTGCGCAGGCGGTTCGGTCGGCTCGATCCAGAGGGACTACAGCGCCTAATAGCTGCCTTGGAGGATGTCCGGAGCGGGGCATGAAACCTTTTTGGACCAACATGTGTTATAACAGCTAATGGTACAACCTTTAACGGGAGCGCTAATGGACAACTTCGTTGACGCCAGCACCGGCCTGTTGATCGCTCGGCTGGTTCTGGGAACCCTGATAGCGGCCCACGGTGGCCAGAAGTTGTTTGGTTGGCTGGGCGGCTATGGCCTGACCGGGACCGGCGGATTTTTTGAGCAACTCGGTTTTCATCCCGGACGCGCTTTTGCGGCGGCCGCGTCGGTCAGCGAGATCGCAGCTGGCATCCTGATCGTGCTGGGCTTTCTTGGTCCGATTGGCCCTGCGCTGATGCTTTCGGTCATGATCGTGGCCGCAGTGAGCGTACACTGGAATCATGGTCTCTTTGCGGCCACTAATGGGATAGAGGTGCCCCTGCTCTACGCAACCGGTGCCTTGACGCTGGCGCTCACCGGCCCAGGGGCCTACTCGCTGGATGCTGTCCTGGGGCTGGACCGGCTGTGGAGCCCGGGGCTGGAATGGGCTGCGCTCGGTGCCGGCGTGGTGGCGGCCGTGGTCAATCTTGCAGCTCGGCGCCCCGCGCCGAACGTCTCGACGGCCTGAGTAACTGCCCCACCCCCCGGAACAGCGGCGCGGGTGGGGCCGAATACACAAAGCCCCGGCCAATGTGGCCGGGGCTTCGAGTAGGTAGCCAAGTACGATGGGGTGGGGCGGCGTTATCAGTTCGCCGGCTACTCCACCGTCACCGACTTGGCAAGGTTCCGCGGCTGGTCGACGTTGCAGCCTCGACTTACCGCGACGTAATACGAAAGCAGCTGCAGCGGGATACTGGTAAGGATTGGCGTGAGAACGTCGAGCGTCACGGGAATGGTGAACGTGGCGTCCGCCAGCCGCTCGATCTCGGTGTCTCCCTCGTTGATGAGCGCGATGACCTTTCCGCCTCGCGCTTTCACTTCCTCGATATTCGAGACGATCTTCGAATGCACCGCATCGCGCGGGGCGATGAACACGACCGGCATGTTCTCGTCGATCAGCGCAATGGGGCCGTGTTTCATCTCAGCCGCGGGGTAGCCCTCGGCGTGGATGTAGGAGATTTCCTTCAGCTTGAGCGCGCCTTCGAGGGCCACGGGGAAATTCACTCCACGGCCGAGGTAGAGCGCGTTTTTGGTGGTCCGGAGGAAGCGGTCGGCCAGGCGCTCGATCTCGCTGGAGCGCTCCAGAATCTGAGTCACTTGCCCCGGGAGGCGCTGGAGCGCGCGGATGAACTCGCGACCCTGAAGAATGCTGAGGTTCCGCAGCCGGGCAATGCGCAGCGCGATCAACGCCAGTGCAGCCACCTGGCTGGTGAACGCCTTGGTGCTCGCCACACCTATTTCGGGACCTGCATGGAGGTAAATGCCTCCGTCCACCTCTCGGGCAATGGTCGAGCCCACCACATTGACCAGACCGATGGTCCGTGCCCCCCGCCGCTTGGCTTCACGGATGGCAGCAAGGGTATCGGCCGTCTCGCCGGATTGAGAGATTCCGATAACCAGGGTCTTGGGATCCACCACCGGGTTGCGGTAGCGGAACTCCGACGCGTACTCGACCTCGACGGGAATCCGCGCCATCTCTTCCAGCATGTACTCGCCGATGATGCCGGAGTGCCATGAGGTGCCACACGCGGTAATGATGATCCGCTCGATCTGCTTCAACTCGTCGTCGCTCATGTTGAGCCCGCTGACGCGAGCGGTCCCTTCTTCTTCCAGAAGGTGTCCCCGAAGCGTGTTGCACAGGCTCTCGGCCTGCTCGCAGATCTCCTTGTGCATGAAGTGGGCGTAGCCACCCCGCTCCACCTGGCCCAGATCCCAGTCGATCTGATTGACTTCCTTGCTGATCCGGGTGCTCTCCAGGTTGCGGACGCGGTATCCCTCACGGGTCAGTACGGCCATCTCGCCGTCGTCCAGATAGACCACCGACCGGGTGTACTGAAGTAACGGAGAGGCGTCCGAGGCGACGAACCACTCGTTTTCGCCGACCCCAATCAACAAGGGCGACCCCTTGCGAGCCGCGACCAGGACGCCGGGTTCCTCGGAGGAGATGAAGGCCAGTCCATACGCGCCGTCCACGTCCTTGAGCGCGGCGGCGACAGCCTCTTCCAGATTGCCCTGGTACAGCTCGCCCACGAGATGCGCGAGCACCTCGGTGTCGGTCTCCGAGGTGAAGGTATGGCCGCGCTGCTCGAGCGCCTTACGGATGGCACCCGAGTTCTCGATGATTCCGTTGTGAATCACGGCGATGCGGCCGGATTGGTCGGTATGCGGATGCGCGTTGGTGGTGGTCGGCGCGCCATGGGTGGCCCAGCGGGTGTGCCCGATGCCGATGGTGCCCAGCGGCATGTCCTCGTTCAGCTCGCTTTCGAGCACCGAGAGCTTGCCGGCCGCCTTCATGATCTTGAGGCCGCGGCCGTTGAGGACGGCGATCCCGGCGGAGTCGTAACCGCGGTACTCCAGCCTGCGAAGCCCTTCGAGGAGCAGCCCGGCAGCCTGACGCGGTCCGATATATCCCACAATACCGCACATCGCCATGACCTCAGTACAAGAGTTCTCGGCCGGCCGCTATGAGCTTCGCGGCTTCGGCCTCAGTCGGTGCCTCGGCTATCAATCGTACAATCGGCTCGGTTCCAGAGGGCCTCACGTGCAGCCATCGATCGGGCCAGGCGAGCCGGAGTCCATCGCGGTCATCGGCAGTGGCATCGGGGAATTGCTGCAGTAGGCGCTGGTAGAGCGGGGCCAGCTTGGGCCCCCGAGGCCCCTTCGCCTTGACGATCGTGTACCGGGGAGATGCGGCCACCAGCCGAGAGAGCGTTACCCCAGTCGCTGCAAGAAGATGCAAGATCAAGGCCACCCCCAGGGGTGCATCGCGGCCGATGTGGAGTGCGGGAAACATTACTCCGCCGTTCCCTTCGCCGCCGATTGTGGCCCGCTCGTCCCGTATGGCTCGGGCCACGTTCGCCTCGCCCACCGGGGCCCGGATGAAGCGTGCACCGGCGGCTCGGGCCGCGTCTTCCACCACCAGGCTGGTGGAGAGGTTGACGACCACCGTCGGGATCTCCGCCGCACTGATGCGCCCGTCCAACACTGCCTTGACCGCAAACGCCAGCGTGTAGTCCTCGCCGATCGGCCGGCCGGTTTCGTCCACCAGTGCGAGCCGATCCACATCGGGATCGACCGCTAGGCCGACATCGGCCCCGGTCTCTCTGACCAAGCGGCTGAGGTCGCCCAGATTTTCCGGCACCGGCTCCGGAGCATGGGGGAACAGTCCGTCCGGCTCGAGGTTGATGCCGTGGACCCGGCAGCTCAGACGCTCCAGCAGCGGAACGATGGCGGTTGCGCCGGCGCCGCGCACGCAGTCCAGCGCCACGTTGAACCCGCGCTTCCGAATCGCTTCCACGTCGACCACCGGCAAGGCCAGGATCGCGTTGAGATGCCGGTCGATGGCTCCGGGATCCTCTCGCACGGCGCCCAGCCGGTTCCAGCCAGCCCGAGGCGGACCTTGCTCGGCCAGACCACCCACGACGGAGCCGGCTTCGGCATCGAGAAAGATACCGTCCGGGCCCACGAATTTCAGCGCGTTCCACTCGATCGGATTGTGGCTCGCCGTAAGAATGAGGCCGGCTCCGGCGTGGTGATACTCGACGGCTAGCTGGACAGTCGGCGTCGGCACCATACCGAGATCGATGACGTCCACGCCGACCGACATCAAACCGGCCGTCGCGGCCCGGGCGAACATGGGCCCGCTGGTCCGGGCATCGCGGCCGAGGACGACGGACGGGCGGGCGGGCGGGGTACCCGCGGAGCGGGTGGTGGCGGGCGGACGGGAAAGGGACCAGGCGCCTAATGCGGCGGCGTAGCGCGCCACCAGCTCCGGCGTGAGATCGGTCCCGACGTGGCCCCGTATGCCGGAGACGCTGATCATCAGGGTGTCGGACATCGAACCAGCCGGCCCGCGATTAGGGGGTGGGGAGTAACGAGCCGTCGGCATGCGCCCGGATGAAGGCTTCCACTACCTCGGAATCGAAGTGGACGCCCGCGCAGCGCCGTAGCTCTTGAATTGCCTCGCCCGAAGGCCGGGACGGCCGGTAGGCTCGGTTGGTGGTCATGGCATCGAAAGCATCCACCACCGCCACGATGCGAGCCTCGAGCGGGATCTGGTCGCCACGGAGCGAGTCGGGGAACCCGCTGCCGTCCAGCCGTTCGTGGTGCGAGCGAGCGATCCGCAGCACGATGGGAGATTCGGTGAGGAATGGTGCCAGGATCTTCTCCCCCAGCGTGGTGTGCAGCTTCACGTGCTCGAACTCCGGCGCGGTCAGCGGCCCGGGCTTGTTCAGGACGTCTTCCCGCGTTCCGATCTTGCCGATGTCGTGGAGCTCACCCCCCAGGCGGATGTGCTCCAGCAAGTCATCGGTGAACCCGAGCAGCACCGCGGATTTGGTGGCGTAACGGCTCACCCGGCTGGAGTGCCCACTGGTGTAGGCGTCCTTGGCCTCGAGTGCGTGCACCAGCATCTGCACGCCGTTGATGAGCGAGGTCCGGTTTCGCTGGTCCAGCTCGCGGACCCTGCCTTCGAGGGTCTCCTGATAAAACCGGTTCTGCAGAATCAGCTGGCGCTTCTCCAGCGCCTTGTCCAACCGGGCGCGGACCTCTTCGATCATGACGGGCTTGGAGATGTAGTCGAGGGCCCCGAGCTTCAGGCACTCGACGGCGGTGCTCACCTCCGCCACCCCGGTCAGCATGATCATGGCCATATCGGGGTAGCGCTTGACCGCTTCCTTCAGGAACGTCACCCCGTCCATCTCGGGCATGTAAATGTCGGAGATGCACACCGGCACCTCGCCCTCTCGCTCCAGCGCCGACAGGGCTTCGGCGCCGGAAGAGGCCTCGATGGGGGACAATCCGTGCGTCGCGATGACGCGCGCCAGCACGTGCCGGACCTGCGCGTCATCATCGACGATGAGACAGCGAGCGGTGGCCCCATTGGGTGAAGCGGAATTCACGCAGCGAAACTAAATAAGGCTAGGGGCTATGGGCTAGGAGCCAGGAGCTATTCGGTGCAAGGAGTAGCCAATAGCCAATGGTCAATTGCACTATTACGCTTCTGCATCCTCTCTCCGCAGGCCAGATGACCCGGATTCTCCCGCAGGACCAGGACCACGGCTTCGCCACGCGCTCCGTGCATGCCGGGCAGATCATCGAGCCGCTGGCGGGTGCCGTGATGACGCCCATCTACCAGACCTCCACCTACGTCCAGGCCGGCCTCGGCAAGCACAAGGGTTATGAGTACGGCCGGACTCAGAACCCGACCCGGGAGGCGCTGGAACGAAACGTGGCCAGCCTCGAGGGCGCCACGTACGGGATTGCCTTCGGGTCCGGCCTGGCCGCACTCGACGCGGTGCTGAAGCTGTTCCACTCCGGAGACCACATCGTTTGCGGTGAGAACGTGTACGGTGGAAGCCACCGGCTCATGGAGCGGATCTACGGCAACCTGGGCGTCCGCGCCACCTTCGTGGACATGCGCGACATCGGCAACATCGAGCGGGCGCTCACGCCGACCACCCGCATGATCTATTGCGAGACGCCCACTAACCCGATGATGAACTTGACGGATCTGGCCGCCGTGGGAGATCTGGCTCAGGCCCGGGGCCTTCTGTACGTGGTGGACAATACCTTCGCCACACCCTACTTCCAGCGGCCGCTGGAGCACGGTGCCGACGTGGTCCTGCACTCCACCACCAAGTACCTGAACGGGCACAGCGATATGGTCGGAGGCCTGCTGGTCACCTCGCGCGAGGACGTGGCCGAGCGCCTGGCGTTCATTCAGAATGCCTCCGGGGCCGTGCCCGGACCGATGGACTGTTGGCTCGCACTCCGGGGGATCAAGACCCTGCCGCTTCGCATGCGGCAGCACGATTCGAGTGGCCGCCGCATCGCCGAGTGGCTGACCCGGCAACCGATGGTCCGCAAGGTGTACTACCCCGGTCTCCCTTCCCATCCGCAGCACGAGCTGGCGTGCCGCCAGATGAGCGGATTCGGGGGCATGATCTCGCTGGATCTGGGCGACCCGGGACTGGCCCGGCGGTTCGTGGAGCACACCCGCATATTCGCGCTGGCGGAATCGCTCGGGGGGGTCGAGAGCCTCATCGGCCATCCGGCCACGATGACCCATGCGTCGGTTCCACCCGATATGCGTCAAGCGATGGGTCTGACCGAGAGCCTGATCCGGCTGAGCTGCGGCGTGGAGGACACCGACGACTTGATCGAAGACCTGGACCGGGCGATGAGGGCGAGCATGAAGTGATGTCACAACTTGAAACCAGCACCTTGTAAGTCCGTAGAGTGCCGCATCCCCAACCGTTGAGTCCCCATGAGCACAAGCCTCGCCCCTCGCCCCCGCCAGCGCTTCCCCGAGATCGCCGCCGTATCCTGGGAGCATCCAGCCGACCGGGCGGCGCTGCAAACCCTCAGGAGCGTCCCCGGAGTCGATGAGCTGATCCGAAAGGTGCTGGCGATGCTCGGCGGGGAGCGGGGTATCCGACTCCTGTTTCAGGGCAATGCAGTCCGGATTGGTCCCACGCAGTTCCCCAAGCTGTGTCACCTTCACAACGAGGTATGCACCACCTTCGATTGGCCGACGGTGCCGGAGCTCTATGTCACCCAGACTCCGATCTTCAATGCGGGTGCATACGGGATCGATACCCCCTTCATCGTGGTGCACTCGGCAGCCATCGAGCTGCTCGACGACGACGAGCTTCGTGTGCTGCTCTCCCACGAGCTGGGGCACGTCATCAGCGGGCACGCCCTGTATCGCACCATCGCAGCCATTCTGGCGCTGGTCAGCCTGGGTGTCCTTCCGGTATTGGGCGAGCTCGTCGTGCTCCCCATCCGCCTCGCATTCCTCGAGTGGTCCCGAAAGTCGGAGCTGTCCGCCGACCGGGCCGGGCTGCTGGGTAGTCAGGACGTCGTCACCGCACAGCGGCTCGACATGAAAATGGCCGGTGGTGGCCGGGGAGCGGGATTTGCCGGCCAGCTCAACGTCGAGGCCTTCATGCAGCAGGCACACGAGTACGCCAGCAGCAGCGAAGGGCTCGACGTGGTTTACAAGCTCCTGAGCACGCTGGCGCTGACCCATCCGATGCACACCGTGCGGGCGGCGGAGCTGCAGCGCTGGGTCGCCAGCGGCGAGTACGACCGGATTCTTCGCGGCGAGTATGTGCGGCGGGGGGCCGAGGCCGATGAGCGCCCGTTGCGCGACGACATGGCGGCGGCCGGGAGCTACTACGCCGGCGAGGCCCGGGAGCTGGCTGGACACCTGGCGGACGCCGCGCGCCGCGCGGCAGATCGGGCCCGTGAAGCCTTCAGGAACGCGCAGAAACCGTGAGGGCACTGGTTGTGGGCGGGGGCGGACGAGAGCACGCTCTCTGCTGGTCGCTTCGCCGCGAGAACCCTCAGGCCGATCTCTACTGTGCGCCGGGTAACCCCGGCACGGCCGACATCGCCCACAATCTGCCGATCGCCGCCGACGATCTCGACCGTCTGGCCGACGCGGCGGATATGTATGCCATCGACCTGACCGTGATCGGACCCGAAGTTCCGCTGGCCCGTGGGCTGGCGGACCGGCTCAGAGCCGAAGGCCGGCCCGTACTGGGACCGAGTGCGGCGGCAGCCCAGCTAGAGGCATCGAAGGCTTTTGCCAAGCAGGTGATGGCTAGTGCCGGGGTTCGCACCGCCGCCAGCGAGAGCTTCAGCGACCTGAAGCAGGCGTTGGCGTATGTCGACCGACACTCCGAGCCATTGGTGGTCAAGGCATCGGGCCTGGCTGCGGGGAAGGGAGCGATCGTATGCGCCACCCGCCAGGAGGCGGCGCGCGCCGTGCGGTCGATGCTGGAGAGTGGAGATTTCGGGGACGCCGGCCGGACGGTGGTGGTCGAGGCCTTCCTCGAGGGCGAGGAGATCTCGGTCCTCGCCATCACCGACGGACGTGACCTGGAGCTGTTGCCGGTATCTCAGGACCACAAGCGCTTGCTGGCTGGAGACCGCGGGCCGAATACCGGCGGGATGGGCGCCTATAGCCCGGTGTCTCTGGCGAGTCCGGCCCTGCTCGAGCGGGTGAAGCGCGACGTGCTGCTCCCCACCCTCGAGGCCATGCGCCGGAGCGGAAGCCCATTTACCGGGGTGCTGTATGCCGGTTTGATGATAGATCCGGCGGGCGTACCGTCGGTGGTCGAGTTCAACTGTCGGCTCGGCGATCCCGAGGCACAGGTCATACTGCCACTGATTGTTGGCGGTTTGACCGACTGTTTGTGGCGCGTGGCTAAGGGTGAGCGGCCGTCCCGGATGGACACTACCCGGGCGGCGGCGGTGACGACGGTGCTCGCCTCTCGGGGTTATCCGGACCATCCCGAGAGGGCAGCGGCGATCACGCTGCCTGAGAGTCTGCCGGAAGGCGTCACCATATTCCACGCAGGAACCCAGCGGAGCGGGGACGGGGTGCTCCGGGTGGAGGGAGGCAGAGTGCTGACGGTCACCGCCGTCGCCACGAGCTTCCGGGAAGCCCAACAACTGAGCCGCGATACGGCCGACGCCATCGAGTTTGACGGAAAGCTCTTCCGGGCTGACATCGGATGGCGAGAAAGGGCTCGGCTCGACCAGCGGCGGCCGGCTACCGCGCGCCGCGGGTAGGTCCCAGCATTGCCCGAGCTTCCCGAAGTCGAAACCATTGTTCGAGACATCCGGCCTGACCTGGTTGGCCGCCGCATCCGCAGGGTCACCCTGAGTCACGATGACGTGTTGCGCGGCGTCACTCGGCGCCGCTTGATCCGCCGGCTCACCGGAGCCACCATCAAAGCGGTCTCCCGCCGAGCCAAACACGCCGTGCTCGAGCTCGACTCGGGCCGCCTCGTGATCCAGCCAGGTATGACCGGCTCCCTCATGGTCCATAGTCGTCCGCTCGAGCCCAAGGAGGCCAAGTATGCCGTCCTCCGTGCCGAGCTCGATCGCGGGGGTGAGTTGGTGTACGAGGACGTGCGCCGTTTAGGTACCCTGCTCTTCCTGGACGAAAGGGCGTGGCAGCGCTACAGCGGGGCGATCGGACCCGAGCCGCTGGAGGACGATTTCTCGGCCGAGCAGCTCGGTGCTGCGCTCCGGCGCAGCCGCCAGGCAATCAAGAAGGTGATCATGGATCAGCGATACCTCGCAGGTGTCGGGAACATCTACGCCAACGAGGCGCTCTTCGCCGCCGGCATCGACCCATCGAAACCGGCCCGCAACCTCAAGCCGGAGGACCATCGCCGGCTGCACGAGGAGATTCGGCGGATCCTGGGGGCGGCCATCGCATCCAATGGGACGACATTCCGGGACTACCGGACCGGCACCGGCGAGTCAGGGAACTTTCAGCTCGAGCTGCTGGTGTATGGCCGCGAGGGTGAGCCCTGCCGGGTCTGCGGTACCCGGCTGACCGGGACACACGAGATCGATGCGCGCATCTCCGTGTTCTGTCACCGCTGTCAATCGTGAGGCGTGGAGGCGGAAGGGCCCAGCGGCTCGCGCCGCTTCCGTCGACCGACCTGAACCAGTTGCTGTGCCGGGTACGCTCGCTGGCGGAGAACCGGCCGGCGGTCTACCGGATGTTCGACGCCACTGGCCGGGTTCTCTATGTCGGCAAGGCCAAGCGGCTCCGAACCCGGCTGCTGACCTACTTCCGCGCCAGTTTTCCGGATGACAAGGCGGCGCGGATTCTCTATGCCGCGAGCGAGATCCAGTGGGACTATGTACCCAGCGAGTTTGCCGCCTACCTCGGCGAGCTGCGGCAGATCCGGAAGTTCCGCCCCTACTTCAATCACAAGGCCAACCGCTCCCGGCGCTCCGCGCTCATCAAGATCGCCGGAGGGCCGGCGCCCAGGGTGTACGGTGGTGGAAGCGTGACCAGTGGGGATATCCGCTGCTACGGTCCGTTCCACTCCATGACGCGTATGCTGGAGGCGGTGCGGACGCTGAACGATCTGCTCGGGCTCCGCGACTGCGCCACCACGATGCGGGTGGTCTTTGCCGGCCAGGGGGATCTCTTCGAGGCTCCGCGCCAGGCCGGGTGCATGCGGCACGAGTTCGGGTTCTGTACCGGACCGTGCGCCGGGTTGGTCGCCGAGGGGGATTATCGGCGTCGAGTGGATACCGCCATGGCGTTTCTCGAGGGCCGGACCATTCAACCGATCGATCGGGTGGTCGCCGCCATGCAGGAGGCGGCAGGGAGGGCGGAGTTCGAGATGGCGGCGCGCTGGCGGGAGAAGTTCGAGCAACTCGAATGGCTGCTGGCGGCGACGAGTCGGGCTCGTACCGCCGTGGATCTGCTCACGTTCGTGTACCGCGACCCCGGCGACTTCGGCGACGACCGGGTCTATATCCTGAGGCGAGGAGTAGTCCAGGCTTCGTTCCCGTATCCGGCAACGCCGATCGAGCACGAGGCGTTCCGTGGCGTGGTGGCCGAGGAGACGCGTAAGCCCGACGCGCCGGTGGGTCCGCTGCCGCTGGATTCGATTGACGAGGTGCTGCTGATGATGGCCTGGTTCCGAGCCCATCCGGATGCGCTCAGGAGGACCAGTAAGTACGAGCAGTGGATGTAGCGTAGCACCGCTCCACCTCGGCGGCCGGCGCTGGGCCGGGCCTATGCCGGTCAGTCCGCGTCGAGCTCCAGCAGCGGGAGCAGCCTTCCTCGCGGCGGTATTCCGGCCTCGAGCTCGAGGATTCCAACTGAAGGAGGGATCTTGAAGCGGCGAGGTCCGGCGCTGCCCGGATTCATCACGGTGACGACCACGTCCACGATCGTGAGCAACGGCCGGTGAGTGTGCCCGTACACGAGGATCTGGGCCTCGGGATATGCGGCGTTGAGCTTCTCCGGGGTGGGCGAGCCGAACTGGTCACCGTGCGTCACCACGATATCGAAGCCGTCGAGTTCGACCCGGGCAACCCGTGGCACCCGGTTCCTGAGATCAAACCCGTCGGTGTTACCGTAGACCGCGGTGACCGGGCCGAGCGCCTCGAGCTCGGCTAACAGCTCGAGCGATCCGATATCCCCGGCATGGAGGATGTGATCCACGTGGGCAAAGGCGTTGAAGACCTCCGGCCGGAGCAGGCCATGGGTGTCGGAGATGACACCCAAACGCATCAGCGCCGGCCCTCAGCTATCACCTTTCCATCGTCGCGCGATCTCGATGTCGATCCCCAACTGGTCGAGCACCCGCTGCACCATGAAGTCCACCAGCTCACTGACCTTGGTCGGCCGGTGGTAGAAGCCCGGCGCCGCCGGCACTACCGTGGCACCCGCCTCGGTGACCGCGACCAGGTTCCTGAGATGCACCAGCGACAGCGGCGTTTCCCTCGGCACCAGAATGAGCTTCCGCCGCTCCTTGAGGGTCACGTCGGCCGCTCGCTCCACCAGCGAGCGGCTCGTTCCCATGGCGATGGCGGCGACGGTGCCCATGGAGCACGGACAGATCACCATCCCGCTCGTTCGCTGGGATCCAGAGGCCGGTAGCGCACCACGGTCCTCGTCGGGGAAGAGGGTCACCGAGGCCCAGTCACCGCCGGTCGCCTCGCGTAGCCCATCCAGCGACTTGATCCCGCACTCATCGCGCATCAGCCGCAACCCGTGCTCCGATGCAATCAGCCACACCGGCACCCGCTGGCTCGCAAGTACGCCGAGCAGGCGGACGCCATAGGGGGCACCCGAGGCGCCCGTCAGGGCGAGAACAACGGGATGCTGAGTCATCGCCCCCGGCGGTTCGGGGTGGGGGACCGCACTGGGTGGCTAGGCGGTACGGCGGTACGGCGGTACGGCGGTAGGGGCGGGATGGGAACGAGCTCGCGCTCATGCTTAGCTGGGATTGGGATCTTTCCCTTACGGCCCCGTTTCACTTTCTTGGTCATTCTGCGCCCTTTCCGACATTTCTACCGCCGTACCGCCTTACCGCCTTACCGCCCAGTCGAGAAGTGCAAACCCGAACACGGTCAGCGACATCACCCCGTTCATAGTGAAGAACGCGGCGTCGAGCCGGGACAAGTCACCGGGCCTCACCAGCTGGTGCTCGTAGGCAAGGATGGCGGCCGCCGTGATGAGGCCCATGTAGTACCACAGTCCGAAGCTGGCCCCGTAGCCGAATAAGGCGAGGGCTGGAATCGTGACTCCGTGGAGCAGCTTGGCGAGGCGAATCGCTCGGAATTCGCCCAGGCGCACCACCGCGCTGCGGAGCCCCTCGGCCCGATCGAAACCCGCGTCGGGCAAGGCGTAGAAGATGTCGAACCCCGCCACCCATGTCGCCACCGCGAGCGTGATCGCCAGAAGCACCCAGGCAGGTTGGCTCCAGCGCCCGGTGACCGCGAGATATCCGCCGACCGGTGCAATGGCGAGACTCACACCCAGCCAGAGGTGCGGCCACCAGGTGAACCGCTTGGACAGACTGTAGAGCAGGATCCAGCCGAGCGCCAATGGGCTCAACCACAGGCACACAGAGTTGAGCTGCGCTGCCGCCATCACGAAGAGCCCGCCCGCGGCCAGCACCGAGACCCAGGCCTGGGTCACCGACAGCCTTCCTTGGGGCAACTCGCGATTGAGGGTCCGTGGATTACGGGCGTCGAAGTGCCGGTCGGCGATCCGATTGAAGGCCATGGCGGCCCACCGCGCGGCGGAGAAGGCGAGGACGACCAGGGCCACCACGCGCGCGGTGATATGGTTGGTCCGGGAGGCCGCCAGCACGCCGAGCAGCGCGAAGGGCAGGGCAAAGAGGGTGTGCGGCAGCTTCACCAGGTTGACATAGCGGATCAGGAGGGACTCGCCGGCGAAGGTCTGGCCCTCCCGGGCGGTAAGCGGTAAGCGGTAAGCGGTAAGCGGGTCGCCCCGCTCGGATCCAGCTGGTTTGCCCGCTGCAGGGTAGTCCCGCTCACCGCTCACCGCTCACCGCTCACGCTTTTGAGGTTTATCCCGAGCTTCCCCCACATCTCGTCCACTCTCTGCTTCGTCTCCGCGTCCATCGTCATCAGTTCGGGCCACTCCCGGTCGAAACCTTCTTCCTTCCACTTCCGGGTGGCATCGATGCCCATCTTGCTTCCGTAGGTAAACGCCCGGCTGGAATGGTCGAGCACGTCGATCGGCCCCATGGTGAAGCGTACGTCGCGCTCGGGATCGATGTTGTTGAGTGCGATCCACCACGCCTCGTCCGGGTCCTGCACGTTCACCTCCTTGTCGACGACGACCAGCACTTTTGCCAAGGACATGAGACCCTGCCCCCAGAGCGCGTTCATCACCTTGTAGGCCTGGCCGGGGTACTGCTTGTCGATCGAGACGAAGACGAGGTTATGGAAGATTCCCGGCGCGGGCATGTGGTAGTCCACGATCTCGGGAATGGTGAGCTTCAGCAGTGGTAGAAAGATGCGCTCCGTGGCGTGGCCGAGATAGTAGTCCTCCATTGGCGGGCGGCCCACCAGAGTAGCCGGGTAGATCGGGTCCCGCCGGGAGGTCACGGCGGTCACATGCACTTTCGGGTAGTAGTCGGCCAGCGAGTAGAAACCGGTGTGGTCACCGAACGGTCCCTCCAGCACCAACGGCTCGGCAGGATCGATATAGCCCTCCAGGACCATCTCGGCCTGCGCCGGCACATCGAGCTCGCAGGTGACGGCGTGAGCCAGCTCGACCGGCTGCCCCCGGAGAAACCCGGCAAAGAGGAACTCATCGATAGTGGGGGGAAGCGGCGCCGAGCCGGAGTAGATGCTGGCCGGATCGCCGCCCAGTGCGATGACCACCGGCATTCGTTCTCCCCGAGTGGCCATGTCGCGCCAGTGGGCCGCACCGACCTTGTGCCGCTGCCAGTGCATGGCGAGCGAGTTGCGGTCGAGCACCTGGACCCGGTACATGCCGACATTGCGGATGCCGCGCACTGGATCGGTGGTGATCACCATCGGCAGGGTGATGTACCGGCCGCCGTCCCCCGGCCAGGTGGTGAGAAACGGGATGTCGTCGAGGTTTACTTCGGCGTCGCGCTGCACCAGCTCCTGGCAAGGGGGGCGCCCGCCCTTCACCCGCGGTGGAAACTTGCCGATTTCGGCCAGCTTGGGCAGCATGGCGAGCTTTCCG
>Ga0307304_10000130_pt1 | contig 14893 bp, 14 predicted proteins | sample ER_DNA_185_FD_194503 | JGI IMG/M metagenome (GOLD analysis project Ga0307304, IMG submission 194503) | Bulk soil microbial communities from the East River watershed near Crested Butte, Colorado, United States - ER_DNA_185 | ecosystem: Environmental > Terrestrial > Soil > Floodplain | place...
CGTCACCGGCGTCAACGCGGCCTCGCGCACCCTCGCCACGCTGACCGTGCGCCAGCCGGTCGAACGAGCGCTGGACATCGGCACCGGCTCCGGTGTCGAGGCGCTGCTGGCCACGCGGCACGCCGCGCACGTCGTCGCGACCGACGTGAACGCACGCGCGCTTCGTCTGGCCGAGCTGAGCGCACAGCTGAGCGGCGTCTCCCTGGACCTGCGCGAAGGCAGCCTCTTCGAGCCCGTCGAGGAGGAGCGCTTCGACCTGATCGTCGCGAACCCGCCGTTTGTGATCTCGCCCGACACGGCGCTCGTCTTCCGCGACAGCGGACTGCCCGGCGACGAGATCTGCCGCGACGTGGTGCGCGGAGCCGCCGCGCACCTGCGGGCGGGCGGCTTCGCAACCGTTCTCTGCAACTGGATCTGCCGTGGGCCTTCCGAACGCTGGGAGCCGCTCCTGCCCTGGGTCGACGGCCTTCCCTGCGACGTGCTGCTGGTGGCGCACGGGGTGGTCGACCCCTTCCGCTACGCCTCCCGCTGGAACGAGCCCCTGCGCAAGGATCCGCAGGCGTACGCAAACGCCGTCGGCCGCTGGCTCGACTACTACGAGCGCCAGGGAGTCGTCGGGATCGGCATCGGGGCCGTGGTGCTCCGCGGCCGCGAGGACGGCCGTCCCGGTCGGCTGCACGCCTTCGCGGCGGGAGCCTCGGCGACAGGCGCCGCCGGCGAGCACATCCTGCGGATCTTCGAAGCGGGCGACCTGCTGGCGCGATTGCCCGACGACGCGTCGCTGCTGGACGAGCGCTTCGCTCTCGTGCCCGGGCATCGACTCGAGCAGACGCTCGTCTACGGCGACGAGTACGGCGTCGCCGGCGTGACGATGTCGCTCGCGGACGGCATCGGGCTCGTCGCCGAGATCGAGCCCGCGCTCGTGCCGCTGCTCTTCACGCTCACGCCCGAGCAAACCGTCGGCTCGTGCGCCGAGGAAGCGGGCCTCGCTCCGGCGGAGGTCGTCCCGACCGTGCGGCGCCTGCTCGAGCGCGGGTTCCTTCGGCAAGCCGTCGACTGAGTGGGCGCGGCTGGGATCGAACCAGCGACCTCCCGCGTGTGAAGCGGGCGCTCTCCCGCTGAGCTACGCGCCCTCAGCGGCGTTGAGAATAGCCGCTGGTAGCATCGCCGGCCTCGGGCCGGGCCCCGTGCGGTGAGAGCTTGCGAACCGCGTCAGATCCGGAAGGAAGCAGCGCTAAGTACTGCTTCTCAGGCGCGCGGTGTGTCCGGCCCGGGATTCAGTAAGCTCGCCGCATGGCCGCCCTGTACCGCAAGTACCGCCCGCAGGACTTCGATGAGGTCGTCGGCCAGGAAGCGGTCACGCGGACGCTGAAGAACGCGATCGCGCACGGGCAGATCCGCCAGGCCTACCTGTTCGCCGGCCCGCGCGGCACCGGCAAGACCTCGCTGGCGCGCATCCTCGCGAAGGCACTGAACTGCGAACAGGGGTCCACCCCGACGCCGGACAAGACCTGCCACGCCTGTCGCGCGATCGCCGACGGCACGTCGCTCGACGTCATCGAGATGGACGCCGCTTCGCAACGCGGGATCGACGACATCCGCGAGATCCGCGAGCGCGTCGTGCTGCAGCCGGTCGAGGGCCGCTACAAGGTCTACATCCTCGACGAGGCGCACCAGCTCACCGACGCCGCCTTCAACGCGCTGCTGAAGCTGATCGAGGAGCCTCCGCCCCACCTCGTCTTCGTCTTCTGCACGACCGACCTCGGGAAGATGCTGCCGACGGTCCGCTCGCGGTGCCAGACCTTCGTCTTCTCGCGGCCGCGACTGCCCGAGCTCGTGCAGGTGCTGCGGCGCGTGGCCGACGGCGAGGGGATCGAGGCGGCCGACGCAGCGCTCTCGCTGATCGCCCGCTCGGCGCGCGGTGCCTACCGCGACGCGGTCTCGACCCTCGACCAGCTCGCGGCCGCGACCGAGAATCAGGTCACCGTGCAGTCGGTGCTGCAGCTCCTCGGCGCGGTCGAGGAAGAGGCGCTCTTCCGGCTCTGCGACCTGATCGTCGACCGAGACACCGCCGGCGCGCTGACGTTCATCGAGGAGCTCTCTGAGCAAGGCCAGGATCTGGGCCGGCTCGTGACCGACCTGCTCGAGCACCTGCGCCACCTGCTGCTCGTCCAGCACCTGGGCGAGGTGCCCGAGTCGCTGCCGGTGACCCAGGAGACGCGCGAACGGCTGCGCGAGCAGGCGAACCAGGTCGGCGAGGCGACGGTGCTGCGGCTCTGCGACCTGCTGGCGGTGGCGGTCGAGGACATGCGCCAGGGCGGCGACCCACGCCTGCCGCTCGAGCTCGCGCTCGTCAAGGTCACACGGCCTGCGGCCGACCTCTCGCGGGAGTCGACCGCGCACCGGCTCGAGCTGCTGGAGCGCGCCGCCGGCCATTCGGGACAAGCCCCGGTGACAGTCACAGGGACAGTCACTGAGCCAGTCACAGTGACTGTCACCGACGCCCCGGCCGAAGCGCCGGCGGCGGGCCCGTCGCTCGACCTCGAGCAGCTCCAGGAAGCCTGGCAGCGCACGATCCTCCCGGCCGTCGAGGAGAAGTCGATCCCGACCGCGTCCGTGCTGCGCGAGGCGCACCCGAAGGGCCTCGCCGACGACACGCTCACGGTCGAGTTCCCGCGCGAGGCCTCGTTCCACCGCCAGCTCGCCGAGGAGCCGAAGAACGCGACCCTGCTTGCAGAGGCGCTCTACGAGGTCACGGGCCGACACCTCGCGCTCGCCTTCGAGGTCGGCGAGAACGGCGGCGAAGGAGACGAGCCCACGCGTGAGGAGCCTGCTAGCGAGGAAGAGATCATCGAGCTGATGAAGGGAACCTTCGACGCACGCGAGGTGAGCGACGAATGAACATGGACTTCAACAAGATGATGGAGCAGGTCCAGCAGATGCAGACCCAGATGCAGCAGGCCCAGGAGGAGCTGAAGAACGAGACCGTTCAGGCAACCGCGGGCGGCGGGATCGTCACGGTCACCGCCACCGGCAGCGGAGAGATCAAGGAGATCAAGATCGACCCGAAGGCGATCGACCCGGACGATCCGGAGATGCTCGAGGACATGGTGCTCGCCGCCGTCAACGAGGCGCTGCGCTCCGCGCACGGCCTGATCGAGTCGAAGATCGGCCCAGCGATGGGCGGCCTCAGCGGCCTCGGGCTGCCGGGTCTCTAGTGGACGGCCGAGTCGATGCACTGCGGCGCGTCCCGCTCTTCGCCGACCTCGGCGACGACGAGCTCGCTCACGTCGCGGAGGCCGTCAACGAGGTCGAGGTGCCCGCCGGCCAGCTGCTCGTCCAGCCTGGCATCGCCGGGACGGGGATGTTCTTCATCACCGAGGGCACGGCCGTCGTCGAGACCAAGCGGGACGAGATCGAGCTCGGCCCCGGTCAGTTCTTCGGCGAGCTCGCGCTGATGAGCGAGGACGCGACCCGCACCGCGCGCGTCCAGGCGAAGACCGAGCTGCGCTGTGTGACGCTCGACCGGGCCAGCTTCCGGACGCTCGTCGCCGAGCATCCCGAGCTCGCGGCCTCGCTGCTCGAGGTCGCTCTCGGCCGGTTGGCCGAGAACGCGGGTGACGGCGACAGCTAGCGGCCAAGGCACAATGGGCCGATGTTCAGCCCGTCAGTCGAGAACCTCGTCGCCCAGCTGACTCGCTTGCCGAGCGTGGGCCAGCGCACAGCGCAACGGCTCGCGTTCCACCTCCTGAGCGTGCCCAAGGAGGAGGCGCTCGCCCTCGCCCGCGCGCTGGAGGAAGTGAAGGAGCGGGTCCGCTTCTGCAACGAGTGCGGGAACCTGACCGAGGATGAGACCTGCGACATCTGCCGTGACGAGCGGCGCGACCATTCGATCGTGTGCGTCGTCGAGCAGCCGGCCGACCTGATCTCGGTCGAACGCACGCACGAGTACCGCGGCCTCTACCACGTGCTCGGCGGTTCGCTCTCGCCGCTCGACGGGGTTGAGCCGGAGCACCTGCGGATCGACGAGCTGCTCCGGCGCGTCGAGCGGAACGGCGTTCAGGAAGTGGTGCTCGCGACCAACCCGAACATGACCGGCGAGGCGACGGCTGCCTTCCTCGCCGACCGCCTTCGCGGCCGAGTGCGGGTGACGCGGCTGGCGAGCGGGCTGCCGGTCGGCGCCGACCTCGAGTACGCGGACGAGGTCACGCTCGGCAGGGCGCTGTCGGGTCGCCGCGAAATGTGACCCTAGACTTCGCGCCGTGACGACGACCGAATTCGAGCCGCTTCCCGATCTCGCGGCCGCTGAGCCAAGCACCGGCACGCTCGTGATGAAGTTCGGCGGCACGTCCGTCGCCGACCCGCAGAAGATCAAGGACGTCGCGCGCCGGCTCGTCGAGGCGCAGACGGCCGGGAACCGCGTCGTCGCCGTGCTGTCGGCAATGGGCGACTCGACCGACGACCTGGTACGCCTCGCCCACGAGGTCTCCCCAAACCCGAAGCCGCGCGAGCTCGACATGCTGATCTCGGTCGGCGAGCGGATCTCGTGCTCGCTCGCGGCCATGGCGATCCACGATCTCGGTGCCGAGGCGATCTCGCTGACCGGCTCGCAGGCCGGGATCGTGACCGACACGGTGCACGGCCGCGCGAAGATCGTCGACGTCCGCGCCCGCCGCATCCACGAGGCGCTCGACCAGGACCGGATCGTGCTCGTCGCCGGCTTCCAGGGCGTCTCGACCGACTTCGACATCACCACGCTCGGCCGTGGCGGCTCCGACACGACCGCCGTCGCGCTGGCGGCCGCGCTCGGCGCCGAGGTCTGCGAGATCTACACCGACGTCGAGGGCGTCTTCACGGCCGACCCGCGGCTCGTGCCCGAGGCGCGCAAGCTGCACGCGGTCAGCTTCGAGGAGATGCTCGAGCTGGCGGCCTCGGGCGCGAAGGTGCTGCAGGTACGCTCGGTCGAGATCGCGCGCAGCCACCACGTCAAGCTGCACGTCCGCCCCTCCTACTCGCCGGCGGACGGCACCTGGATCCGCGAGGAGGACGATCGGATGCTCGAGAAGGCGCTCATCTCCGGAGTCACGCACACGCGCGAGGAGACGCTCTACCGCGTCGAGGGCACGACCGCCGCGCAGCTGTTCGCCGCCCTCGCGGACGCGAGCGTGAACGTCGACACGATCGTCCAGACCGGGCCCGAGATCGTCTTCTCGGCGCCCGCCGACGACCGCAACGCCGCGACCGAGGTGCTCGAACGGCTCGGTGTCGAATGGAACGCGCGAGACGACCTCGGCAAGGTGAGCGTGATCGGCGCCGGCATGAAGAGCCACCCGGGCGTGGCGGCGAAGGCGTTCGCAACGCTGGCCGAGGCCGGAATCGAGCCCGAGGTCGTGACCACCTCGCCGATCAAGATCGCCTGCCACGTGCGCACCGACGAGGTCGACACGGCCGTCGCGGTGCTGCACCGGGCCTTCGAGCTCGACGCACCGGAGGCGGAGCGCCAGCATGCCTAGGGTGGCAGTAGTCGGGGCCACGGGCGCCGTTGGCCGCGTGGTGGTCGACTTGCTGCGCGAGCGCGGCTTCGATGACGTGCGCCTGTTCGCTTCGGCGCGCTCGGCCGGAACCGAGATCGACGGCCGGATGGTCGAGGAGGCGACGCCGGAGAACCTCGGCGGAGGGGAACTCGACCTCTGTCTCTTCTCGGTCGGCTCACGCGCGAGCCGCGAGCTCGTGCCTCACGCCGTGCGCGGCGGCGCGGTGTGCGTAGACAAGTCCGAGGCCTTCCGCCTGCAGGACGGGGTGCCGCTCGTCGTGCCCGAGGTCAATGGGGAGCGGGCGCTCGAGCACGATGGGATCGTCGCCAACCCGAACTGCTGCACGATCCCGCTGACGCTCGTGCTCAAGCCGCTGCACGACTCCGTCGGCCTCCGCTCGGTGCGCGTCGCGACCTACCAGTCGGCCTCGGGCAAGGGCGCCCAGCGGCTGCAGCACCTGCTCGAGGAGCCGCAGGCCGAGCACGACCTCTCCACGGACTGGGACTTCGACGGCGAGGAGTTCGACGAGGAGGTCAAGCTGCGCGAGGAGACGCGCAAGATCCTCGAGCTGCCGGACTTGCCGGTCAGCGCGACCTGTGTGCGAGTTCCCGTGCCGGTCGGCCACGCCGAGTCGGTGTGGCTCGAGACCGAGGAGCCAATCGACCCCTCTCGCGCGCGAGTGCTGCTGGCCGCTGCGCCATCCGTGCGGGTCGAGGACTTCCCGACACCCGGAGGCGCGGTCGGCGCGGACGAGGCGCTCGTCGGACGGATCCGCCGCGACCCCGCCTCCGAGAACGGCCTGGCGCTCTTCATCGCCTGCGACAACCTGCGCAAGGGCGCGGCACTGAACGGAATCCAGATCGCAGAGCTCGTGCTGGCGAAGCAGCCGGTCGCGTAGAGATAGGCCGGACTCCGCTCGAATCCTCAAGCCACAAGCCGAAAATCCCGATACCAGCGGACATGCGGCCGGCACGCCTGGACCACACCTTTTTCGAGAACGAGCCCCGCTCTCACCTGGGCGCGTTGCTGCTGCGCAAGGGCCTCGTCTCGAACGAGGGACTCGACCAGGCGCTCGAGCAGCGCGAGCCGGGCGAACTGCTCGGCGAGGCGCTCGTTCGGCTGGGCTTCTGCTTCGAGAACGACATCGCGCGCGTGCTGGCCGAGCAGTCCAACGTCGACTTCATCGACATCGGGATCACCTCCGTCGACCACCGGGCCGTCGAGCTGCTCCCGTGGGCGCAGGCCCAGGAGCTGCGGGCGATCCCCGTCCGGCTCCATCCCGACGGTGACGTCTCGGTAGCGGTCGCCGATCCGACCGACGAGACCCTGCTGCCGAAGCTCAAGCTCGCCACGGGGCAACCGGTCCGGCTGCTCGTGACGACGCCCTCGGCTTTGCGAGCCGCCTGGTCGACCGCCTACCCGCAGGCCTAGGGCCGGCGGGGCTGCGGCACGGGCTCGGGTAGCAGCGCGTCCTTCAGCGCCCGCAGCACCTTCGCGCGCTTGCCTTCGAGCACCGGCACCAGCCCGCCGAGCTCCAGACGCGCCAGCTCGACGGGCCCGGCCGAGCGAATCGTGCGGAAGCCGAAGTCGGCGAGGAAGTCGTGCGGGAAGACCGTCCGGTGGACGAGGAAGCGCTCGTAGTCGGACTCGCCACCCGGGTAGCGGTAGGCGAACGCCTCCAGCGCAGCCGCGCCCTTGTCCTTCGCCTCGCCGATCGCGGCCAGGAAGAGCGACTGCAGCACCCAGGGGCTTGAGCGGTCGACGAGGTAGGCACACGTGACCAGCACCGCATCGTCCGACGGCGGGCCGGCCGGCAGTTCGGCGGCGCGCGGAAACAGGCGGGCCGCCCCGTACTGCATCGAGCCGAGCGCGTGACCGTCGTCGTCGTAGTAGATCGTCCCCCAGGCGCCGAACTCCGTTTCGGCCTTCTCGATCCAGCGATGCTTGTCGCGCTCGCGGCCACCGGTCCGCGACTGCCACCACATGCACGTGTGGCAGACGGTCGGCGCATGCTCGAGGGTCGCGCCGGTCAGGCCGGCGATCCGGACGCTCACGAGCCTGCGATCTCGTCGACGACCACGTCGACCGCCTGCGGACGCGAACCGGCCATCCGCTCGAGGTAGTCGGCCACGTGGCGCTGGACCTCGGCCCCGACTTCCTGTGCCGCCGCGCCCGCGGCGAGCTCGAGGTGGAGCTCGACGGTCAGCCCGTCCTCGGCGTCGATGCGCACGGCGCTCTGACGCGACAGCCTGCCTTCGACCAAGCCGGCGACGCCCTCCACTTCCCGGGCCGCATCGGCCGCGTACCGGGCGAGCACGTCGCCGGCGACGCTGGCTGTTCCCTCCATCAAGCTGATTCTAGGATCAGCTCGGTCGCCTCGGGCCGCGCGAGGAAGCGGAACGGGACGAAGGTCGTCCCGAGGCCGGCGGAGAGATGCAGCGTGGCGGCCGGCCGGCGGTAGAGCCCGCGGATGTAGCTCCAGCGGATGTGCGCCAGGCGCAGGCGCCCGCTCGGCCAGGGCACGCAGATCTGGCCCGCGTGCAGGTGTCCCGCAAGGACGAGGTCGAACGCGCCCTCGGGCAGGCGGTCGATCACGTCGGGGAAGTGGCAGAGCAGGATCCGCAGGTCGGCACTCTCGTCCACAAGTCGCTCGGGCTGCGAGAGCCGGCGGCGGAACGTGCGCGGGTCGACGCCGGCGATCTGGACGCGGCGGCCGCGCAGCTCGATCGTGCGCGCGTCGTCGGCGAGCAGCGTCGCCGGCTCGAGGTCCGCCACCGCGGCCGGGTGCGAGAACGGGTCGCGCGTCGAGGCGAAGTCGTGGTTGCCGAGCACCGCGAAGCAGTGGGGCAGCCGCGCGAGCAGCGCCCGCAGCCGCGGCTCGCCGGAGCGGCGCGAAAGCAGGTCGCCGCTGATCAGCGTCAGGTCGGGCTGCCGCTCCTCGACCCAGTCGACGGCGCGCTCGACCGCCGCCACACCGCGCGAGGGCAGGCCCAGGTGGAAGTCCGAGAGGTGCGCTATCCGCAGCCCGTCGAGCTCTGGCGGCAGGCCCGGCAGCGGGCAGGGCAAGGTCTCGAGCTTGACCCAGCCCGCCTCGAAATGGCCCCATGCCAGCCCGGCCGCCGCCGCGGCGCCGCCGAGCCTGATGAGCTTCAACTACGCCTCGAGCTTCTGGACGACCGGCTCGACCGAGACGACGTGGCGCTTGAACTTCAGCTCGGACTCCTCGAGCCCGGCCGCCACTCCGATCAGCTGCGAGAGGTGCAGGATCGGCATCGCGAAGTCCTTGCCGGTCGCCTTCTTGAGCTTGGACTGCCAGGCATCGAGCGAGAGATGGCAGAGCGGGCACGGCGTCACGATCGCGTCGGCGCCCGCCTCGCTGGCCTGCTCGATCGGCTGGATCAGCTCGCCGAGTGCCGTCTCCTCGCGGGCCTGGATGATCGGGAAGCCGCAGCACTTGATCTTGGCCGGGTAGTCGACCGGCTCGCCGCCGCAGGCCTCGATGATCGCCTCGAGCGACCACGGCTTGTCGGGGTCCTCGAAGCCGAGGATCTTCGACGGCCGCAGGATCTGGCAACCGTAGAACGGCGCGATCTTCAGTCCCTTGAGGCCCTTGTGCGCAACGGTCTTCAGCAGCTCGTAGCCGTTCCCCTCGGCGATCAGCCAGAGCAGGTGCTTGACCTCGACCGTGCCCTCGTAGGGCGGCGCGCCAACCGTCTCGAGGTTCGCGCTCACGCGCGCGCGCAGGGCGTCGTCGTTCTTCAGCTGCCAGTTCGCCTGCCGCAGGTTGAGCGTGCAGACGTTGCAGATCGTCATCAACGTGTCGCTGCCCGTCTGCTCGGCGTAGGCGAGGATCCGCGCGTTCAGGTGCAGGTAGTAGTCGGGCTCCGCCTCGTGGATGTCGCCGGCGCCGCAGCAGGTGACCGACTCGAGCTCGTCCAGCTCCAGCCCGAGCTTGGGCGCCAGCGCCTGCGTCGAGATGTCGAGCTCCTTCGCCGAGAGCGAGGCGAGGCAGCCCTTGTAGTAGGCGACGCGCTTCGGCTCAGTCGCCGCCACTCTTGCCTCCTGACTCCTGCGGGTCGATCCGGCTCGCCGCGGCGTGGTCGGGGTCGGCCTCGAGCACGTGCTCGATCATCGCCAGCGCCTTCTCGCCCTGGACGATCCCCGCCGCGCCCTCGCGTCCCTGCACGCGGACGAGGTCGTGCAGCGCGCGGGCCTCTTTGACGTCCTTGGCCACGTGTGGCGGGAACGGCGGCGGCACCTTTCCGCGCCGCGCCAGGTTGAGCGCGAACCCGATCTCCTTGACCGCGGAGACCATGCCCTGGGTCTTCGGCACGAGCTCGGTCTCGCGCAGCCAACCGGTGGTCTCGGCGGACTTGACGAACCATTTCGCGTGCTTGGCGCCCATGTCGTGGTCGACCTTCTGCTTGATCGACTCGGCCCCGAGCTTGGCGATCGCGTCGCGGGGGTCGACGCCCTTCGGGCAGCGTTCATTGCAGAAGTAGCAGCGCGTGCAGTCCCAGACCCCGTGCTCCTGGTTGTAGTTGTTCAGCCGCGCGATGTCGGCCTGGTCGCGGACGTCGCCGACGAAACGGAACCCCTTCGCCAGCGCCGCAGGCCCCATGAACTCCGGGTCGGACTCCATCGAGTTGCACTCGGAGACGCAGCAGCCGCACATGATGCAGAGCGCTTCCTTGTGGATCGCGTTCATCTCCTGCTGCGAGACGATGCGCTCCTTCTCCGCGACCTCGTCGTAGCCGGAGTCGAGCCAGGGCTTGACGGCGCGGATCTTCCCCCAGAACGGGGCCATGTCGACCACGAGGTCCTTGAGCACGGGCAGGTTGCCCATCGGCGCGATCACCGGCACGTGGCCGGCGTCGACGATCGGCTTCATCCGCTCCTTGCAGGCGAGCACCGCGCGGCCGTCCATGCGCATGCCGCAGGAGCCGCAGATCATCATCCGGCAGCTCTTGCGGTAGGCGAGCGAGCCGTCGTGCTTGTCCTTGATCAGGTCGAGCACGTCGAGCAGGCAGGCCCACTCGGGCGCGTCGACCTCGTACTCGCGCAGCTCGCGTTCGCCGCCCTGCGGGTTGTAGCGCCAGATCTTCAGAGCGACGTCCATCAGCCGATCATCTTCGTCAGGTCCACCACGGAGTCGTCGGGCGGCGCGTCGATCGTGACCGGAGCGCCGAAGTCGTGCAGCTCCATCGTCACCTCCGCCGCCTGCCGACGGCCCGCGTGCTCGTCGTACCTCACCTTTCGAATGTAGCCGTTCCCGTCGAGCCAGACGTCGAGGGGAAGCGTCCGCACTCCGCTCTGCGCGATCACGCCTTGGAGGGCGTCGCGCGTCGACCCGCTCGCGTGCTCCGCGGCGCGGTCGAGATTGGCGGAGACGGTGTAGTGCGTCGTCTTCACCCCGCCGATCGACTCGGGGCCGACCTCCTTGACGGTCGAGGAGCCCTGCAGGTAGGCGAGCGCGTAGGTCGGCGTCGGGCTCGCGTCCAGGATCCCGCTCAGGTCGGTGCTGCCCTGCGAGCTGGCAAGCGTGGCGAGGTTGAGCTTGACCCACTGCTTGTCCTGCGTGGTCGCCTGCGCGAAGGCCGGCGAGCGGAGGTAGAGCACGTCGCCGGTGACGACGGTGTCGAACGGAATCTGCCTGCCGCGTGCGACCAGCGTCATCTTCAGCTGGCCGGCATGGTGCTTGCTGTTGAACACGCCGCTGCCGGTCCCGGTCAGACCCTGCCCGGAGATGGCGAAGTCGGCTTCGAGGCTCCCGGCCTGCGAGGTCTTGGACGCGGCCCGAGCGATGTCGCCCGCCGAGGCCGAGCCACTCCCACCGCACCCGGCCGCGAGTAGGGCGCCCGCTCCGAAGAGCACGAGCCAGCGCATCAGTACGTCCGTTCCATCGGCTGCCACTTCGTCATCGTGACGGGCTTCCAGCCGAGCCTCGGCGCGCCGTTCTCCATCGTCACGAGGGTGTGGCGCAGGTAGTTCTCGTCGTCGCGGTCGGGGAAGTCGTACGGCCGCGCGTGAGCGCCGCGGCTCTCCTTGCGCTCGATCCCCGCGATCACCATGCAGGAGGCGAGGTCGAGCATGAAGCCGAGCTCGAGCGCCTGGGTGAGGTCGTTGTTGAAGATGTCGCCCTTGTCCTCGACGACCACCTGCTCGTAGCGCTCGTGTAGCCCGTCGACGATCTCCTCCTGCCTGCGCATCTGCTCTTCGCGCCGGAAGACGCCGAAGTTCTCGTGCATGGTCTCGGCCAGCTCGTTGCGGATCGACCATGGCCGCTCGCCGTCGTCGCGGTCGAGCAGCTCCTGCAGCTCGTGTTGCGCGTCCGCCTCGGCGCTCTCGGGGACGGTGACCGTCGTGTGCGTCAGCGCCCAGTCGGCCGCGTGGGCGCCCGCGCGCTTGCCGAACGTGATCGTCTCCATCAACGCGTTGCCGCCGAGCCGGTTCGCTCCGTGCACCGAGACGCAGGCGCACTCGCCGGCCGCGTACAGGCCCTCCAGCGAGGTTCGGCCCCAGACGTCCGTGTCGACGCCGCCCATGTGGTAGTGCGCTCCGGGCCGCACCGGGATCGGCTCGTGAATCGGGTCGACACCCGCGAAGACCATCGACAGCTCGCGCGTGCCGTGCAGCCGCTCGAGGATCTTCTCCGCGCCGAGGTGGCGCAGGTCGAGCAGGACGTTGCCGTCGACGCCGCGGCCCTCGTCGATCTCGGTCTGCTCGGCGCGCGAGATGACGTCGCGCGAGGCGAGCTCCATCGCGTTCGGCGCGTAATTCTTGAGAAAGCGGTCGCCGTCGGAGTTGAGCAGGTAGGCGCCCTCGCCGCGGCAGCCCTCCGTGATCAGGACGCCGGTCGGGGCGAGCGTCGTCGGGTGGAACTGCATCATCTCCATGTCCTCGAGCGCGACCCCGAGGCGGAGCGCCTGTGCCATCCCGTCCCCGGTGCACGCATAGGCGTTGGTCGTGCCGGTGTAGAGCCGGCCCGCGCCGCCGGTGGTCAGGATCACGGTCTTGGCGCCGATCGTGGCGAGCCCGCCGTCGAGCAGGTTCCAGGCGATCACGCCCTGACAGCGGTCCTCGTGCTCGACGAGCTTCCAGACGAAGAACTCCTCGTAGACCTTCAGGTCGCGCTTCATCACCTGCTCGTAGAGGACGTGCACGAGCACGTGCCCGGTGATGTCGGCCGCGTAGGCCGTGCGCGGCTCCCCGGCCGCGCCGAACGGTCGCTGCGCGATGCGGCCGTCATCGGTGCGCGAGAAGACGGCGCCCCAATGCTCGAGCTGGTAGACGTCATCCGGCGCCTCGTTGCAGAGGATCTCGATCGCATCCTGGTCGCCGAGGTAGTCGGAGCCCTTGACCGTGTCGAACGAGTGTTTCTCGGGGTCGTCCTCGGAGGCGTTCCCGAGCGCTGCGTTGATCCCGCCCTCGGCCGCGCCGGAGTGGCTGCGGGTCGGGTGGATCTTCGACACGAGCGCGACATCGGCGCCCGCATCGTGCGCCTCGATGGCCGCGCGCATCCCCGCGCAGCCAGCCCCGACAACGAGCACATCGTGCTTCGCTTCCACCGGCGCGGACGCTATCGGAACGGGCCTCGCTCGCGGCCTTGTAACGGAAGCGTCGACAGTTCCCACTGGCGGTCGCCCGACGGTGTGCCGATGATGGGGAGCGGATGCTTCGCCTCGACCGCCACCCGCTCGGACCGCGGGTCTACGTACTGGGCACGCGCGTGCACGAGTGGCACCTCGGCGCGGCGCTCTTGCTCGCGCTGCTCGCGGGCGCTGTGACCGACCGTCTCGACCTCTCGCTCGCGACGGGAATCGCAACCTTTGCGGGCTTCTGGCTCGTGGCCAAGGACTGGCGCGACCTGTCGCCGTCCCGGCGCGACACGACCGAGTGGCGGCTCGGCCTCCACGGCCGCACGGCCCCGCTGCGAACCGCGCGACGCGCCGATGCGCTCCCGCGCCTCGCCGCCCTCGGCGCGCTCCTGGCCGGAGTCGTCAATCTCGGGTCCGCGGTCACGCCGAACATCGGCTGGCGAAGCCATCTTCTCCTGCAGGTCGCGCCGCTGCAGGCGCTGCGCGTCTCGCACGCGGTGGCGGTGCCGGCCTCGCTCCTTTTGCTCGCGACCGCGCCCTACCTCTGGCGGCGTCGGCTTGCCGCCCTGCGATTGGCGCTCGTACTGCTCGCTGCGCTCGCCCTCCTCGACCTGCTCAAGGGCCTCGACGTCGAGGCCGCCGCCGGCAGCGTCGGGGTCGCCGCGATTCTCTGGCTCGGGCGAGACTCGTTCTGCGTGAGGCACGACCCGGTCACGCTCCGCTCCACGCTGCGGCTGATTCCGCTGGTCGCGATCGGCGGCCTCATGCTCTGCGGGCTCGCCGTCTGGATCGCGGCGCCCGAGGATGCGAGCTTCGCCTCGATCGCCCACGAGACGGTCGCCGCGCTGCTGTGGCGGCACGGCCCACTCGACTTCCACGACGAGCTCGGCGGCGTGGACGAGGCCGTCGGCGCCTTCGGCCTGCTTGCGCTCGCCGGCTGCTTCGGGCTTCTGCTGCGGCCGCTCACCGCGCCTCGCGCGCTTCCCGATGTGAACGTCCGCCGAGCCGTCCGCCGCCTGGTCAACCGGCACGGGACCGACACGCTCGCCTACTTCAAGCTGCGGCGCGACCAGCACTATCTCTTCAGCGCGGACGGCCGGGCCTTCGTCGGCTACCGGGTCGAGGCGGGGGTGCTGCTCGTCTCCGGCGACCCGGTCGGTGCAGCGGAATCGCTGCCCGCGCTCTTCCGTGCGCTGGGCGCGTTCGCCGAGGCGCGCGGCCTCAAGCTTGCCGCCGTCGGGGCGGGCGAGAAGCTGCTGCCGCTCTGGAGGCAGCTCGGCCTGCGCTCGCTCTACCTCGGCGACGAGGGTGTGGTGGACACCGCGGTCTTCTCGCTGGAGGGGCGCGGGATCCGCAAGGTGCGCCAGTCGGTCTCGCGCCTGGAGAAGGCGGGCTACGAGGCCAAGCTGGTCGAGGTCGGCCGGCTCGGTGAACCGGCGTTGGCCGAGCTCGAGGCGATCAGCGGCCGCTGGCGTCAGGGCGCCGACGAGCGAGGCTTCGCGATGTCGCTCGACGCCGTTCGCAGCGATGATCACGCCGACAGCCTCGTGCTGCTCGCCCGCGACGGAGACGGACGCGCCCGCGGCTACCTCCACTTCGCGCCGAGCTACGGCCGGCCGGCCGTCTCGCTCTCGCTGATGCGCCGCGACCGCGACACGCCGAACGGCCTGACGGAGTTCATGGTCGTCCGCGCGGTCGAGCAGCTGCGAGAGCGCGGCGTCGCCGAGGTCTCGCTCAACTTCGCCGTGTTCGCCCGGCTGA
>Ga0307304_10000132_pt1 | contig 14825 bp, 13 predicted proteins | sample ER_DNA_185_FD_194503 | JGI IMG/M metagenome (GOLD analysis project Ga0307304, IMG submission 194503) | Bulk soil microbial communities from the East River watershed near Crested Butte, Colorado, United States - ER_DNA_185 | ecosystem: Environmental > Terrestrial > Soil > Floodplain | place...
GGTAGAAGCGGCCGCCGAGTATTACACCGCCGTACAGACGATCATCCCGGCTGCGGCGACGAGCGAGATCTTGCTTACCCGGTTCTATGACACCGTGGTTCGCAGCAAGGACGATCCGCCCGCACAGGTTTTCGTGCTCGGCTTTGACAGCGCGCCGATCAGAGCGGAGAAGTCGCTCTACGACCTTGCGACCTGGACCCGTGATCATCCTGAGCTGGCAGAGTCGCTGCGGGCTTTGCCGCCGCAGGAATTCCTCGAACGTGCGGCTACATCAGAGGATTCGGTGTGGCATGAATGGCACACCCGCTTCGAGGCTCACCTCAGCGCGTACGGGCACACCATCTACAACCTCGACTTCATGAATCCGGTCCCGGCCGATGATCCGGCTCCGCTCCTAGAGACGCTGAAGTTCTTCGTCAGCGGAAAGGGGGTTGACCCGTACGAGCGGCAGCGCCGCTTTGCGACCCGTCGGGAGGAAGCGACGGCTGTAGTGCTGGCGCGGCTGGATCCGGCACGCGCCAAAGCCTTCCGCCGGCTGCTGCACTGGGCGCAAAGCGCGGCACCCATCCGCGAGGATGCGCTCGCCGATGTCGGACTGGGATGGCCCCAGGTACGCCGCATGCTCCTTGAGATCGGCCGGCGGCTCCAGCAGGCGGGCGTGATCAACGACCCGCACGACGTGTTCTGGTTGCACCGCACCGAGATTGATGAGGGTGCAGCGAGCCTCGCTGATCAAGTGGAGCAGCGCAAGGAACTATGGCGGGGTCAGCGGCGGGCGACACCGCCGCAACTGCTGCCGAAGGGCGGCTGGGGTGACGCATTCCGCAGGTGGATGCCAGCGGCATCAGAGGAGCAAACCGGCGATGTGATCAAGGGCATCGGCGGGAGCATGGGAACCATCACCGCGCCAGCGCGGGTGCTGGGTGGGCCACAAGACTTTGGTCAGATGCAGCCTGGCGACGTACTGGTGGCCAGCATTACCACGCCGGCGTGGACCTCGCTGTTTGCTATGGCGTCCGGAGTAGTTACCGACATCGGAGGCCCGCTCAGTCACAGCTCGATCGTGGCTCGCGAGTACGGCATTCCGGCGGTGCTCGGTACCGCCGTCGCGACCCGGCGGATTCACAGCGGGCAAATGATCAAGGTCGACGGTGACGCAGGCACGGTTACCCTGCTTGACGGGAAGGGGCCCGCGGTGGCTGAGCCGGCCGTGACGAGTTCGTCGCGCCGCAGGATCATTCTTGGCGCTGTGGGCGCCGCGGCAGCCGCCGTGGGGCTAACTGCGATCGTGCTACGACGGCGAAAGTCCCGACCCTGATGTGAACATCCCACGTAGCGTGCGATGTTGACACTGAGTGCTGGAAGGAACTCCCCGGCTCAGATAAGCGCGACATCCAACTCGTCGGCGATGCGCTTGGCGATCTCGAGCGAGGCAGTCGCCGCCGGCGACGGCGCGTTGAGCACATGGACTTGGCGGGGCGCCCGCTCGAAATGGAAGTCGTCGACCAGCAATCCATCACGGCGTAACGCCTGTGCGCGGACACCCGCATGAGTCGGCACCAGGCAATCGTCGGGAAGATCGGGGACGAGCGCGCGGAGGCTAGCAAGAAATCGCTTCTTGGACAGTGATCTTGCCGTCTCGTCGAGTCCGGTACGCCAATACCTCTTGCCCAACCTCCACAAGCCAGGCCACCTGAGACTGTCGGCTACGTCGCGCGGATTGATCTTGAGCTTGGTGTAGCCCTCACGCGCCAATGCGAAGATCGCATTAGGCCCAGCATGTATCGATCCATTGATCATCCGGGTCAGGTGCACACCGAGAAAGGGGAACGAGGGATCGGGCACGGGGTAGATAAGCCCCTTCACCAGGTACGAGCTCTCCGGCGTCAGCTCGTAATACTCACCGCGGAAGGGGATGATTCGAAGATCTGGGTGGAGTCCAGCTAAACGAGCCAGCCGATCACTATGCAGTCCGGCGCAATTGACGAATTGGTCTGCGGAGAACTCGCCGATCTTGGTGGTAATCGTGACGGCGTCCGGACGCGACGCGATACCCGCGATTTCCTGCCCAAAGCGGACTTCGCCGCCAGCCTGTTCAATGAGACGTCGCAATACATTGCAAACTCCGCGAAAATCGACGATTCCCGTGGTCTCGACGCGCACGGCTGACACGGCGGCGACGTTCGGCTCGTACTCCTTCGCCTTATCAGCGTCGATCATGGTGCACGGAACGCCGTTGGCCTGCCCGCGGCGGTAGAGCTCAGCAAGCGCCGGCAGTTGTGACGGCTCGGTTGCCGCCACGAGCTTGCCGCAGATGTCGACGAAGACGCCGTTTTCTTCGGCGAAGCGCCGCATCGAGCTCGCTCCAGCCGTGCCTAGTGTCGCCTTGAGGCTGCCGGGTCTGTAGTAGAGACCGGAGTGGATAACGCCGGAGTTGTGACCGGTTTGGTGTTGCGCGAGGCCAGACTCCTTTTCGAGGACAGTGACGGCGTGCCCTCGCCGCGTCAGCTCATGGGCAGTGGCAAGTCCGACGATCCCTGCCCCAGCGACAATGACGTTGCTCCCCATTCGCCTATGTCTACCAGCGGTTGCCCCGATTTGGCGGCGTGTGCGCTGAGCTTGTCGAAGCGCCCTTCGACGGGCGCCGTCCTGAGCTTGTCGAACGGCTCAGGGCGCATACTCTGCTGGTCTGGCGAAGTTCACCCCTGGAGAGTGATGCGCGGAGCAAACAGACAGCGCGATACTCAGGCGAATCCGTCCGAGAGGAAGGTTGGAAGTGAACAGCTTCTCAGATTTCTTCTGGCTGTTGGTGTGGGCGTTTGTTTTCGGCTGCTACATCATCGTGTTGTTCCAGGTCGTCGTCGATCTGTTTCGCGACCAGGATCTTAGTGGCTGGTGGAAGGCGATCTGGATTATCTTCCTGATCATTGTGCCGTTCTTGAGCGTATTGATCTATGTGATCGCCCGAGGTAGGGGTATGGCCGAGCGTCGTCAGGACGCCCTCGGTGGCGGCCGCCGAGAGGAGGAGGCGTACGTACCGCCGCCGATCATGAAGATCGACAACCCGGCTGGTCAGATCGCATCGGCCCAGCAGCTGCTCGACCACGGCGCGATTAACCAGGCCGAGTTTGACCAGCTGAAGCAAAAAGCGCTCGCGAGCTCATAATGGCCAGCTCACCGGATGCGCCAGTAGTCCCGAAGCGGAGAACCTCGGCGCGTGCCCATCGTGGCACCAGGCGACGCTTCTCGCGACCGGCGTCTCGATTGGCCGAGCGCTGGACCACTATCGACGGCGTCGACGTCTTCTACCGTGAGTCGCCTCATCCGCCCGACGCGCCGGTAATGATGCATCTGCACGGGTTCGGGCTCTCCGGCCGCTACCTGCTGCCGACCGCCGAGGCGCTTTCCGATCAGTTCCACACCCTGGTGCCTGACCTACCCGGATTTGGGCGGAGCGGAAACGCTATCGAACCGCTGACTGTGACCGAACTTGCGCATGCCGCCGCCGCCTTCCTCGATACCCAAGGCATTCAGAAGGTCACCTTGGTCGGAAACTCGATGGGTTGTCCGGTCATCTGTGAGTTTGCCTATGAGTTTCCGGATCGGCTCGAGCGGGCGATTCTGGTGTCACCTGCTGGAGGCATTCAAAACCAACCGCTACCGCGCGCGGTACGTCAGCTCAGCCACGACGGTCTGCGGGAACCGATCCGGCTGCTACGCGTCGCAGTCCCGGACTACCTGCGATTCGGCGTTCCGAGCACCTTCCGGATGTTCCGGGCCCTTACGCAGTATCCGTCGTTGGACCGGCTGCTCGCTTTGGACAAGCCAATGCTTGTCGTTGCCGGGAGCCGGGATCCGCTGCTCCCGGGTCCGGCGCGCATCCAGGAAGTTGCCAGTCAGGCCGAACACCATGGGGTCTTTGTGGTTATCGACGGCGCAGCGCACGCCATCAATTTCTCGCATCCCGGAGAGCTGGCTAACGTGATCCGACTCTTCATGGCCGACAAGCCCATCGTCGATGACCCCAACTCTCCCGGCACCGCCCGCGCCTACGAGCTTCACCGCGGAATCCACGCCCCGCGGCCCATTGCAGAGACCGACGCCGAGTCCTAAATCACGAGCCATTTAGCCCAGCGGTAAGGGCGGCAAGATCGTACGTCGCCCCGAGGGCCTGTTGCGCTGCCTCGACGGTCCGTTCCCGGTCAGCTCTCTCGGCCGCCGGTACGGCAGCCTGGATCTGGGCTCGCAGCCGATCTGCGGAAGCGAGCTGCCGGGCTGCTTCAGCCGCATCTCCGCGTTGCATTGCGAGTGCCGCCAGTTCGTCGCGTACGCTCGCCTCGCGCCAGCGGTCACCCAGCTTGTGATGCTCGGTCAGGCTGGCGAGCAGCATTCCCGTGGCGCGCTCGGTCTCGCCGCGCAGTCGCGCCACGACTCCGAGCTGATTGAGCGTCCAGGCGATGCCCTCCCGGAATGACAGTTCCTCGCACAAGTCGAGGCATTGGTCCAGCAGCAGCCTGGCTCCGGTCAAGTCGTCTCGATAACGCGCCGTGGTCCCCAAGTTGATCAAGGCCCAGATCACACCCTCTTGATCGCCGAGTTCGCGCATCCTGCGCAGCACATCGCGACCGAGTTGCTCCGCAGTGTCCAGGTCGCCGCTCAACCACGCCAAAAAGCACAAATAGTTGAGCTGGACCGCGGCATCATGATCATCGCCGGTTTCTTCAGCGAGTTGCAGCGCCTCACGATGCAACTCCGCTGACTTGTCATAGCTGCCCTGCTCACAGGCAATTGCGCCCAGTCTGCCAATCGACCAGACCAGGCCGGCCCGATCATCGGTGGCAGCAAACAGAGTTTTTGCCTCCTCGACCAGTGGACTGGATTCTGCGTAGTCGCATTGCAGGAACGCGAGTGTTCCGGCGAGCACTAACACAGGTGCGCGTAGCTCACTCGGCGCGTCGGGCCAAGCCCGCAAAGCGCTGCCCGCCCAGCGCCGGCCGTCGGTATAGCGGCCGCGCAAATAACACCAGCGTCCTAAGGCAGCAACGGTCCGTAACGCGATTTCTGGCTGATGCTGGATCGACCATCCGATGGCTGGCCGAATGTTCCCGATCTCGCGGTCGATGATCGACAACCATTTGTGTTGATCATGACCTGTTAGCTGGGGTGCGGCGCGCTCGACAAGATCACGGTAATACTCGGCGTGACGCTGCTGGGTGATCACTCGATCCTGATGCAGTGCGAACCTGCTGCGCGCGTACTGCCTGATCAATTGCAGCAGCCGGAAGCGCGCCTGGGTGCTGCCCTCATCTTGGCGAACCACCAGCGACTTCGAAACCAATGAGGACAGCACGTCAACGACCTCGACCTCGCTCATCCCGGCTCCGCATACCTCGGTGACCGCATCCCTGGCAAAGCTGCCACCGAAGACCGAGAGCCGTTCGAAGATCAACTGCTCGGTGAGGCTCAAGCGCGAATAGGTCCAGCCCACCATGGCGTCCACCAGTTGCTGCCCACCGCCTGGACCGGGAGCCTGCAAGATGCTCAGCTCGCTGTCGAGAGTGGCGGCCAGTTCGTGGACAGTGAGCACATTGGTGCGGGCCGCGGCTAGCTCGAGTGCCAGCGGGAGGCCGTCAAGCCGCTGACAAATCCTGATGATCGCGTCCGCAGCGGGCTGATCGAGCCGATTGTTGATCAACGATCGGGCAAGAAACAGCTGACAGGAGGGAATTGAGCTGAGCTGACTGGCGGGTGTGCCAGGGGCCGGCACTTGCAGGGGAACAACCGGGAATGCTTGTTCACCCCGTACGCCGGTGAGGTGTCGGCTGGTGACCAAGATCGTAAGCTTCGGGGCGCCGGCCAAGATGGCTCGGCAGAGTTCGGCGCAGGTCGTCAGGTGATGCTCGGCGTTGTCGATCACCAGCAGGCTCGACAGCGGGCACAGATGGTCGATGATCTCCTCGACGGTGGCTTTCGGCGAACCGCGTACGCCGAGCGCTCCGGCAAGGGCGCTGAGCACAGTTGACGGATCATTCAGCGTCCCGATCGGGAACCAATGCACCCCGTCGGGGAATCCCGCGGGCCGGGTGGCGGCGTACTCAACAGCGATCCTCGTCTTGCCTACCCCGGCCGGCCCCAACAAGGTGAGCAGCCGAATGTCGTCGCGCTCGATGAGCTGAGCTACCTGACGAAGCTCGTTGTCCCTGCCTATCGGACGGTCAGCAAAGGCCGGAAGCGATGGCGCGGAGGGCTCGCGCAGATTGACTGAGGCAAACAGGGCGGAGCGATCAGATTCGGGAAGTCGGAGCCCTTGGGCAAGCAGACGCATCGTGGTCATGCGCGGGGAGCGGCGGCCACGCTCCAGCAATGAGACGGCCTCCGGGCTCAGGCCGGCGCGTGCGGCGAGGGTCTCTTGGGATAGGCCGGAGCGCCTTCGTAGGCGCCGCAGCTCCTGGCCGAATAGGTTCATTTCTTGTTACGTAAGGGAATCGTGTTGTCAGGCTGGTCAGATTTCGGCTAGCTCAGTGGCGTGGTGCTTGCGGATTGTTCGTCTGCTGTTCGTGGTCGCACATTTGCCGCAGTGTTCAAGATATGTGAGGCGGGTCTAAGGGGATAGACCAGCCATCGGGGGGAATTCCAGCCGATCGCACACCCTGAGAAGCAGGGTGTCGCCTGGCATGGGGCGTGGAGGGTGTCGGTCTACGGGGGCCCGCTTGTCGTAGCGGGATGACGGCACCCTCCGATCCGGGTTTCGATCAACACCGTGGCTCGGGCTCGTTGCACTGAGCTTCGAAATCCGACGCCTGACCTGACGATCGGGAGCCCGACGCTAGTTTTGGGGCGTGACTAGCCCTTTTACGCCCGATCTGTGGCATGCGGTGGAGGGTTTCGACTTCACCGACATCACCTATCACCGTGCCAATGACGCTCCGGTCGTACGGATTGCCTTTGACCGACCCGAGGTCCGCAATGCATTCCGGCCGCACACCGTGGATGAGCTCTTTGCCGCTTTGGACAACGCTCGGATGTCGTCAGACGTGGGCGCGGTGCTGCTAACGGGAAACGGGCCGTCGCCCAAAGACGGCGGATGGGCGTTCTGCAGCGGCGGTGATCAGCGGATCCGAGGCCGCGCCGGATACCAGTACGAGTCGGCGGACAGGCGCCCTGCCCAATCGCACTCGGCCGCGGCGCTTGGACGGCTCCACATTCTCGAGGTCCAGCGGCTGATCCGCTTCATGCCCAAGATCGTGATCGCTCTGGTCAACGGCTGGGCAGCCGGGGGCGGACATAGCCTGCACGTGGTCTGTGACCTCAGTTTGGCCAGTGCCGAGCATGCCCGCTTCAAGCAGACCGATGCCGATGTCGGCTCCTTCGACGGTGGTTTTGGGTCGGCGTACTTGGCACGCCAGGTCGGGCAAAAATTCGCGCGGGAGATCTTCTTCCTGGGCGAGACCTACACAGCGGACGACGCGTACCGCATGGGCATGGTGAATCGTGTGGTGCCGCACTCCGAGCTGGAGACTAGGGGGCTGGAGTGGGCGAAGATCATTTGCAGCAAGAGTCCCACCGCTCAGCGGATGCTGAAGTTCGCATTCAATGCGATCGATGACGGCCTGATCGGCCAGCAGGTCTTTGCCGGCGAGTCCACCCGGCTGGCCTACATGACCGACGAAGCGGTCGAGGGCCGTGACGCCTTCCTCGAAAAGCGTCAGCCCGATTGGAGCCGCTTCCCCTACTACTACTGACTCTGCGATTAGACGACGCCGTAGAGACGGTCGCCGGCATCGCCAAGGCCTGGGACGATGTAGCCGACGTCGTTCAGCCGTTCGTCCAGGCCGGCGAGTACCAGAGTGCAAGGCACGTGGAGTTCAGCCACCAACTCCTTGAGCCGGGCGATCCCTTCCGGTGCCGCGATCAGGCAGATGCAGGTGATGTGATCAGCGCCGCGCTTGACCAGAAATTGCACTGCCGAGCCAAGAGTGCCCCCGGTCGCCAGCATGGGATCGAGTACATAGCACTGCCGTCCGGTCAGGTCCTCGGGCAACCGTTCGGCGTACGTCGTCGCGACCAGAGTCTCTTCGTTGCGCACCATGCCGACGAACCCGACTTCGGCCGTCGGAATCAGCCGGGCCATGCCTTCGAGCATCCCCAGGCCGGCCCGCAGAATCGGCACCACCAACGGCCGCGGAGGCGCCAGCTTTACTCCGACTGCTTCTTGCAGCGGCGTGCGAACCGTGCGTGGCACCACGCGAACATCGCGGGTCGCCTCGTACGCGAGCAAGGTGACGAGTTCTTCGGTGAGCCGCCGAAACGTAGGGGAGTCGGTGGTCTCGTCGCGCAGCACAGTGAGCTTGTGAGCGACAAGCGGATGGTCGACGATACGTAGCTCCACGCTGGAACCGTAGCGAGGGAGCGCCTGAGATTGGGGATTGGACTCGTGTCCAGGCTAGGTGTCTGACACGATGGATCGGGTTTCGCGATTCTGCGGAGGAGGGGAGTCATGTCGGAGTTCGACGACGAGGAGTACGAGTCGTTCGAGCTGGACGGCGCGAGCAAGAGCGCTGCCTCGGCTAGCGGGCGAGCAGGCGCTGATGACAGGTTCGACGATGAGATTGACGATGATGAAGATTTCGATGAGGTCGATCTTGAAGATGCCGCCGACGACGAGATCGATTTCGTGCTCGCTGCCTATCGCGAGGACGGCCAGCCGTACGTGCAGTCGCTGAGCAAGGACCTCGCGAACGATCTTGAAGAGTTGATTGTCCAGCTGCGTCGATTACCCGGTGATGCTGGTGCCTTGGGGTTCGTGAGCTTGGTTGAAGAAGTCTTCGTGATCACTCGGGTACGTGGGCCACATGTCCAAGTGCTGCTGTCCGATGCGGCGGCGGCGAGTGATTGGCCGATAGCCCGAGATGTCGTGGACTATCTCGGTGAGGAGCCTTTGGATGAGGAAGAGGAAGAGGGCGAGCCGATCGGTGATCTTGGCATCGTCGCAGACCTTGGGTTGAGCGACTTCGACATGAGCGCCATCATCGACAACCTGGAATTGGGCAGCGTCGAGATGCTGACCCAGATCGCGGACAAGATCAAACTCAATCCCCAGTTCCGTAAGGCCGTCGAAGCAGCCGTTGGGTGAGCGAGTACAGCGGGTTGAGCCAATGGGAGCATCCCATGCGGCTCGCGCTCGATCAGGCGCGGATGGCCGCGATGCATGGTGATGTGCCCGTCGGCGCTGTGCTGGTTGACCAAGCCGGCAGCGCGGTGGCCGCCGCCGGCAATGAACGTGAGGTCAGACATGACCCGACCGCACACGCCGAGATCTTGGTCTTGCGGGAGGCGGCCAGACGAGTGCACTCGTGGCGGTTGACCGGCCTCACCCTGGTTGTCACCCTCGAGCCGTGCACCATGTGTGCCGGCGCTCTGGTGTTGGCTCGGGTCGCGCGGCTCGTCTTCGGCGCCTTTGATCCAAAGGCCGGGGCGGTCAGCTCACTGTTCGACGTGGTGCGCGATCCACGGCTCAACCATCGCGTCGACGTCCGCAGCGGCATCCTCGAGGCCGAGTGCGGCGCCCTGTTGAAGGAGTTTTTCGCCAGCCGCTAAACCGCGTGCTTCGGCGGCGGAAAGCTACGTTTACGCAGGTTCCCCCGGTCTACACATGTTGCAGCCTATGCAGACCGCCAGCAAGCTATGCAGACCCGCGACCGAGCTCCCGCCAGCCGCTTGGGCCTGCACGATCATGAAACCGGCTGGCGCCACCGCGGCAGCTTGGTAGTCTCTCCGGCGGTGGCGTGTCTGAGCGGCCTAAAGAGCGCGCCTCGAAAGCGCGTGAGGGGCAACCCTCCGCGGGTTCAAATCCCGCCGCCACCGCCAGTCTGGCTAGGCCAAACGCCAGCACCGCCGCAGGCTTCGCACCAGCGTATTTGGGCTGTGGTCTCAAATGTGGTCTCAATTGGTCCCGGTTGGTGCATCTTTGCTGGACCACAAGAGGCCGTCGAGGCGGCTGGCCAGGTCATTGTGGATCGGCGTGATTACGTGGGTGTAGCGGCTCGCCATCGCGGTGGTTGACCAGCCCAGAACACTCATGATCGTGCGCTCGTGCACGCCGAGCAACAGAAGATCTGTAGCTGCGGTGTGACGGGCATCGTGGAGGCGTCCATCCCGGACGCCAGCGGTTGCAAGTAGACGCTTCCAGGCGTCCCAGTCGGTTCGGGGATTGATGGCCCGGCCGGTCTCGTCTGCAAAGATCCAGCCCTCTTCAGACCAGAGTTGAGCGGCTCTCTGTCGTTCCACTGACTGAGCTTCTCTGTGAGCCAATAGCAGGTCGACGATTGCACCGGGCAAGGGAACGATCCGCTTTCCGGCGCGAGACTTCGTTGTGTCTGTCAGCGGACGTACGTTCCGCCGCGCTGGGCAATGGCCGGCGTGCTTGTGCCCACAGTATGGCTGGCAACAGTGCTGATAGCGCGGCCGAGTGCGACTGCGCTTCACGCTCAGTAGCCCCGTCCTCCAGTCGATGTCATCCCATTTGAGACCGAGGGCCTCCCCTTGACGGAGGCTGAGGACAAGCGCGAGAACCCACCTAACTCCATTCCGATCGCAGCGCAGCCTGAGTTGATCAAGCTGCGGGCTCTGCCTAACCGAGCCCTCGGCTTCCCCCGGATGGCGGGGCTCAGGGTTCGCAGCGCTCATCTGCTGATCCCTACTCCGACACGAACATGAGCTATCGCGGCCAACGCCGCCCAAGCTGATGTGTCGTCGAGCGAAGGTACCTTCACAGACGTCTCCCTTAAGGACATCGCCAACGATGCCACTCGGCACCCAAGCCACGAACCTGTGGATGACGAGCCGCCCTCGGATTCATAAGGGGATAAAGGCAGGTCGGCGGTCAGCAGCCGAGCGACTCTTCGGTTCTGTCTAGCCGCCACGAGTAGCCAATATCCACAGACTTCGGCGACAGCTTGCGCGCCGCATTGAGAGGGCCAATCAGCGTATTAACGGCTGGCGTTGGTAACGGTGAGTGTGCTAGCTGACTAGGCCGTTTGGTCAAGTCGAGCGTTGGCAGCCGTTGGACGTTTGCGAACGTCTTGTGTACCCAGCGTGTACCAAATCCTGATCTTGGTCTGGTGGATCAACCGTATCAAGATCAACTACCCTCACATGTAAGTGGCACGACAGTGCTGGTAAACCGACCGGGCCTGAGATCCCACTGTCCAGGAGTCAGACCCCATGTCCCAAAATGACTGAGCTGGCCAGCGGTGCCATCATGCAGTCGAGACCGTCACAATCGAAGCTAGGCGACGCCGACGAAACCCGGCGATCGTCATCGTCGGATGGCCTGCCAAGGCGACCGTCTTTCACCCCTGCCGTTCAACGAGGTGTTATCGACTCGGCTGTCAGCCCCGGCTAATGCTCAACGTAATCTTCAGGATTCGACTAGCCGGGCGCTTCCGAAGGGTATGGCGTTGGCGGTCGTCAAAAGGCGTCAACGCCGGGCTCCGTTGTTGGAACTGCCCTTGTGATCATCACAGTGGTGGCCTAAGGGGAGGAACCTCGAACTGCCGTTGACACGGAACCACGCTTTCCGGTTAAGAGGCATGCCGACGCGCTACCTAGCCTGCTGCGCGGGGCAGCCGGTCCTGTCCATGTACCGACAAGGAGGAGCCGAAAGTGCCACGCGGCGGGATGAAGCGGGCTCAAGAAAGTGCGTTCGATCGGGTTCGAGCCTCACCGGTGCGAGGGCACAGTGGAATTGTGCCCGTCGATTCAGGATCCCGCCTTAGGTTCAGATGGCGCGCTTCCTGGCTTGTAGTTGGCGCAGTCTTGGCGGTGGCGAGCGTCTTTGCAACCGCAATTCGACTCCCCAGTGCATCGCATGGCTCGTCGTCGGCCATGCCTTCTGTCTCGGTGATGACCGCACCGATGTCCACGGCCGCAACGCGTTCAGTCCCGTCGGTGGCACCACCTCTCCTGGTTCCCGGGCTAGGGGCGAGTGTGGTGACCACCGTGTGCCAGGAACGTCGGTCGCCCGTTCTCCGGGTACTTCAATTCAACATCCGCGCGGCGATCAGCGGCGCCGGCGGTGTGGACGTCTCTCAGATCGCGGCGGAGATCGAGGCCGTCCAGCCTGACCTGGTCAGCCTCAACGAGGTCGACAGTCATACGCTGCGCACGCGCGTCGACGAGCCGGCCTATCTCGCCGAAGCCACCGGACTCCACGTGGTCTACGGACCCAACGTGATCTATGACGGCGGTCCCTTCGGGAACGCGATCTTGACGCGCTACCCGGTGGTCGAGAGCCACAACCTTAGGCTGCCCGGGACGTTCGGGCGGGAGCCGCGGGGGCTGTTGACGGCGATCGTCATCGTCGACGGGCGTCGGGTCGCGTTCTCGTCGACGCACCTTACTGAGGGAAGCGATGGCCGGCAGAGCCGGCTCCTGCAGGCGTTGGCCGTGGCAGGGGCGTTGCACTCTATGGCCGCACCGACGATCCTGGCCGGTGACCTGAACTCTGATTCCACTGACGTTCCCGGGCGGATCCTTCGACGGCGTCTTCTCGACGCCCAGGAGGAGGGGGGCACCGGGTTAGGCGACACCTTTCCCGAGGCCAATCCGAGCAGCAGGTTCGACTACATCTTCTACGACGACCACTTCGTCGTGGTGCCTGGGAGCACACGGGTGCAGACCTCGGACTCCAGCGACCATCGGTCGGTGTTTACGAAGCTGACCTTGCTCCCGAAGCGCCGGTGCTGACCAATGCTCATCGCACACAACGTCGGCTCAGATCGTGGCCGAGCTACTGTGGTCGAACTCCACGTCGAGGGCCGACCTACCCAGGTCGCGGTGGCCTGATTGCGAAGATGACGAAGGGCCGTCGGCGTCAAACAGTCCCGATCATTGAGCCGCTTCGGCCCACCCTCTCGACCGAGCCACTGTGGGCCGCGACCAGGATCAGCGACTAATCGGCGGGCCCAGTGGTGGCGTCACGACTGCGACCCGGGTTGCTCCCGCAGATCTTGGATCGACAGTCCCGAAACGATGATCAACATCTCACGAAGGCAGGCCGGCGCTGTGCCGCCAGCAGCATTCGTGCCAGACCCTGCGGACGCCACGAAGTGGGACGACCTGGTCACCGAACTCGGCCTTACCGGCCTAGCCAGGCAGCGGCAGCGGCACGCCCTGACCTGGATGGCCGACGCGGGCCGATCTGCACATTGCGCAGCGGGCCGCCGGACATCAGGATCCGGCGGTCAGGGCTAGCTACCCGCATGCCGACGTGCAGGCCATGCTGAACGCCGGACAGCCTTTTCGGCCTGGTCCTCGAGCTAGTCCGGAGCGTCGTTGCTCGGCGTTATTGAGGGTGGCAAGAATGTCGGTTAATGCAGGTTTGACTAAGTCGGAAGGGTCGACGGGTTTGGTCGGGCTGGCGAGTTTGAACTCGCGACCCATTGACCCCAGACATCGGCAGCGTGTCCAAGAATGTCTCCAGACGTCCAACTTTCCTTATAAGTAAGGCTTCATCCGGTGGATTTCGGTGGACAACCCAAACGGTGGTCAGACCCATAGCCAGGCTAAGTAAAGAGATGACTTAAGCCGCCGACGGTCAAAAGTGGCTTTCGTCACTCCAGGACCCCGCTCAGATCTTATTATCGATGAATGGCGATGATAACTGCGACTGACGTTGCCACAGATGAGACCGATGTTGATGAACCCGCAGCGCTGTCTGCCGCAGCCTGTTTGTTCCGCAGCCTCGGCGACCCGGCCCGACTCGCGATTTTGCGTCATCTAGCTCTAGGTGAGCATCGGGTTGTCGATTTGACTGCCCATCTGGGGTTGGCCCAGTCAACGGTGTCGGCGCATCTGGCCTGCCTGCGCGACTGCGGTCTAGTTCAGTCACGGCCCCAGGGCCGGGCGTCGCTGTTCTCGCTAGCCCACGACAGAGACCTTCGGGTTGTGCTGGCTGCGGCCGAGACGTTGCTTGCCGCGACCGGTGACGCCGTCGTGTTGTGTCCCCGTTACGGCGAGCAGGCGCAACAGTGACAACCGAAATCGTCCCGCGGGTCCTTTCCGCGTATGACCGGCGTCGGCTCGGGCGGCGGGCTCAGCTGCTGGCCGGTGTCGCGGTGACCTACAACGTGTTGGAGGCCGTGGTTGCCATCACCGCTGGGGCGCTGGCCAGCTCCATTGCGCTGGTGGGTTTCGGGCTGGACTCCCTAATCGAAGTCAGCAGTGGCTTAGTGATCTTGTGGCAGTTCCGCCACCCCATCCCTGAATCGCGGGAACGGCGTGCACTGCGACTGATCGCTATCTCGTTCTTCGCACTTGCCGGCTACGTGACCGTCGAGTCGCTGCGTAGCCTCCTCGGCTCCGGCCATCCGGCCCCCTCTACTGTCGGAATCGTTCTAGCAGCGGTGTCGCTGGTGGTGATGCCAGTCCTGTCTTGGGCACAACGCCGCACCGGCCGAGCCCTCGGCTCCGGCAGTGTCATTGCAGATTCCACCCAGACACTGCTTTGCACCTACCTGTCCGCCGCCTTGTTGGTTGGTCTGCTGCTCAATGCCCTACTTGGCTGGCATTGGGCGGACCCGATCGCCGGCTTGGTCATCGCCGGTTCCGCGGTCAAGGAAGGCGTCGAAGCCTGTCGCGGCGACAGCTGCACCTGCATCCCAGACATCGCGCCGACCGACACCGACGACTGCTGCACCAATGAAATGCCTAGCCACTCGGAGGGTTGAGTTATGGCGCTGGAGTGGCTGCTGTCAGCTTTGATCATCGCCGTTGCAACCCTGGCTTTCGGGCATTTCGAAACCGTTCGGCCCACCTGGATTCGG
>Ga0307304_10000133_pt1 | contig 14813 bp, 17 predicted proteins | sample ER_DNA_185_FD_194503 | JGI IMG/M metagenome (GOLD analysis project Ga0307304, IMG submission 194503) | Bulk soil microbial communities from the East River watershed near Crested Butte, Colorado, United States - ER_DNA_185 | ecosystem: Environmental > Terrestrial > Soil > Floodplain | place...
TACTTGGCGGGCCCCTTGCCCCTTGTAACAGTCTGTTACGTGGAGTCTTCGTTCTTGCAACCCGGCGCCGCGACTAGCCAGCGACTGATTCCATCTCTCGGAGCTTCGAGAGACGGCGCAGCGCGTGCACTTCGATCTGACGGACTCGCTCGCGGGTCAGGCCCAGGGTGCGGCCGATCTCCTCGAGCGTCTTCGGCTCGAGGTCGGCCAGACCGTAGCGGAGGCAGATCACCTTCCGCTCGCGGTCGGAGAGCGCGGCGAGCCCACGGACAAGGGCCTGGCTGCGCAGCGTGAGCTCGACTTCGTCCTCGGGCGACGGCCCGTCGCCGGCCACGAAGTCTCCGAAAACCGCGTCCTCCTGCTCGCCGACCGGCTGGTCGAGGCTCGTCGATGCGCGCGCGGCGGCCTTCACCTCGCGCGCCTGCTCGACGGGCAGGCTCGCCTCCTCGGCGATCTCGGCGAGGGTCGGCTCGCGGCCGAGCTGCGTCCAGAGCAGGCGCTCGGCCTTGTTCATCTTCTGGAGCCGTTCGACGATGTGGACCGGCATGCGGATCGTGCGCGCCTTGTCGGCCAGCGCACGGGCGACCGCCTGACGGATCCACCAGGTCGCGTACGTCGAGAACTTGTAGCCGCGCCGCCAGTCGAACTTCTCGACGGCCCGGATCAGCCCGAGCGTCCCTTCCTGGATCAGATCGAGGAACGGCAGGCCCTGGTTGCGGTAGTTCTTCGCGATCGAGACCACGAGGCGCAGGTTGGACTGGATCATCCGCTGCTTCGCGTCGAGGTCGCCGCGCTCAATCCGCTTGGAGAGCTCGACCTCCTGAGCCGCGGTCAGGAGCGCGTGCCGGCCCGCCTCACGGAGAAACAGTTGCAGCGCATCGGTCGTCGTCTCGTAGACGATCGGCTGCGGCGGAGGCTGCTCCTCCTTGTCCTTGTCCTCGACAACGTCGATTCCGCGCTGCTCGCATTCACGGTGGAGCGCTTCGGCCTCGAGCTCGTTCATCTCGTGCCTCTCGACGAGCTCCGTCAGCTCGGACGCACGAACAGAGCCGGCCTGCTCGGCCGTTTCGATTAGTTCGCGTACGTCCTCCGCAGTAAGGACGTGCTCGATCTCAACTGTCATGCAGCTCGAGTTCTCAATACCAGGGCGATTGGGAGATGAAACATCAAACCGACGGCCAGAGCAAGGTTCTGGCCTTTCGACCCAACGCACGATAACGCGTGTTATGTCAAGTTGAGCCAGAAGACGGCTCGGTACGGCCCTTCCCCGCGCTGGCTAGGCTCCAGCCATGAGGGGCCTGGCGCTCGCTGGTGTGCTTGGGCTTGCGCTGGCGGGCTCGGCATCAGCTGAACTTGCGGTTCCGAAGGTCCAGGACGGAATGCTCGCCGTGTCGCCGGGCGGAGCGCCGTTCGTCGCCTACCTGCACGGGAACAGCCTCGAGGTCGCGGCTCGCCGGCCGAGCGGCGCCTGGACACGGCAGCGCGCGGCTCACGTGACCCGCGGCTCGACCCTCGTCGCCTTCAAGGCCGGCAGGCGAGGCCCGGTCGTGCTCGTCCGCGGCGCCGGCTCTCACTCACTGGACATCGTCCGCAGGACGAGAGCCGGGTGGCGGAAGATTCCCATCGCACGCGCCCCGAGCGGGTCGAAGCTGGGTTGGCCGGGACTGGTGCTCGAGCGCGGGAACGCGGTCGTCGCGTTCACGCGTTGGCTGCGCGCATCGCACAGGACCGCGCTCATGCTCACGCGGATCGACCCCCGCGGCCGCGCTCACTCCATCCAGATCACGGGGAGCGGCTTTCCGAAGAGCTTCGTGGCGCCACCGGCCGTGCCCGTGCTCGCCGGGCGCACGGTGCGCGTGATCGAGTCGTACGGCATGGACGGAACGGTCGGGACGATCGAGTGGCGTCCGCAGAATGGCACCTGGAAGGGCCAGTACATCGACGCCGGGTTCGGCGACTTCCCGGTCGGGCCGCTCCTCGGAGCGGTCGGCGGCAACGCGGTGTACGCGGCGTGGACGCAGGCGCTTCTCGGCGCGGGCGAGCTGCCTGTGTCGCTCGCGAAACACGGGCGCTCGATCGAGAGCGACTTCGTGCTCGACCGCGCGGTCATGACCGGCTTCGGGCTGACGCGAACCGGACCGGAGGTTGCGGCCAACGAGTGGGTGTCTGCGGGCGACCTCGGGCTTACGGGAGACGCCGTCGTCTGGGCCGGTGTCGTCGTGAACCGTCGTGTCGACTACGAGCTCGACGGCTGGCTCGCCGGCCTCTCCTCGGCCCCGCGCGGTACTCGCGACGTTCTTCTGGCGAGGCCCGACGGCCTCTCGTGGTACCGGCTGCGCCGGGCCCCCTCGACCCACATCGATCTCGATGCGACCGAACAGCTCAACGGGAGCGTCCTCGTGACGGGAGACGTCCGCGGCGCGTCAGGGACGGTCAAGCTCTACCGCGAACGACCCGGCTCCCCTCGCGAGGTCGCAGGGTCCGCCCCGCTCGCCGCAGACGGATCGTTCACCTTCATGGACACGCCCAGCATCGGTCCGTTCGTCTACCGCGCGGTCTACACGGACCGCGTCACCGGGCTCCCGTACGCGACCCTGCTCCATGATCCGGTCGCGTCTTCCCCAGACTTGTCCACAGACGCCGAGCTTTGGTGTGGAAAATGTTGAAAACTGCACTTTTTGCAAATTGCGGGTTACTCGTTTCGACAGGTCTTGCAAGGAGGGCTTGACACCCCTAGTGTCCCGTTTGCGCCGAGCACGGAGCGCGAGTAGGTCGAAGCCCAGCCGGGCGGCCGTAGGCGGAAGCCGAAAGTTGGTCGGAAGGGCGGACGAAAGCGAAACCGGCTCGGCGAATTTTTATGGTCCAATTCCTGCCCGCCTGTGCGGGCAGGAATTGTGAGGAGACGCCTTGGCGGCTCCGAACCCTCACGCACCGGGTGTCGTCACCCCCGGTTACACTCGCGCCGTGTCCTTCCACCTGCGTCCACCAAGCGTCGACAAGGGCGTCTCGGCCTTCTGGTGGGCTTTCGGCTTCTTCCTCTACATCTGGCTCGGACAGCTCGCGCTCGGCATCGGCAAGGGCAGCGCGTTCATCCTGGCCGCGGTCGCGGGCGGCGCGATCTTCCTGTTCATCCGCCTGTTCGGCGAAGGCGGCGCGCGGCGGGCCCGGTCCTAGACCGCGCCCAGCCCCGCCCGGCGGTGATCGCCGGCCAGCGCGCTCATCAGCAGACGCGCGAGCTCTTCCCCGATCGCGTACCGAAGCCTCGCGACGCCGGTCGGCCGGTCGTCGTCCTCGAGGCGCGCGCAGTCGTCGAGGATCCTGGTCAGGGCGCGGTTGTGCGGCTCAACTGCGGTCATGACACGAATATCGGCCTGACCGATCGCCCCGGGGATCCCTCCCCGGAGTGAGCACGACGGCCTAGATCCTGCCGCGGACTATCCGAATCTGACTATTTCTTCACGGGCTCGGCCGGCTCCCGCGCGGGCTGCGCCTCGGGTGCGTCCTCGTCACCGAAGCGAACTCGCCGGTCCTCCTCCACTCGCCCGTTGGCCTCGGCGTCCGGGCGCGGACGCGGCTGCGCACCGCCGGCCGGGACCGGCTTCATCCTGCGCGGGATCCGCGGGCCGGTCGTGTCGAACGTGAGCCCGAAGACGAGCCCGATCCCGAATGCGATCGCCGGGACCATGAGGCCGAGCGACGTGACCAGACCGTCGATCCCGATGTCGCCGGACCAGCTCCGAACATGCCGTCCGAGCCAGTAGTTCCCCGGCTCGTGCGCGGCCAGCATCCAGCCTCCGACCACGAGTGTCGGCAGAAACCCGACCAGGAACACGTGGCCCGAAACCCGCGGCCAGCCCCACTTCGTCCAGCCACCGAGCAGCTGGGACAGCGCCATCACGAGCCCGCCGATCGCGACCAGCCCGAACGCGGCCCAGTAGCCGCCCAGAGAGGCGTCGGAGACGTTCTCCGGGAGGATCGTCGTCGCGAGCCACAGCATCGCACCCGCCGCCGCCGCGCCGATCAACGTCAATGTTGCTCTCGTCAGGCCATACATGGGCACCACCTCCGCCCCGGTTGTGCCCACTTCTCTGGAAAATCAGTCCAGGCCTAGGCGCCGGGCGTCGAAGCGCCCCGAATCCAGCTCATCGCGGAACTCCTCGACCATCTCCTCGGCATCGCCGGCAAGGACGTGCTGCAGGACACCGATCTCCCGGTCGTTGTGGAACGGGAGGTCGACGTGCTCCGGCGTCACGAGGTTCACCGAGACGTGCTCGCAGGCGGGGCAGCGGACGGCCAGCCCGAGCGAGCCGTCGCCGGGAGCGAGCAAGAAGAACGACGACGGAAAGACGGGCCGCGGACGCCGCTCCGGGTAGCAGTAGAAGCTCCAGGGCCAGTGGCCCGCGAGGATCCGCCGCACCGCGAGGTCGGCCAGCTCCTCCTCGGCCGACTCGAAACGGTCGGTCATGAGGTTCAGGTAGCGCTCCGAGCTGTGGCCGAGCGGTGCCCAGTCGAGCTCGACGTCCGAGACCAACCCAGGGTGCTCGCACCCGCAGGGGCAGTCGAACACGACCTGGAAGACCGCCGGGTGGCCGGCGCCAGGGAGCCGGTCGAGGGCCCGGAACGCGGACAGGCGCACGCGCGTCTCACCCCTGGTCGGGCACGAAAACGTGTAGCGCGTGGTCAGCGCGTCGTACATGACGATCTGAAACTTGTAATCGGCGCGCCGGACGGAAAGCCTGAGCGCGGGTCTCTCGATCTGGTGCCAGGCTTCAGCCTGGCTCCGGCGTACTCAGTAATGGATCAGCGAGAAGACGTCGTAATCCGAGATCTTCTCCAGGCCCTTGAGGAAATCCAGCTCGATGATGAACTGGAGCCCCACCACCTCGCCGCCGAGCTGTTCGACGAGCTCCGCGAGCGCCTTCGCCGTGCCGCCGGTCGCGAGCACGTCGTCGTGGATGAGCACGCGCGCGCCGTCGCCGAACGCGTCCGCGCGGAGCTCGAGCGTGTTCTTGCCGTACTCGAGCGCGTACTCCGCGCTGATCGTCTCAAGCGGCAGCTTGCCGGGTCGGCGAGCCGGGACGAAGCCGCAGCCGAGCTTGTACGCGATCGCAGAGCCGACGAAGAAGCCTCGCGCCTCGGCGCCGACGACGATGTCCGGGGAGCGCTCGGCCGCCCAGTCGCCGAGGATGTCGATGAGCTCGCGCAGCGCCTCGGCATTGGCGAGCAGCGGCATGATGTCCTTGAAGACCACGCCCGGCTCCGGCCAATCCGGAACATCCCGGATCAGCGACTTCAGCCGCTCGACGTCCGCGACTGCCATCAGGCGGATGCGAGGTGTCGGAGGGCGCGCCACGAGAGCAACTGCGACAGCTCCTGCGCGAGCTCGGCCAATGCGCGGAGGTCGTCGAGCGCTGCTTCGCGACGCTCAGGGTTGCGGGTCTGCAGGGACGGTCCGACGAGCTGCCCGAGCAGGGACGCCTCGCGGTCGGCCGCTGTCCGGAACGCGCGCAGGTTCCGGGGCGCGATTCCGTACGACGCGAGCTGCGCGCAGACGGCCGCGATCTCGGTGTCGCCGGCCGAGTACCGCTTCTCTCCCCCACTTCCGCGCGCCTCGAGCAACCCGTACTCCTCGAGCTCGCGCACGAGCTGAGGCGTCGCGCCGGAGCGCTCCTCGATCTCGCCCGCGCTGAGCTCCTCCTCGGGGCCTGCCAGACCCGCGGCTCGCCGACGGCGGCGCGCCTTGTTCGCCTCGGGCGACGCGAGCTCCTGCCGGATCACGCGCAGCGGGAGGAACTCGTCGCGCTGCAGACGGAGAATCGTCCGTAGGCGCTCGACGGTGTCGTCGTCGAACAGGCGGTAACCGCCCTGAGTCCGCTTCGGATGGATCAAGCCCTGATCCTCGAGGTAGCGGATCTTCGAGATCGAGACGTCCGGGAAATCGTCGCGGAGCTGATTGCACACGGCTCCGATGTGAAGCAAGCCGTCACGCGTTGTCGTCTGGGCCGCTGCGCTCATTGCGAGAGAAAGGTCAGCCTGTACTTGCCGATCTGGAGCTCGTCCCCGTCCTCGAGCGGGCCGGACTCGATCCGGCGCCTGTTCAGGAACGTCCCGTTCAGGCTGCCGCGGTCCTCGATGAAAAAGCCGCCGTCGCGGCGCACGACCAGAGCGTGGCGTCGCGAGACGGTGACGTCGTCGAGGAAGACGTCGCAGTCCGGCGAGCGACCGACCGTCGTCTGCTCCTTCTCGAGCAGGAAGTGCTCTCCGGCTCGCCCTCCGCCTGAGCGCACGACGAGGGCTGGCCCCTCGGCCTTGATCTCGTCGAGGACGGCGCCGGATTCGTCCTCGCCCTCATCGGGCGTGTAGCTCATCGTCGTGTCGGAGCCGCCCTCGTCACGGACGAGCAGCGTCCCGCACCTCGCGCAGTAGTTCGACGCCTCCGGGTTCTGAAAGCCGCACTCGGGGCAGTACACATGGCTCAAGCGCTTTCCTCCGAAGGCGGGGCCGCCTTCCCGGCGAGGATCTTCGCGAGACCCTCGACGTCGACCTGGTCGAGCACGCTCTTGCCCTCCGACTGCTGGAGCCGCGCGACGAGCTCGGTCCGCAGCATGTCGATTCGTCCGTGCAGGAGCCGTCGGCGGTACGACACCTCCTGCTCCTCTTCGGTGAGCTTGTCGATCTCGGCCTTGAGATCGGCGTCGGATATCGACGCGAGATTGGGAAACGGTTCCACGCGATCAGCCTTTCGTTCGGAGGGAGGCGGCGCTGGCAAGTAAAGCAGCAGCACCGACAAGGTTCAACCTCAACTTGAGATATCGGCCTCTTCCTGGAGGACGTCCTCGACGAGCTGCCTGAGCTCTTCCTCGAGCTCGTTCGACGTGCGCTCATCCTGCCCCTCGGCGTAGATGTGCACCAGCGGCTCGTCCGGATCGGGCAGGACCTGCGCCCAGCCGCGGCGGTCCTTGACCTTGATTCCGTCGACGAGATCGAGGTCGCGGCCCTTGAGACGCTCGGTCAGCACGCGCATGACGGTCCCTTTCTGCGCCCAGGGACACGGCAGCTGGCGGTGCACGAGCGTCGACACGGGCAGCTCGGACACGAGCGAGGAGAGCGGTTGCTCGACCGGCGCGAGGAGCTCCAGGAGCTTGCAGAGGCTCGCCATCGCGTCGTATGCGGGCAGGAAGTCGGGGAAGACGTAGCCTCCGCCGATCGCGCCGGCGAAGATGACGCCGTCCTGCGCGGCCGCCTTCGTCAGCTCGCTGAGCGAGGCGGGCGTGCGGATCACCTCGAGCCCGCTGCCCTTCAGGATGCGATCGACCTGGCCCGTGACCGTGACCGGGAACGCGAGCTTCCCGCGGCGACCGTTCGAGCCGATCAGCTTCAGGAAGAGCAGCAGCGCCTGCTCGACCGGGATCTCGTGCCCGCTCTCGTCGATCAGGTACAGGCGCTCTGCGGCTCGGTCGAAGACGACGCCGAAGTCCGCACCGACCGCGTTGACGAGCTTCTTCGTCTGGCCGATGAGGCTGCGCAGGCTCGCTCTCGGCCCGATGTCCCCGCTCGGTGAGAACGCGTGCGCCGCGACGACCTCGACGCCGAGCGAGCCGAGCACGAGGGGGAGGACGAGCGACGCCGCCGAGTAGCCGTAGTCGACGACGATCCGGAAGTCGCGCTCCCGGATCGCGTCCTGCTCGAGCGTCTCGAGCAGCTCCTCCGCGTAGATCTCGCGCGCCCGCACCGGATAGTCGACGTTGCCGACGCTGTCGCCCGCCACACGGCGAAGCTCGCCGCGGTTGAAGTGCTTCTCGACCTCCTTCTGGAGCTCGGCCGTGAGCTGGATGCCCGGTTCTTCGTAGAAGCGGATCGCAACCACCTCCGCGTCGGCCGCGGAGAAGCCGACGTGGAAGCCGGCCGCGTAGTCGTGCGTCTTCAGCAGGTGCCGTCCGACTGCGCTCGGGAGCACGCGGAGGTCGGAGACGTCGACGCCCGTCGAGTTGAGACCGGCGATCATCGCGCGCTCGATCATCCGGCACGCAGCGGGCGCCTCGCGGCTGGACACGATCCGCGCACCCCGGGGAAGCGCCGTTCCGAGCGCAACCGCGAGCTTCGTCACGACCTCCGGTGTCAGGTCGACGTTGACGAGGCCGGAGACGCTGTCACGCTCGAAGAGCCGCGACGAGGCCCTGGACTCCCAGATCAGGCTCTCGTGGATCTGCGCGCCGCTCTCGACTTCCTTGTACGGGTAGATGCGCACGCCGGGCATGATCACGCTCTCCTCGCCGACCTTGACCTCGTCGCCGAGCGCCACGCCCTCCTGCAGGCGCGCGTGGGCCCGGATGTCGCACGAACGGCCGATGATCGAGCCCTCCACGAGCGCCCCGCGGCCGATGTGCGTCGACGCGTCAATGACCGAGCGCGTCGTGCGCGCCCGCTCGCGGAGCGTCACGCTCGCGGACAGGACCGAGTACGCGGCGACCTGGGCGTCGGGCGCGATGCGGCAGTAGTTCGAGATCAGCGCAGGCCCTTCCACCTGGTCGAGGTCGTCCAGCTCCACCCCCTCTCCCAGCCAGACGTTGCCGCGGAGGCGGATTCCCGGAATCCCGAGCGCGAGGTGCTCGTCGAGTGCGTCGAAGTTCGCCTGCCGGTACTGGTCGAGGTTGCCGATGTCCTGCCAGTAGCCGTCCATGACGAGCCCGTAGAGCGGGCGACCCATCTCGAGCAGGAGCGGGAAGAGCTCCTTCGAAAAGTCGTACGGCCGGTCGGTCGGAACGTGCTGGAGCACCTCGGGCTCTAGAACGTAGACGCCCGTGTTGATCGTGTCCGAGAAGACCTGGCCCCACGAGGGCTTCTCGAGGAAGCGCTCGACCCGGCCGTCGTCGTCGGTGACCACGATCCCGAACTCGAGCGGGTTCTCGACTGACTTGAGCCCGATCGTGACCGCCGCGCCGCGCTCCTTGTGGAACTCCACGAGGCGGGTGAGGTCGAAGTCGCAAAGCGCGTCGCCGGAGATGACGAGGAACGTCTCGTCGAGCTTGTCCGACGCGAGGCCGACGGAGCCGGCCGTCCCCGCCGGCGTTTCCTCGACGGAGTACTCGATGTTCACGCCCAGGCTGTCGCCGTCGCCGAAGTAGCTCCGGATCGCCTGCGGGAGAAAGGCGACGGTGACGATCACGTCGTCGAAGCCGTGACCGCGGAGGAGCTCGACGATGTGCTCCATGCAGGGCTTGCCGACGATCGGGACCATCGGCTTGGGCTGGTTCGATGTGAGCGGCCTGAGGCGCGTGCCCTCTCCGCCGGCCATGACGACGGCCTTCACTCGCGCGTCCTTCTCACGACCGAAAAGACGTACTGGGCACCGGCGGCCAGTGCGAGGGCGAGCCCGATCCAGAAGCACCAGAGCGGCCACTCCGTGCCCTCGTGGGTGATCATCACGAAGACGAGGGACGCGTACAGCACCCAGGTCGCAAGCTTGCCCAGCAAGTTGACGTTGACCTCGTAGCCGTCGCGCGCGAGCACCTTGTACCCGCCGATGAGCAGGGCGTCGCGGGCGATGATGAGGACCAGGGCGACCCACGGCAGGCGGTGGTGGACCGCGACCAGGATGATCACGGCCGCGTCGATCATCAGCCGGTCGGCGAGCGGGTCGGCGACCTTGCCGAACGCGGACTCGACGTGCCACCGCCGGGCGAGCCAGCCGTCGACCTGGTCGGTGATCCCCGCCACGCCGAAGACGATCGCGGCCGGCCAGCTGTAGCCCCCGTCGGCCGGAATGAGCAACACGGCGAAGACGGGGATCAGGAGCAGCCGCAGGACCGTGAGCGCGTTCGGAACGCGCTCCAGCGGAGCAGGGACCGCAGGTGCGGACATCATGGTCAAGGATAGAGCGCTGAGGATCGATTGCTCCTCATTCGCTCGCCTTTCGTGACAGACACATGCGCTTTTCCTCGATACGATCGCATCGGGGAGGAGGCCGGGGCACCAGGGTAAGAGTCGGCTGATAGCGTCGCCACGTGGCGAACCGGCTCACGATCCCCGGCTTCGTCAACGCGCACAGCCACGCCTTCCAAAGGGCGCTCCGCGGCCGCACCGAGGGCGGTGACTTCTGGGCCTGGCGCGACGCGATGCTCGAGCTGGCGGACCGGCAGACGTCCGAGCGCGTCCGCATTGACTACGAGCAGGTTTACGGCGAGATGCGCGGCGCGGGCTACACCGCGGTCGGCGAGTTCCACTACCTCGGGTTCGAGCAGGCTCTCGCTGCGGCCGAGGCCGCGGGAGCCGCCGGCATCACATTCGTTCTCCTCTACGTCGCCTACGCACGGGGCGGGCTCGAGCGTTTCCGCCAGGCCTCGCCGGCCGAGTACCTGAACCAGGTCGAGAACCTCCGCGAGCACGGGATCGACGTCGGCCTAGCCCCCCACTCCGTCCGCGCCTGCCCGCCCCGGTGGCTCGCGCAGATCGGACGCTACGCCGCCGAACACGAGCTCCCGCTGCACGTCCACGCCGATGAGCAGCCGCGGGAGATCGAGGAATGCATCGAGGAGCACGGCATCCGGCCCATCGAACTGCTCGCCAAGAACGGCTGCCTTGGCCCACGGACGACGATCGTCCACGCGACGCACGCCGACGACGCGGAGCTCGACCTCCTCGCTCAGAACGGCTCGCGCGTCTGCGGCTGCCCCACGACCGAGGCGAACCTCGGTGACGGCTACTTCCCGGTCGAGCGCGTTCTCGAGCGAGGCATCCCCATCTGCATCGGCTCGGACTCGAACACGCGGATCGACCCGCTCGAGGAGCTCAGAGAGCTTGATGGGATCGCGCGCCGCTCCGCGCTGCGCCGGGACGTCATCCCGCTCGAAGCGCTGCTTCGCATCGGCGCCGGCGAGGGAGCCGCGTCGCTCGGCCTCGAAGCTTGGCCCGACGCCGAGGTCGACCTCGAGCATCGGTCGCTCGTCGGGCTCGACGAGTCGGTCGCTCGCGCTGCGTTGGTTTTCGGCTGCGCAGCAGACGTCTTCGTCTAGAGGATCTTCAGGCCGAAAGCGCTCGCCGCCAACTCCACGGCGAGCCCGGCCGTCGTGTTCTCGTGATCGTGGATCGGATTGACCTCGACCACGTCCAGCGCGTCCAGAACGCCGGCCTCGGCCACAAGCTCCAGCGCAAGATGCACCTCCCGGAACGACAGCCCGCCACGCACCGGATCGCCCACGCCGGGAGCGACCTCGGGATCGACGACGTCCATGTCGACGGAGACGTGGACGAACGACCCGCCCACAACCCGCTCGAGCGCCTCGACGATCACGGGTTCCATCCCGCGCCGGTCGAGATCGCTGATCGTGTAAACCGCGATGCCGAGCTCCCGGACGAGTGACCGCTCCCCCGGGTCGAGCGAGCGCACCCCGACGAGAGCGACTCGTTCCGGCTCCACCGCGGGTAGGCGAAGCCCGTCGCGCGAGAAGCTGCCGCAGAGCCCCAGCGCCGCGGCAAGCGGCATCCCGTGGACGTTCCCGGACGGCGTCGTCTCGGGCGTGTTCAAGTCGCCGTGCGCGTCGAGCCACAGCACGCCCCCCGACCCCGAGGCTGCCAGCCCGCTCAGCGAGCCCATCGCGATCGAATGGTCGCCGCCGAGCACCAGTGGCAGCCAACTATCACCGCGGGCAGCCTCGACCTCGTATGCGACCCGCGTGCAGGTCTCGAGGATCTCATCCAGGAACCGGGCGCTCTCGGTGCCCGTCTCACGCGTCTCGGGGATCGCCGCCTGGACGTTCCCGCGATCTTCGACCTCGATCCCGGCGCCTTCGAGCCGGTCGCTGAGGCCCGCGTAGCGAATCGCCGAGGGGCCCATGTCGACGCCGCGGCGGCCCGCGCCGAGATCGAGCGCCGCTCCGATGATCGCTACACGGGTCGGCGGCACGGGCACAGCCTACGGCGTGGTGAGAGCTAAGTCGCTACGTCTGGGTCCACTTCGTCCGCCCGCCGGCGAGCCTCCTCGGCGCGTGCGCGTTCCTGCTCGGCCTGATCGACCTGTTCCTGAGCGTACGAGGCGCGCTGCCCGGCCTCCGATGCCTGCTGATCGGCCTGGTTCCGAAGCTCACCCGCTTCGCGGCGCTTGTTCTCGAGCTGCTGCTCCCGCGCGCGCCGACCGCCGACGATGATGATTCCGGCGACTACCAGCACGGCGACGATGATCAGGATGATCCACCACATGGTTCTCCTCTCTGTCGAACGCCTGATATGCCCCACACGAGGAGAGGCCAAACGAGCCGTTCGAAGAGAACCCGTCGCCCGTCACCGGGCCGAGTAGGGCCACCTGTGAAGACATCCGGGTTCCGTGTTCGGGTAGGGAGGGTTCCTAAGTGGACCCGGGCCTACATACAGGTGGCCTACAAAAAGTCTAGCTACATGACCCATTCCTACCGCGAGGCGGAGGCCTTCACGAAGTCCTTACGGTCTGGCGTTACGACACGTATGGCAGGTGGGTAAACGACCAAGGGGCCATGCGCGATGCGGGGTTTGCGGCATGGCCCCTTGATCTCGTTTCGCTCCGTGCGGCCGGCGGGGAATCCCGCGAGCGGCGCCGCGGGTCGGCCTTGCGGAGGATCTCTGGACGGCCGCAGGTCGCCAGCGTATGCCTCGGCCGACCTCGCTTCAACCCTGGCACTCCGCGAGATTTGAACCCGGATTCTCGGGAAACACGGGACATATGCTCATGGCGTTCCTGTTCGACGAGCGAGAGTCTGAGCAAATCGAGGACTGGCGAGCCGCGCTCGAAGGTATCGCCGACGACCAGTTGCTCTGGCTCGCCCTGCGAGACCCGACCGAGGACGAGGTGGTGGCTTTGCAGGACGCGCTCGAGCTCGGCGACGAGAACGCGCAGAGGCTGCTCGAGCAGCCCAGACGAGCGTCTCTTGCGGACGCGGGCGATCGTATGCACGTGACGCTGTACGCCGCCGGAGTCGAGAAGGGTGAGCCCGTCCTCACTCCCCTCGAATGCGCGCTGGGCCGGAACTGGATCGTCACCGCTCATCATGGGAAGGTCGACGTGGTCGAGGAGTTTCGCGAGCGCGCTGAGGGCGGAGGACAGGTTGGTGCGCTCGATGCACCTTCGTTTGTGGCAGCGATTCTCGAATGGATCGTTGCCGGCTACTTCCGTTCCTTCGAGGCGGTTGAGAGCGAACTGGAGGAGCTGGACGCGAGGGTCATGTCCGGCACCCCGAACGACGTTTCCGACGATCTGGCCCGGCTGGTCGAGCTCCGCCGCTCGATTGGGACGCTGAGACGGGCACTCGCCCCGCACCGCGAGGTCGTTGTCGCCCTGGCGCACCCCGAGCTCGATGCGCTCTCGACTGAGCGTTCGGCGGAGAAGTTCGCCGCCCTCGAGAGTCGCTTGACTCAGGCGCTGGAGGCGGCCCGCGAATCAAAGGAATCGACCTTCGGGTCGTTCGACCTCCTCGTCGCTCGCATCGGCCAGCGGACGAACGACATCATGAAGGTGCTCACGCTGGTGACGGTCGTCCTCTTGCCCTCGACGGTGCTCGCCGGGATCATGGGTATGAACTTCCAGGTCGGCCTCTTCAACGCCGTCTGGGTGTTCTGGGTGGTGCTCGCCGCGATGCTCAGCATCGCCTTGCTCGTACTCTCAGTCGCCCGCAGTCGCCGCTGGATTTAAGGCACACGGTTACGGACACTTGACGGGGCGGATGTGGTGTCGCCAGATCCGTGCTCGGGTCACCGGTGGGTTTGCGAAGGCTTGAAAGCAGGTAGAGACCCCTCTACGAAAATCAGGAGCGTCTTGGCGTCGAACATCAACGGAGGGTAAACGTGCTTGCAATCGCCGGAACCGGCTACGGACTGATCGGTCTTCTCATCATCATTCTGCTCGTGGTGCTCATCGTCTATTTCGCTCGAAGGGCCTAAGACGTTCTTCAGATTCGGTGCGGGTTTCGGCTGGTGAGAGGCGGGAACCATTCATGTTCAAAATCAGACGAAAGGGGTCACCGTGGACGGTATGCGTGACAAGGTCGAGGGCAAGCTCAAGGAGACCGAGGGCAAGCTGACGGACGACGAGCTCCGCGAAAAGCAGGGCGAAGCCCAACAGAAGGTCGGCGAGGGCAAGGAGCAGCTCGAGGACGCAAAGGACGAGGCGCGCGATCGCATCTGACGCTCGCAGATACTCGCTGCAACAGGGGGCGCTCGAGGAGCGCCCCCTCTAAAAAGATCGAGCGAAGCCGCAGTTTCTTCGAAGCCCGTTTTCTCGGATCACGCTAGGCGAGCAAGATCAGAAGGCGGGGCCCTCGCGCCCCGCACGCTTTCAGCCAAAGGAGCTTCATGAGCACAACGGTTCAGGCTGGTGGAACGGCAACTCAGACGGCGGCGCAGGCAGGCCTGCCGCGACGGTCATGACCGGCGCCGCACGCCCGATCGTCGGGAGGTTGCCAGGGGCGCTCTTCACGAACGTCGGACGCGGGTAAGCAGCAGTTCAAATGGCGACGCGACGCGATCTTCCGGCCGACTTCATTGCCGCACTGGACCGGTATCCGGCGGCGCGTGAGCGCTTCGCCGCGATGCCCGTCCAGCGGCAGAACGAGTGGCTCGCGTGGATCGACGCCGGCCGCGGCCGGCGTAGGCGCGCGGGACGGATCGACGAAGTGATCCGTCGTCTCTCACCGCCTGCGACGGTGGAGGAGGAAATTGTAGAACCAGTCGGGCCGCCGCCGGAGCGCGCCTGGTGGGTGGGGCTCCTGGTCCTCCTCGTGCTCGTTGTGGCGGGCCTGCTGCTGGCGTACTTCCTCGCGCGCGGACCGGGAAAGACGACAGTGCCCGAT
>Ga0307304_10000139_pt1 | contig 14630 bp, 15 predicted proteins | sample ER_DNA_185_FD_194503 | JGI IMG/M metagenome (GOLD analysis project Ga0307304, IMG submission 194503) | Bulk soil microbial communities from the East River watershed near Crested Butte, Colorado, United States - ER_DNA_185 | ecosystem: Environmental > Terrestrial > Soil > Floodplain | place...
GGTCGAATGGCACATCCAGCACCGTTCAGCTCACATTTTCCGCGCCTCTATCTCCCTCGGCGGGTCAGGAGGTAACTGGGATCGTGCCTAGCACTGCGAGTCCCGGGGTGCGGCGAGAGTAATCGCGAACGATGGGATATACATCGCCCATGGCGACCCGAGGAGACGTCGCCGCAACTCTTGCGGCACCGGAGCGAGCGGGTTGGAGACGCGACCACTTGTCCCTGCGCAAATTGACCGAAGCACTTGTCTTCACAGTCTCGATTGCCGCAGCGCTGGCTCTGTGGGAGCTGATCTCTCGCACCGGCGTGGTCTCGCAGAAGGATCTCCCTGCGATGAGCACGAGCTTCCGCGAGCTCTGGTCCCTCGTGCAGACAGGCGATTTCTGGAAGGCGTTCGGTCAGACCGTCCGTGGGTGGGCTCTCGGACTGGCGGTGGCGACCGCTCTCGCAGTGCCGCTCGGCATTCTGCTCGGCTCGAGTGATTTTGCTGCACGTGCATTCCGTGTCCCGATCGAGTTCCTGCGTCCGATCCCATCTGCGGCCTTGATCCCCCTGCTCTTCCTCACGCTCGGGACCACGATCAAGAGCGAGATCTTCCTCGCCGCATTCGGCGCATTCTGGCCGCTCCTCGTCCAGACGATGTACGGCGTGCGCGACGTCGACCCGCTCGCCATGGACACGGGCCGCTCGTTCGGCGTCGGGCGATTCGAGCGGCTGTACCGGATCAAGCTCCCAAGCGCAGTTCCCTACATTGCCACCGGCCTGCGGATCTCGTCGACGGTGTCGCTGATCCTCGCGTTCACCGCCGAGCTCTTCATGGGCATCCCCGGGCTGGGCCAGAAGGTGAACTACGCCCAGGCGTTCGGGCTCGACAAGCAGCTCTATGCCTACGCGCTTGCAACGGGCTTTCTCGGCGTCGCGATTCACCTGGTCAGTGCCGGAGTCGAGCGGCGCGCGCTGAGGTGGCATCCCTCGCAGCGGGTCGGGGGGGCGTGAGCCGGCGCTCGTACAAGGCGCTGAAGATCGGCGCCGAGATCGCCGTGCCCGTGGCACTCCTCGTCGCGTGGCAGGCATGGACCGTACACGCGGCCTCGCCGAAGTTCCCTCGGCTCTCGACCATCCTGGTGGAGTTTCGGGACATGTGGCTCTTCTCCCAGTTCGGGACACATGTTGTGCCCAGCCTGGAACGGATCGGAGCGGGCTTCGGCATCGCAGTGGTGGCCGGGATCGCCCTCGGTATTCCTCTCGGCCTTTCGCGGTGGGCCCGTTTGGCGGCCATGCCGCACATCGAGTACTGGCGCGCCGTCCCGCCGCCGGCGCTGCTGCCGATCTCGATCGTCCTTCTGCACTCGATCGGGAACGTGCAGAAGATCGCGTTCATCGCTTTCTTCTGCCTCTTCCCCGTTCTCCTCAACACCATCGACGGTGTGCGGGGGATCGACCCGACGTTCATCGACACGGCTCGTTCGTACGGCATGGGGCGTCTCGAGCGGATCGGACGCATCGTCTTCCCTGCCGCACTGCCGCAGATCGTTGCTGGGATGCGCAACAGCCTTTCGCTCGCGGTGATCACAATGGTGCTCTCGGAGTACTTCTCGAGCACGAGTGGGGTCGGCTACGTGCTCTTGATTTCGAAGAACACCTTCCAACTCGCTCCCATGTGGGCCGCCATCTTGCTGATCGGCGTGCTCGGCTACCTGTTGAACGTCCTCTTCGTCCTCGCGGAGCGACGTGTGCTCGCATGGCATCGCGGGTGGCGCGCGGCGGCTTCCGTCTGATGCTCGAGGTCAAGCACCTCGGCAAGACCTATGGCACAGGCGAGAAAGCGACGCACGCAGTCGGCGACGTCTCGTTCTCGGTTGCGGAGGGCGAGTTCGTGTGCGTCGTCGGCCCGTCCGGCTGCGGCAAGACGACTCTGCTGAAGTGCATCGCAGGCCTACTCCGTCCCAGCACAGGCGAGGTGCTGCTGCGTGGCAAGAGGGTCGCCCGGCCGCCGGAGGAGATGGCCCTCGTCTTCCAGGAGTACGGTCGCTCGCTGATGCCTTGGGCCTCGGTTCGCAACAACGTCCTCCTGCCGCTACGGCACAAGAAGTTGCCGAGAAGCGAACGCAAGCGGCTCGTCGAGGAGTCGCTCGATGCAGTGAACCTGACGCGTTTCATCGACCACTACCCCTGGCAGCTGTCGGGCGGGATGCAGCAGCGCGTCGCGATCGCCCGGGCGCTCGCATACCAGCCCACCACGCTGCTCATGGACGAGCCGTTTGCGTCCGTGGACGCCCAGACGAGAGGCGACCTCGAGGATCTGATCCTGCGCGTGCGCGAGGAGTACGACATCACGATCCTGTTCGTGACGCACGACATCGACGAGTCCGTCTACCTCGCTGACCGTGTCGTGGTGCTCACCCACTCCCCGACCGAGGTCAAGGAGATCGTGCCCGTCGGTCTGCCTCGTCCCCGCGATCAGATCGCGACCAAGGAGCTCCCCGAATTCGCCCACATGCGCGCGCACGTCTACCGGTTGATCAAGCGCGAGCAGTCCGCCGCCGAGCCCGTGGAAGCCGGGGAGTCAGCGGGCGTTCCACATAGTGGGACGTCCGTTTAGACAGTCGGACAGCAGGTGAGATAATCGCGCTCGTCAGCAGGTCCGCGGCCGGGACGTCCTGCTCGCGGTTAGAGGCCAAAGGGAAAGGACAAGGGAGCATGATCCGTACTCGAATTCGGCGTCCACGGACGAGGCTGCTCGGACTTCCGTCGTTCGTCCTGGCCGTCGCCCTGCTTGCGTTGTCAGGCGGCACCGCCTCCAGCGCTCCGGGCAAACCTCTCGTGACGATCACGGTCGACACGCTGCCGATCGCAAACGCGCTACCGATGGATCTCGGGATCAAGAAGGGCTTCTTCACCGCTCAGGGCATCGAGATCACGAAGCGCACGCTCCAAAGCGGCAACGACATCGTGCTTGCGCTTGCGAACAACAACGGCGAGATCGGTTACCTCGGCTGGGTACCGATGATGATCGCCAGCACGAATGGGATTCCGCTCAGCGCGGCTGCCGCCAGCGAGGTCGAGGGGACGTCGGAAGCCGACAACTGGCAGAACATCCTCGTCAAGGGCGACAGCGCGATCCGGGCGCCCGCCGATCTCGCAGGAAAGACGATCGCGGTCAATGCACTGAAGGGCGTGGGCGAGGTCATGATCAAGGCGGCGCTGAGGAAGAAGGGAGTCAGCCCGGGCTCGGTCAGATTGCTCGCGATGCCGTTTCCGACAATGCGGGCAGCGCTGCGCAACGGGCAGGTCGATGCGATCTGGACGCCTGAACCGTTTCTCTCGCAGGCCCTCAATCTCGACAATGCCCGGACCGTGATGGCGCCGGGACCTGTGCTCGGAAAGTTCTGGCCGATCGGTGGATACGCCTCGCTGACGAGCTGGCAGAAGAGCAACCCCGCGCTCGCGAAGAAGTTCAGGACTGCGATCAACCGATCGCTCACGTACGCGCAGAGTCATCCGGCCGAGATCCGCGAGCTGCTGCCTGCCGGCACGCAGAACGTGCGGCTGCCGATCTGGAGCCCGCTGATCGATCGAGCAAAGCTCCGCCAGCTCGCCGCTTACACGAAGGACTTCGACGTCATCACGAAGCTCCCGAATCTGGCGCAGCTTGTCCCCCGCAGCATCACGGGTGGAAAGACCCTTCAGGCGATCGTGGCCAACAAGGCGATCAGGCTCCAGCTGGACGGGAAGAAACTCAAGACGCTGCCCGAAGGCGAGTACACCTTCGTCGTCAGCGATCGGTCTAAGACGCAGAGCTTCCAGCTCCGTGGCCCCGGGGTCAACCGGAAGACGAGCGTGAAGGGGACCGGGAGGGCGACCTGGGCACTCTCGCTCGGTCCGGGCAAGTACACGTACAGCTCGAGCGGACCGGGCAAGCTCAGGGGGTCCTTCAGGGTGACCTAGGCCTGCAGCCGCGAGAAGTATCGGAGGGCGCCTTCGTGGGCGCCCTCCGCGTTTACGGCGCGAACGTGCCGGTCGGTGCGATCGCGACGTCGAGGAGTAGCGGCTCGTCACGCGCTTCGAGCGAGGGAACGACCTCGTCGAGGACTCGCAGGAGCTCGCTGTATGTTGTGATCTGCTCCGCCGGGCAGCCGAAGCCCCGAGCGACGGCCGCGACGTCGACCTCGTGGAACCCAGGCCACGGGCTTTCACCACCCTGCCGTTCGGCGAGCCGGTCCATGATCGCGTAGCCGCCGTTCGAGAGGATTACGAACACGACGCCCACGCGGTAGTGCGCGGCGCTCCAGACGGACTGAATCTGGTAGATCGACGACCCGTCGCCGACGACCGCGACCACGGGCCGGCCGGGAAGCGCCATGCGCAGGCCGGTTGCAGCGGGCATACCGAAGCCCAGCCCGCCCATCGCTGCGCTGAGAAAGCCGAGCGGTTCGCGCGCCGGCAGGCGTTCGTGCAACTCCGGGCGATCGACGGGTGCTTCTTCGACGACGATCGTGTTCCGCGGGATCCGTTCCGCCAGTGCGGCGAGAACGTGTCCCGCGAGCATCGGCTCTCCTGCCGCAGGCGGCGCGGGAGTGGGGGGAGGGCGGAACTGCTCCGGCGGGTCAGCGTTCCGCTTCCTCACCCGGCCTGCAAGGTCTTGGCAGACAGAACGGGGCGCTGCCAGCACGGCGAGATCGACCGGGCTGCGATGTACCTCGTCACTCTCGCCGCTCACGAGCGCGATGCGAGTGCCGGAATTCGTGAACCGGCCCGGCGTATAGGGCGATTGGCGGAACACCGGCGCACCGACGACGAGGATCGCATCGTGCGGCGCGAGCTTCTCGCGTAGGCGAGGCCGGTCGGCGGGCAGAAAGCCCGCGAAGAGATGATGATCCTGGGGGAACCCTGCGCGCGCGCCGAACGACTCCTGAAAGACCGGCGCCTGCAAGCGTTCGGCAAGCTCCACCAGCGCGGCCCAGGCCGCGGCATCGTCCGCGCCTGCTCCGACCACGAGCGCAGGCGACGTCGCTTCGTCCAGGAAGGCAACCAGCTCGTCGACAGCGCCCGCATCGGCCGCCGGCGCGCGCAGCACGCGCACTGCTGTCGCGGCTTCGCGATCCTCGTCGACCGTCGCCGCCCAGTCGTCCATCGGGACGATCACGATCGCGGGGCCGCGTCCCGTCTCCGCCTCGTGCCACGCGCGATCGATGGCTCCCGGTACCTCCTGAGGGCGGAGAGGGTGGTCGACCCACACCGGGTAGTCGCCGGCGAGGCGCTCGAGCCTGCCGGTCAGGAAGGGCTCGAACACGAGATGCCGGCGATCCTGCTGGCCGACCACGATGACCACCGGTGCGCGATTGACCCGCGCGGTTGCAATCGCGCCGACAGCGTTGCCAAGTCCAGCGGTCGTGTGCAGGACCGCCAGCGCCGGCTTGCGGCGGCCGATTGCGAAGCCGGTGGCAAGTGCGAGCACGGATCCCTCGTGCAACCCGAGCACGAACCGGAGGTCCTCCGGCAAGCCCGTCAGAAATGGAACCTCGGTCGAACCGGGATTGGAGAACAGTGTCGTGAGCTCCCGCCGACGAAAGACGTCGAACGTCGCCTCGCGAACCGTCTGGGTCACGCCGGCTCCCGCTTCAGCCCCAGACTTCCTCCGCGACTTCGACGATCAAGCGCAGCTTCGCCCACTGTTGCTCCTGGCTCAGCTCGTTGCCCTCGACCGTCGACGAGAACCCGCATTGCGGCGAGAGGCAGAGCTGGTCGATCGGCGCGTACTTCGCCGCCTCTTCGATGCGCCGCTTGAGCTCGTCCTTGGACTCGAGCTCGCCCCGCTTCGTCGTGACGAGGCCGAGCACGACTTGCTTTTCTCCCTTCGGGAGGAAGCGAAGCGGCTCGAAACCGCCCGACCGCTCGTCGTCCCATTCCATGAAGAACCCGTCGACCTGGAGCTCGTTCAGCAAGGCCTCGGCGACGAAGTCCCAACTTCCCTCCGCTGCCCAAGCCGAGCGGAAGTTGCCACGGCAGGCGTGCGTGGTGATGCTCATCGCTTCGGGCCGCTCCGACAAGGCCTCGTTGATGTGACGAATGTAGTCGAGATGCTGATTCTCGGGGTCTCCGCCGATCGAGCCGATGTATTCACGCTGGTGCGGGTCGTTCATGTACGCGAGGCTCGTGTCGTCGAATTGCAAATACGTGCAGCCGAGCTCCCCGAGGCGGCGCACCTCGTCGCGGTAGGCGAGGACGAGGTCGGCCCAGAAAGAGTCCAGATCGGGATAGACGCGTGGGTCGATCGCGGCCTTGCCGCCCCGGTAGTGCACCATGCTTGGCGAAGGAATCGTCAGCTTCGGGACGTTCTTCGTGACGGCGCTCTGGAGAAAGCTGAACGCGTCCCCGAAGATCGTCTGCGAGACCCCCAGCTTGCCGTCGACGTGCAGCGCCGCGGGCGTGAACTCGATGTCGCCCTGTTCGTTGTGAAACTTGATCTTGATCTCGCCGGGCTCTTTCGTGATTCCGTCGAGCTGGTAGATGAAGTCCATATGCCACGATGCACGGCGGAACTCACCATCAGTGGCGGACTGTAGCCCGACACTTTCCTGCGTCTTGACGATCTCCCGGATCGCCTCGTCTTCGATCCTGCGCAGCTCGTCAGCGTCGATGCGACCCTCAGCGAGGCTTTCGCGTCCAGCCAGAAGCTCGGGCGGGCGAAGTAGGCTGCCGACGTGATCTGCTCGGAACGGCGGTTTCGTCCGGACATCGCCCGCCGGCGCGCTCGTGACCTCTTCGTGCATCGCCGTTCCTCCTTGTCCTAGTTCGGGCGGTATCCGACCTGCGCCGAGATCTGGGTCGCGGTTTGCTTCAAACACCCACTGAGACGGGCGACGAGATCTTCCATGGAAACCATCGAGCTGTGGACGGCGAGGTTGATCGCGGCTGTGATGTCTCCGGTCCCGCTGCGCACCGGGGCAGCGATGGAACGCAGCCCGTATGCGAGCTCTTCGTTGTTGATCGCGAGCCCCGTCTCGCGAACTCGCTCGAGCTCGGCATCGAGCGCAGGCCGGTCGGTGAGCGTATTCGGGCCCCGTCGCCCCATGTGAACGAGATCAAGCAGTGCATCCCGTTCTTGCGCCGGCAGGAAGGCAAGGAGAACCTTCCCCATCGACGTGCAGTAGGCGGGGAGGCGTGACCCGACATGGAGGTTCAGATCGATTTCACGCTGCCCGGCGCGTGCGCTGCGACACCGCTCGACGTAGAGGATGTCGCTGCCGTCGAGGATCGCCATGTTCACGGTGTAACCGGTCTCGTCACTGAGCTGCTGGAGGTGGGGGGCCGAAATGGCGCGCAGCTCCATCGAATTGATGGCCGAAAAGCCGAGGTCGAGCACGCGCGGACCGAGGCGGTACCGCCTTGTCGCCGGATCCTGCTGCAGGTACCCGAGCCGAGTCAGGGTCGCCATATACCGGTGCGTTGTACTGCGGCTGAGACCGACGACACGGGCGAGCTCGCTGACGCCGACCAACGGTTGCGTCGGGGTGAAGGCAGCGAGGATGCCAAGCCCGCGCTCGAGTGACTGTGAGAATCCGGCCTCGTGCGAGGCCTCAGTACGAAGCGCGGCTGGCTCCACTGTTCCGAATAATAGAACGCCGTCTTACCAAGCGAGTCACAAGCGGCGCATGGATGGGATGATCCCAATAGCCGACCACCTAGGGGAGGAGCCATGGCAACAGTTGAGACCGATATCCGGGATTGCCGCCAATTCATCGGCGGGGAATGGGTTGACGCCGCGAGCGGCGAGACCTTCGAGGACCTCGATCCGTTCACGGGCGACGTCGTCGCGGGTGTTCCGGCTGGGACCCGCGCAGACGCGAAGCGCGCCGTGGAGTCGGCGGCGGAGGCCTTTGTCGAATGGTCGAAAGCACCGCCTGCGCAACGCCAGGCAGTGTTCCTGAAGGCCGCTGACATTCTCGAGAGCCGGCGTGACGAAGTCGTGTCATGGCTTGCGCGCGAGACCGGGTGCACGTTCGGATTCGGCATGTTCCAGATGGGATTCGTTCCGGGCCTTTTCCGGCAGGCCGCAGGCAGCGCATACGCCGCTATGGGCGAGATCCTTCCTTCCGACACGGGTGCGTTCGCCATGGGCATCCGCCGTCCAGCGGGAGTCGTCGGAGCAATCGCACCGTGGAACGCCGCGCTGATCCTGTCCGCCCGGGCGATTGCGGCGCCGCTCGTGCTCGGCAATACGGTCGTGTTGAAGCCTTCCGAGCTGTCACCCTATTCGGGCGGGCTGCTTTGGGGCGAGATCTTCACCGAGGCCGGACTGCCGCCCGGTGTCCTGAACATCGTCACGCACGCCCCAGGCGAGGCGGGGCCGATCGGCGACGAGCTCGTCGAGAGCCCTCACGTGCGCAGGCTCAACTTCACGGGGTCGACCGAGACCGGGCGGAAGCTCGCCGAGGCAGCCGGCCGGAATCTGAAGCGCATCGTCCTCGAGCTCGGTGGCTACAACCCACTGATCATCCTCGCGGACGCGGATCTCGACTACGCGGTCAATGCCTCCGCGTTCGGCGCATTCCTGCACCAAGGCCAGATCTGCATGTCTGCGCGCAGGATCATCGTCGAGCGGCCTATTGCGGAGCGGTTCATCGATCGTCTCTCGGCCAAAACGGCCGGGCTCAAGGCCGGCGACCCGAGAGAGCACGACACGATCATCGGGCCGCTCATCAGCGAGGGCGCACTCGAGATGGTGAAGGGCCGCGTCGCGGATGCCGTCGCAAAAGGCGCCAGGGTCCTTGCGGGCGGCGAGGCAAGCGGCCCGTGCTTCCAGGCGACCTTGCTAACCAACGTTCCCGAGGACTCAGAGTTCGCCCGGCTTGAGACGTTCGGCCCCGTAGCCGCGGTCGAAATCGTCGAGGACGCCGACGAGGCAGTGACCCGAGCGAACGCGACGAGTTACGGGCTGGCCTCCGGGATCATCACGAGCGACGGCGACAAGGGTCTCCAGCTTGCGCAACGGATCCAGGCCGGGATTGTGCACGTGAACGATCAGCCTGTCGGCGACGAGCCACAGATGCCGTTCGGTGGAGTCAAGGACAGCGGCTGGGGTCGTTTCGGCGGCACGGCCGCGATCGACGAGTTCACCGAACTTCACTGGGTAACCGTCCAGAGCGGATCCCATCCATTCCCGTTCTGAGGCTGCAGGTTCGGGCGTGGCCGAAATCGTCTCTTTGAAAACCGCGATCGCGGATCTCGTGCACGACGGCGACGTGGTTGCGCTCGAAGGCTTCACGCACCTGATTCCGCATGCGGCGGGGCACGAGCTGATCCGGCAGGGGCGACGGGATCTCTCGCTGATCCGGATGACGCCCGACATCGTGTACGACCAGCTCATCGGCGCCGGCTGCGCGCGCAGGCTGACGTTTTCTTGGGGAGGAAATCCAGGCGTAGGCTCGCTTCATCGCCTCCGCGACGCGGTCGAGGACGGGTGGCCGTCAACGCTTGAGCTGGAAGAGCATTCCCACGCAGGAATGGCTGCGGCCTATGCCGCGGGCGCGTCGAACCTGCCGTTCGGCGTCCTGCGTGGGTACGTCGACACGGATCTCGTCGACCGCACTTCGGTGCGGCGAATCACATGTCCGTTCACACGCGAAGACCTTGCTGCCGTGGCGGCGCACCGTCCGGACGTCGGCGTCATCCATGCGCAGCAGGCGGACAGAGAAGGCAACGTCCAGCTCTGGGGGATTCTCGGCGTGCAGAAGGAGGCGATCCTCGCCTCTGCCCGTAGCCTTGTCACGGTCGAGGAGATCGTCGAAGAGCTGGAGCCGAGGCCCGGCGGCGTCGTGATCCCCTCGTGGACGATCGATGCGATTGCGGTCGCCCCCGGCGGAGCTCATCCGTCTTACGCACACGGCTACTACGAGCGCGACAACGAGTTCTACGTGCAGTGGGACGCCATCAGCCGCGACCGCGATCAGTTCGCGGCCTGGATCGAGCGGCACGTCCTCGGGACGAGCGACGCCGTGGAATATCACCGTAGTCTGGAAGGCGTGGACGTCGCCGTATGAGCGTCGTTTCGACCTACACAGCCGACGAGATGATGGCGGTCGAGGCGGCACGGCGGCTGCAAGACGGTGACGTCTGCTTCGTGGGCATCGGCCTGCCGAGTCGCGCGGCCAATCTTGCCCGCGCCACGCATGCGCCCGGCTGCGTGCTGATCTACGAAAGTGGCACGATCGACGCCAAGCCCAGTGAGCTTCCGCTCTCGATCGGTGACGGCGAGCTCGCCGAGACCGCGTTGGCAGTCGTTTCCGTGCCGGAGATGTTCGGGTACTGGCTCCAGGGTGGGCGCATCGACGTCGGTTTCCTCGGTGCCGCGCAGATCGACCGTCGTGGCAACCTCAACAGCACGGTCATCGGCGACTACGAGCACCCGAAGGTACGGCTGCCGGGAGGGGGAGGCGCGCCGGAGATCGCCACATCCGTACGAGACGTCTTCGTCATGCTGCGCCACTCGCCACGGACATTCGTCGAGCAGCTCGACTTCATCACGAGCGTCGGCGACCGCGTGCGCTTGGTCGTAAGCGATCTCGGCACACTCGAGCCGGGCGAGGACGACGAGTTGACGCTCACGGCTGTTCACCCGGGCATCGATCCGGAGACGGCGCGCGAGGCGACCGGGTGGGACCTGCGAGTCGCCGACGACCTGGCGGTAACCAGCCCGCCCTCGGATCCGGAGCTCGTTGCCCTGCGCGCTCTCAGGACGAAGGGCATGGCCGAGTGAGCGACGAACGGATTTCGAACCTGGCCGAAGACGTCGATCCACCCCTTCTTTATCCGGACTATCGGTCCACGACACTGCGCGCGCCGCAGCGCCCCCCGATCATCGTCCCGGACCGTTTCCGCGATCTCGAAAACCCGGTCTACGGCCACGACATTAGGGAGGCCGACAATGACCTCACGCGCCAGCACTCGGGCGACCCGCAGGGCGAGCGGATCATCGTCACCGGCCGCGTGGTGGAGGAAGACGGGCGCCCGGTTCCTAACACGCTCGTCGAGATCTGGCAAGCCAACGCCGGGGGTCGTTATCGGCACGAAGGGGACCAACATCCGGCTCCGCTCGACCCGAATTTCTCCGGGGCGGGGAGGACGCTCACTGACGCTGACGGGAAGTACGAGTTCCTCACCGTCAAGCCGGGCGCCTATCCGTGGAAGAACCATCCGAATGCCTGGCGCCCAGCACACATCCACTTCTCGTTGTTCGGCCGCGCATTCTCCAGCCGCCTCGTGACACAGATGTACTTTCCCGGCGACCCGTTGTTCGAATTCGATCCGATCTTCCAGTCCGTGCGCGATCCCGAGGCCCGGAGGCGGCTGGTTGCTCGATTCGAGCTCGGGCTCACGCAGCCGGAATGGGCGCTCGGCTACCGCTTCGACATCGTCCTACGACGCACGCCCTTCGAGTGATACCGGGCCGTACCCCATCGCAGACCGTCGGGCCCTTCTACGCGATCGCACTCTGTCGCGAGACGCAGAGCGAGGTCGTTCCCGGTGGCAGCCTGAGGATCGCCGGGCACGTCCTCGACGGCGCCGGTGAACCTGTCGCGGACGCGGTCGTCGAGCTCTGGCAAGCCGACAAAGGCGGCACGCGTTGGGGACGCTGCGGCACGGACGCAACGGGCCGGTTCGAGTTCAAGACGGAGAAGCCCGCGTCAATGGCTGATGAGGCGCCATCGGTCGACGTGATCGTTCTCGCGCGAGGACTGCTGAAGCATCTCGTCACGCGCATCTATTTTCCTGACGAGCCTTCGGCGAACGCGGCGGATCCGGTGCTGTCGTCGCTCGAGCCCCGGGATCGCGAGACGCTCGTTGCAACGGAGGCCGACGGCGGGTTGAGCTTCGACATCCGCCTGCAGGGCGAAAAGCAGACGGTGTTCTTTGCCCTTTGAAGCTCTGTTCGTTCCGCCGGCATTTCGTGATGCCGTGTCGGACGAGGCTTGGCTGCGCGCATTCCTCGAAACGGAGCGCGCGCTCGCAACAGCGCAGGCGAAAGTCGGGGTCATCTCGCAGGAAGCGGCCGCAGCTGTAGTAGCTGCCTGCGCCGGGGACTTTGACGCTGCCGCGCTTGCCGAGGCGGGGCGCCGCGCCGGAAATCCGGTCGAGCCGCTCGTGCAGGCGTTGCGGGAGCACGCGGAGTTCGTGCACTGGGGGGCGACGAGCCAGGACATCCTCGACACTGCAGCTGCGCTCGTCGCACGGGAGGCTACGACGCTGATCGCTGCGGAGCTGGATGGTGTAGCGCGCGCGTGCGCGGAGCTGGCGGATCGACACCGTTCCACCGTGATGGCCGCAAGGACGCTGCTGCAACAGGCGGTGCCCACGACGTTCGGGCTGAAGGCCGCGGGTTGGCTGGTGGGAACTCTGCACGCGAGGGAGCGGATCGTCGCGGTTCGTCTCCCGGCGCAGCTCGGCGGCGCCGGAGGCACGCTCGCGGCGCTCGGCGATCGCGGCGTCGACGTCCTGCGCGCCTATTCCGAGGAGCTCGATCTTGCCGAGCCGCTGCTTCCGTGGCACACCCGCCGTCTGCGAGTGGCAGAGGTCGGCGCCGGACTCGCGATCGCGGCCGGATTCCTCTCGAAGATCGCACTCGACATCGTGCTCCTTGCGCAGACCGAGGTCGGCGAGGTGCGGGAACTGGACGGGGGCGGCTCGTCGACGATGCCGCACAAGCAGAATCCTGTCGGCTCGACGCTGACGCGGGCCTGCGCGCTGCGCGTGGAGGGCGCGGCCGCCGTCCTGCTCGCTGCTCTGCAACAGGAGCACGAGCGAGCCGCGGGCGCCTGGCACGCCGAGTGGGCGGCCCTCTCGGATGCGCTCATGCTCACGGGCGGCGCCGCTGCCGCCATGCACGAGACGCTCGACGGGCTCGAGGTCGATGTAGAGCGAATGCGCGTCAACATCGGGGATGACACGCTCTCCGAAGCGGCCCGCCTCGGTATTGAAGTGACCGCCGCGCAGGACTATCTCGGTAGCGCGGATGCGTTCGTCGAGCGGGCACTCGAGTTCTACCGCGGGCGGTGACGCTCCATCATCAGATCGAAGGAGAGGGGGACCGCGTCGTCGTCCTTGCGGGCTCGCTCGGCTCGTCACTCGCGATGTGGGACCTGCAGATACCGGCGTTGGCCGACCGTCTTCGCGTCCTGCGCTACGACCATCCCGGGCACGGGCAGTCGCCTCTCTCCGAAGACCGCACCGTCGAGGCTCTTGCTGCGCAGCTGATCGGGCTGCTCGACGATCTCGGTTTCGCCCAAGTGTCTTTCTGCGGCCTGTCGCTCGGCGGCGCCGTGGGCATGCGCGTTGCGCTCGACGCGCCGCACCGAATCGACAGGCTCGTCCTCTGCAGCACCTCGGCGAGATTCTCGACGCCGGAGTTTTGGGATCGCCGGGCGGAGGCCGTTCGCAGCGGGGGAGTGGAGGCTGTCGCGGACGAGGTGCTCGACCGCTGGTTCACGCCGGGGCTCTCCGACGTGCGACGCTATCGCGACATGCTGCTGTCGACTCCAGCCGAGGGCTATGCGCGCTGCTGTGAAGCGGTGCGAGACTGGAACGTGCGAGGCGCGCTCGGTGCAGTTCGGGCGCCCACCCTCGCGATCGCGGGAGCCGACGATCCCTCGACGCCGCCCGACGAGCTAAGAGCAATCGTGAGTGAGATTCCGGACTCGCGTCTCACCGTCCTCAACGGCCGTCATCTCGTGAACGTCGAACAAGCAGATGAATTCAACGAGGCGCTCCTCAGGCACCTGGAGTCATGACCGACTCGGCGCACGAACGGGGGATGAAAGTGCGGCGCGAGGTGCTCGGCGACGAGCACGTGGATCGCGCGGTCGAGCGCACGACGGAGCACACCGCTGACTTCCAGGATTTCATCACACGCTACGCGTGGGGCGAGATCTGGAGCCGGCCGGGCCTCGATCGCCGCACGCGTAGCTGCATCACGATCACGGCACTGGTCACCCTCGGCCGCTTCGACGAACTAGAGCTCCACATTCGAGCCGCGCAACGTAACGGGGTCGCGAACGAGGAGATCAAGGAAGTCCTGCTCCAATGCGCGGTCTATTGCGGCGTCCCAGCCGCGAACAGCGCCTTCGCTGTCTTTCAGCGCGTCCTCGACGAACAACAGTGAGAACCGAGCGGACGCAGGTCGGCATCGTCGGAGCCGGCCCGGCGGGCCTCACACTGGCGCGGCTACTGGAGCGCGAAGGCATCGACTCGGTCGTGCTCGAGGACCGCACGCGCGATTACGTCGAGCACCGAATCCGTGCGGGCGTGCTCGAGCAGAGGACCGTCGACCTCCTGAACGAAGCCGGCGTCGCCGGGCGGCTGCACAAGGAAGGGATCGTCCACCACGGAATCGAGCTCCAATTCGACGGGGAACGGCACAGGATCCCGCTCAGCGAGCTTGCCGGCGGAAGGACGATCGTCATCTACGGCCAGACGGAGGTCGTCAAGGATCTCGTCAAGGCGCGAGTCGAGAATCACCTGCCTCTGCTCTTCGAGGTCGAGGACGTCAGCGTGCACGACCTGGACTCGGAAAGGCCCCGAATCCGCTTCGGCTACGGAGGCGAAGACCAGGAGCTCGAATGCGACGTCATC
>Ga0307304_10000145_pt1 | contig 14482 bp, 10 predicted proteins | sample ER_DNA_185_FD_194503 | JGI IMG/M metagenome (GOLD analysis project Ga0307304, IMG submission 194503) | Bulk soil microbial communities from the East River watershed near Crested Butte, Colorado, United States - ER_DNA_185 | ecosystem: Environmental > Terrestrial > Soil > Floodplain | place...
GACGAAGCGGCTGCCGATCTCCTTCGCCCCGCTGAGCACGGCGCCCGGCTGCCCGAGGAAGGCGTCGCCCGTCTTCGGCACGATGGCAGTCCGCAGGCGGTGCACGCCTTTCGCGATGCAGAAGACGGTTCCGGCCGGTCGCCGGGCGACTGCCGCCGGCAGAGGTATGTCCGGGCCGACCCGCACGTGGCGGGTGCGCGGCCCGCAGGACCGCGTCCAGCCTTCGCGCGCGTCGGCCGCCGAGGGCAGGCCGCCGGCGGCGCTGTGCGCCTCTCCCGGCAGCCCGAGCACGAGGAAGCAGGCTGCGACGCCGAGCGCGGCAGGCAGGCGTGCGAGCCGTCGCTCCAGTCGCACCGCCTCCTGCTGGACGTTCGTGGTGACCGCGAGCAGGGCGAGGAGGCCGAGAGCTGCGCCGGCCGCGTACCCCCAGGCCGCACCTTCGAGCCCATGACGCGCCGACAGGATCCAGATCAGCGCGACGATCGCGGTCGACTCGACGAGCCTGACGACAAGGAGCTCGCGCCCGCGACGCCTCGCCGTCAGGAGCAAGGTCAAGCCCACTCCTGCGGCGCCGACCTCCTGCCACACGCCGATCGGCAGCGCGAGGTCACGGTAGGGCTCGAAGGAGTCACCGAGCAGAAGCGGCATCAGCGCGGAGCCGACCGACACCATCAGGATCACGTAGACGGCGGTGAGCGCCATCACCGCCCCGCTGAGCTTACGCGCGAGCGCGAGACCGGCCCGCGACGAGAGCGCGACCGCGCGTGTGACCGCAGGCAGCCCCGGCAGGGCGATCGCCGGCGTGAGCAGCGTGAGTGGGGCGAAGATCGACTGTGCCGCCCGCAGCCCTCCGACCGCCGGGGCGCCGAGCGTCTTGTCGACGACGATCGTGATCGTCGCATTGGCAGCCGAGTAGTAGACGCCCTCGAGGCCGAGCCAGCGTGAGAAACCCCACGCCTCGCTCTGCCACCAACGCCACGTCGCGCGGAGGCCCACCGGCGCAAGTCGGGTCTGGGCGAAGCCGAGCGCCGCGGCGACCAGCGCGCCGCCGCCCCAGGCAGCCGCGACCGCCGCGTCGCTCGAGGCGATCGACGCGGGCACGAGGAGCAGAGCAAAGACCGCCAGCCAGGCCGCGTCGTTCGCGGCCGCCGCGCCGCCGCGGCCGTCGCGGAAGAGGAGCGTCCGCCAGTAGTCCTGCAGCATCGCCGCGGCAACCCACGGGCTGAAGATCAGGAGGCCGCGGCCGATCTCTCCGGGGACGAGGACGCCGAGCATGCCGAACGCACCCGCCGAACAGGCGGCCCAGCAGCACGCCGCAGTCAGGCCGCGGCGACCGGCTTCACGGCGTTCGACGTCGGGGAGCGTGGTCGAGAGCGCGACGAGCGGTCTCGTGACGAGGGCCCGCTGGAACACGAGCGCGAGCAGGTAGGCGGACCAGCCGAGGACGATTACGCCGAGACCGCCCGCGCCCGCGATGCGTCCGCCGGCGATCGTGAGCACGAGGGTCGTCGCGGAGGAGATGCACTGGTCGGCGAAGCCCCAGCCGAAGCTGCGCCCGCCCGGGGCGAGCTTGACGAGGCGGCTCACGCGCGCACCACCCGTTCGTCGAGGGCCGCAGCCCGCGGCGCCCGCAGACCGACGGCCACAGGCGCCTCGGTGGGCAGTCGGCCGCCCAGCGCGAGCGCGCCGAAGAGCAGGAAAAGGACGTCGAAGAGCTCGACCGTCGTGCCCGTCAGGGAACGCACGATCAGGACGATCGCCATGCCGAGCAGCGCCGAGCGGTCGGGCCCGCGTGTCCGTGCGAGCGCGGAGGCGAGCAGTGCGAGGTACGCGAAGGCAAGCAGCGCGCCGCCGACGATCCCGGTCCCGAGCAACGCCTCGAACCACGTGCTGTGGATCGTCGAGGTGTCCTGGAGGCCGAGCGACGCCAGCACGCGCCGCGAGCCAACGTTTAACCCCCATCCGAGCGTCGGCCGCTCCTCGATCGCCGGCAGCGCCGCGCGCCAGAAGACCGCGCGGCTGTCCAGGCTCGCAACAGAGTCCGGGTTGCCGCGAGCGAAGACGACCTGGGCGCGCGACCGCAGCACGTCCCAGTCGCCGGAGGCGAGCACCAGGAGGGCGGTTCCCAGGACGACGAAGGCGACCAGCATCCTGCGGCGCTGCCAGACGACGACGGTCAGCCCGAGAAGGAAGCCGATCAGACCGGTCCGGTATTGCGTCGCGAGCAGCGTCACGACCCCGCCGACCGCGGCGGCGCGCACGACCGTGCGCGGGTAGCGCGTCGAGTCGAGCTGCGCGATCCCCCAGATGCCGACGATCGCACCGTAGGCGCCGAGCGAGTTCGACGAGAACGAGGGCATCGCGCCGACGAGAGCGACCCCGACGACGCCGTGCACCGGCTCCCAGCCGCGTTCCGGCATCGTCAGCGCCTCGATCCAGACGAGCATGAGGATGCCGCCGAGGCACGCCAGCATCAGCTCGAGCGCCTTCCGCGGGTCCGCGATCGCCGCCGCGCCGACCGCAGCCGTCCCGACCGCGAGCTCGAGCACGCGGTACCCGGCGAAGAGCGGCAGCGGGGATCCGACCGCGGCCACGGCCGCCACGCCGACGTAGGCGACGAGCAGCTTCACGGCGAGCGGCAGGGCTTGCCCGCGCGGTGCGCGGAGCAGATAGGCGAGGAGCAGGAGGCCCGCGAGGGCGACGAGCCCGACGCGGATCTGGGCGGCTGCGTCGAGCGGGTTCGAGACGAGCGTGTCCGTCGCCCGTACGCGCCAGACGAAGGTGCTCAGTACGAGGAGGAGCCACGCGAAGCCGACGAGGCGCGAGCCGCCGAAGTCGAGGAGACCGGCGAGCACCGGCACGAGCCGCAGGAAGACGACGAGCAGCAGCGGCAGCACGCAGGCGAGGGCGGCGAGCTCAAGCATAGGGGGCCTCCGCTGCGGCGCGCGCGTAGATCCACTCCAGCGCGGCGGCGAGGGCGTCCGGCCCGGCTGCGAGCTGCGTGCCGCGCCGCGTTCGCTTCCCCACGCGGCCGAGGGCCGCGGCGAGACCGGCTGCCGAGGCGGCGGGAGGCACGAGCTCGAATCGCGCCTCCGGGTAGGCTCGGGCGGCCGCGGCGGGACCACCCGCGTCGAATGCGACCACCGGCAAGCCGAGGCCGGCGGCTTCGAACGCCGCGAACCCGCCGCCCTCCTTGAGGCTCGGGAGCAAGAAAGCGTCGCAAGAGGCCATGACGCGCCAGGCCTCCCGCTGCGGCAAGCGGCCCCGGAACTCGACGCGCGACTCGAGGCCCAGCGCCCGGGCGAGCCTTCGGAGGCGCGCCTCGTCGGGGCCGGAGCCGATGAGGACGAGCCGCCACTCGGGGCGCAGCACGAGGGAGCGCAGCGCGAGCTCGAGCCCCTTGAAGCGATGCAGGCGGCCGGCGTAGACCGCGGTCGGCGACGCCGTCGGGTCGGTCGCGGGTGCGGGCTCGACGCCCTCGACGCACTGCCCCGGCCTGATGACGGTCTTCTTCCTCGCCCCGCGCGGCAGAACCTCTCCCGTCTCCTCGTTGTTGAGCAGGATCACGACGGCCCGTCGCCACGCGACACGCACGAGCGGGTTCGCGCGGGCCAGCGGCCGCGCCGCGCGGAGCGTCAGCTCCTTCGCCGCGCCGGCGGCGCCCAGTGCCGCGTAGTGCGCGCGCGCCACCCGCTGCCCGCCGGCCACGGGGCCAAGTACGAACGGCGCGTCGATGAGGCCGGCGAGCGCCGGCAGCCAGACGTTCGCGAACGTCACGTGATGGACGACGTCGAACCGCTCTCGAGCCTGAAGCCCTCGCGCAGCCCTGAGCGCAAGGAGCTGCCAGAGGACGTAGTAGAGGCGGATCGCCCGGCCGGGGCGCTTCCACCGCATCAGCGCCCGGGGCAAGTCGAGGTAGACGAAGTGAAGTGACGCGGCGCGCGAGGCCGGGTCCGCCTCGATCGCCGGCCGGTTGTTCGCGCGTGTGAGCACCCACACGTCGTTCGTCCGCGCGGCGGCGCGAGCCCACAGCCAGCCCGCGCCGGGCTCGGAGCCCCTGCCGGGCTCGCAGGCGTACGCCGAGAGGAGCACCTTGCGGTTAGCTGCGGACAAGGGTCCTCCTCCGCACTCGATTGCGCACCGACTGCGGCATCACGGCGCGCACGGCCGCCGCGGCTCTCATCGAGACGGGGAGCGATCCCCGGAGCGCGGCCTGCACGATCCAGCCGCTTTCGACCGTGTACTCGGTCACGGGGAGGCTCGGGACGTGCCACCGCTCCGCCGACGCACGGTACAGCCCCCAGCGGAGCGAACGGCTCGCCGCGTACGCGGCCCGCTCGAGCTCGGCCGCGAGCGCCGGATGGCCGATGCCGCCCGGCGGGGCGAAGAAGCGCACGGGCTCCTCGACGACCGCTTCGAGCCGTGCCTTCGAGTCGCGGACCTGCACGCGCAGCTCCTCCCGTGACAGACCGGCGAGTGGCGCGTGGTCGAGCGCGTGCGAGCCGACGACGTGCCCAAGCGCCACGAGCTCGCGCAGAGCCGCGTCGTCGAGATGTCCCTCGCGACCCAGCACGCCGAAGGTGACGAAGAAGACCGCGGGGATGTGCCGCGCGGCGAGCTCGCGCGCGACCTCGAGGTGGTCGCCGGTCGCATCGTCGAAGGTCACGACGACGCTCTCCGGCTCCGGCCGGGCGAGCTCGACCGAGAACGGTCCGCGGTCCGCCAGCGCGTCGAGCAGCACGCCGAAGCTCTCGCGGCGGACGTCGTGAGCGCGCTCGGCTCGTTCGACGACACGGTGGAGCGTCAGGACGCAGGCTCCCCGCCGCAGCTGCGACCCGGTCACGAGGCGGCCTCCCCGAGCAGCGCGAGCCCTCGCCTCCGCACCTCGGCGACTCCGGGGAACCCGGCGCGCGGCGCGGTCCCGAGCGTGTGCTCAAGGTAGTGCTGCAAGACTGCCCGCCCGCTCGGGGCGTCGACGCCCAGCCGGCGCGAGGCCGCGGCCGTCACCGGACCGGGGCCTGTCGCATCCGCGACGATCTGCTCGAGCGTCTCCTCGGCGCCGCGGAGGTAGCGCTGGATGCGCCAGTGGAAAATATCCTCGAGCGGCGAGCCCAGCCTGGTCTCCTCCCAGTCCCAGAGGGCGAGCCGACCGCCGGGCTCGACGCCCGAGTTCCAGGGTGCGAAGTCGCCGTGGATGGGTTCTCCACCTCGGCTGCCGATCGCAGGCGCGAGGACGTCGCGGAGGCGCCTCAGCTCGGCGAGCGCCGCAAGCTCGGTGTGTCCGAGACGGCGATCCGAGACGAACGAGGCGCGCAGCGGCGCGAGCAGCAGGACGACGCTCCCTCGCCACTCGAAGCAGTCGAGGACGCGAGGCGGGACCAGCACCTCGAGGTCGGCCGACGCGAGCGCCGACAGGACGTCGCGCTCGTGGAGGAGGTCGCGTCGGCTCTCCCGCGCGACCTTCGCGAAGGCGATCGTCCGCGCGCCCGCGCGGACGGCGAGCACGGCTCGCTGCCCACGCGCGGCGTCCCCCGTCGCGAGCGCCGCCAGCTCGACGTGCGCTGCGCCGAGCCGTCGACCGAGTTCGGCCGCAAGGCCGTCCTCAATCGCGAGCGGAAGTCCGCGGACGACGCCGAAAACTCCCGTTCTGTGCGCGAGCTCGAGCGCGAGCGCGCCAGCCGCCTGGCGCGGACGGAAGGGACGGTAGAGGCGTGTCCCGAGTGGCCCTGGCCCACCGACGCCGTCGGGCAGGATCCACCGCCCTTGGCGGCGGATCGACACGAGTGAGTACCGGCGGCCACCGCGACGGAGCCCGCCGAGCGCCGAGAGCGCGAACCGAATCGGCCGGTTGTCCCCCTGCCGCTCGACGAGACGGTCCTCGACCGCGCGCACGGCGCTCTCGAGGACGTCGTCCTCGGCGAGCCCGGCGTCGAGCTCCACGTAGCGCCTCGGGTCGGCGGCCGCGAGGGTGCGCCCGGCGGGGAGGACGAGGATGAGGTCGGGCTCGGGGAGCAACGCGCCGAGCGCGCGGACGAGGCGCGTCGGCAGGTCGAGGCGGTAACGGCTCGGGTCGACCTCGAGGTCGCGCCAGGCACGCTCGATCACGACGAGGCCGCTCCGGCGCCTTGGCAGCGCCACGCCGGGCAGCCAGCCGAGCACGGCGTCGGCCCAGAGGTAGAGCAGCCGCGCCGCCGAGAGGACGGGCGGCGAGGGCCGTCGCGAGTGCGGGGCCGTGAAGTCGGCCGCCGGCCGCCCGAGCAGAAGGCCCGGTCGCGGCAGCAGACCCGGCTTCAGGTGGATGTGCCGCGACTGCCAGAACACGCCGGCGAGCTCCTCGGGAAGGCGGCTCGCCAAGGTCGACTTGCCAACCCCGTCGGGGCCGACGACCGCGACGCTGAGGCCGGTCGGGCGGAGGACGCGGCTGCCGAGCCGGAGGCCGGAAAACAGCAGGAGCGGACCAAGCAGACGCGGGCGCAACCGGCGGCGCGTCATGCTGCGCCGGAGCGAGGCCAGCTCGTCCTTGCCGATCGTGCCCCTGCGAAGCGCCTCGGTTACGTTGCCGCCGACCTCGCCGAACTCCTGCTCGAGCAGCCGGTCGACGGCATCCGGATCGCGCCTGTAGGCGTCGAGGAGCGCGACGCGGTCCGCGGAGTCGCGCAAGCCCTTGTGCGCCCGCTTGGCGAGCAGCACCAAGGCCTCCTCTGCCGGCCGCGGTCGGGTGCCGTTCGCCGCGCTCGACGCGAGCGCCAGCGGGATCGCGCGGCCGAGCGGGCTCAGGCCCCAGGGATCGCCCGCGACGTCGACCTGACGGTATGGGCGCGCGGGGTCACCTGTCGCGACAACGTAGTACCGGCACCACGGTATGCCGTGGTCGATGCGCTGGAGCACCGGGCCGAGCTCGCCAGAGCGGAGCAGCAGGTCGACGAGGCGCATGTCCTCTCGCGCGACCGCCACGTCGACGTCCGAGTCGCGCTGCGCGGCGTCGTCCCCGCTGTGGAGCACGACGTGCTCCACGCCTGCGGCGGCGAAGAGGTCGTCCAGCCGGGCGACGAAGTCCGCACGGCCGTTCCTGGCGGTCGGGCGGGTCAATGCGTGGCACTCCCGTAGAGCTCGTTCGTCGCGCGCACGATGAACTCGGTGTTGGTGCGCAGGTAGCGTCCGCCGAGGCGGTGCGGCTCGGATGCGAACCGGAATAGCCACTCGAGCCCGAGCGCCTGCATCGCCGCGGGCGCGCGCCGCTTGGTGCCGGCGTTGAAGTCGAACGCCGCCCCGACGCCGAGCAAGAGGGCCGGCGCGAGCGCGCGGTGGTGGGCCCGCATCCAGAGCTCCTGCTTTGGCGCGCCGAACGAGCACCACACGATGTCCGGAGCCTTCGAGGCGATGCGGTCGACGAGTTCCTCGTCGAGCCGGCTGCCGTCGCCAACGCGCGGCGACAAGGAGCCGACGACAAGCGCCTGCGGGAACGCGCTGCGCAGGCGGAGGCAGAGGCGGTCGCAGACCTCATCGGTCGAGCCCAGCAGGAAGTGCCTGAGCCCGTGTGGCTGGCCGAGTCCGACGAGCGCCGGCAGGAGGTCGGGGCCAGCGGTGCGGCGCGCCGTCGGCTCGCCCTGCCGCCGCTGCATCCAGGCCACCGGCGCGCCGTCGGGGAAGCACAACCACGCGTCGTCCAGGCTGCGCCGAAGACGCTCGTCGTGGAGGGCGGTCACGACGACGTGCACGTTGCAGAAGCAGCCGTAGCCGCCCTGCCGCGTCGCCACGCGCGCGAGGATCGCCGCGGCGGCCTCGTCTGCGTTCCCGCAGAAGCAGTCGGTCCCGAGGACCTCCTTAGCCGGCTCGCTCGCGCGCGCGTGTGTAACTTCTACAAGCGTCACGAGCCGAGCCCTTCCGGGGCCGACCGGCCGCGCGCGCCGGCAGGCCTGATCCTGTGGCGTTGCGCCCGCTCGTAGCCGTAGAGGCCGTCCGCACTCGTGCCTGTCACGGCGACGCCGAGCGTGTCGGCGTAGGTTCCGGCGAGGAGGCGCGCAAGCTCGGCGAGCGCCTGGCGTCGGAGACGCCGCTCGTTCGCGACAACGACTAGGCCGTCGACCCGGCTCGTGAGCGCGACCGCCTCGCCGGAGACGAGCAGCGGGGGCGCGTCGACCAGCACGAGGTCGCATTGCGCACCGACCGCGACGAGGAGCTCGCCGACCGCGTTGGAGATAACGAACTCGGCCGCGTTCGCCGGCGCGTCGCCGAACGGCAGGACGCGAAGTTCGCCGCCGCGACGCGCGACCGGGACGGGGCGGTCCCCGCGCATGAGGATCGGCGCGTCGACATCCACCGGGGCGAGCGAACTCTCGAGCTCCGCCGAGCCGAGGACGACGTCGATGAGGCCGGGCTCAGGGGCGATTCCGAACAGACGATGCTGCGCGGGCCGCAGTCCGTCCAGGTCGACGAGCACGACGCGCACGCCGACGCGGGCCAGCGCGACCGCCAGGTTCGCGGCGGTCGTCGAGGTTCCCTCGCCCTCCAGCGCGCTCGTCAGCATGATCGTGCGCGCGTCGCGCTGCAAGTTGACGAGCTCGAGGTTCGCGCGCAGGATCCGCACCGGCTCGACCTCGTGCGGCTCGCCGCCGGCGAGCATTGCGAGTCGGTCCGCTCGGTCGACCGGGTGCGCGGGAGCCGGGAGGCGGGCGAGGAGTGGTGCGCCCAGGCGTCGCGCGATCTCGTCGGGCGAGCGGACGCCGGTGTCGAGCTCCTCCCAGAGGAGCGCGAGGCCGATTCCGAGCACGAGGCCGAGCGCGAGCCCGAGCGCGAGCGCCCGCATCGGCCGCGGCTCGACCTGGTTCGCCGCGTCCGGACGGCGCACGACGGCCGTCGCCGTCCCTCCGAACGCTCCGAGCGTCGCGAGCTGCTGTTGCCGTTCGGTCAGCGTGCGCGCCAGCACGCCGCTGCGGATGCCGCCCGTGGCGCGCAACGCCCGCAGCTGCCGGTCGAGACGCCGCTGCGCGGTGGCGAGGACCTCGGAGTCCAGCTGCTGCCTGTACCCCCGGTACTCCTCGGCGTAGGCGGACGCGAGCCTGACCGCGAGCCCGGGCCGGTGAGCCCGGACAGTGAAGTCGAGCAGGTCGCTGTCGAGCTCCGTCGTCACCACGGAGCGGTCGAGGAGCTCGCGAACCGTCATGCCGCTCCCGGACACACGCCGCAGTACCGCGCGCGCGACCGCCGGGACCCGCGCAAGGCCAGCCTGCGTCGCGACCGCGCGGTCGGACTGCTCGCCGACGGGAATCCCCGCCAGCGTCTGCGCGAGCGTCTGCTGGCCGAGGAGCACCTGGGACGAAGCCTCATAGACGCTCGCCTCGCGCGATGCGAGCGCAAGCGCGACGGCGGGCACGAGCAGGATCGGTGCGACGAGCGCCCACTTGCGCCGCGCAAGCACCTGGCCGTAGTGCCGTAGGAGCGATGCGCCGTCGTTCATCAGATGCGCTCCGTCAGCAAGAGCCAGATCAGGAGCCCCATGGCCAGCGCATAGACGATCGCGCCGACGAGCCGCGGCGAGGCGATAAACGGCGTCGCGCGCGCCTCGCGCTCGTTCGACGCCCGAGCGAGCACGCGGCCGAGCTGAAGCTGCTCCACGTCCTCGTAGCGGGCGCGCTCGTCTATCCAGCTCTCGAGCTCGCTCGTGTGTGCACGGAGCGCGACGAGCTCGGCCTCCGCCGCGTCCGCGCGGCGCCGCTCGAGCGCCGCCGACTGCCCGCGCTCGTGCGCAAGCCCGCAAAGGCGCACCACGGCACGCTGCCACGGGTCGAGCAGCAGCTCGAGCTCCTCGGCGCGCCGGCGCCCCTCAGCCCCCGCTCCAGCGATCTGCGTCGCGCGCTCGAGCAAGACCTCGTCGAGCGCCACGAGCCGGCGCGAGCCGGCGTGGGTGTCGACCCTGCTCTCGATGCGGCCGCTGCGGTACCAGCGGCGGAGGGACGACGGTGGGACCCCGGTCAGCGCCGCTGCCTCGTGGAGACCGACCCAACGCGTCTCGCGCACCAGCGGAACCCGGCTCGCGTTCACGAGTGGTCTCCTCGGGCTACGGCGGGCAGCGTGCGCAGCATCAGGCGTAGGTCACTCCAGAGCGACCACGTCGTGACGTAGAGGTAGTCGAGCCGGACCATCTCCTCGAACGGGATAGCGCTCCGGCCGAGCACCTGCCAGAGACCGGTCATGCCGGGTTTGAGCTCCAGGCGCCTCGACGCCCAATCGTGCACGAACCCGGCCTCCTCGACGATCAGCGGCCGCGGGCCGACGAGCGACATCTCGCCCTTGACCACGTTCACGAGTTGGGGCAGCTCGTCGAGCGAGAAGCGGCGCAGGACGCGGCCCACCCGTGTGACGCGGGGGTCGTTCTCGATCTTGAACATCCGCGGATCGCCTCCCTCGGCTGCATGCCGGTTGAGGTGGGTGTACTCGCTCTTCCGCCGCTCGGCGTCGCGAGTCATGGTGCGCAGCTTGTAGATGCGGAAAGCGCGACCCCTGGTCCCGACACGCGGCTGCCGGAAGAAGACGGGGCCACGCGAATCGAGCTTGATCGCGAGCGCTGCGAGCAGGAACAGCGGCACGAGCAGGACGATTGTCGCCGCCGCGAGACTCGAGTCCATCGCGCGCTTCGCGCAGCGTGCGGCCCGGGAGAGCCGGAGCGGCGGCAGGCCGACGAGCGGGATGCCTTCCACGGTATGAATCTCCGCCGCCGGACCGACGAGTTCGAACAGCCGGGGCACGATGTCGACCTGCAGGTCGAACGTCTTGAGGAGGCGGATCAGGTCGAGCAGCTCGTCGTGCGAGTCCTGGGTGAACGCGACGACGACGCGCTCGACGCGGTAGCGCCGGACGATGTCCGCCAGGCGCGCCGGCGAGCCGAGCAGCGGCAGGCCGCCGATCTGGGTCGTCCGCTTGCGAGGCACGGAGTCGACGAAGCCGATCAGGTTGATGCCGTACTCGCCGTGCTGGAGGAACTTGCGCGCGACCATCTGGCCGACGCTTCCCGCTCCGACGATGACGGTGTTCTGGAGGTAGGTCGCCCGGCTGCGGCAGAAGGCGCGGGCCGCGGCGCGTCCGATCGTCACGATCGCGATCGCGAAGGCCCAGAAGGCGATCAGTCGCGGAAAGGTCGGCGTCGCGAGGCGGGTCACCGAGGCAACCGCGTAGAACACCCAGGCCCCGAGCGTGACGAGATGGAGGATCCCGACGAGGTCGTCCGCCGTCGAGTGGTCCGTCCGCTCCTCGTCGTGCTTGTACAGGCCCGAGGCGCGGGCCAGGCCGATCCAGACCGGCAGCAGCAGAACGAACAACGCGAGCTCGGCAGGCCCGCTCCAGTCGCCGGCCGAGCTCGAGGGCGGTGCGAACAGGAACTGCGCGAGCACGAAGGCCACCACGAGACAAACGGCGTCGGCGAGCACCAGCATCCGGCGCACGAGCCAGCCGCGGCTCTTCGGCACCGACGCGCGCGATCGCCGCTCGGCGGCTCCGAGAGCGGCGGCGGGGCTGCCGAGCGCGACCTCGCCCGACGCGAGCTGCGTGTTCTCGGCTCGAGCGACGACGGTCCGGGTCACGCGACGAGCCTCGTCCTGCGGGGAACGTGCCGGCGGTAGTAGCCCGCGTAGCGGTCGTCTCCGGCAGCGTCGACGCCGGTGGCCACGAAGCCGATCGCGGGAGTCGGAAGCGCGTCGAGCACGCGGCGCAGCTCTTGGACGAGGGGCCGTCGGGCGAGGCCGGCGTCGAGCACGAGCATCAGCCCGTCCACGAGTCGGCTGAGCGCCCGCGCGTCTCCCACCGGAAGCAGCGGCGGCGCGTCGACGATCAAGAGCTCGGCACGATCGCGCAGCGCCGCGACGATCTCGCCGACCGCCCGCGTCGCGACGAACTCGCCGCTGTCGAGGGGCACCGGACCAGAAGCGAGCACCTCGAGACCCCCGGCCGCCTCGTCGTACGAGTTCGTGAGCTCGTCCCCACCGCTCGGGTACAGCGGGACCGGCACGAGCGCCTCAGCGAGCGAAACGTGGCCGAGCGCGACGTCAGTCAGGCCGGGCCGTCCTTCGAGCCCGAAGAGCCGGTCGATGCGCGGATGACGCAGGTCGAGATCCGCCAGTACGACCCCCCGTCCCGCGAGAGCGGCGGCGAGCGCAAGATTTGCAGCGATCGTGGTTCGGCCTTCGCCGTCGACCGCGCCGGTCACCATGAGCGCGACCGCGTTGCGATCGACGCTGGCGAAGTCGATGTTCGCGCGCAGGATCCGGAACGCCTCGGCGTCTGCGTCGTACGGCTCGCTCAGCATCACGAGCTCGTCGTTCGCGCGCACACGCTTCGACGGCTCGCGCAGCCGGCCGAGCAGCGGCGCGCCGACGATCTCGCTGATCTCCTCGATCCGTCGGAGGCGCGTGTCCAGGGAGTCGCGCAGGAAGGCGAGCAAGATGCCGCCGAGAACCCCGAGTGCAACGCCGAACGCGACGTTGCGCACCGTTCTCGGCTGCGTTTGCACAGCCGAAGTGGCGGGTCTGATGAGCAGCGCTTCGGGCCCCACGAGCGTCTCCTCGGCGAGGAGGTCGCGTGACCGTGCGCGGAGGGCGGCGATCGTCGTCGCCAGAGCGTGGGCCGCGCGTAGGTCGTCGATTCGCGTGTCGAGTCGTCGCCGCGCCGTCGCGATCGCCGCAGCCTCGACGCCCTGCCGGTACCGGACGAACTGACGCGCGTACTCCGTCGCAAGCGCTTGTGCGCGCCGGGGGCTCGCATCGGTGACGTGGACGTCGAGCACGTCCGCGGTCGCCCGCGGCGAGACGCTCGAATGCCGTAGCAGCTCGCCCACCGTGAGCGACCCTGCACGCACGCGGCGAGCGGTGGCGCGGAGAATCTCGGGCGCGCGTGCGAGATCTGCATCGGTCTGCGCGAGGCGCGCCCGCTCGCTCGCGCCGAGGTTCGCGTCGGGCGCGTCCAGCCCGGCCGCCACGCTGTGACCTGCGAGGAACACGTTGGCCGTCGCGCGGTAGAGCGGCGGCTGCCGCAACGACAGGAAGGCTGCCGCCAGGCTGGCCAGCGCAATCGCCTGCACGATCGTCCACCGCCGCCGCCTTAGGACGCGGAGGTGATCGCGCAGCACGGACGTCTCGACCGGCTCCCCAGTGCCCGCGACGCGCGTCCGAGCAGGTCTCCGAGCCGGCTCGGCGGAAGACGGAACCGGCTGAAGATCCGCGGTCACCGGCACGTCTTCGTATCGCGAATCTGGTGGCGGGCTGAGAACACGACCTTCGCCACCCGCTCAGTCTCATAGCGGGCGACGAGCACTCCCCGCCCGCTGACGATCGCTGCATAGGTGCCCGTGTGCTTCCCGAGACGGCGGCAGTCGAGGACGCGAACGCCCTGACGCGTACGGGCGATGCAGCCGATCGGCGCGCCGGAAACCGTCACGACGTCTCCGAGCTGCAGCACGATCGGCTGCGTGTCGGAGCTCATGCGGCTGACCGCCGAGACCGCGGTCGGGGCCGCGAGCATGCCTGCCGCGAGGCTCAGCACTAGCAGCGGCCTGTGCCCGACGAGCCTCGACAGCCGCCCCGGAGCGTGCGCCGAGCAGGCGCTCCGGGACCCGAGTGGGCTGCGAAGCCGGCTCACGAGTGGAGCCGTCCCCGGTACTCGTGCCGGCGCCGCTGCTCGACCTCGTCCTTCGTCCCGCACACCAGCGCCATGACGGCGCTAGCCGCGGCAACGACGACCGCGAACATGCGCACGAGGGCCGTGCCTGCCAGCGGAACGGGCCAGCTCGGTGCATGCGGCATGCGGAGAGCACCGCCACGGTGGACGTCCGCCGACTGCCGCGCGGAGGTAGACGTCGTCGCGACGGCCGAGCCTGCGTCCTTGCCGAACGAGAAGCCGCGGAGTGCCGGTGCCGCGACCGAGCGCAGCGCCTGCGCCGACTGACACGGGATTAGCCGCATCGCCTCGAACGACATACGAACCGACTGGCCGCACGTGTTGAGCATCGGTGTGAGCCCCCAGTCCGAGCCGGCGACCCGGGCCGTCACAGCCAGCATCACCGCCCCGGTCAGCAACATGCGTCCTTCGAAGGATCCGACCGCTGCGCCCACCGCCGCCAGGTCGATCGGCAACTCGCCCGCGAAGCCTCCGTCGACAGGGCTCGGCGAAGTCGCCTTAGCAGGCTGAGCGACCGGGAGCATGGGCCAGGCGGTCGCGACGTTGGGCCCGGCGCTCGTGAGCGCCGGGTCGGGAGCGCCAGCGACCGCGGCGGTCAGCGGGTCGTGCACGAGCGGATCGGTCACCCCGGCCGTGGTCTCGACAAGCGGCCGCGTCGCACCCGACGCCAGATCGCCCGTCGACTGCACCAGCGGATCGGTCACGGCCGCGCCCTCGACCAACGGCTGCGTCGCACCCGACGCCAGATCGGCGGTCGACTGCACGAGCGGATCCGTCACCCCGGCCGCGGTATCGACCAACGGCTGCGTCGCACCTG
>Ga0307304_10000146_pt1 | contig 14384 bp, 16 predicted proteins | sample ER_DNA_185_FD_194503 | JGI IMG/M metagenome (GOLD analysis project Ga0307304, IMG submission 194503) | Bulk soil microbial communities from the East River watershed near Crested Butte, Colorado, United States - ER_DNA_185 | ecosystem: Environmental > Terrestrial > Soil > Floodplain | place...
GGGCGTTTCTGCAGGGCGAGCAGCTCGTCGGTGCGCAGGTAGCGCTCGTAGTCGCTTTCGCCCTCGCCGGAGAGGATGGGCTGGCTGTAGTCCTCGACCTCGCCGGTGGCCACCGCGGGAGCATACTTCGGGCGTGAGCGATCTCTTCGCCGATGCCGCCCGCGAGCGGATGCAGGAAGTCGCGCCGCTCGCCCTGCGGCTGCGGCCGCGCAGCCTGGACGAGTTCGTCGGCCAGGAGCAGGTGCTCGGCGAGCGCTCGGCGCTCCGGCTCGCGATCGCGGAGGACCGCGTCGGCTCGGCGATCCTGTACGGGCCGCCGGGGACCGGCAAGACGACGCTCGCCCGGATCGTGGCCGAGACGACGGGCGCGGCCTTCGAAGAGCTTTCGGCGGTCTCGGCCTCGGTCAAGGACGTGCGCGAGGTGCTGGCGCGGGCGCGTGAGCGACTCGGTGGCTCGGGGCAGCGAACGATCCTCTTCCTGGACGAGATCCACCGCTTCAACAAGGCCCAGCAGGACGCGCTGCTGCCGGCCGTCGAGGAGGGGCTCGTGACGCTGATCGGGGCGACAACGGAGAACCCCTACTTCGAGGTCAACTCGGCCCTGCTCTCGCGCTGCCAGATCTACGAGCTGCAGCCGCTCGACGAGGAGCAGCTGCGAACGATCGTCACGCGCGGCGCTGCGGCGCTCGAGGCCGATGCGAGCGACGAGGTCGTCGCGCTGGTGGCCCACCGGGCCGGCGGCGACGGCCGCAACGCGCTGAACATCCTCGAGCTGGCCGCGCAGACCGCGCGGGCCGAGGGGGTCGCGCTGAACGAGCAGCACGTCGAGGACGCCGCCCGCAAGCGCCCGCTCGTCTACGACAAGGGCGGCGACGCGCATTACGACTTCGTCTCCGCCTTCATCAAGTCGATGCGCGGCTCCGACCCGGACGCGGCCGTCTACTACCTCGCCGCGATGCTCGAGGGCGGCGAGGACGCACGATTCATCGCCCGACGGATGGTGGTGCTCGCCTCCGAGGACATCGGCAACGCCGACCCGCGCGCGCTGCTGGTCGCGGTCGCGGCCGCGCAGGCGGTCGAGCACGTCGGTCTCCCGGAGGCGCGGTTGAACCTCTCTCAGGCCGCGATCTACCTCGCACGGGCGCCGAAGTCGAACGCCTCCTACGTGGCGCTCAACGAAGCGACCGCCGACGTGCGCGAGCTGGGCCAGACCCGGCCGCCGGACGCGCTCCGCGACACTCACTACCGCGGCGCGAAGAAGCTCGGCCGCGGCGCGGGCTACGTTTACCCGCATGACGATCCGCGCGGCTTCGAGGCCGACCACCTCCCCGAGCCGCTGAAGGGCAAGAAGTACTACCGGCCCTCCGGATCCGGCGAGGAGGACGAAGGCCGCTGAGCAAAAGCTGCGCTACGATCGGGCCCCGGGGTCGTGAAGCTGAGAAGCGTCGCAGCCATACAACTCGCGGTTGCCGCCGGGTTGATTTTCACTCTGGCCGGGTCGGTCGGCGTGGCGCCGGCGGCGCGCTCGGCATCGCCGCCGTGTAGTCCACCGGCGCAGCCCGCCTGGATCGACTACGGCGACAAGTGGGTGCCGTTCAGGCGTCTTTTCTTCCGCCCGGGCCTGACGGTCGCGTTGGCGCACGACGCGCCCGCCGCCGACGCGCGCCGCGGCGGCGCGCAGCTTGCCTTCTGGGACATGTCGCTCACGCGCGCCGTCGGCACGCCTGCGAGGCCCGCCGACCCGCGCGCTATTCCGGCAGCGACGGCACGGATACTGGAGGACGCGGTGCGCGTGACCGGCTGCTCGACGCCGGTCATCGGCCTGAACGAGCTCTTCGGCGCCCAGCGCCCGGCGCCCTGGCGACCGCGCAACGCGCGTTATCGCGCCAACGTCCTCGCGCTCGTGCAGGGGTTGGCCGAACGCGGCGCCCAGCCGCAGCTCTTCATCTCCCAGGCAGGTGCCACCGCCGGCGCGGCCGGACCCTGGTGGCGCGCGATCGCGCAGGCCGCCACGATCGTGCGAGAGCTGTACCTCCCGGCTCCGTGGCTCCACGCATTCGGCCCTGGCGGCGCGAGCGTCTACATGCGTTTCGAGCTGCGCCGCGCCGTGCGCAACCTGACGACGATCGGCGTCCCGAGCAGCCGGGTCGGGATCGCTCTCGGCTTCCAGTCCGGCCGTGGTGGCCGCATGGGCCTCGCCGTGGCGCCCTGGTTGGAGGTCGTCAAGCGCGAGACGCTGGCGACGCGACAGGTCGCCGGCGAGCTTTCCCTTGCCTCCGTCTGGTCGTGGGGCTGGGCGGCCTTCCCCGGCACCCGCGCCGATCCGGCCGCAAGGCGCGCCGCTTGCGTCTTCCTCTGGACGCGGGAGACCGGCCTTTGTGATGGGCCGGCGGCGGCAGGAGCGGGCTTCGACCGCTCCCTCTCCCAGCCGGCCGAGGGCAGCCGCCGCGTGACCCTGCGGCTCCTGAGCTCCCGCCACCCGGTCTGGTTCCGCGTCGCCGCCTCGGCCAAGCTGGCGGGGCGGATCGCGTTGCTGCAGGAGCGGCGTGCCGGTGAGTGGCGCATCCTGCAGCGGACGATCCTCGGCCCGTTGCATCCGCGACCGCTGCGCGCCCCGCTCGCGAACGGACGACACGTCGTCCGGCTGTACGTCGCAGCAGAGAACGCACCGCGGGGAGAGGCGTTCTGGACGGCGCCCCGCGTCGTCCGCGTCCACTGACGCTCCTCGCTCGCTAGCCTCGGACAACCACCACACGACAAGAGGAGCGCGCATGGCGATCGAGCGGAAAGCACACGCAACCTGGGAAGGCGACCTGCGCAGCGGATCGGGGAAGTTCGATCTCGACAGCGGCGCGATCACCGGCCAGGAGGTGACGTTCGCCTCGCGCTTCGAGCAGCCGGGCGGCAAGACCAGCCCGGAGGAGCTGATCGCCGCGGCCCACGCAACCTGCGTCGCGATGGCGCTCGCGAATGCGCTTGCCACGGAAGGCCACCCGCCCACAAAGCTCGAGACCGACGCGGTCTGCACGCTCGACCAGACCGACGCGGGCTTTCGGATCACCACCATGCAGCTCACGGTGCGCGGCGAGGTCGAAGGGATCGGCGAGGATGAGTTCGAGGCCGCGGCGCAGCAAGCGAAGGAAGGCTGCCCGGTCTCGAACGCGCTCGGCAACGTCGAGATCTCGATGCAGGCGTCGCTGGCCTAGTCGGAGCCGCGCTCGATCCGGCGAGCGGCCATCTCGCCGAAACCGCCGCCGAGCCTCCGGTAGCCATCCGCCGCACGCTGCACGTCGTACTCGGTTCGCCGAAAGGCGAGCTCGCCGTCGTCCGTGCGCACCGCCCAGGCCGCTCGGGTGTCGCCGTCGAGCGGCATGCCGACGCTGCCCGGGTTGAGCAGCTGGGTGCCGTCCGGCCCCGGCCGGCGGAACTGCCGGTGACTATGGCCGAAGACGACCAGCCGGTCACGCACGCCGTCGAGCATCCGCTCCTCGCCCGGCTCCGGCTCGGGCGCGAAGCTCTCTACGTCCGACTGCGGCGAGCCATGGACGTAGAGCACGCCGTCGAGCTCGGCCTGCGCCGGCAGGCCGTAGAGCCAGTCGACCACGTCGTCGGGTAAGGCGCCGGCGAAGAGCTCATACGACTCCATCACCTCCGGCCGGTCGAGCGGCGGCTCGCGCAGCCAACGCTCGCCGTTGCCTCGAATCCATGTCCCGTCCGGAAGCTGCTTCAGGCGTTCGAGCGTCTCCAGAGGCCACGGGCTCGGCGTGCCGTAGTCACCGCCGAGCAGCCAGCGGTCGACCCCCGCCGCGTCCGCCTCGGCAAGCACCTGCTCTAGCGCCGGGAGGTTGCCGTGGATGTCGTAGAGCACGCCGAGCATCGCTCGTTAGTGTGGCCCCGATGCGACTCCACGTCCACGAATGGGGGAACGCCGACGCTCCTACGGCGGTGTGCGTCCACGGCGTCTCGGGGCACGGCCGGCGCTTCCGGCGACTGGCCGAGGAACGGCTCGCGGCTCGATTCCACGTCCTCGCACCAGATCTACGCGGCCATGGCCGGTCGGACTGGGAGCCGCCGTGGGACCTCGACACCCACCTCGCCGACGTGCTCGAGACCGTCGGCGGCCCGTCGCTGTGGGTCGGCCACAGCTTCGGCGGGCGGCTCGTGCTGGAGCTCGCGGCTCGCAGGCCGGAGCTCGTCCGCTGCGCGGTGCTGCTCGACCCGGCCATCGACATCCTTCCCCACGTCGGCTTCGACTTCGCTCAAGACGCGGCGACCGACCGGGAGTTCGCCTCCGCGGACGAGGCGATCGACGCACGCCTGACGAGCGGCTCCCTCACGCCACGCTCGGCGCTCGAGGAAGAGGCGCGCGAACACCTCGTGGCGACTCGCGACGGCAAGCTCCGCTGGCGTTACGCGCGTGCCGCGGTCGCGACCATGTACAGCGAGCTCTGCCGCAAGCCGCCGCCCCCTACGGCGCTGGCCGGGATCCCGACGTTGCTGGTCCACGCTGAGCACTTCGGCCTCGTGCGCGAGGAGCAGCTCGAGGAGTACCCGGCAGCGCTCGGCGACGGCCTCGAGCTCGTCGGAGTCCCGGGCGGGCACGTCGTCTACTGGGACGCCTTCGACGAGACGGCCGACGCGGTCGAGAAGTTCCTGATTCGTCACAGTCCCGTTTCACACGCGTGAATCGCCCATGGCTAGGCTGATCGCAGGGGGGAACACGAGGGGGACCCCGGGGGCAAGGTTCTCGCGCGTGTTACAGAATCCGCGCGCCGAGGGCGCTTGCGACCAGCTCGACAGCCAGCTTGGCGGTCTGGTTCTCGCGGTCGAGGATCGGGTTCACTTCGACCACCTCGAGCGAATCGAGCACCGCCGACTCCGCGATCAGCTCCATCGCCAGGTGCGCCTCACGGTATGAGAGCCCGCCCCGCACCGGGGTGCCGACACCTGGCGCGACCTCAGGGTCGAGCACGTCCAGGTCGAGGCTGAGGTGGACGAAGCCGTCTCCGGCGACGTGCTCCAACGCCTCGCGCATCGCGGTCTCCACGCCCATGCGGTCGAGGTCGCTCATCGTGAAGACGCGCGCCTCGAGCTCCGCGAGCAGCACGCGCTCGCCGGGGTCGAGCGAGCGAACGCCAACCAGCGCGACCCGCCGTGACTCCACTGCGGGCAGCCGGTACTCGTCGCTCTCGAACTCCGGGCCGGCGAGTCCGAGGGCGGCCGCGAGCGGCATTCCGTGGACGTTGCCGCTGGGAGACGTGTCGGGCCGGTTCAGGTCACCGTGCGCGTCGAGCCACAGGACGCCGCCACGTTCGTGCGCGCGGGCCATCCCGCCGAGCGTGCCAAGGGCTACGGAATGGTCGCCGCCCAGCACGAGCGGCACGTAGCCCTCCTCGGCCGCTCGCGCGACGAGCGCCGCAATCCGCTCGCACGTTGCCTTGATCTCGGGCAGGTAGCGCATCCGCTCGTCGCCGACGGCGGTCGCCTCCGGCACGGCGGTCTCGACGTCGCCCCAGTCCTCGCAGCGCCGACCGAGCTCGACGATCCGCTCGTCGAGCCCCGCGTAGCGGATGGCCGATGGGCCCATGTCGACGCCGCGGCGGCCTGCACCGAGGTCGAGACCCGCGCCGATCACCGCCACCGGCGGCTGCGTTTCTTGAGTACCCACCCCGGCAAGGCTAGCGTTGGCCTTGATGAGTCACTTGTCGTCGGAGAGTTCGAGCATTCGCGTCTTGATCGCCGACGACGACGTGGAGTTTCTCGACTCGCTGCAGGAGCTAATCGATCGCCAGCCCGAGCTGCAGGTGATCGGCGCGGCGGCCAACGGGCTCGAGGCGATCGAGCTGGCAGACCAGCTCGGGCCGGACGCGGTCGTGCTCGATCTGCACATGCCTCTGCTCGATGGCGTCAGCGCCGCGGCGCGGCTGCGTCGAGACCACCCGAGCCTCTGCCTGATCGCGCTCACCGGGGACGACGCGCCGGCACTCCACCGCGCCGTCCGCGAGGCCGGAGCCGACGAGGTGCTGCTCAAGGACGAGCTCGTCGGCGGCCTGCTCGACCGGCTGACGACGGCACTGGAGAGAGGTTGATGGCGAGGGCCGGGATCGAACCGGCGACACCACGGTTTTCAGCCGTGTGCTCTACCAACTGAGCTACCTCGCCGCGGCCGCCTAGTCTAGCCGCGCCGTCCCGAAAAGAAGGACGTCCGGGCCGGTGTTACCGTGCCGCGAACGCCCTTGTAGCGTAGGACACTAGACCCGATCGTGCTTGCGGGCAAGCAGCGCTGTCCCGCCCTCAGCCTCGAAATCCGCAAAGTCCATGAAACCGTGCAAACCGAGCTCGCGGCGCAGGCGCTCGGGCGGCACCCAGATCGGCGTCTCGGGGCCGGCAGAGAAGGAGAGGACGAGGTGACCGCCTGGTGCGGCGACGCGGGCGAGCTCGTCGAAGAACGGGATCATGTTCGCCAGCTGCACGAGGTCGAAGGAAGCCGGCTCGAAGGAAAGCCGCACGGCGTCCGCCTGCTGGAAGCGAACCCGGTCGGCCAGCTCCGGCGGTGTGTTCTGCCGTGCCTGCTCGACCATCCCCTCGGCGAGGTCGACCCCGACGACCTCCGCCTCCGGGAAGCGCCGCGCCGCGATGAACGCAGCGAGCCCGGTGCCGGTGCCGAGGTCGAGCACCCGCTTCGGCGCGGCCGGCAGCGCCTCGAGGGCGAGCTCGAACGCCGCGAACGCCTCGGGACGGCGCATCGAGTCCCAGCTCGGCGCGAGCCGGTCGAACTGCGCCCGTGTCGACCAGCGGAACACCCGCCACAAGCCAGGCCTCGCGACCACCGCATTGGTCGTCACTCGCGCGAGACGGCGGCCGAACTTGCGCTCTAGCTCCCGGAGGTTCACGGCGTGCGCAGGTGAATGCGGACTTCATCGTTCGCGCCCGCACCAAACAGCGCCGCGGCGCTGCCGCCACTGATCGCGATCGCGATGTTCCCGTAGGAGTCCTCGTAGAGGATGATGTCGCCCGTCCGCGCGTCGGCGAACGTGCGTGCTGCGGTCGCGTAGTAGCGGTCGAGGGCCAGCTCGAGCTCGACTGTCACGCCGGGGAGCACGCCGGCGCCCTCGAGGTGAGAACGCTTGAGGTTGAGCTGCATGTTCCCGAAGTGGTCGACGTAGAGGACGACCGCGCGGATTCGGTTCTGGCCGACCTCCGGGGCCGGAACGTCCAAGCGCACCAGCGCCTGCGGGTCAATCGGTGGGCCAAGGTCGGCGAGCGAGACTCCGAGGGAAAGGTGCGCGGCGGCCGGCGAGAAGAGGTCGCGGCCGTGGAACGTCCGGGAGACCGAGTCCAGCGCGTACTGGGGGTTTGCGAGCTCATGGGCCTCCGTCACCCCCCCGAGCGTGTCCGCCGCCGGCAGGAGCAGCCCGTTGTCGGGACCGACCAGAAAGCGCCCGTCGGCCGTTCGCAGCGCGAGCGGCCGGCGATGGCTGCCGACTCCCGGGTCGACGACTGCGAGATGGACGCCGACCGGCATGTACGGGAGCGTGTTGCACAGCACGAGCGAGCCCTGGAGCACCTGCTGGGGTGGGATCCCGTGCGTGATGTCGATGATCTCCGCCTCGGGCGCGATCCGCTTCATCACGCCGTGGCAGGTGCCGACGAAGTCGTCCTGGAGCCCGAAGTCGGACAGGAACGTGATCACCATCGAAGGGAGCCTAAGGCGTCCGTCTCGCGGGCGCCGACCATGGAGGCCGCGCGGGCCGCGCCCGTGCGGCCGTTCTAAAGCGCGGCGCGCGCGACAGCTTCGACCAGACCGTCGAGGTCGTGTGGGCTGGCCTCCGCGGCGACCGTGATGCCGGCCTGCTCGGCCGCGCGCGTAGTCTCTGGACCGATCGACACGGCGGGTAGCTCCAGACCGAGCACAGCGAAAGCCTCCGCGGCGGAGGCCGAGGCCAGCACGACGAGATCGCCTTCGGGCAGCGGGTCGGGCCGGAGACCGGTCGTGCGGTAGAGCGGGACGACGTTAGCGCCGAGCTCCTCCGCGAGCAGCGGCCGTGCCCGCTCCGCGCCGGCGAAGAGCACGCGGCCAGGCGGCCTCGGCAGCTCGGCCAGCAGCCCCTCCTGGGTGGACACCGCCGGCACGAGCGCTGCCTCGACGCCGCCCTCGGCGAGCGCCGCCGCGGTGCCGGGGCCGATGGCGGCGACCGGCGGGAGCGTGCCGCGAGCGCGTCGCAGCAACTCGCGCGCCCCGAACGGACTCGTCACGATGACCCAGTCGTAGCCGTGCGTATCGACTTGCTCGGGCCCGATCGGTTGAAGCTCGATCAGCGGGCAGCGCACGACCTCGAGCCCGAGCTCTTCGATCCGGCGGGCAAGCGGATCAAGCTGCTCGCGCGCCCGAGTCACGATCACGCGCAGGCGTTTCGAGGCGGGTCCCATCCCTAACCCCCACCCACCCGGGGATCGCTCACGGTAGCGGGGAAAAGCGCACGTGAGTGTGCCCGGGGTGTGCCGGAAGTGTCATTTCTCGGCGAGGGCGGCCAGCTCGGCTGCGAGCGTGGCCGGATCGTCGCCCTGGCGGAGCTCGAGCCAGGAGCCGTCCTCGGCCGCGATCATCCCGGTCAGGGCGCTGCCGTCGTGGTGTGCTGCGACCGGGGCGAGGCAGCCGCCGCCGATCGCGAAGACGACGGCGCGCTCGGCCTCGACCCGCCGGCGCGTCTCCGCGTGGTCGGCGCCCGAGACGAGCTCGTCCTCCCCGCTGCGAACCTGAAGCGCCAACGCTCCCTGACCGGCCTCGGGAAGCAGCTCCTCCGGCGGGAACCGCCGCCCGATCTCGCCGTCCAGGCCGAGCCGGTCGAGCCCGCACGCCGCAAGCACGACCGCATCCAGGCCACGCTCGCCGCGTTTCCGCAACCGCGTGTCGATGTTCCCTCGCAGCGGCTCGATCGAGAGCGTCGGCTCGAGCGCGAGCAGCTGAGCGCGCCGGCGGACCGACGCGGTTCCGACTCGCATGCGCGGCCGTAACTCCGAGGCGCCGCAGAGGGCGTCGCGCGGATCTTCCCGCTCCAGGTACGCGCCGACCACGAGGCCGGCCGCGTCCGACGAGGTCATGTCCTTCGCGGAATGCACCGCGATGTCGATCCGACCGCCGAGCAGCGCCTCTTCGAGCTCCTTGACGAAAACGCCACGAGAGCCGATCTCCCCGAACGGCTTCGTCCGGTCGCGGTCGCCGGCGGTGGTGATCGGGACCAGCGCGATCTCGACCCCCGGCCGGCGCAACCGCTCGGAGGCGAGCTCCGCCTGGGTCAGCGCCAGGCGCGACCCCCGCGAGCCGACCCTAAGCAGCATCGCGTCGCCGGCGTGCCAGCTCGACGAGCTCGGCGACCTCGCTCTGGAGCCGCGCCAGCTTCGCCGCGATGATCGCCACCCACGCGAGCACCCCGACGAACACGACCAGGTAGGCGGCCGCGACGTACTTCTCCGAAGAGCTCACAACCGCAGCTCTTGAAGCTGAACGGGTCGACTGGTCGTTTCAGACGGACGCGCGAGCAGAGCTCGCACGTCCTGAGGTCGGCATCGCAAGCGACGCCTCACGCCAGAAGTTCCCGCAGCTCGCGCAGGCGCGCGTCCAACCGCTTGCCGGCGAGCTCGACCCGGTACATCGTCGCGGCGAGCAGCAGCAGGCCGGCCCACGAGACGCAGAAGGTGAAGAACATCGAGCCGGACATCTGTGGACCATGCCGCGTGAAGACGGTCGGGTGGATGAAGTCGTTCGCTAGCCGGATCGAGAGCCACGAGACCGGAATCAGCACCACGCCGAAGAGCGCGTAGACCGCGCACATGTTCGCCCGCCCCGGGCCGGGCTCGATCGAGTAGCGGAGCATGAAATAGGCCGAGTAGAAGAGGAACAGGATCAGGAACGTCACCAGCTGGTTCGAGCTCCACGTCCACCAGATCCCCCACGAAGCGCGCGCCCAGATCGAGCCGGTGACGAGCGTCAGCGCGCCGAAGATCACTCCCTGGTGGATCGCGGCGTAGCTCTCGAGGTCGGCTCCCGGGGCACGCGTGCGCAAATGCGACAGCGCCTTCCATGCGCCCCACGCGAAGCATGCGTACGAGGTCAGCGCGATCGGCACGTGGAGGTAGAAGATCTTCTGGGTCAGGCCCTGGTCGGCGTCCAACGGCGCGTAGAAGAAGATCAGCGCAACCGCCGTCCCGAGCACGGCGACGGCGATCCAGGCGAACGTGGGCAGCGGGATGTCGCGGAGGCGTGCAGGCACCGGAAACCGCTCGAATCATCGCAGTTACACTCGGCGCGTGGCCGACCTCGGGCGCGCCGCCCTCATCGTCGCCTTCGGGCTCGCCCTCTACGCCGTGGTTGCGGGGGGTCTCGCCGCCTACGACGGCCGCCGCCGGCTCCACGAGTCCGCCCGGAACGCCCTCGTCGGCGCCTTCGCCGCGACCGTCGTAGCCGCGTTCGTCCTCCTCCACGCCTTCAACGCGCGCGACTTCACGTTCACCTACGTGGCCGACCACTCGTCGCGCAAGCTGCCGTTCCCGTACTCCTGGACCGGCTTCTGGGGCGGCCAGGAAGGCTCGCTCCTGCTCTGGCTGTTCGTGCTCACCGGGCTCGGCTCCCTCGCGGTGACGCTGAACCGCGACCTGATCCGTCGCCTGCTGCCGTGGACGGTGCCGGTGCTCGGTGGCGTCGCGACGTTCTTCGCCTTCCTGCTGGCCTTCGTCTCGAGCCCGTTCCAGGTCCAGGCCGCGCCGCTCGACGGCGCCGGCCTCAACCCGAGCCTGCAGAACCCGTACATGATGATCCACCCGCCGCTGCTCTATCTCGGCTACGTCGGCCTGACCATCCCGTTCGCTTTCGCGGCCGGTGCGCTGCTCTCGGGCCGTTTCGACGAAGCCTGGATCGTCGCCACCCGCCGCTGGACGCTGCTGGCCTGGACCGCGCTCGGAATCGGGATCCTGCTCGGCGCGAAGTGGGCCTACGAGGAGGTCGGCTGGGGCGGCTACTACGCGTGGGACCCGGTCGAGAACGCGGCCCTGATGCCATGGCTGGCCTCGACGGCCTTCCTCCACTCGGTGATGGTGCAGGAGAAGAAGAACATGCTGCGCGTCTGGAACGCCATCCTCGTCTCGCTGGCGTTCTGCCTCTCGTTGTTCGGCACGTTCCTGACGCGCAGCGGCGTGATCAGCTCGATCCACAGCTTCACGCAGTCGTCGATCGGGCCGTGGCTGCTCGGCTTCATCGCGGTCGTCGCAGCCTTCTCAACGGTGCTGATCTTCTGGCGCCTGCCCCTGCTGCGAACGAAGACGCGGCTGGAATCGCTCGCCTCGCGTGAGGCTGCGTTCCTCTACAACAACCTGCTGCTCGTCGCCCTGACGCTGACCGTGCTGTGGGGGGTCGCGTTCCCGCTCTTATCCGAGCTCGTGCGCGGGGAGAGGATCACCGTCGGGCCGCCCTACTTCAACTTCTTCCTGCGCGTGCTCGGGCTGCCGCTGCTCTTGCTGATGGGGATCGGCCCGCTCGTCGCCTGGCGGCGCACCTCGCTGCGAGCGCTCGGCGCGAGCCTCATCGGTCCGACGGTGTTCGCGCTCGTCTGCGGGATCGCGCTCGTCGCGCTCGGTGCCGGCTCGAGCAAGCCCGGCCTTGTCGCCTACACCTTCTGCGCCTTCGTGCTCGCTGCGATCGCACTCGAGTTCATCCGCGGAACGCGCGCGCGACGGGCGCTCGACCGCTCGAGCTGGCCGGCCGCGTTCTCGTCGCTCGTCGGCCGCAACCGCCGGCGCTACGGCGGATACATCGTGCACGCGGCGATCGTCCTGCTCGCGCTCGGCATCGCGGGCGGCGCGTACGGCTCGACCAAGGTGCAGAAGCTCGAGCCCGGCCAGACGATGCGCATCGGCGGCTACGACCTGCGCTACCTCGGCTCGGTCGTGCGCAACGAGCCGAACCGCACCGAGATCCGCGCCCGCCTCGCCGTCTCACGCGACGGCCAGAGCCTCGGCACCTACCTCGCCGGCAAGAACGACTACCCGGTCGAGGGCCAGGTCTCGAACGAGGTTGGGATCCGCACCGACTGGCTGCGCGCTCAGGACCTGTTCCTGATCGGCGACCAGTTCAACAACGACGGCTCGGTCGTGATCAAGGCGCTCGTCAATCCGCTGGTCGACCTGATCTGGCTGGCCGGCTTCGTCTTCCTGCTCGGCTCGCTGGTGGCGATGTGGCCCGACGAGCGCGAGCAGCGCCGGCTGGCGCGCCGCGGCGCGCCGGTTCCGGCGACGTGAGCCTGCCGCAACTCGACGGTCGCACGTTCATCACGGACGGCGGGATGGAGACGGACTTGATCTTCCACGAGGGGCTCGAGCTGCCGGACTTCGCGAGCTTCATCTTGCTGGACGACGACGCCGGCTCCGAGGCGCTGCGCGCGTACTTCCGTCGTTTCCTGGCCATCGGCCGCGAGCACGGCACGGGCGTCCTGCTCGACACGCCGACCTGGCGGGCGAGCCCGGACTGGGGCGAGCGCCTCGGCTACTCGCGCGACCGGCTCGCCGAGCTCAACCGCCGCGGCGTCGCGCTGCTCGAAGGCCTGCGGGCCGAGACCGGTGGCAATCCGCCGCTGCTGATCAGCGGCTGCGTCGGGCCGCGCGGTGACGGCTATGTCGTGCGTGAGCAGATGTCGCCGGCGGAAGCGGAGCGCTACCACTCCTTCCAGGCTGGCGTCTTCGCCGCCACGGCCGCAGACGCCGTCAGCGCGCTGACGTTGACGTACGTGGACGAGGCGGTCGGGATCGTGCGGGCCGTGCACAAGGCCGGGCTCCCGGTCGTGGTCTCCTTCACCGTCGAGACCGACGGCCGCCTGCCCAGCGGTCACACACTCGGCGAGGCGATCGACCAGGTGGATGCCGAGACCGACGGCGCTGCTGCCTACTTCATGCTCAATTGCGCCCACCCGACCCACTTCGCCGGCGCGCTCGAGGCGGACGCGCCGTGGATCGGACGGTTGCGAGGCATCCGCGCCAACGCCTCCAGGCTCAGCCATGCCGAGCTGGACGAGGCGGAGGCGCTCGACGAGGGCGACCCGCTCGAGCTTGCCGCGGCGTATCGCGAGCTGAGCGAGCGACTCCCTGGGTTGAGCGTCTTCGGCGGTTGCTGTGGCACCGACCATCGCCACGTCGAGGCGATCGCCGGCGCGGTCACTCCGTGACGACGTACTCGAACGACGCCCACGCGAGCAGCGTGAAGATCGCGTCGTAGAGCGCGAGGAAGCCCAGGTACCGGCCGGAGCCGTCGGCGACGCTCGCGCCGACCCCGCCGATCACGATCGGCAGCGCGAGCGGCAGGAAGAGCAGCGGCAAGAGCAGCTCGCGCGCCCGCCCGGCTGCGGCCATCGCGGCCAGCAAGGTGCCGACCGCGCAGATGCCGATGTCGGCGAGCAGCACGCCCGCGACCGTCGACCAGCCGACCGGCTCGAAGAAGAGGGCGAAAGCCGGCAGAGCGACCACCTCTGCCGCGACCAGGAACGCGAGCGTCGCGATGCCCTTCGCCAGCCAGATCGCGCTGCGGTCGACCGGGGCGAGCACGAGCCCGTCGAGCAGGCCTTGCTCCCGCTCTGCCACAAACGCGCGGCCCAGTCCGAGCAGCGCGGTGAAGAGGATCGCCACCCAGAGCAGGCCGAGCTCGGCAAGCCGCGAAGAGCCGGTCGGCAGCGCGAAATGGAAGACGACCAGGATCGCGATCACGAACAGGAGCATCGCGGGCAGCGTGTCGCGAGCCCGTAGCTCGAGCCTCAGGTCCTTGCGGGCGAGTGTCGCGGTGTCGGCGAAGTAGCTACGCAAGCGCCAGCCTCCCGCTCGCGAGCGGGGCGATCCGGTCCGGGTCGTGCGTGGCGACGAGGATCGTCCGCCGCTCCCGCATCCCGGCGAGCTCGCGGTCGAGCAGCTCCGCGCCCTCGGTGTCCAGGCCGCTGAACGGCTCGTCGAGGATCAGCAGCTCGGGCCGGTGCAGCAGCGAGCGGCAGAGCGCTAGACGCTGCAGCTGGCCGCGCGAGAGCTTCGCCGCCCGCTCGCGGCGTGACTCCCAGAGGCCGAAGCGCTCGAGCAGCATCCCGATCCGCTCCCGCCGCTCGGGCACGCGGTAGAGCCGCCCGTAGAGCTCGAGGTTCTCGAGCGCCGTCAGCTCCCGGTAGACGAGCGGCTCGTGGCCGAGAAAGCCGATCGCACCGCGCTCCGGCTCGACCTCGAGCGTGCCGCCGGTCGGCACGGCGAGGCCGGCACAGAGCCGGAGCAGCGTCGTCTTGCCCGCGCCGTTCGCCCCGGTGACGACGAGGAAGCCGCCGCGCTCGAGCTCGAAGTCGAGCCCGCGCAGGACGCGCCTCTCG
>Ga0307304_10000154_pt1 | contig 14215 bp, 11 predicted proteins | sample ER_DNA_185_FD_194503 | JGI IMG/M metagenome (GOLD analysis project Ga0307304, IMG submission 194503) | Bulk soil microbial communities from the East River watershed near Crested Butte, Colorado, United States - ER_DNA_185 | ecosystem: Environmental > Terrestrial > Soil > Floodplain | place...
CGTTTCCGTGAAGCGGATAGCAGACCTCGAGCCGCAGGGTGTCCCGCGCGCCGAGCCCGCAAGGGACGACCCCGCGCTCGAGGACGCTGTCCCAGAGCTCCGCCGCCGCCTCGGCGGAGACGAGTAGCTCGACTCCTTGCTCGCCCGTGTAGCCCGTCCGGTTGACGGTGCACTCGACGCCGCCGACTTCGCCTTCGGCGAAGGTGAACGCCGGCGCGTCGGGCAGCCCGAGTCGCTCGAGCGCGCGCGGTCCCTGCACCGCGATCAGCGCGTAGTCGTCCGAAACGTCTCGAACCTCGACGTCTGCCGGCTCGCGCTCCTGCAGCCACGCGAAGTCGGGCTCGCGGTTCGAGGCGTTCACGATCAGCAGGTAGCGCTCGGCTTCGAGCTCGTAGACGATCAGGTCGTCGACGATCCCGCCTTGCTCGTTCGTCAGGAGCGTGTACTGCGCGAGACCGGGCTCGAGGCGCTCGACGTCGTTCGAGAGCACCGACTGCAAGAACTCGCGGGCGCCCGGGCCGTCGACGGTGAGCTCGCCCATGTGTGAGACGTCGAACGCGCCGGCGTCGCTCCGCACCGCGCGATGCTCGGCGATCACGCCCTCGTACTGCACCGGCATCTCCCACCCGGCGAACGGAACAAGACGGGCGCCGAGTGCGACGTGGCTGTCGTAGAGCGGCGTTCGGAGCAGCGTCTGCATCGGCCGCTGATGCTAATGGAGCCGAAAAGGGAGCCGCCCCGGCTTCGACTGGGCTGTCGAGGCCGGGGCGGCCGGACCGGGTCATCGCGGATCAACCGTTGCGGTCGATCCGAGAGGGCAGGCGGATAATTGCCGCCGCCCGCGGCGCTTAAACATCGCGGTCGGGAAGCGTCGTTAGTCCCGCAGGAACGACGGGACTTCGAGCACGTCGTCGGAGAACTCGAAGCGCTCGGCGGGCTGTTCGCGCTGGCCCTCTTCCTTCGACTCGTCCGCGGGCTCTTCCGTGCGACGGCGACGGCGCAGCCGGGCCGGACCGAAGCCCGTGGCGATGACGGTGACGCGGATCTCCTCGCGCAGGCCCTCGTCGATCACCGCGCCGAAGATCACGTTCGCGTTCTGGTCGGCCGCCGAGGTCACAACCTGCGCGGCCTCGTTCACCTCGAACAGTCCGATGTCGGAGCCACCGGTGACGTTCAGCAGGATCCCGGTCGCGCCCTCGATCGACGACTCGAGCAGTGGCGAGGAGACCGCGGCGCGCGCTGCCTCGGTCGCCCGGTTCTCGCCGGTCGCCGTGCCGATGCCCATCAGCGCCGAACCGGCCTCGTTCATGATCGTGCGGACGTCGGCGAAGTCGAGGTTCACCAGGCCGGGGATCGTGATCAGGTCGGTGATGCCCTGCACGCCCTGGCGCAGCACGTCGTCGGCGACGTTGAAGGCGTCGACGATCGAGGTGCGCTTCTCGACCACCTGCAAGAGCCGGTCGTTCTCGATCACGATCAGCGTGTCGACCTCGTCGCGCAGCTCGTCGACGCCGCGCGAGGCAACCTCGGCGCGCCGGCGGCCCTCGAAGCTGAAGGGCTTGGTGACCACTCCGACCGTGAGCGCGCCGATCTCCTGCGCGAGCCGTGCGACGACCGGCGCGGCCCCCGTGCCGGTGCCACCGCCCTCGCCCGCGGTGACGAACACCATGTCGGCGCCCTTCAGCGCCTCCTTCAGCTCGTCACGGCTCTCCTCGGCGGCAGAACGTCCGACGGACGGATCGGCGCCCGCGCCGAGTCCGCGGGTGACGTCGGAACCGATCGGCATCTTCACGTCGGCATCGCACATCAGCAACGCCTGCGCGTCCGTGTTGACCGCGATGAACTCGCAGCCAGACAGGCCGGCGTCGACCATCCGATTGACGGCGTTCGAACCGCCGCCGCCGACACCCACGACCTTGATCAGTGCCAGGTAGTTCCCGCTTTGATCCCGCACGCTCAACCCGTCTCGACCTCAAGCTTTAGTGGACAGTACGTCTACAGCGCACGGCAGGGTACGCCCCCGCGCACCCCTTGTCAACGCCAACTGATGACCTGAAGTCTAAGGCTCTGACTGAGACTTGAGGGTTGCGCCCGCTACGGGCCGGGCGGGAACGCTCACGTCGAGGTAGCGGTAGCCGCCCTGCGAGAGCAGCCCCGGGACGACCCGCTCGGCGATTGCGAGCTTGAGCGGGATGGCTCGCAAGGCGCCCAGGCGGAGCTCGAGACCCGAGCCGAGCAGGAAAGTCAAGTCGCGCTCCCGCACGCGCACCATGCGGACGCGGCCGCGGAAACCGACCCGCCGAGCAAGGGCAAGCGCACGGACCGCGCGCAAGCCGAACCGGTCGCTCAAGGACTCGCCCACCTGTGGCTCGCCGGAATGAGCGAGCCAGATCCGCGGAAGCTCGGGGTGGGTACCGAGCGGGACCTCCGCGATCGTGCGCGTGGTCGCCGACACAAGCCAGGCCTTCGGCCCGCGGCGAGCGACCGCGACCGGGTGCTCGGGCCGAACGGTCACGCGCAAGGTGTGCGGGAAGCTCCGGTCGTAACTTGCGGCCGCCACGTCCGGGAGCTTCGCCAAGCGTCGCTCGACCTCGCCGGCGTTCAGCGCGAGCAGGCTCTGGCCGTCGATGGGGACGAGCGCCGCGCGCACGTGGGCAGCGACGGCAGGTGGGGCACCTTCGACCTCGATCTCCTGCACGGCGAACATCGGTGTGGAGCGCGCGAGCAGGTAGAGCCCGACCGCGCCCAGCACGATCGCGAACCCGACGAGTAGCGAACGGCCCGACGGCAGCAAGCGGAGCAGCGGCGCGCGCTCGAGCCCCGGCAGTTGCACGACCGCAGCACGGGTGCGGGGACGCTGAGAGGCGCGCTGGGGCACGTGACGGGTTTCGCCGCCACGGACGCCCCTCCTACCGCAGCGGCGGCAGCTCGAGCGGGCCGAGGAACTCGACCTCGTGCACGAGCTCGACCCCGAACTGCTCCAACGCCCGCCGGCGCGCCTCGGCCATCAGCGCCACCGCGTCGGCGGCCCGGGCGTCGTCGGCGTTCTCGATGAAGTTCGCGTGACGAGGCGAGATCTGCGCGCCGCCGACGCAGTGCCCCTTCAACCCGCAGGCCTCGAGCATCCGCCCCGCGCTGAGCTCGTGCTCGGGGTTCTTGAAGACGCTGCCGAACGTGCGCTTGTTCGTCGGCTGCGCCGCCTTGCGCAGCGCCTGGAGGCGCGCGACGTTGGCCTTGATCTGCTCCTCCGGCAGCGGTGCGAGGGTGAACTCGGCACTCGCTACGACCTGACCGTGGTGCAACCCTGAGTGCCGGTAACTGAGACCGAGCTCGTCCGGTGTCTGCCAGCGTGCGCCCTGCTCGTCGACGACGAGCGCGCGGTCGAGGATCGTCGCCCAGTCGCTGCCGTAGGCACCCGCGTTCATCCAGACACCACCACCGATCGTGCCCGGGATCGCGCACGCGAACTCGAAGCCGCCCAGGCCTGCCGCGCGAACGCGGTGGAGACAGACCGCGTTGGCGGCGCCGCCTCCCGCGAGCAGCCGCTCTCCGTCGACGCGCGCATCGGCGAGCTCGCCACCCAGCTTGAGCACGAGCCCCTCGAAGCCCTCGTCGGCGACGAGCAGATTCGAGCCGAGCCCGATGGTGGCAACGGGCAGCTCATCCTCGCGCGCCCGCGCCAGCGCCTCTTCCAGCTCGTCAACCGACTCCGGCCGCGCAAACGCCCTGGCCGGGCCGCCGGCGCCGAGGGTCGTGAAGCGCGAGAGCGCGACACCTTGCTCGATCTTCACGCGAGCTCTTCCAGCAGCAAGGGCCCGGCGCGCTCGACGTCGCCCGCGCCGATCGTCAGCACCACGTCGCCAGGCCGGGCGCGTCGCGCGAGGAAGCGGACCGCATCGCCGAGCTCCGGCGTCCACGCGACGGGCATTCCGGGCCGCTCCGTCACGAGTGCCTCGACGACGAGCGAGCCCTCGACCCCGGCGACCGGGTCCTCACGCGCCGCGTAGACGCTCGTCACCGCCACGGCGTCGGCTGCCGCGAGCGCACGCGCCAGCTCGTGCGCGAGGTGCCGCGTGCGCGAATAGAGGTGCGGCTGGAAGACGACCAGCACGCGGCCCTCTCCGGCCGAGGCGCGCGCGGCCGCGAGCGTCACCGCCACCTCACGCGGATGGTGGCCGTAGTCGTCGTAGACCCGCACACCGGCCTGCTCGCCCCGGAGCTCGAACCGCCGCCCGGCTCCGGCGAAGTCGGGCAGTACGCGCTCCGTGTCCTCCCGCGACACGCCCGCGAGCTCCAGTGTCGCGAGCGCCGTGGCCGCGTTTTGGCGGTTGTGCTCCCCGGGGACGGCGAGCTCGAACGAGACCGGCTCGAGCTCCTCACCGCGCACTGCCTCGGGCGCGCGCTCGAGCCAGGCTTCGAAGAGCTCTCGCACCTCCGCCTCGGAGACGAAGGTCGCGTGGTGGTCGAGCTCGACGTTCGTGAGCACCGCGACGCGCGGAAGCAGCAACTCGAGCGATCGGTCCGACTCGTCGCCCTCGGCCACCAACCAGCCCTCCCCCGCGCGCGCGTTGCCGTCGAGCTGCGGGATCTCTCCTCCGATCAGGAACGCTGGGTCGAGGCCCAGCCGGTCGAGCGTGAACGCGATCATCGCCGTGGTCGTCGTCTTCCCATGCGCGCCCGCGACGACGATCGATGGCCGTAGCTCGACGAGCTCGGCCAGCAGCTCGGCACGCTTCTTCACGCGCGCGCGTGACACTTCGGGGTTGTCCGCCGCGATCGCGCTGGAGACGATCACCTCCGCGCCATCCGGGACGTTGGCGGCGTCGTGGCCGATCGTGACCGCGATCCCCGCAGCCTCGAGGCGCTCGACGTAAGACGAGCCCGAGCGGTCCGACCCGCCGACCTCTGCGCCCCACTCGTGCGCGACGAGCGCCAGCGCACTCATCCCCGCGCCGCCGATCCCGACGAACCAGAAGCGCCTACCCTCGAGCGGCCGCAAGCGCCGTCAGCTCCTCCGCGATCCGCTCGGCCGCATCGGGCCGCGAGACGCTGCGCATCGCCGCGCTCATCGTCGCGAGGCGATCCGGGTCGTCGAGCAGCGAGCGGACCGTCTCGGGCGCCCGGCCCAGTTCGCTCTCGGGGATCACGATCGCGCCACCTGTGCCTTGGAAGTAGCGCGCGTTCTTCGTCTGGTGGTCGCCTGTGGCGAACGGGTACGGCACGAGCACAGCAGGAACGCCGGCAGCGGCGAGCTCCCAGACCGTCGAGCCGCTGCGCATCAGGGCGAGGTCGGCCGCGCCGTACGCCGCACCGAGCCCGTCGAGCACCGGCAGCAGGACGTAGTCGGGCCGCGACACCAGCGAACGGAGCGCGTCGAAGTCTCGCTCGCCGGTGATGTGGAGCACGGCCGGCCCGCTCTGCCCGAAGGCCTCCACCGCCAGCTCGTTCAGCGAGCGTGCCCCGGCGAGGGCGCCGGCCACGAGCAGCACTGGCCCCTCAATGGGCAACCCGAGTCGCTCGCGAGCCTCGGCACGAGGCACCGGGCGAGCATTAACCGGGATGGCCCGTCCCGTCACTACGTACTTCGGCGGCTCGCGCCCCGGGATCGAATACGAGAGGAAGACGCGCTTGGCGAACGGAGCGGCCAGCCGGTTCGCCAGGCCGAGATGCGCGTCGGCCTCCGTCATCGCAGCCGGAATCCGCCGGCGTGCTGCGGCGACGACCATCGGCCCGGCGACGTAGCCGCCTCCGCCGAGCACCGCGTCCGGCTGCCGCCGCGCGAGGATCCGGTCGCAGGCCGCGGGCGCCGCGAGGGCGCGCAGCGCCGCACGAGCCTGCTCGATCCCTGGCCGGCGGGGCAGGCCGCTGACGCGAAAGGTGTCGAGCTCGAAGCCGGCCTCAGGAACCAGCCGCGCCTCGGCGCGATCCGGCGACCCGGCGAACGTCACGCGTGCTCCTCGGCTTCGCAGCGCCTCGCCGACTGCGAGCGCGGGCAGGACGTGCCCCGCCGTTCCGCCGGCTGCGATCAGAAATGCTCTTTGCTCCTGCTCCTGCATTGCCCGCGATGTTAAGGAGGATGCCGACGCAGGCGAGCGCGACCACGAGGCTCGACCCGCCGTAGGACACGAAGGGCAGGGGGATCCCGGTCAGCGGCGCGAGCCCCATCACGGCCGCGAGGTTGATCGCCGCCTGGCCGCAGACGAGCGCGGTCAGGCCCGCCGCGAGCCGCTTGCCGAACGGGTCCTTGCATTGCAGCGCGATCTTCAGTCCGAGGTACGCGAAGGCACAGTAGGCGGCGATCACGCCGGTTGCGCCGACGAGGCCGAGCTCCTCGCCGATGATCGCGAAGATCATGTCCGTGTGGGCCTCCGGGAGGTAGTTCACCTTCTGGACGCTCTGGCCGAGGCCGACGCCGAAGATTCCGCCCGAGCCGAGCCCGATCATCGCCTGAACGGTCTGGAAGCCGGCGCCCTGGGCGTCCTGCCACGGGTTGAGGAAGCTGAACAGGCGGGCGCGGCGGTACGGCTCGAGCCAGACCGCGAACAGGCCGAGCGTGCCGACGATCCCCAGCCCTGCACCCAGCGTGCGGCCGGGGGTCCCGGCGACGAGCAGCATCGCGGCAAGCATCACGACGATCGCGATCGCCGTGCCGAGGTCGGGCTCGACCAGGATCAGCCCGCAGAAGACGAGCGTGACGAGGCCGATCGGCCGCCAGAGCTCAGCCAGGCTACGCGGCGGCTTGCCCCGGGCGAGATAGCTGGCCGCCCAGATCGCAAGCGCGAGCTTCGCCAGCTCCGAGGGCTGGAAGACGAGTGGGCCGAACGAGAGCCAGCGGCTGGCGCCGTTCGCCGCGCGACCCATCACGAGCACGGCGAGCAGCAGCACCACGCTCGCCACCATCAGCACCGGCGCGAGCGCCCGCAGCGCGCGGTAGTCGATCCGCGAGCAGACGACCATCAGCACGAGCCCGAGGACCGCGTAGATCGCCTGCCGCTTGAGGTAGTAAGCAGGGTCGCCGTTGGCGAGCGCGGCCGAGGCCGAGGTCGCGCTGTAGACCATCACGAGGCCGAACGCGACCAGCCCCATCGTGACGAGGATGAGCACGCTCGATTCGAGGCCACGCCTCACCCGGTCAGGTTCTGCACCAGCCTCCTGAACTCCTCGCCGCGCTCCTCGAAGTCGCGGAACTGGTCGTAGCTCGCGCAGGCCGGGCTCAGCAGGACGACGTCGCCCGGTCGCGCGTCGATGTGCCCGAGCGCCGTCGCGAGGTCGCCGTCGTCGTGGGCCTGCCCGATTGCGGCGCCGAGCTCGGCCGCGGTCTCGCCGATCAAATGGACGCTGCGCACGTTCGACCCGATGGCGGCCGCGAGCGGCGTGAAGTCCTCGCCCTTGCGCGAGCCGCCGAGGATCAGATGGACGGGTTCGTCGGCGTAGGCAGCGAGCGCGCGCAGGGCGGCGGCGACGTTGGTCGCCTTCGAGTCGTTCACATACCGGACGCCGTTCACCTCGCCGACCGGCTCGAGGCGGTGCGGAACGCCGGGGAACGTCTCGAGGGCTCGGGCAATCTGCTCGTCGGCGACGCCGACCGCGCGGGCCGCGGCCGTGGCCGCCGCGGCGTTCTCGCGGTTGTGCGCGCCTCGGATCAGCGGCTCGGCCGGAAGCTCGTCGTCCGCCGAGAACTCGATCCCCTCCAGGCCGCTGCTCTTCGGCACGACCTTGGCGCGCGCGCGCTCGAAGATCCTCAGCTTCGCGTCCCGGTAGGCCTCGAACGAGCCGTGCCGGTCGAGGTGGTCGGGCTCGAGGTTCAGCAGCACCGCCACCTCGCAGGCGAGCTCGTGCACGTCCTCGAGCTGGAAGCTCGACAGCTCGCAGACGACGAGTGTGCCCGGCTCGACCTCGCCGTCGAGGTCGGTCAGCGCGCGGCCGACGTTGCCCGCAGTGGGCGCCTCGACCATCGCGCCCAGCAGCTCGGTGGTCGTCGTCTTGCCGTTCGTGCCCGTCACGCCGACCAGCCGCGGCTGCAGCAGCCGGTAGCCGAGCTCGACCTCGCTCCAGACCGGGATGTCCCGTCGCTTGGCCTCGGCGACGAGCGCCGCCTCGCGCGGAACGCCGGGGCTCTTGACCAGCAGCTCAGCGCGATCGAGCAGCGAGAGGTCGGTGTCGTTCCCGAGCTCGCGGTCGGCCGCGGCCACCTCCACTCCGCGCCGCTCGAGCGCCGCAACCGCCGCCTTGCCGGAGCGCGCGAGCCCGAGCACGAGCACCCGCTGCGGCAACGTGCTCAGCGGAACCCGGGGAAGTAGCGGTAGTACAGCGCGAAGCCGATTGCGCACAGGATCCCGGTCACGACCCAGAAGCGAACCATGATCTTCGTCTCCGACCAGGCCTTCAGCTCGAAGTGGTGCTGGATCGGGGCCATCAAGAACACGCGCCGGTTGAAGTACTTGAAGCTAAAGACCTGAATGATCACCGACAGCGCCGCAACCGCGAAGATGCCGCCGATCAACAGCAGCAGGAAGATCGTCTTCGTGAAGATCGCGAACGACGCGAGCGCGCCGCCGAGCGCCATCGAGCCGGTGTCGCCCATGAAGACCTCGGCCGGCCACGCGTTGTACCAGAGGAACCCGATCGCCCCGCCGATCAACGCAGCCGCAATGATCGCCAGGTCGAGCTTCGTGTCGAAGCGATGCCCCGGCGGCCCGGAGCGGATCCACGAGATCACGATCATCGACGTAAAGGTGAAGAGCGCGATGATCACCGTCCCGGCCGCGAGCCCATCGACCCCGTCCGTCAGGTTGACGCCGTTCGCGGCGCCGGCGATCACCAGAAAGAGCAGCCCGTACCACGCCCACGAGAGCTCGAGGTCGCCGATGCCTGGGATGTAGACGCTCGTGGGCAGGTGCTGGTGCTGCGCGGCGATCCCAACGCCGACGGTGATCGCCCCGAGCAGGATCAGCTTCCAGCGGCCGTTGAGGCCGAGCGAGCGGCGGTGGGTCAGCTTGATGAAGTCGTCGAGAAAGCCGACCGCGCCGCAGGCGAGGGTCACGAACAGCACCGTCAATGCGGGCACCGTGTACCTGCTCAGCGCGAGAAACCCCGCCGTCGCCGAGAGCAGGATCAGCAAGCCGCCCATCGTCGGCGTCCCCTGTTTGGAGACGTGGTGCTGCGGCCCTTCCTCTCGGATGTGCTGGCCGAGCTCCTTGCGCCGCAGGAAGCCGATGAACTTCGGGCCGGCCAAGATCGAGATCAGCAGGGCAATCACGCCTGCCAGCAGTACTCGGCTCAAGCGCTCACCGCCGCGAGCGCCTCCGCCACATGCTCGAGCCCGAGCGCGCGGGAGGCCTTGACGAGCACGACGTCTCCCGGCTGGACGAGCTCGGCGGCCTCGACCGCCGCGGTCTCGGCGTCAGGCGCCCAGCTCGTGAGCGGGACGCCGCCGTCGAGATAGCCACGCGCCAACTCGCCCACCGCCAGCAGGGCCTCGACGCCGTGCCGTGCCGCTTCCCGGCCGATCTCCTGGTGATACGCGGGCGCGCCGCTGCCCAGCTCGGCCATGTCGCCGAGGATCGCCACCCGCCGGCGGCCGTTTGCAGTCGCCTCGAGGTGCCTGAGCGCAGCACGCATCGAGACGGGGTTCGCGTTGTAGGCGTCGTTGATCAGCAGGCCGCCGCCGGGAAGCGGTACCTCCTCACCGCGCCAGCGCGAGAACTCGACCTCGACCCGCTCGGGGCGCGGCAGGCCGAGGGCGTCGAGCGTCGCCAGCGCCGTTACCGCGTTGGCGACCTGGTGCTCGGCCGTGAAGTTGAAGCTGACGCCGTCGACCGTCGTACGCCCTTCCTCTCGGTGAACCTCGGGCAGGCTTGGGCGGACGACCGTGATGTCGTCACGCTCGACCGGGAACTCGTCCGGCACGATTGCCGTACCGCCCGCCGGAAGCGCGGTGACGAGCTCGCCCTTGGCCCGCTGCACGCCTTCGAGCGAGCCGACGAGCTCGAGGTGGACCGGGCCGACGTTCGTGATCACGCCGACGTGTGGCCGCGCGATCCGGCAGAGGTCGGCGATCTGGCCGAAGCCGCGCATGGCGAGCTCGAGGATGCAGACCTCCGTGTCGGGCTCGAGGCGGCAGAGCGTGAGCGGCACGCCGATCTCGTTGTTGAAGCTCGCCTCGGCCGCGATCGTGCGGGCCGCGGGAGCGCAGAGCGCGGCCAGCAGATCCTTGGTCGAAGTCTTGCCCGTCGAGCCCGTGATCCCGACGATGCGCGCGCCGGATCGGTCGCGAACCAGCGAGCCGAGGGCGGCGAACGCCTCGAACGGCCGCTCGGGCACGAGCGTCGCCGCGGCGCCGCGCACCAGCGCCTCGTTGCGGAACTCGACCCCACGTCCGACCGCGACGAACAGGTCGCCTCGCTCGACCCGGCGCGAGTCGACTTGCACGCCGGTGATCTCCGCGGCGTGGGCATCCAGCTCGCCGAGCGCCGGCAGCTCGTCGACGCGCAGCGGGATCACGCGGCAGCTCCGAGCCGTCGCAACGTCTCACGCGCGACCTCGCGGTCGTCGAACGGGATCGTGCGGTCGGCGAACTGCTGACCCTGCTCGTGGCCCTTGCCCGCGATCACGACCACGTCGCCCTCACCTGCTTCACCAATCGCCCGGGCGATCGCCTCGCGCCGGTCCGGCTCGGCCTCGGCGTCGGCAGCGCCCTCGAGGATCTCCGCGATGATCGCCTCGGGGTCTTCGCTGCGCGGATTGTCGGACGTGACGATCGCGATGTCGGCGAGCTCGGTCGCGATCCGGCCCATCAGCGGCCGCTTGCCGCGGTCGCGGTCGCCGCCGCAACCAAAGACGCAGAGCACGCGGTTCTGCGCGAGGTCGCGTGCGGTGCGCAGGACGTTCTCGAGCGAGTCCGGGGTGTGGGCGTAGTCCACGAGCACCGCGAACGGCTGACCCTCGTCGACCGCCTCGAAGCGGCCCGGCACGCCGCGCAGCTCCTTGACGCCGTACGCGATGGCGTCGTCCGGGATATCGAGCAGGCGCGCGGCGGCGACCGCACCGAGGATGTTCTCGACGTTGAAGCGACCGCGCAGCCGCGTCTCGAGCTCGATCCCCCCGGCCTTGAAGCGCGCTCCTCGCGGGCCGAGCTCGAGCTCGTCCGCGCGCAGATCGGCGTCGTCGGTGAGCCCGAACGTGAGCAGCTCGTTCTGCCCGCGCAGCTCGCTGGCGAGGCGACGACCGTGCTCGTCCCCGACATTCACCGCCGCGGGCGGCCTCGTCTCGGTGAAGAGCCGCCGCTTCGCGTCGAAGTACGCCTCGAGCGTGCCGTGGAAGTCGAGGTGATCCTGCGTCAGGTTGGTGAAGACGAGCGCGCCGAAGCGGACGCGGTCGAGCCGGCCGAGCGTTGAGCCGTGTGAGGTGGCCTCGACGGCAGCGCTTCGGTCACCGGCGTCGAGCATCTCGCGGAACTCGCGCTGCAGGTCGATCGCCTCGGGCGTCGTCCGCACCGCGGGCCGCCGCTCGCCGCCGACGCGACTCTCGATCGTCCCGAGCAGCCCCGGCCGCCGCCCGGCCGCGGCGAGGATCGCGTAGAGCAGGAACGCCGTCGTCGTCTTGCCGTTCGTTCCGGTCACGCCGGCCACCTGGAGCTCCTCCGTCGGCCGGCCGAAGAACTCGTCGGCCGCGACCGCCATCGCGGCGCGCGCGCTCGGGACGACGAGCTGCACCGCCACGAGCTCGAGCGGTCGCTCCACGACCAACGCGACGGCCCCGTTCGCAAGCGCCTCAGCCGCGAAGTCGTGCCCGTCCGCGCGCGTCCCCGGGACGCAGAAGAAGAGGCTGCCCGGCCCGACGGCGCGGGCGTCGTAGGCGAGGTCGGCGATCTCGACGCGAGCTCGCCCGAGCACCTCCGACGGCGCGAGCGCCGCGATCAGCTGGTCGATCTCCATCGAGGCGCGAGTCTACCGCCCGGCCCAGCCGGGGCGACTTCGCCTTTCGAGCCAAGAACCGTGTCTTTGCAGCACTTTTGTGACGCTTCCGGCACAGACACGCGCGGCCAATCTCGATACGCTCGCCTCGGGGAGGAGGCCGGGCGAACCGTACTACTGGACCCTAGGGGCTGTACGTGGCCGTCGAGGCGGTGGTCGACGGAGCATCCGGGGGCACGCCGCCGTCGAGGTACTGGAGGTCGAACTTCGCGATCTGCGCGAACGCAGGCGCGGCGACGACGCCGCCCCAGATCGCTCCCTTGGGCTCGTCCACCGAGACGAGGATCACGAGCCGAGGCCGTGAGGCCGGCACGACGCCGACGAACGAGGCCACGTAACGCGAGTCGGAGTAGCCGCCCTGCGCGTCGGGCTTGGCCGCGGTGCCGGTCTTGCCGGCAACCTGGTAGCCGGGTACTGCCGCGAGCGTGCCGGTGCCCTCGGCGACCACGTTCTTCAGCATCGCCATCACCTCGCGCGCGACCCAGCCCGAGACGACGCGCCGCCGAACAGGCCTGGCCGTGTCGCCGTCGCCGATGTGGTCGACGAGATGCGGCCGCACCCAGACGCCGCGGTTCGCGATCGCCGCATAGGCCGAGGCCATCTGGATCGGCGTGACCGCGATCCCCTGTCCGATCGGGATGTTCCCGATCGACGAGCCGGACCACTTGTTCTCGGGGAGCACGATCCCCGGGCTCTCGCCCGGAAAGTCGATCCCGGTCGAGTGACCGAAGCCGAAGCGCGAGATCCAGTGGACGAGGCGATGTCGCGTCAGTCGCTCGGCCAAGGTGATCGCGCCGACGTTGGACGAGCGCGAGAGGATCTCGGAGACGGTCATCGTCTCGGTCCCACGAGGCTCGGCGTCGTGGATCCTGCGGTCGGCGACCTGAAGCTCGTACGGGAGCGTGAACCGCGTCGTCGGCGTGACGAGCCCCTCGGAGAGCGCGCCGGCCACGGTTACGAGCTTGAAGGTCGAGCCGGGCTCGTAGGTGTCGGTGACGGCACGGTTGCGCTGCAGCACGCGCCAGACCTTGGGGTAGACGTTCGCGTCGAAGCCGGGCGCGATCGCCATCGCCCGCACGGCGCCTGTGGTCGGGTCGAGCACGATCGCGGTCGCGCTCTTCGCGTGCCAGCGCAGCACCGTGTCGCGCAGCACGGCCTGCGCGTTCGACTGGATCGTGTGGTCGAGCGTCAGGTACACGTCACGCCCGTCGCGCTCGGTCTGCGAAACGACCGTGTCGATCGGCTGGCCCGCGGCGTCCTTGACGACCCGCTCCTTGCCGGGGCGGCCGGCGAGGTCCCTGTCGAGCGAGAGCTCGAGACCGGCGAGGCCACGGTTGTCGACGCCTGCGTAGCCGAGCACCTGCGACGCGAGCGAGAACTGCGGGTAGAAGCGCCGCTCCTCGGCGTAGGAGTTGATCCCGGGCAGCGCCTTCCGCCGGAGTTTTGCGACGAGCGCCGGATCGGCCTTTCGCGCAACGTAGACGAAGCCGCGGGTGTGGTCGGTGAGCGATTCGTAGACGGTCGCCACATCGAGCCGCAGCGTCCGCGCGATCACTCCTGCCTCGCGCCGGGGATCGGTCACCTGCCGCGGGTCGGCATAGACGGTCTGTGCCTGCTCGCCAATCGCAAGCTGCACGCCGCCGCGGTCGTAGATCGTCCCGCGGGCGGCCGGGATGACGACGTCCTCGCTGTGCTGACTCGAGGCGAGGCGGCCGAACGACGAGGCCTGGACCCCCTGGAGCCAGGCGGCCCGCAGGAACGTCAGCCCGAACGCCAGCACGAAGACGCCGAGCAGAAGACGGATGCGGCGGTTCGCGACCTTCGTCGTCACCGCGCCCGCGGCCCCAGCCGCACGTATGTCGTCTGGGCGGGGTCGGCGAGCACTAGTCCGAATTGCTTCTGGGCCTGCAACTGGATGCGCGGCGAGGCGGCCGCCATCGAGAGCTGCGAGGCGAGGGCCTGCTTCTCGGCACGGAGGTGGGCGCGCTGGGTGTTGAGCTGGTCGAGCTGGACGTTCAGCCGCAGGACGGCGACGTTCAGGGCGACGACGCCGGCGAGCAGCACGGCGACGACCACGATCCAGACGACGCCGCCGGCCACGCCGCGGCGGGCCTGTGGCTTGCGCTTCGGCGCGGGCTTCGGCCGCGGGCGGGAACGCGGTCGCGAGGAAGGAAGCGCAGGGGCGGCGTCGCTCCAGGAGGCCACGGCGCTACTCCTCGCCCCCGGCCTTGACAGCCGCG
>Ga0307304_10000155_pt1 | contig 14199 bp, 9 predicted proteins | sample ER_DNA_185_FD_194503 | JGI IMG/M metagenome (GOLD analysis project Ga0307304, IMG submission 194503) | Bulk soil microbial communities from the East River watershed near Crested Butte, Colorado, United States - ER_DNA_185 | ecosystem: Environmental > Terrestrial > Soil > Floodplain | place: USA...
GCAGCCTTGCCGCTGTGGGATCATGGTGCCATGCGCCGCGGGGGTCTGTGCATGTTGGCGGTCGTGCTCGCCCTCGCCGGGGCCGGCGCGGTGCGAGGCGACGTCTGGGAACAGGTTCACGTCCGTGTCGTCACGATCCACTACACGACGCACAACGGTCTCCACCGTGCGGCGTACGTGGTGCTGCCCGACTGGTACGGGCCCGGCAACAATCCTCCGATTCCGCTGATCATCTCTCCGCACGGTCGCGGGGTCTCCGCAGAGGAAAACGTCGACCGGTGGGGAGACCTCCCCGAAGTCGGCTCGTTCGCCGTCGTCAATCCCGAAGGACAGGGCCGCAGGTTCGCGCGCTTTTCGTGGGGGTACGCCGGGCAGATCGATGATCTCGCGCGCATGCCCCGGATCCTGCGGGCCACCATTCCGTGGCTGCGGATCGAGCCGCGCCGGGTCTACGCGTTCGGAACGAGCATGGGTGGCCAGGAGACGTTGCTACTCGTCGCCCGCCATCCCAAGCTCCTGGCCGGCGCCGCAGCATTCGATCCTGTCACCAACATGGCCACGCGTTACCGCGACTTCTCGCGGCTTCGCTGCAACCGCGGCTGTCTGCGCAGGTGGGGTGATCCGATCGGCTTCGGGCTGCGCAGACTCGCGCGCGAAGAGATCGGCGGCACGCCGAAGAGCCTTCCGCGGGCCTACGCGCGCCGCAGCCCGATCACCTACGCACGCGCGATCGCAAAGTCCGGCGTGCCGCTCCAGCTCTGGTGGAGCAAGAGGGACCACGTCGTCAGGTCACAGGATCAGTCGGCCGCACTCGCGCGCAGGTTGCGTCGCCTGAATCCCGCTGCGCCGCTCCACACGTTCGTCGGCTCCTGGCCGCACTCCGCGGACATGCGTCCGTACTTCATGCTCATTCCAGCCCTGAAGAAATTCGATCTCGTCCCCACGCGCGCTCCGTACTCGTTGCGCAGCACGCAGTCGCGCCCGGTACATCCCTTGCTGCCCTGGCACCACGCGGTGCGCGACGGGAACGGGAAGCTGCTGTCCTGGTACCGCCCGAACGCCGGTCTGGGCTACGACCGCGTCTTGCGCCTCGGCTGGAACTTCATCGAGCGCGGCGTTCCACGCGATCCGCGGACACGGTCGAAGGTGTACCTCAACTACGCGGTGTTCGACGGACAGACGCTCCGAGGCATCTACTGGCAACACAACCCTGCGTTTCTCAACGCTGCCTTCGTCGACTCGCTGGTCTCCTGGTATCCGTATTCGGCCGACCGGCGAGCGATCAGCGTGGTGCGCGAGATGCTCGACTACCAGCTCGCACACGGGACTTCGCCCTTCGGCTGGGCGTGGCCGCGGGTCCCGTTCACCACGGCCTGCGCGGGCGAGCGAACGTACGGGCGCTGCCTCGCCGGGCTCCCCCGGCGCTTCTACGGCGGCGTCGAGACCGACAAGGTGGGGCTGCTCGGACTCGGGTACCTGCAGTTCTACGAGCTGACCGGCGAACGGCGGTTCCTTCGCGCCGCGATCGCAGCCGGAAACGCGCTCGCGAGACACGTTCGCCCGGGTGACGCGACGCACACACCCTGGCCGTTTCGCGTCAACGCAAGGACGGGCGCCGTTCTCGACGGTGCACAATTCGGAGGGCTCGTCGTCGGGCCGGTGCGCCTGCTCGACGAGCTCGTTGAGGTGGGCGCCGGCAACACGAGCTCGTACAAGCACGCACGCGACGTCGCCTGGGCGTGGATGCTGAAGTACCAGTTGAACCGCGACAGCCCGGCGTGGAATCGCTGGAGCGGCTTCTACGAGGACGTCCCGTACAACCCACGCAGCCTCAATCAGGCGACCCCGACGCTCACGGCGCAGTACCTGCTCACACACGCTGCGCCGGAGTCGGTCGATCCATCGTGGGACGAGCACGCTGCGGCGCTGCTCCGCTGGGTGCAGAAGTCATTCGGCCGCGGCCCGTTCCTCGGGGCCTGGGGAATCGACGAGCAACGGGCACCCGGTAAGCCCGGCTGCTGCTCGCGCGTCGGGCTCGGCAGCACGACGTCACGCTGGGCGGCGACGAACGCCTTGCTCTATGCACGCACGGGAGACGAACGTGCGCGCGAGCTCGCCGTCCGCTCACTGAACTACGCCACGTACTTCACCGCAAGCGACGGGCGGGTCTCCTGCTGCGGGCAGCGCCCGACGAACACGTTCTGGTTCAGCGACGGCTACGCCGATTATCTGCGGAGCTTCAACTGGGCGATGGCGGCGATGCCAGAGCTCGCTCCGAAGCGACGCGACCACCTGCTCGGGTCGAGCTCCGTTGTGCAATCCGTGTCGTACGGCTGGCGGCGGCTGACGTATCGCACCTTCGACGCGAGCGGTACAGAGGTCCTCCGACTCGGCTTCCGGCCGCGGCGGATCGTCGCCGGCGGGAGCGTGCTCGCCGAGCGCAGCGACCTCTCGGCGGAGGGATACGTCATCCAGGCGCTCGGCGGCGGCGATTTCGCGGTCCGCATCCGACACGACGGCGCGCGCCGAATCGCACTCGACAGCTGACGCTTCCGGCGAGGCGATTTCCCTGCTCGGAGCGGCCAAATCCGTCTCAAATCACGCTACGCTCTAGGTAATGGAGTCAAGGGGGGATTCCTGGGAGTCGACCGGCTGGGAAGCGGCCTGGCAGCGGCCTGAGGAAAAGGCCGATCGAGACGAGGTTCTCCAGCTGGCCCGGCGGCTCGCCGAGGCACGGGAGCGCCAGAGCGCGGAAGCTCTTGTCCAGGTCGAGGATCTCAAGCGCGCGCTCCGAGAGCGCGCCGCGGATGTTGCACGGCGGGAGCTCGAGGTCGAGCAGCGGACGAAGAAGCTCGACGACGAGGAGGCCCGCGCACACGAGGGCAGACGGCTTCGGCTTCGACGCCCCGAGCGCGACGCCGATCGCGCGTATGCGGAGGAGCTGCTCGTCCGTCGCGAGGCAGAGTTGCAGCAGCGCGTCGATGCACTTGGCCCGCGCGAGCGCGAGACGACGGAGCGCGAGACTGCTCTTCGCGCGCGCGAGCTCGAGGTCGAGGAGTCCGAGACGGCGTTGAAGGCGCACGAGCAGGAGCTCGCGAAAGACAAGGCCTCGCTCGAGCGCCGGAAGAACGAGCTCGAGGGTTCCTACGCGCGTCTGCGTGAGCAGGAGGCGGCCTTCGCCGCGCGAGCAGCGGAGCTCGCAGATCAGGAGCGTGCGCTCGAGTCGTCTCTGAGCGAGGCCGGGCGGGCAAGCGACGAGCTCGTCGAGCGGGCGGCGACGGTCGAGGCAGCGGAGCAGGAGCTCGACGCTGAGCGCGTTCGGCTCGACGAGGTGGCCCGAGAGCTCGAGGCGCGGGCCGACGCTGCTCGAGCCGACGAGGAACGGGGCGCGGGCGAGCAGGAGCTCCGGTTCGCCCAGCAAGTGCGCGTGCTCGAGGAACGGGCGCGGGCCGTCGACGAGCTCGACCGACAGCTGGCGACTCGCGAGCGCGATGCCGCCGCGGGCGAGCAGCGCACCGCAGCCGAAGGTGAGCGCAAGCTTGCAGAGCTCCAGTCACAGCTTGCCGCGCGAGAGTCGGACCTTGCAGCCCGCGAGGCCGAGCTACTGAAGACTCAAGCGGGCCTGGCGAGGCAGCAGGAGAGCATTCGCCGCCGTGAGCGTGCGCTCGATGACGCCGAGCGAGTCCAGGAGCGCGAGCGAGCCTTGCCTGCGGTGCCGTACGTCAGCTTCAGCGACGGCCTGGACGCCTTCACGGGCGGCCGACCGCGGGCCGGCTAGAAGCTCTCCGCGAGAACGCGCTTACAGACCTCGACGACGTCGGGGTCGAACTGCGTTCCGGCGCCTTCATCGAGGCGTCGCAGCGCTTCCTCCCTCGGCAGCCGCTTGCGATACGGACGATCGGTCGTCATGGCGTGATACGCGTCGCAGACCAGAATGATCCGCGACTCGATCGGAATGTCCTCGGCGCTCTTGCGGTCGGGGTAACCGGTGCCGTCAAAGCGCTCGTGACAGTGGCGCACGATCGGTCGGACCTCTTCGAGCCGGTCGATCGGCGCGATGATCCGCTCGCCGAGCTCGGGGTGCTTCTCGACGAGCTTCCGCTCCTCGGCTGTGAGCGGCCCCGGCTTCGACAGGATCGCTTCGGGGATGCCGATCTTGCCGATGTCGTGGAACAGCGCGCCGAGCTCCAGACGCTTGAGCGCACGCGTGTCGAGGCCGAGTCCGGCGCCCACCTTGAGCGAGAGGTCGGTGATCCACCGGGCGTGTGACGAGGTGTACTCGTCGTTCGCCTCCAGCGCGTTCGCCAGTGCCTCGACCGTCTCGAGGAACGTCTTCTCGAGACTGCGGAAGTTGCCGGCGTTGGTCAGAGCAAGCTTTGCCTGATGGGCGACGCCTGCGAGCAGTCGCAGCTGGCGTTCGGTGAAGTCGCCGTCCTCGGCTGACGCGACGGCGATGCACCCGAGGCGCCCGCCGTCGAGTGTCAACGGCGCGACCGCGAAGGGCTTGCCCATCTCGACGTCCCTTGCCCCGGTGATCGCTTCGCGCTGCTCGTCCGTGACGACGAACGGCTCCTTGACCGAGAAGAACGCCTCGGCGACCTCGTGGTCGAAATGCATCCGCGCCAGGCGTTCACGGTCCAGGTCGCTGTAGCCGTGGGTCGCCCGCACTCTGATCTCGCCTCTTGCCGCCTCCTGGAACCAGACCGATGCGCGAGGCGAGCCGACGGTGCGGGCCGACAACTCGACGATCCGGTCGACGACCGCATCCATGCCTTCTGCACTCGAGAGCTGGCGGCTGAATTCGAGCAGGGCGGTCGCGCGCTCGGCCTCCCGTCGTGCGGATTCGTAGAGACCGGCGTTCTCGAGCGCGACAGCGGCGTGGCCGGCGAGCACCTCGAGGAGGCGCATGTCGTCCTCGTCGAACTGGTTGAGGCCGAGCTTGGAGATCACGATCACGCCGACGACGCGCGTCCCGTAGGTCAGGGGCACGACAACCTGTGACTCGTCGATGGCGTCCGTGCCGGGGAGCACGCGCGCGAACTCGCAGTTGGCTGCGTCGCCGATCAGCAGCGACTCGCCTGTGGCCGCGACGCGGCCTGTGATTCCCTGGCCGACCTTGCAGGCGAGGATCTCGAGCGGCTCCTGCGTCTCCGAGGTGAACTGGCCCACGAACGCAATCGGGATCACGTCGTCGCCGTCGACGATCGACACGCGGCAGTTGTGGTAGTCGATGAGCGAGCGGAGCTCCGTGGCGATGACGTGACCGATCTGGCGCACGTCGTTGAGCCGGTTGAGCTTGCCTCCGAGACTCTGCAGCATCTTCATGTGCGCAACCGAGCGCACGTCTCGCGTCGACGGAACCTGTTCCCCTTCCGGACGCTCGAGCTCGGCGTCGTCGTAGAGGACGATCTGGTTCTTGCCACGCGCCTTTGCAGTCATCATCGCCGCCTCTGCACACGCGATCAGCTCGCGCGGGTTCATTGCATGCTCGGGGCCGCGCGCAAGCCCGACGGAAATGGTGATGCGTCCTGCCGGATCGAACTCTGTGGCCTCAACGCACTCGACGAGTCGGTTCGCAAGCTGCTCGGCGCTTTCCGGCGAACGCGAGGCGATCACGATCGCGAACTCCTCGCCGCCGAGCCGGTAGACGACGTCGGAGGCGCGCACCGCATCCTTCAGCGTGTCGGCGAGGCTGCGCAGGATCTCGTCGCCGGCACCGTGGCCGTAGACGTCGTTGACGCGCTTGAAGTCGTCGATGTCGAGCATGAGGAGTGAGATCACATCGTGCGAGCGGCTGGCCTCTGCCAACGCCTGCCTGAGTCGCTCGTGGAAGGCCCGGTGATTGAAGAGGCCGGTGAGCGGGTCGGTCTGGGCCTGGTGCTCGAGGCGTTGGCGAATCTGCGCGTTGTCGAGCGCGAGAGCGGCGGCGTCGCCGAACCGCTTTGCCAGCTCGAACTCGTCGTCGTCGAACGACGCATCGTCACCGAGCCGGTAGATGTTCAGGGCGCCTTTGATCGAGTCACGCGCAATGAGCGGGATCGTGATCAGCGCCTCCGGCTCGTCCTCGGGCGTGCCGGGGACCGTTGACGTGCGCGGATCGAGGTGAGCCTGGTTGACGCGGACCGACTCGCGATGCTCGACGCCCCAGCCGGTAAGACCGACACCGAACGGGCAGCTGTCCGCGAGGATCTTGTCCGCCCACTTGTCGCGCGCCCACACCGGAAGCAGGACGCGTCGCGGCTCGTCGGCTTCGTAGATCGTCAGCGAGTCATGTGGGACGAGCTCAGCGAGCGCGTCGGCGATCCGGTCGAGCAGCGCATCGAGGCTCTGCTCTGCGAGCACGTCGTGGAAGACGTCCGCAAGACGCCTGTAGGACTCGACGAGGGCGGTCCCGCGCGATGGGTCGCCGAGGACGTTCTCGTCGAGAAGCCGGAGTGGAAGCGCGTGATCGCTCATCCGAGTCGGTCGATATGTCGGTGCAGCCGCAGGTGAAGCCCCCTTTTTCGCGAACCGACACAAAGCAAAGCGAGGCGGAAAGCGGCTCGTATCCCCCTGTTGAGGGGTTCCTCATGGCACTGGGCGGTCATACCCAGGGCGTGGGCCGCACCAATGAGGCCGGATCGGCGGCGGATTTCCTCCCCGAGGAGCGTTCGCTGTCCGCTCTGAAGGAGGCTGCGGCCGGCTGCCGGGGCTGCCGCCTATGGGAGATCGGGACGCAGACCGTGTTCGGCGAGGGAACCGAGACCTCCCGGCTGATGCTCGTCGGAGAGCAGCCGGGCGACCAGGAGGACCGGGCTGGAAGGCCCTTTGTCGGGCCGGCGGGCCGCCTCCTCGATCAGGCGCTCGAGGAGGCGGGCATCGACCGGGCGGACACCTACGTGACGAACGCTGTGAAGCACTTCAAATGGCAGGCGCGCGGGAAGCGCCGGATTCACCAGAAGCCCAGCTGGGCGGAGACCGCGGCCTGCAAACCCTGGCTCGAGGCCGAGCTCCAGGTCGTTCAGCCTCAGGTGCTCGTCCTGCTCGGCGCGGTCGCCGCGCAGTCCTTGCTCGGCCGCCAGTTCCGAGTGACCCAGAACCGGCGCCGGCTCGTCGAATCCGACCTCGCGCCGGCCGTCACGGCGACGATCCACCCCTCGGCCATCCTCCGCGGCGATCCGGAACGGCGAAAGGAAGAGCTCGCCGCCTTCGTCGGCGATCTCCGCTTCGCCGCTGCCCTGATCTAGCTCGCTGAGGTCTCTTCCGTGGCCTGAGCGCCCTCGGCTTCGCGCGCCCGCTGCGCCAGGTCGCTGCTCAGATCCTCGGGATCGTTGTCCGTCTCGTCCCAGGAGGGCTGCGGCAGCGGTGCGGCGAACCACTCGCGCAGCGCGTAGGCAATGCCTGCCGCCAACCCGATCCCCAGCAACACTCGCTTCATCTTCAACCTCCCCGCGTCGCTTCCGGAGAGACGTACCTTACGCGGCTAGTCGCCCCAGTCGAAGTCGCGGCTCCGGCCCCAGAGGCCTTCCTCGGACTCGGGAGCGGTCTGCTCGGCGGTCTCCTCACCCGGCCACGCCAGGACGGGATGCTCGGCGGTCACTGCGGCCTCCTCGCCGTCCATGGTCTCCTCGAGACGCGCCTGCTCCTCGGTCTTGAACAGTGGATGGTTGTCGAACGGATCGGCGCTCTTGTAGTGGCCGAGGGGCATCGACTCCTCGAGCTTCGCGTTCCGCTCCTTCAACTCGAGGTGATCCTGGATCGTCTTGGCGAACATCGACGGCATCTCAACGGGCATGAAGGGCTCCTGGGTTGGGGACTGGGCCGAGCCTGCGGGATTGTAGCCCTTCAAGCACCCGTTTCCAGGGAAACTGCCGGAAACACCCTCCTTGGACTAGGTCTGGCGGACCGGGTCCGGAGCCGTCTCGACCCGGTTCTTGCCTGCCCGCTTGGCCTCGTACATGGCCGCATCTGCGGCTGCGAACAGCTCCGAGGCCGTGCGATACGGCGGGGTCGCGGCGACTCCGAAGCTCGCGGTGACCGGGATCGGCGTGCCGTCCGCCGTGAGGACGATCCGTCCCGCCAGGGCGACCCGGATCCGCTCGGCCACCCGCGCGCCGCCGGCGAGATCCGTGCCCGGCAAGACCATCAGGAACTCCTCCCCGCCCCAGCGGCCGGCGATGTCCACATCGCGGAGGGTCTCCTGGAGGAGCGTCGCGAAATCGTGCAGCACCGTGTCTCCCGCCGGATGGCCGTAGCGGTCGTTGACGTCCTTGAACCAATCGAGGTCGGCGACGACCACCGCCAGGGAGCCGCCGAAGCGCTCGACGCGGGCGAGCTCGTCCGCGAGCGACTCTTCGCACTGGCGCCGGTTGGCGAGGCCGGTGAGGCCGTCGACGAGCGCCTGCCGTTCGACGATCCGGTGCAGCCGGACGTTGTCGAGGGCAACGACGGCGTGCGACGCGAGGGAGGCCGCGGTCATCCGATCCTCGTCGGTGAAATCGTCGCCGAAGAGGAGAAGCGAGCCGAAGTCCATGGTTCCAGCACGAAGGGGCACCTCGATCTTGTCGTCGCCCTTGTCGGGATAGCCGACCTGCACGAGCGCACCGTTCGCACCGACGAAGACGCCGCCGGACGCGCTCGTCGCCTCGATCGCGGTCTCGACGATCAACCGCATCAACTGGTCGCTGTCGTGGGTGGCGCCGAGCGCCTCGCCGAAGCGCGAGATGACGTCTCGCAGACGTCCACGTTCCGCCTGCAGCTCGTCGAGACGGGTCTGCAGCTGGAACGCCATCTGGTTGAACGTCCGCCCGAGCAGCGCGAACTCGTCACGGCCCTGGACGGGCACGCGTTGCTTGAGGTCGCCTCGCGCGATCGCCCGTGCCGCGTCGACGAGCCGCCGAATCGTGCGGACGATTGCGCGACCTTCGACGTATGCAACACATGCAACGAAGAGCAGCGCGGCGAGGAGCCCGACTAGCAGGCGGTTTCTCGCATCACGGTTGGTCGCGTCAATGCGCGCCTGCGGGCTGATCACGCCAAGCGTCGCGTTGGGGCGTGCCCCGATCGTGCCGGCGACGAGGCTGCGGTAGCTCGTGTCGTCGAGCGAGATCGTCCGTGTCTTGCCCGAGTGGACGTCCACGCTTCCGCTCACGCCCGGCGGCCCAGCGACGATGCGGCCGTTCTGGATCAGGACGACGTGGTCGGAGTTCTCGAGGCCGGAGCGAATCTCGAGGCGCCTGACGAGCGCGTCGTCCAGTGGCAGCGAGGCCACGACGGACCCGTGCGTGCCGTTCGCGCCGACGACCTCCACCTGCCGCGTCACGGCCATCGGGTAGCGCCTACCGACGTGGAAGCCGCCGGGAGCCTCCGCCGAAAGATGCGGCTGCCGACGAAGCATGCGCTCGAGGGCCGCGCGATTCCGGGCAAGCAGTGCGCGCTGAAAGGAAGGCTTGTGCGCGAGTTGCCCGGCCGCTGCGTCGGCGGAGCCCAGGGCCTCCTGGTAAGCAGCTAGGGTGGCGCGCAGACCAGCCTGAAGGCGTGCGTCGACCCGCCGGGTCTCGCTCCGCGCCGCTACCGTCGAAAAACCCCAGAAGGCGGCAGCCAGAGGGAGCAGGGACAGCAGCAGGAAATAGGCGACGAGCTTGACTTTGAAACTACCCATGACTTCCCTTCAAGTCCTACACCCCCGGAGCCGATACATCCCTGGATCGAGGTATCGACAACCTGGGGGAGAAGCATGAGGGAAAAAAGCGCGCGCGTTCTAGCCGCCGCGCTGTTGACGGGAGCCATCGCCTTCGCAACGGCCATGCCGGCGCTGTTCGGCCCACCCCGTGAAGCCGGGCAATCGCTGACTGCGCCGCCGTCATCACTTCAGCGCTCCGTGCATGCGGTTCCAGAAGCGTCGTCGTCACGGCCCACGGGCGCCGAGCGGCTCGCAGATGTCCCGTCACCCGTCGCGACGAACCTCGGTCGACTCGCCTCGAGTCGCGGTGTCGGCTCGGACCAGACCCTCCGTCCTGCGAGCGCAGGGCGCTCGAAGCCCGGTGGGACGCCGAAGCCCGCTCCCACTCCTCGCCCGACGCCGACGCCCAAACCCACTCCGACGCCAACACCGACACCGACACCGACACCGACTCCGGCCCCGGCCCCGGCGCCCGCTGCGCCTCCTGACACGCGCGAGCTGGCCGCCGCCCCTCCTGCTCCGACGCCCACCACCCCGACCCCCGACCCGGCGCCGCCGGTGCAGAGCAAGGGCAAGGGCCACGGAAAGGAAAAGCAACAGGAAAAGGCCAAGGTGCGCGACAAGGAGAAGAGCGGAAAGGAAGAGGGCGACTGCCCACCGGCCGCGCAAACGCCGGTCCCCGCCCCGCCGCTGACTGCGGCGGCACCGCAGCCCTCAGCGCCGACGCAGGAGCAGCCGGAAACCGACAAGGGCCATGGAAAGGAACACGATAACGGAAGCGACAAGGCTAAGGGCAACGGCAAAGAGCGCGACAACGGGCACGGCAAATAGTGCCTATGCGAGGATAGGCCCGTGCCCCGCCTCACCAAACGTCTGGGACCGGTAACTGTTGCGCTCACCGCGTGGGACATCTGGCGGCGCCTGCCACCGAAGCAGCGCAGGCAGATCTTGAACGTGGCGCGGAAGCACGGACCAAAGGTCGCCTCGAAGGTGATGAAGGCGACCGCCCGATCGCGGTCGAAACGGCCTCCTAAGTAGCTCCGAGCGCAGCGCGCACGATGCGGTCCTGCTCACGCAGGTGCGCCGTCGGATAACCCTCGCTCGGGCTGGCGCGCCACGGCCTGCCTGCATAGCTGAGCGGGATGCCCACCTCTCGGAGCGGTGCCTCGAGACGGTGGCGGATCGTGCGCCAGGCACCCATGTTCTGCGGTTCCTCCTGCGCCCAGACGACCTCTTGGAGCCGGGGGTAGCTCGCGATGAGCCGGGCGTAGGCGTCGACGGGGAACGGGTAGAGCTGCTCGAGCCGCGCGATCGCCACCTGGCTCGCGCCGGCGCGCAGCTCGTGCCCGGCGATGTCGTAGTAGACCTTGCCCGAGCAGACGACGAGCCGTTTCACCTGGTCGCGATCCGCTGCCGGATCGTCGATCACCTGCTGGAACGAGCCCTCCGCGAGGTCGGCCAACGTCGATGAGGCCTGCTTCAACCGCAGGAGTCCCTTCGGCGTCATCACCACGAGCGGCCGGCCCGCGGCGTCGAGGGCCTGGCGCCGGAGCAGATGGAAGTGCTGGCTCGAGGTCGAAGGGTTCGCGACCCGGATGTTCTCCTGCGCGGCGAGCTGGAGAAAGCGCTCCAGGCGAGCGCTCGAGTGCTCGGGGCCGTTGCCCTCGTAGCCGTGCGGCAGCAGAAGCGTCAGGCGTGTCGTCTCACGCCACTTCGAGAGACCCGCAACGATGAACTGGTCGATCACGATCTGCGCGCCGTTGACGAAGTCACCGAACTGGGCTTCCCACAGAACGAGCGCCTCCGGTGCCGCGACCGAATATCCGTACTCGAATCCGAGGCACGCATATTCCGAGAGCGGCGAGTTGTAGATCTCGAAGGACGCCGTGGCGTCGTCGAGGTTCTGCAGCGGCGTGAAGACCTCGCCGGTGTGCGCATCGTGCAGAACAGCGTGCCGGTGCGAGAACGTGCCGCGCTCGGTGTCCTGGCCGGTCAGCCTGATGGGGATCCCTTCGACGAGCAGCGAACCGAACGCGAGCGCTTCCGCCTGGCCCCAGTCGATCCCGCCTTCCTCGATCGTCTTGAGCCGGCGTTCCAGCTGGCTCATGAGCTTTGGATGCACCGTGAAGTGCTCGGGGACGCGTAGGAGCTCCTCGTTCAGCTCGCGCAGACGGTCGGCCGAGACAGCCGTGACGACCCCGTCGCCGCTCGAGTACGGAATCTTTCCCTCCGGCTGATGCGCTTCGCCGAACGTCGCCTTGAGCGCCTCGTGAGCTTGCTTGAGCTCCGACGTGACCTCGGCCATCAGCTCGTCGGCTTCCTCCTGCGTGACGACCCCTTCCTCGATCAGTCGTGCTGCGAACTGCTCGCGAACCGTCGCGTGCCCGGCAATCTGCGCAGCCATCAAGGGCTGCGTGTACGCCGCCTCGTCCTGCTCGTTGTGACCGTGACGTCGATATCCGACCAGGTCGACGACGACGTCGCTCTCGAAGCGGCGCCTGAATGCGAGCGCGAGGCGGACCGCGGAGATCGCAGCTTCCGGATCGTCGGCGTTGACGTGGATGATCGGGACGTCGTAGCCCTTGGCGAGGTCGCTGGAGTAGCGCGTCGAGCGGCCCTCGCTCGGATCAGTCGTGAACCCGACCTGGTTGTTCGCAATCAGGTGGAGGGAGCCCCCGGTCGAGTAGCCCTCGAGGGCCGAAAGGTTGAGCGTCTCCGCCACGCCGCCCTGGCCTGCGAAAGATGCGTCGCCGTGGATGAGCACCGGCAGCGCGACACTCGGGTCGTGCATGCCGTAGCGGGTCGAGCGGTCAGTCTGCTCGGCGCGCGCGCGTCCTTCGACGACCGGGTCGACGGCTTCGAGGTGGCTCGGGTTCGCGGCGAGTGTGACCGTGATCTCGCCCGCCGGAGTCGAACGCGTACCTTCGGCCCCAAGGTGGTATTTCACGTCCCCCGTGCCGCCTTCGTCGGTGGCCACGACCGCTTCGATCGTCCGCTCGCCCTCGAACTCCCGGAGGATCGAGTCGTAGCCGAGCCCGAGCGTGTGCGCGAGCACATTGAGACGGCCGCGATGCGCCATTCCGATCACGACTTCGTGCGCGCCGTTCTCGGCCGCCAGCTCGACCGCCTCGTTCAGCATCGGCACCATCACGTCCAGTCCTTCGATCGAGAACACCTTCTGGCCGAGGAACGCGCGGCGCAGGTACTGCTCGAACGCTTCGACGCGCGAGAGATGCGCAAGCAACTCCTTGCGCTCCTCCGCCGGGAGCGGCTTGCGGTACTTGCCCGACTCGATCGCCTGGCGTAGCCAGACGCGCTTCTCGTGGTCCGAGATGTGCTCGATCTCGTACGCGATCGTCCCCGTGTAGGTGTCGCTCAGCCGCGGGAGGGTGTCGGCAAGCGTCTCGCCCGGCACGTACAAGCGCAGCACCGATGCAGGGACCCGCGCCTGCAACTCCGGGGTGAGCTTCGGGATGAGCCGCTCCGGCTCGAGCGCCGGATCGCCCGGCGGCTCCGAGCCGAGCGGGTCGAGGTGAGCAGCGAGGTGGCCGTGCATCCTGTGCGCCTTCACGAGCGCCATCGCGGCCGCCACGGCGCCAAGGAGCTCGTCGGAGACGGGCTCGGCGGCCGCCGGCGCGGCCGGCGCAGGGGCGGGTGCGGCGACGGAGTGGCCGTTGCCGGCCGCCTCGAGGAGACGCGAGAGCCCGGGATGCGCCGCGACGACGTCGCTGTGGCCGCTCTCGAACAGCCGGCGCCACTCGCTCGGGACCGCGTCCGGGTTCTCGAGGTACTCCTCGAGCAGGTCGCGGGCGAAGCCTGAGTTCAGGCCGTCGACGTCAGTCACTTGTTCCTTTGTAGCAGCGGAGCTCTGGCTACCAGAGCGGATGGCTCGTGATCACTGCGACGGCCATGCCGAGTGCGAAGCTCGCTGCGCCGATCGACGCAGCCCACATCGCGATCCGTTCGCCTCTGCCCCCGATGCCGACGGCGATCAGCGCGAGGACGATGGCAAACGGAATCAGGCGCAAAGGGCGATAGGCGATCCCGGTGAGGCTGACGAAGATCGAAGCGGCCGCCAGGAAACCGCCGATCGTCTCGGCCGGCCGGCTGCGCTGATACGGCGTCGCGCTCATGCACGAACCGTAGCGCGAGCGGTGCGGGCGTAGCCTCGGGTCGGTCGGCCGTGCGGGCCAGTCCTCCGCGGCTGCCGTCCGGGCCGCCACCGCGTCGGATCGGAGTCATCCGAATCGGCCACGAGCGCCGCGGGCTGGTCGGGGCGAGGCTCCGACTTGATCGCCCAGTAGACGACCCAGCACAGGTAGAGGATGGGGATCTTCATGATCACCATCAGCCAGATCAGCTCCCACACTATGGGCCGAGTGTAGCGCTGAATTCAGCCGGCGACCGCCGCCTCGAGAGGCCCCTTGACCAGCGCTTTTCCGGTCGCGTCGAACTGCGTCACTGCGAAAGATGCACGCGAGCGCCCGAGCTGGATTCCGCGGAGCGTCGCGACTCGGACCGGCAGCCCGGCGAGTACC
>Ga0307304_10000162_pt1 | contig 14026 bp, 1 predicted proteins | sample ER_DNA_185_FD_194503 | JGI IMG/M metagenome (GOLD analysis project Ga0307304, IMG submission 194503) | Bulk soil microbial communities from the East River watershed near Crested Butte, Colorado, United States - ER_DNA_185 | ecosystem: Environmental > Terrestrial > Soil > Floodplain | place: USA...
CGGCGGCGGGCTCGTCTCGGTCGGCGACGCGGACGCGCACACGTCGGACACGACCGACACGACGATCACGATCGACACCGGCGCGCAGCTCGTCGCGACCGGGAACGTCCTCGTGAACGCCGCCGCGACGCTTCGATCGTCGGTCGACGCCGCGGGCAGTGGCGGGGGACTCTTCTCGGGCGTGCACTCGAGCGCGACGTCCGACGTCATGCACACGACGCGGACGATCGTGAAGGGCACGGTCACCTCGGGCGGCACCGCGACGATCCAGGCGACCACCGCCATCAGCGGGACTGCGAACGCCGACAGCAACGCGAACGGTCTCGGCGCGGACAGCGACGCGACCGCGACCGTCGTCGTGAGCTCGTCGTCGACCACGACGACCGAGATCTGGGGCGGCGCACGCGTGACCGCCAACACCCTCGCAGTGAAGGCGATCGTGAGCGGCGTCTACCTGCACACCGATGCCGAGTCTGAGTCGAACGCGGGCGGCGCCGACTCGGACGCCACCGCGCGTTCGAACGTCGCCGGCACGGCCGAGGTCCGGATCAAGGCAAAGGACGGCAGCGCCGGCGATCAGCTCGTGGGCAACGACTCCATCGAGTTCCGGAGCGAGTACAAGAACGTCGACCTGCGCGCGCACTCCGACGCCGCCTGCCACTGCTTCGCGGGTGCCGCGACCGCGCGGAGCGACGCGTCTGCGACCACGCTCTCGCTCGTGTCGGGCGAGGACGAGGCATTCCTCCGCACCGCTTCGCTTCACGTCCTCGCCAACGCCTTCGTGACGCACTACGACCGGCCGAACAGCGCCCATGGCGGCGCGTTCGTCGACCACAGCGAGCCGAAGGGCGGCAGCAACGCGCCCGACCGCCGCATCTACTGGGAGTCGACGACGACGCTGCTCGGCGAGCCGAACCCCGTGCTGGTGATCGACGCGAGCGGGACGATCACGCAGAAGACCAAGAACGTCCAGGTCGAGTACTACAACCCGATCACGCACGCGTTCTCGTTCCTGTTGAGTGTGGGGGACCAGATCCCGGGTGGTGACTGGATCGTCGTCGGCGATCTGCTCTATGACCAGGGTGGCGACGTCACGTTCGAGGCGAACGACACATCGCCGAACAGCCTCATCTACGGGAACGCCGGCGAGTTCAAGGTGAAGGACACCTGGGACTCGGTGACGATCACGAATTACTCGGACCGCAAGCTCGTGACGAACGACATCAACGTCGCGACGACGGCGAACCCGCCGAAGGTCACGGTGTCGCTCGACACCGTGCCGGGTCCGATCACCGGCGCGGGCACGCCCGCCGACGACGTCCACCTCGACGAGGGCACGTTTACGACGTTCGAGTTCAAGATCTCGCACGTCTTCGCGAAGACCGAAGTGCAGATCGCGAACCTGAGCGGCACGACGACGCCGTCCGACCTCGTCCTGGACGGACGTATCGACAACATCATCGGCCACACGCTCATCCGGAACGTCCGCGGCAACATCCTGTCCGACAACGCGAACGATCTGGACGGGATCGAGAGCACAGGCGTCAACTCGACGACCTTCGAGGCCATCTTCGGGCGGCCCGGCTCAGACAGCGACGTCGAGCTCATCCGCACGAACAAGCTCGAGCTCGACGCCGACACCGGGTCCATCGGCCGGCAGACCGGGCCGCGCGTGCCGATCGCCGCCGAGGTCATCCGCTTCCGCGACGAGGCGGATCAGCTCTTCGACTTCATCGTGCAGGCGGAGGCGATGGGCGACCTCGTTCTCGACCTCACCGCAAACGAGCGTTCGCTCGAGACCGCGGCGACGAGCATCGCCGTCACGGTCGACTACCTGCGCGCCGGGAACGACGTGGACGTCGTGGTGCACGACAGCGTCCAGGGCTCGGCGGCCGGCGCGGGCGGGAACGTCCACGTCGCGCTCTACAACCCGCCGGACGGGACCACCGAGCAGGCCGGTAGCGGCGACTACAGCGGTCACTTCCGCCCGAACGTCGACCCGCCTGGACTCGCCCGGATTCGCCGCGCGTACGGCACCGACCGCAGCTTGGTGACGAGCACGTACACGTTCGGCGACGCCGGCTCCATGTACGGCGACCTGCGCGCGGGCGACGACATCATCGTCCGCCACACCGAGACTGGCACGACCCTCAACTTCGTCGCCTTCACCGACGTCGCCGCGGTTCTGACCGATCTCGACACCAGCGCCGCGATGACGCCGCCCGTCGAGCTCGACGACTGCTGCTCCACGGACATCCATCGCATCGACATGCAGACGAACGGCACGATCACCGACACGGAGCTCGCCGGTGATCTGCTGGTCGGCGACGTCGACTCGACCGCGAGCGACGTGACGCTCGTCTCGCCGGAGCGGATCGTCGACGCCGACGGGCTGCCGACGATCGACGTGAGTGGCGTGAATATCACGATGACTGCGGGCACCGGCACGACGCAGGGCGGCGTCGGCACGCCGGCCGACTTCCTCGAGACCAACGTGGCCCGCGTCGACAACGCGACGGGCAAACTGATCGTGATCGACACGGCGTCGTCGAACACGCTGGGCGTCTTCATCAGCGAGATCACCGGCAACCTCCGCATCGGCAACGTGAAGACGAAGGGCGATGCCTCACTCAACACGACCGGCGGGTCGGTCATCGATGCCAACGCCGACGCTGCGGCCGACGTGATCGCGAACAACGTCGACATCAAGGCTGTCGGCGGCTCGATCGGCGACCCGGCGGGGACGAACGACCTCGAGATCGACTCGTCGCGCTGGACGAACGCCGACGTCGGCCTCGAGGCGGACAACAGCATCTTCGTGACCGAGACGCCGGACTCGTCGGGGGGCGCACCTGGCCCGATGAACGTCGTTCTCGCGAAGGCGCTGGGCGGCAACATCCGCCTCACCGTCGCCGAGACCTCGGCGCAAGGCGAGGACCTGGACCTCCTGCCGTGCGGCACGTACGGCACTCGCCAGGCGTGTGAGGTTCTGTTCCAGGAGAACATGCGACGCAACACAACTAACGGCCTGATCACGCGCGGCCTGATCCAGGCGTCGGGCGGGTACGTGGTGCTCCGCGCGGGCGACAACATCACGACCGACGGCGCGAACGGCGTCGTGAACGCGGACGACGACCAGACCCGCGGCGCCTCGGTCCGTGCGACGCTCTACATCGACCTCTACGGCGACTACGGGAACGCCGACGCCGGATACGGCACGACGATCCACCTCCACGGCGAGCTGTGGTCGGGTTGGAACGGCAGTGCCGCGTGGGCCGGGTCGATCACGAACAGCTGCGCGACCGCGCTGGCGGCGGACCCGCTCACCTGCAAGATGACGCGGATCTTCGGCAACAACGACGCCGACCAGATCTCCTTCGATCGCACATACCTGCGGAACAAGACCCGCGCGTACGGCAGCAACACGCCGTCCGACGGCATGATCGCCGCGATCACGGTCGACGGCTACGGCCGCCCGGACGAAGACTTCTTCACCGTCGATCGGCTCCAGACGATGGACGTCGCCGACGGAATCACGCTGACGTTGGACGGCCAGTCAGCCTCCGACACGTACACGATCAACACGACCGGGACGCAGCCCTGCCTGACGTCGCCGACGAGCTGCCACGACTACGTGGTCAACGTGCTCGACACCGGCGCGCCGGACGACGGCGTCGATGTCCTGATCATCAACGGCTACGACTCGCCGAACAGCGGATATATCGGCACCTCGACCACCTCGTACCCGGTCGACGACCTGTTCCTGCTCCGTCGCGTCACGCGGATCGCGTCGCCGCTCACGCCCACGACAGCGAGCGAGGCGGCCAGCCATCCCGCATTCGTGGCGCTGCTCCACGCCACGGTCGAGCAGGCGTCCCTCACGGGGACGCAGCTGCCGGCCGGCCTTGCCGACAACGCCTTCAAGGTCGAGCGCATCAACTACGACAGCGCGATCAACGGGCGTCTCATCGTGTACGGCCGCGGCGGCAACGACTACTACGCCGTCGACGACAACAGCGCGATCACGACGCTCGACGGCGGCGCGGGGAACGACACGTTCCAGATCGGCCAGATCTACGGGTTCCAGCGCGACGCGAGCGATCACGCGGTGACGCCGGCAGGCAACACGACCGGCGGCTCGCTCACGCCGCAGGACGTGTTCGGGACCGTCGCCACGACCAGGGGCTGGCTGTCGGCCGGCTCGAGCCAGCCGCTCATCGCGAAGGGTGGCACCGGCGACGACACGTTCACCGTGTACTCGAACCAGGCGACGCTGCGACTCGAGGGCGAGGACGACAACGACCTGTTCACGGTGCGCGCGTTCGCGCTCGCCCAGACGAGGACGAATTACGGCGCCGGAACGGACTGCGATCCGAAGACGGCCGCGCCGTCCGACCACTGCGACATCGTCTGGCTGAACATCGCGGATCAGATCGCGATGCCGCGCCTCACGAAGGGCTTCTCGACCGCTGCGGAGTCGGACATCCGCACGGGCTCGGGCAACAACCAGGTCGTCTACAACATCAACGCGCCCGTCTCGATCGACGGCGGCAACGGCTTCGACAAGGTCGACATCCTCGGTACCGAGTTCGCCGACCACATCGTCATCACGGCGAAGGGCGTCTTCGGCGCCGGGCTCGCAGTGACGTACGCCAACGTCGAGGTGCTCGAGGTCGACGCGCTCGAGGGTGACGACACGATCGACGTTCTCAGCACCCAGCCGGGTGTGCTCACGCGCGTCATCGGCGGGCTCGGCAGCGACACGATCAACGTCGCGGGCGACGTCGCCGGTGACGTCGTGTCGCGGAACATCGAGGGCACGACGGGCACGATCAACCACCTGGTGCGGTCGGCGGACTCGATCTACAACGGCCTGCTCGCGGACGGTATCGACCTGTCGGTCGCGCGCTCGACACAGGGCAACGTGATCGTGGAGGAGGTCGGCAGCGCGACGCGGATCGCGGAAGGCGGCTGCTTCACGTTGACGCCGATCAGCTGCCTCCAGTCGATCGACGAGTACGGGATCCGCCTCGCGACCGCTCCAACGAGCAACGTGTACGTGACCGTCTCGGGCACGATGACGGGCCAGGAAGAACAGTCGACCGGCGACACCTTCCTGGTGTCGACGAGCTCGGCGGATCCGGCCGACGCGACCGCCTTCACTCGGACGATCACGCTCGGCGGGAACCCGACGATCGTGTCGAAGCGAGCGGTCGTGCTGGTGTTCACACCGACGAACTGGATGACCGCCCAGCGCGTGTTCCTGTACGCGGTCGACGACCCGCGCGCGGAAGGCAATCGCGTCGTCATCTCGGCGCAGTCGACGATCAGCGCGGACGCGCGCTTCGATGGGGCCACGGTCCGCAACGTCGAAGTGGCCGTCGTCGACAACGACAAGGCCGACGTGGTGGTGACCGAGCTCGATCCGAACACGACGCAGCCGGACAGCAACACGATCGTCCTCGAAGGGAACACGACCACACAGGTCGTCGACATCTACGACGTGCAGCTCGCCAAGGCGCCGGTGGACAGCACCGGCTCGGTCACGGTCACGATCGCGCCGAGCAACAACCGGGTCTGCCTGTCGAGCTCCGACGCCGTCCGCTTCCACGCGGCAGACGCCACGTGCCCGGTCCTCGGCACGACGTACACGGTGACCTTCACACAGGCGAACTGGAGCATCCCGGTTCGGATCACGGTCCGCGCGCGCAACGACTTCGTCGCGCAGGACCCGCAGAGCACGACGCTCCTGCACACCGTCACGACGACCAACGACACGGACTACAACGCGGCGAAGTCATCCATCTCGGCTCGCGTGAGCGCGCTCTCGATCGACGACGAGACGCCTGGTGTGTTCCTGCTCGAAAGCAACGGGCGCACGCTGGTCGTTGCCTGCGGCAACCCGCCGACCTGCACGACGCCCGGCGCGGGCGACACCTACACGGTCCGGCTGACCAAGGCCCCGACGGCGCCGGTCGACATCGCGATCGTGACGGACGGCCAGACCGACGTGACGCTCGGGACCGGCATCTCGCTGAAGCTCGTCGGCGGCGCGCGTCCGCAGCAGCTGTTCACCGGGAACATCCGCGTGACCGGTGCGACCGTGACGCGCGACGTGGGCGCCGACCTCGGCAGCTTCATCGACGACGGCTTCGCGAACGGGCAGCACGTCCGCGTGACCGTCGGCGGCGTGAGCACCGACGCCGACATCATCTCGGTGTCCGGCGACGGCAAGTCCATGACGCTCTCGGGCAGCGTGGGGGCCGGCCTCGCGACGATCAGCCAGCTCGTGGATCGCGGCGTGTACGCGGGCGCGTTCACCTACGACAGCACGAACAAGACGATCACGCGGACCGACGGGAAGAGCTGGCTCGACAGCGGCTTCCTCGAGGGCCAGCTCGTCCAGACGTCCGCGGGCATCTTCAAGATCACCGCGATCACCGACGCCGTGCTGAACTCCGGCAAGCTCGACCTCGCGAAGCTCGCGGTGGTCACCGGGTCGTGCGCGGGCACGAGCGCCGCGGGTGTGACGCAGTGCGCACCGGTGGTGACGTTCACGGCGGCGAACTGGTACCAGCAGGTCACGATCCCGGTCGTCGCCGACCCGTCCTTCCAGCTGCCGGAGGGCCGCGCCGACCTGAAGACCTTCCCGAAGCGCGCGCACCTGCTCTCGGGCATCCGCGGACCGCTCGCCGTCGAGGGTGGCACCACCGGCGTGGACCGCTCGCTGCACCAGGCCGTCCTGCTGCCGGGCGAGGCGAACGGCCCGCTCTTCCAGATCGCGTCGCAGCCGCCGGAATGGCAGCAGATCGACATCCTGAACGTCTACGCCGACGGCAGCACGCAGGACCTCGTCGGGAAGATGACGTCGACCGCGATCACCGGTCTCAACATGACGGACGAACTCGACTTCACGAAGTCGTTCCCAGACGGATTCAAATTCCCGTTTGGCGAGCCGGGCAAGTACCCGGGTGGCGTGAGCTACGGAACGATCTCGGTCGACGCGAACGGCAAGTTCCAGACGGACGTAAGCCGCTCGACGATCGAGGTCCTCAACCTCCTGCTGGGCCAGGGCAATGACACCTTCACGATCGACGGCACGCTCATCCCGGCGCTCGAGCTCGCGAACAACACGCAGGATGGCTCGCCGGCGGCGCGCGCGGCATCGCACGGCGGTCTCGTGAGCGTGCACGGCGGCGGCAACACGCCGCTGCAGGTCGCCGGCACCTTCGACGTGACGTCGGGCGCGACCACGACGATCAGCCGGAACGACGGGGTCGATTGGCGGACCGCCGGCTTCGCGGCCGGGCAGCAGGTCATGGTCATGGAAACCCTGGGTTCGAGCGTCGTCGCGCGGTCGTTCACGATCGTTGGATTCGCCGGACCCGCGAGCGCGCCGGGCAGCACGCTCCAGCTCGTTCAGAACGACGGCCTCGCGCCCTTGGACTCCACGACGGGTGCGGCCGCGACCGTCAGCGTGACCGACGTCCTCTCGGTGAGCGGCACGTTCGACATGAGCGGGAACGCGGTCGCGCGGAAGGACGGCCAGCCGTGGCAGAGCCTCGGCTTCAAGGTCGGCCAGACCGTGACGATCGCCGGGGTCGGCGTGCGGCAGATCTCCGACTTCGACAACTCGGCGACGTACGGACCCGGCACCGTCATGAAGGTCACGGGTCCCTCGATCGACGCGACCGGAAACGCCGTCTCGATCGTCGCTCTCGATCTGCGCAACGAGACCCAGAACGTCGCGACCGACCCGAGCGGCGCGACGCGAAGCTCGAGCTCCGGCACGTGGAGCGACGCCGGATTCGCGATTGGGCAGCCCGTCGTCATCAGCGGCGTCGCGGGCATCCGCCGTGTGACCGGCTTCGCGAACGATGGAAAGACTCTCCAGCTCGACGGACTCGCGCTCCCGACCATGACCGGCGTGACCGTCGCCCAGGTCCGCATCGGCGGCGACACGATCGTCGTGACGGGTGGGCCGTCGACCACCGCCGCCGGCGGTCCCGGCGACCAGTCCGGCGCCTCGGTGCCTCTCGTGATCTACGGCGACACGTCGCAGGACGGCACGTGGTATGGCGGACGGAGCGACGTCCTGTCACTGGGCATCTTCGGCAACAAGCCGGCGGCGCACGAGGACCTGCTGCCGGTCGCGATCGCCGGCGGCGGCCTGAGCGCCGACGGGACGATCACGCGCAACGACGGGAGGTCGTGGAAGACGAACGGCTTCGCTGTCGGTCAGCTCGTCGCGGTCGGCGCCCCCGCGGATCAGACGCCGAGCCTCTACGGCACCGTGAAGGCCGTCACCGACCAGACGAGCAGCGCGGGCGCGATCGTCTCGAGCACGCTCGTGCTGACCTTCCTGACCCCCGACTTCCGCACGACGAGCGGCGCGCAGCCTCGCAACATCGTCGTTCAGAACCGCGTCGGCAACGGCGCGCCGTTCTTCGTCTTCCCGCTCGCGACGGCGTACACCTACGCCGGCAACGACGTCATCGACGCGCGTCGCGCCTTCTCCTCGCGCGCTACGAGCGCGCTGCCGACGATCGGCATCACCGTGTACGGCGGTCCCGGCGACGACACGATCTATGGATCGCAGGCGGGCGATCAGCTCGCCGGCGGGTCGGGCAACGATCGCATCTACGGCGAGCGCGGCACCGACCTCATCTACGGCGATGACGGCATCAACGTGAACGTCATCACCCGCGACATGACGGTCTCGGCGTCGAACACGAGCAGCAAGCCGGACGCCGACCTACTGGTCGCTGGACGGGACCTGCTCTACGGCGACGGCGTCGACACGACCGCGTCGGCTCAGACGGATGCGTTCGCCGACGTGATCTTCGGCGACTTCGGCGTCGTCGAGCAGAACGTCGCCGGACCACGCGACACAACTCGCGCGCCCGTCGGTCTGCAGCGTCTCCAGACGACGGCGGTCCCGACCCTGCGGAACGTCCAGTCGCTCGAGCTCCAGAACGGCGCCGACGACACGATCTACGGCACCGAGGGCCGGGATGTCCTCATCGGCGGCCCGGGCAACGACGCCATCGACGGCGGTCCCCAGGACGACCTGGTGTTCGGCGACAACGTGACGCTGCAGTGGCGCCTGAACAACGTGACAAGCCTGCGGTTCCAGAGCCTGACCGGCACGCTCATGTACAGCCGTTCCGATCAGAGCCTGGCGGCGCTCGGCTACGACAACAGCGGTCAGCTCCTGACCGACGGCGTGACGGCGCACGACTACCGCAGCCCCGACGCGAGCGTGCCGTGGTGGGCCGAGTACGCGGTCGCCAACCTCTACCAGAACTTCTCGATGGATTCGGGCACGACCGGCGTCGGAAGCTTCGGCGACGACTACATCGCAGGCGCAGCCGGCGACGACCTGATCTTCGGGCAGCTCGGGAACGACACGATCCAGGGCGACGGCTCGATCGACTACATCTCGCGTCCGTATCTCGCTGACCTCGCGACGGTCAACACCGGCGCGCTGGGAGGTCGCGTCGGCGCCGTCCGTGCCGCCGGGACCTGCACCACTCAAACATCTGGGGCCTGCCTGGGCACCGGAGCCCTGACCGTCTACCCGTCGTTCGAGGCGTCGACGGACGGCGACGACTACATCGAGGGAAACGGCGGCAACGACGTGATCTTCGGCAACCTCGGTCAGGACGATCTGATCGGCGGCAGCTCCGACTTCTTCAGCCTGACCACGCCGGACCAGCGTCCCGACGGCAGCGACCTGATCTTCGGCGGCGCGGCTACGCGCATCGCGCGCGACGGCGACGCGTACCCGACGACGCTCGCCGACGCGCACTCACGTGACGCGGACACGATCGTCGGCGACAACGGCCGCATCGTGCGGATCGTCGGGGTCGGCGGCCCGACGGCGGACGTCGGACCGGGCGCGAAGTACGTCACCTTCGTCTACGACAGCTACGGCGGCACCAGGCTCGTCGTCCGAGGCGTCACGCTCCTCGACTACACCGTCGGCGGCCCGGACTTCCGACCGGACCTGTTCGGCCCCGCGGGCACGGGTCCGTGCAGCGGCGCTGGCGCGAACGCGACCGGCGACTGCAGCGCGGTCCTGACTGTGCTGCCGGGCCGCAACAGCTGGACCGTGGACATCGGCGGCAACGACGAGATCCACGCCGAGTCCGGCGACGACACCGTGTACACGGGCGTCGGCGCCGACGTCATCTACGGCGACGCGGGCGACGACGACCTGATCGGCGGCTGGGGCTTCGACTGGATCTCCGGCGGCACGGGGCAGGACGGCGTCATCGGCGACGACGGTCGCATCTTCACGAGCCGCAACAACACGACGGTGGGCGAGCCGATCTACGGCATCCTGCCGCTGCTCGCCGCCGACCCGGACGCGAGCTTTAGCAACGGCAACGTGATGAACGAATTCATCTACACACCCGGCCAGGTGCAGACCGCCACCATCAACGTCGGCGGCGCGCTGAACAAGGCCGTCGACATCACGCCGTTCAACCAGACGCCGAACGCGCTCGGCGCCGACCAGCCGCTGTTCGACGCGAACAACTCGGACGACATCATCTTCGGCGGCTGGGACAACGACTTCATCCACGGCGCGTCGGGTGACGACGCGATCGGGGGCAACGAGGCTCTGGCGACGTCGTACATCCAGCGGTACGGCGACGCCGGCCAGTGCCAGCAGCAGGTGGACTGCGCGACCGGCCTGGTGCAGACCGACTTCTTCCACCCGTACAACCCGGGGGACGTCCTGCACTTCGGGGCGGACTCGAACACGTGGCACGTCGCTCACCGCGGCCGCGGCGGCGAGTTCCTGCTCTACGACGAGTACGACCCGCGCCGCACGATCCTCTTCAACGCGAATGGCAGCGTCTGGACGAGCGGCGCCGCGCCGGCGCAGTTCCAGTACTTCCTGAACTTCGACGCGACCGACGGCCGCGTCACCGCACCCGGATGCACGCAGCCGACGAACCAGGGCTGCGGCGGTCCGCTCGTGTCCGTCAATTCGGACGGCGACGACGCGATCTTCGGCGACCTCGGCAACGACTGGATGGTCGGCGGCACCGGCAAGGACACGATCTGGGCCGGCTGGGGCAACGACCTGTCGAACGCCGATGACGATCTGCGCACGAACGCGTGGCTCGACGACATGCCGGACACGCACCCGACCTACGAGGACCGGGTCTACGGTGGCGCGGGTCTCGACATCCTCATCGGCAACACCGGCGGCGACCGTCTCATCGACTGGGTCGGTGAGTTCAACTCCTACCTCGTGCCGTTCGCGCCGTTCGGCATCGCGACGATCAGCCGCCAGAACGACCCGCAGCTGCCCGAGTTCCTGTACGCACTGTCGCGGTCGCAGGGTGTCGACATGACGCGCACCATCGAGACCGGCAACGACGCCGCACGGAACGGCGAGCCCGACGGCGAGATCGGCCTCATCCGTCAGAAGGACCACGGCCTGTGGCAGACGCAGACCGGTGGCCCGAGCGACCCGCAGCCCGGCAACATCCCGGGTGGCCGTCGCGACGTGCTGCGGTCCGCCGACTTCAACAACGGTGCGCTCTCAGGCTTCGCCGTCGACAGCGGGACCTTCGCGGTGGAGAACGGCGCGCTGACGGTGACATCGACGAACAGCGGCGATTCCGCCGCGGTGTTCTACTCCGATTCGTACCTGCCGATCTACTACGAGGTTGCGGCGGACATCACCGTCGTGAAGCCGGTGGCCGGCTTCAAGGCGAACTCGTACGTGATCTTCGACTACTGGTCGCCGACCGACTTCAAGTTCGCGGGCATCGACGTCTCGACGAACAAGCTGGTCGTCGGGCACCGCACCGCCTCGGGCTGGATCACCGACAACTTCTCGCCGTTCCAGGCGAAAGCCGACACCGTCTACAACCTGCTCATCCAGGTGAACGGCACGAACGTGATCGTGAACGCGGCCAACCGGTCGTTCTCGTACCTCTACGGACCCCGCGTCGTCGAGGGTGAAAACCAAGGCCTGAACAAGGGCCTCCTCGGCTTCGGATCGGACCAGTCACGCGGCACGCTCGACAACATCAAGATCCAGGTCGTGCCGCCGCAGATCACGCTCGACACGACCGAGGACTTCGGCGACAGCGCGGCGAACCTCATGACCGGCACGACGACGGGCACGTGGGCGGTGACCCCTGCCGACGGGCGCTACACCGGGACGCCGGCGGCCGGCGCGACGACCGCCACCGTCGGCGTCGACCTCGGCGCGCACCTGCAGCCGGACTCCTACGTCGAGTTCACCTCGCAGGTGAAGACCGCGCAGATGGCTGGCCTCGTGTTCGATCAGTACGCGGCCAACGACTACAAGTTCGTCGCCATCGACGTGGCCGGGCAGCGCGTGGTCGTCGGCCACCAGGACCCCGCGCGCGGCATGGTCATCGATCAGACGATCGCGAAGCTCCTCTCCCCGGCCGTCGACTACACGCTGTCGATCTCGCTGAAGGCGACCTCGGTCGCCGTCACGCTGAACGGCGCGTACGTGACGACCTGGGCGTTCAACGCGCCGGTCGTCGACGGCTCGCTCGGCCTCTTCACGAAGGGCGGCTCCGCCTCCTTCGACACCGTGCGCGTGCGCACGAACGACCCGGTCTTTGCGGCGGCGAGCAACGTGCTGAACGGCGCGACGAGCACCGGTCAACCTATCGCGACGGAGCTGATGTTGGTGCCGCCTCTCGGGCAGGCGAAGAGTTACTGGTCGACGGCCCTCGGCATATCGGTCACTTCGATGAGCGACATACGTATCGCGATCGCGGACCTATCCGGCGATACGATCGCGCTCACCGTCGGCCGCACGATCTACATCGACCGCGACGGCGCGGGTGGCGGTTGGACCACCGCGACGCTCTACGCCGCGATCAAGAAGGAACTCGGCCACATCCTCGGCGTCCCCTGATACTCAACGCGTGTACGCGCTCTACCTGGAGTCCGGCCCGCAGCGAAAGAAGACCCTCTGCCACGTCCTCGATATGCTCGGCTGCGTCGTGCAGTGCGATACGACGGAAGAGGCGGTCGCAGCGGCACCCGATGCCATCCGCGCCTACCTCCACTTTCTTCAGCGCCACGGAGAGAAGGTCGATGCGAAAGCGGAGATCGAAACGCGGATCGCCGAGCACAACACGGAGGGGCTCTTTTCCGGTCAAGCGATCTGGCCGCAGGACCTCAAGCCGCTCGCACCGGCCGCGCTGGCGAGGTACCTGCGCTGGCTGGAATGGTCACGCGCGGATCTGCTCTCGCTCGTGAAGGGGATGAGCGAAAAGCGCCTCCGTGCGAAGCCGGCAAAGGGCCGATCGCTGCGCGACATCCTTCTCCACGTCCTCGACGCCGATAAGTCGTACGTGTACGCCCTCGTCGGGCCGCTGAAAACGATGGGGGAGCCGACGAACGCTGCGGATCGGGCCGATCTCGATCTGCGCGTGGGGCTCAAGGAAGCGCGCGCAGCCGCGATCGATCGCCTGAAGACTCTTACGCCCGGCGAACGTGCCAGGGTGCGGAAGGCAGGTCAGTCGACGTACTCCGCATATCGCGTGATCCGCCGGATGCTCGAGCACGAATGGGAGCACCGCCGCGAGATCGCGGCGCGCCTCGGGGGCGCGGCCTAGGCGCGGACCGGCACCCGGCCGATCGCGTTCGCGATGGCGTCAGCGAGGGGCGCCGCCAGCGCCCGCTCGTGATCCGCGCGCGCGTCGTACCCGCAGACCGAGATGCCCCGCACATCCGCGACGGCGAACACCTGGCGCAGCACGAACGCGAAGTCCTTCATCGGCGGACCGCCGACGGCTGCGAACGCGACCGCGGGAAACTCGCGAGGATCGATCACATCGACGTCCACATGCACCCAGACCGACCGTCGTCGCGTCCACGCGACCAGACCGGGCGCATCGGGGTGCTCTTGGTCGAACGCGATCCGGAGCACGCGGGAGCGCTCGAGGTTGGTGATCTCCCCGCTGTCGAGCGACCGCCCGCCGACGAGCGCGACACGATCGTCGGCGATCTTGCG
>Ga0307304_10000171_pt1 | contig 13883 bp, 14 predicted proteins | sample ER_DNA_185_FD_194503 | JGI IMG/M metagenome (GOLD analysis project Ga0307304, IMG submission 194503) | Bulk soil microbial communities from the East River watershed near Crested Butte, Colorado, United States - ER_DNA_185 | ecosystem: Environmental > Terrestrial > Soil > Floodplain | place...
GACGCCGCAGGCGCCCCAGGCGAGCATCTGCCACGGCGTCCACGGCCCCTGGCCGAGGAAGAAGTTCGACGCGAGGGCGGCGACCGCGCCCGTCGCAAAGCCGGCGCGTGCTCCGAGCGCCGCACCTGCGGCGACCGTGACCACCGTCACCGGCTGCACGCCCGGGATCGCCACGAACAGCACACGCCCGGCGGCAGCGACCGCGGCCAGGGTTGCCACAAGCGCGATCTCCTTTGACGCATTGGGGCCTGTCTCGAGCCAGGCCCCGCCCGCGACGAGCAATCCCGTCGCAGCAAGGAGCAGCGGCAGGCCCGCCTGGGCAGGGTCGATCGCCACCCAGGTGGCCGCCGCGAGCGCGGCCGCACACGCCCCGAGGGCGGCGAGCCTAGGCACGCGCGAGCTCCCGGGCTTCGAGGTGGACGACGCGGTCGGCGACGTCGCCCGCGAAGACGAGGTCGTGCGTGACGATCAGCGTTGCGCGATCTGCGGACTCACGCAGGAGAATCTCGACCAGGTCGGTCTTGCGGGGCGGGTCGACGCCCCGGGTCGGCTCGTCGAGGACGAGGACGTCCGGCTCGGCGACGAGCACGCTGGCGAGCGCAAGCCGTTCACGTTCGCCGCTCGAGAGATCCCGCGGGTGGCGCCGCTCGAGACCGGCCAGCCCGACCCGGGCGAGCGCCTCGCGGGCGCGGATCAGATCGCCGCCGACGGCCAGGGACGCCTCGCGCTCCGCGCGCTCGGTGACCAGGTAGCGACCGGGATCCTGTGACAGGTAGCAGACCCTTCCGTGACGCTGGACTTCGCCTGCTTCGGGCTCCAGCAGCCCGGCCACGATCTTCGCGAGCGTCGTCTTGCCGACGCCGTTGCGGCCCGTCAGAGCGACGACCTCGCCCCGCCGGAGCTCGAGCGACGCACCGTCGAGAGCGCGCGCGGAGCCGTACGAGTAGCTGACGTTGTCGGCCCGGACGAGGCTCTCTCCCTCGCCCCCATGCTGGCTGAGGTTCGCGGCTTGCCGCGGCAAGTACGCCGGATCGAGTCGAACCAGGGCCTCGTCGCGGGGCGCGTCGAGCGTGAGTCGTCCGTCCTCGACGAAGAGCACGTGGTCGCAGCGCTCCAGCGGCAGTGTGGGCCGCTGCTCGGAGACGACGACCGCCGAGCCCAGCTCGCACGCCAGGTCGAGAATCGCTTCGGCCCCTTCGGGGTCGAGCTGTGAGGTCGGCTCGTCCAGGAGCACCAGCGAGGGCCCAACGGCAAGGACGGCCGCGAGACAGACACGCTGGAGCTCGCCGGCCGAGAGCGTCTCGGTGCGGCGCTCTGCGAGCCGCGCGATGCCGGCATCGGCAAGCGCGCCGTGGACGCGGGGCCAGATCTCGGCCGGAGGCGCGCCGAGGTTCTCGAGCCCGAACGCGACCTCGTTCTCGACGCGGCCGAAGACGATCTGGTCCTCGGGATCCTGGAACAGGGAGGCGACCTCGTCCGCCAGATCCGCTGGGCTGAAGCGGCGGGTGTCGCGTCCAGCCACCTCGACCCGGCCGTCGAACCGGCCGCCGTGGAAGTGCGGAACGAGCCCGGCCAGCGCGCGCAGGAGCGTCGACTTGCCGGAACCCGAGGGGCCGAGCAGCGCGACGATCTCGCCCGGCTCGACCTGGAGCGAGACGTTGCTGAGCGCGGGCCGCTCCACGCCGGGATACGAGAACGTCAGCCGTTCGACCTGGGCTAGAGCCATACCGCCCCCACGCAGAGGAGGACCGCTGCGACGAGCGCGAGGCGGTCGAGGCGGGTCCACGGCGGCCCTGGCGCCCGGGTGCGCCCTGCCCGTCCGAAGCCGCGTGCCTCCATCGACTCGGCGAGGCTGAGCGCACGCTCCAGCGAGCCGGAGAGGACGGGCGACAGCAGGCGCGCGTGGCCACGGATCCCATCGACGTGCACGCCACGCCCTCGCAGCGCCTCGACGAATCCGGCCGCGTCGCGCTCGAGTGTCGGTACGAGGCGCGTCGCGAGGCCGACCGCCAAAACGGAGCGGCGCGCGAACCCGGCCGCCTGGAGCAGGCGGTCGAGATCGAGGAGCAGCGCGTACGCGGCGAAGGCGAGCCCGACCGCTGCGAGCCGGAGCGCCTGGATCCCGGCCGCAGCCAACTCCTCGCTCGTCACGTCGAGGTAGCCGATCACGGGGATCTTCGGGCCTTCCCAGATCACGTGCGTGCCGACGTGCGAGACGAGCGGGCTCAGCACGAACACCGAGAGGGCCGAGACCAGCGTCCCCGTCAGGTAGATCCAGCGTCTGCCGCGTGGGGCGGTCAGGCAGGCCGCGAACAGCCCGACGGCAATCGCAGCGACGACCAAGCCCCGCTCGGCGATCAATGCGACGGCGGCGAGTGCGGCGAGCAGGGCGGCTGCCGGGACCGGGCTCAAGGCACCTGATAGCGGTAGCGGAAGCGGTCGGGGTGCTTCGCGAGCACCTTTGCGTCGCCTGCGAAGACGAATCGGACCGGCGAGCCGGCATCGCCCGAGTCGCGGAGCGAAGCAGTGAATCTCTCCCTGCCTCTTACTGTGTAAAACACATTCGCGTCCTCGGGAGCCGTGTCCGAGAGAGGCGCGACGGATGTGGCGTGCAACAGGTGACCAATCGCACGGGCGCCTGCAGCCTGGCCCGCCGCGTACCGGACCGCAACGGGGCGCGCGCGGCCCGCGTAGCCGTGCAGGAACGGTTCGGGGAACGCGCCGACGACCACCGGCTCGCGCATCTCCCCGCGCCAGGATCGGAAGTCCCACCACTCGACGTCGCCCGCGTGCAGGCGGTAGTCGGCGGCGCTGCGATCGGCTTCGATGCCGTTCAGGAACCAGAACCAGTCGCGCTGCTTCGAGGCGTCGCCGTCGATGCCCTCGATCGACTGCACGAACCGTCCGCTGTACCTCGTCTTCACGTCCAACTCGCGGTCGAGGGCCTGCATCGCCGTCAGTCCATCCGGCACCGTTCGCACGGCGAGGACGCTCGCTCCACGGTCGCGTGTGACCCACAGCGTCGCGCTCCCCGAGCCCGTGCGCTCGTGCCCGCAGCCGGGCAGCAGGACGAGCGCAAGGGCGGCGAGGAGGGCACGTTTCACCTGAGCGCGTTCGAGCGCACCGCGTTCGGCAACGTCGCGCGAACGAGGCCGCGATGCGTGCCGACGCAACCACGGCCGGCCTTCGTCTTCACGCTCCGCCCGTCGACCAGCAATCGCGCGCCTGCTGCTGGAGTCGAGACGCCCTGGTCCGTCTGAGAGACGACCGTGTAGCAGTTGCGCGCCTTGCGCTTGCGCAGGAGCAACGTCGGCGACCCGCCTTGCTCGGTGAAGGTCGACCAGTACCAGAGCACCGTGTCGCCGTCCTTCAGCGTCGCCTGGTCGGCTCCGACCGGCGGCGAGACGCCGTCGATCTTGTAGCTCCAGCCGCTGGCACCCGCGCCGGGGTAGAGCCCGATCTGGTCGACGAAGGGGCCGAACGAAGTCGACCGCACGTGGTAGTAGAACTCGCCGGCCACGCTCGCCGCATCGAGCGCGGACAGCGCGTTCGTCCCGGTCGTCAGCGTCGGCTCGGCGGAGCCGAAGATCGTCGTCGTCTTGCCCTCGACGCGCACTTTCACGCGCAGGGCGAGTGCCGGAGCGGCCAGCGCGCACGCGAGCAGCGCAACACCGGCCAGAACGATGAGTCGTCGGAACACGAATCCTCCTTCCGCGAGGGGTTCGGGGTTTGCGGCGGCGCGGAAGGTCTTCTGACTCGGGGCTCCCCCTTCCGCCACCTTCCCAGCCTCGCGGCCAGTGGTCTTCGGCGGAAGAGCAACTCCCCTCACAGCGGCGGGACCGTCCCGGATTCGCACCGGGTTCCCTTACCGCGTACCGTTGCGCGACCCTATCACGCCGGCTATCGCGATCGAGGGCAGCGCTCGTTGCGTACGCGAAAGGGCAGAGGTTGACCGGTAGACGCCCACGCCGGCGAAGCCGGCATGGGCTCTATGGTCGGCGTCGCAAGCGACGCCTTGGCGCGTCCCGTTCGATCGTCCCTATCATGGCCCGATGTCAGCCTCGCGGGCGCTCTCGCTCTGGTTGCCCGTGATCGTCTGGGCGGCCGTCATCTTCACGTTCTCGTCGATCCCGAGCCTGGGGACCGGCCTCGGCGACTGGGACACGATCCTGCGCAAGGGCGCGCATATGACCGAGTACGCGATCCTCGGCTTGCTGCTTCTGCGGGCAATCGGCCGGGAACTGCCTGCGCTCGCGGTCGGGATCGGCTACGCGATCACGGACGAGATCCACCAGCACTTCGTCAGCGGTCGCCACGCATCGCCGATCGACGTCCTCATCGACACGATCGGCCTGGCGCTCGGAATCTTCGTCGTCCGCCGTCTCTTCCAGACACGGCCGGTGCCTGGCACCGGACAGGTCTCGTGAGGACGGTCGCGATCGAGCTCGACGTGCTCGGCGACACGCGGCCGCTCTGGAACGATTGGCTCGCCGATGCGGCTCGGCGCTTTCATTCGATCTCGCCGCTGGACCCCGCCACGCTGCCCGAGGACCGCGCAGCTGCGGCGGAGGAGCTCGACACGTGGGCAGAGCACGGAGTAGGCGACTGGCGGGGCGCCCTCGGACGCTTCGCCGAGGACCGCGCGCCGGTCTACCTGCGGCCGGACGCGGAGATCAGCGCCGCGCTGCGAGAGCTCGCGGCCCGCGGCGATCGGCTCGGCGTGTTCACCGACGCGCCGGAGCCACTGGCGCGAATCGCCGTCGCCCAGCTCGGAGCCGACCGCAGGATCGAAGCGCTGGAGACGGGAGGCGGCGCGCTCGAGCGCCTGCTGGCCAAGCTCGGCCAGGACGCCCTCGTCGTCCGTGACCGAACCGCGCTCCCTTTACAATTAACGCGGTGAAAGAGAACGAACTCGGCGATCGCCAGCTCGACGCCCTGCTCGAGCGACTCGACCGGATGAACGCAGAGCTGCACGCCTTGAACCGCAGACTCGATTCCGGCGAGCATCTGGCGCCGATCGTGTACGAGATCCGCGCGCTCAGCGAGTCGCTCCAGGCGCTCGCGTACGCGGCGCTCGGACAGACGGCGCCACAGGTCCGTCGCCGCCGAACGGGCTAGCGCTACCCGGCCTAAGGCGTCGCTTGCGACGCCGCCATCAGGATGCTCGGCTCAGCCGAGCATCCGTCGGAACTGACCGGTCGACGCGCTCGACTCCAACGCTACGGCGCTAACCGGTAGACGTTCCCGCTCTGCACCGAGGCGAGGTACAGCTCACCACGCGCGTCCTCGCCGAACGCCGAGAGGCCGTCGACCGTGAACGGCTCGTTGCGGTACGCGGCGCTACCGCCCGCGAGCGTGCTGTGGATCTGGCTCACGCAGTTGTCGCCGAAGAAGTACCGGCCCTTCGCTGCGGGAACCGCGCTCCCGCGGTAGACGAAACCGCCGATCACCGAGCAGTACGGCCCGTTCGGCAGCACGATGTACGGGAACACGAGATGCCCGGCCGCGTTCGGCGCCTGGTTCGCGGTGTACCGCGACTTCCCCTCGTAGACGCGCCAGCCGTAATTCTCGAGCCCGGGCGTGCCGCGCTTGGTGTAGTCGAGCTCCTCCCAGGAATCCTGGCCGACGTCGCCCATGTACAAATCGCCGGTCTGGCGGTCGAACGAGAAGCGCCAGGGGTTCCGAAGCCCGTAGCCGACGATGAGCGGCTGCGGACGCTTTCGCCCGACGTTGAACTTCAGCAGCTTGCCGAAGGTCGACCTCAGGTTCTGCGCCCGGTTCTCGGGATCGCCGCCGGAGCCGCCGTCGCCCGTTCCCGTGTAGAGATACCCGTCGGGCCCGAACACGAGGTTCCCGCCGTTGTGGTTCGGATACGGATCGTCCTGGAAGAAGATCTGCTGCAGCTTCCTCGGCTTGCGCGAGAGACCGCGCGACTTGTACTCGACGATGCGCGCGTCGCCGTTGCGATCCGTGTAGTCGACGTAGAAGTGCCGGTCCTTCGCGTACTTTGGGCTGAACGCGAGCCCTAGGAGCCCCTGCTCGCCGTTGTCGAGGACGAGCGAGCGGATGTCGAGGAACGGCCGCGCACGGAGGCGGCCGCGCACGATCACGCGGACCCGGCCGACTTTCTCGGCGATGTAGACGTTGTTCGGCTCGGTCCGCGGCGCCGTCACCGCGATCGGCTCGGTGAGGCCGCTCGCAACCCTGACGATGCGCAACTGGCTGCGCTCCGGGCCTCCGCGCGCGCTCAACGCGAGGACGGCCGCGAGCGCGGCGATAGGAACGACGGCAAGGGCGATGCGGCGCATCTGGGCTACTTCTTTAGCAGAACACGCCGGAGCTCGTCCTCTTTGCCCGGCTCGAGGATCGCAAGCACCTGGTCGCCGACCTGGAGCTCCGTCTCGGAGTCCGGAATCTCCGCATGGCCCCCGCGCATGACCGAGATCAGCCGCGCCCCACTCGGGAGCTCGAGGCCGGAGATGCGCTTGCCGGCCGAAGGAGAGCTCTTATCGATCTGCACCTCGACGATCTCGAGGTTCTCCTTGCGCAGCTCGAGCAAGTGGATCAGCTCGTGCTCGGGCACCTCGTGCTCGATGAGGGCCATGATCGTCTGCGTCGCGCTCACCGTCGGCGAGATCCCGAGCAGGTCGAAGTGCGGTTCGTTGCGCGGGTCGTTGACGCGCGCGATCACCTTCGCGACGCCGTAGCTCTCGCGCGCCATCTGGCAGATGACCATGTTGTCCTCGTCGTCTCCGGTGACCGCGACGACGAGGTCCGGCGGTCGCGCGATCCCCGCTCGCTCGAGGACGAAGATCTCGGTGGCGTCGCCGACGATCGCAGCGTGCTCGAACTCCTCCTCGAGATAGGCGAAGCGGTCGCGCCGCTGCTCGATGATCGTCACCTCGTGGCCGATCCGGCGCAGCGTGCGCGCGACGTTTGAGCCCACCTTGCCGCCGCCGGCGACGAGGACGAACATCAAGACGCGGCTGCGGGGGCACGCAACGGCTTGACCGCGCACGACTTCACGGCCTCGGACAACACTTCGATCGCGGTCGAGGTCGGGGACACGGTCCGCAGGCCGAGCGTCGAGTAGAGCTCGGCGCGCGCCGGGTCGAGGATGCGCACGACCGTGCATTCGATCCCGAACCGCTTCTGGGCGACCTGCCCGACGACGATGTTCGTGTTGTCGCCGTTCGTGGCCACGACGACTGCATCTGCCTCCTCGATCCCGGCCTCGCGAAGGACGTTGACGTCCATCCCGTGCCCGACGATGAAGCCGCCCGACCAGTTCTCGCCTAGCCTGGCCAGCGCCTCCTCGTTCTCGTCGATCGCGGTCACGTCCCAACCGCTCTTCGTGAGCTTCTTCGCAACGGCAGAGCCGACCCGGCCGCATCCGACGACGATTGCCTTCATCCTGAGCTCAGATTAACTCACGCTGGGGCTTCCTCCAGAACGCCCTGCGGGTAGGCAATCACCATCACCTCGCACGGGGCTTTCCGGAGGACGTAGTCGACCGTGGGGCTGAAGAAGCGCGACTGGCGGCGCCACCGCGGCGCGGAGCCGACGACGATCAGGTCGACCTCGTGGTCGACGGCCTCGTGGACGATCGCTTCGCCGATCGCACGGCCGCGCTCGATGTGCACCTGGATCGGGATCCCCTCATCCGCCGCGAGGAGCCTCGCCTCGGCGAGCGACGCGTCGGCCTGCTCCTCGGCATCGACCATCTCCGCATCGATCGGCATGTCGAGCGGGACCCGGATCACGTGCAGGACGTGAACCTCGCAGCCCTGCTCCTCGGCGAGCCTGAACGCGGTGCCGAGCACCTCCTCGCCGATGAGGCCGATCTTCATCGGAACGAGGATGCGCTTGTACGTGCCCTCGAGATCTGGGACGAGGTCGCCGATCGCCGGCGTGACGCGGCCGAGGACCCGCTCCCGCGCGGTGATCCGGGAGCCGACGAAGACGAGCGCGCCGAACGCGAGCCAGATCGGCCCGGCGATCCGCGCCGCATCGTGCGTGAGTAAGGCGAAGATCAAGATCACGAACGTGAGCGGCGCGCCGATCAGCGCCGCGATGGGCACCTCGGTGCCGCGGACGCGCACGTTGCCCGGCGCGCGATACGGCCGCTCGAGATCCGGTTCCGTGAAGCGGAGCCGCACAACGGCCACCTGCGCAGCGGTGAACGCGATCAGGACGCCGAAGCTGTACAGGCTCGCGAGGAAGCGCACGGGGTCGTTCGCGGCCTTCGCGATCAGGAGGATCCCGGCCGAGATCGCGGCCGTCGAGATGATCGTCGCCGGCGAGATCAGCGTTCTGCGGTTGAGGCGCCCGAAAGCGCGCGGAAGCATGTCGTACCGGCCGAGCGAGTAAGCGAGGCGTCCCGCGCCCGAGAACGAAGTGGTGATCACGGCGATGAGGATCACGACGCCGGTCAGCCCGATGAACACGCGCATGACGTCGACGACTCCGTCGGGCAGATGCCCCGTAAACGCGTCGGCGACGCCAACGAGCGGGGCGCGCAGCCAGCGGGTGCCGAGCTGGGTCTCCGGATCCGCGGGATATGCAGAGAGTGCGACCAGGGCGATCAGGAACGAAACGACGACCGCGGCGCCGATGCCGACGAAGAGGCTCCGCGGGAGCGTGCGTCCCGGCTCGCGCGTCTCCGCGGCCAGGTTCGCGACCGTCTCCAGCCCCGTGTAGGCGAGCATCGCGACGGGGATCGCGAACCCGATCGCGGACCACGTGGGCGCCGTCCCGAGGTCGGTGCCCTTGCTCAGGTTGTCGACCGAGAAGAGGAGCGGCATGCCGAGCACGATCAGGAGCAGGAGCCCGACGAACGTGATCCCAGCGATGACGATGGCGAGCCGGTACAGGCTCGGCCGACGCACGAACCGAACCGCGGCCATCACGCAGATGACGCCGACCCCGACGAAGAGATCGGTCGGGCTCGTCGTGAGGGCGTCCCAGCCGACCGCGTTGCCGAGGTAGTGCGGCACGAACAGCGCCGCGAGCGCGATCACGATCACGTAGTCGAGGAAGATCGCCCAGCCGGTCAGGAACCCGAGCTGGTCGTTGAACGCGCGCCGGACGAAGGTTGCGGCGCCACCGGTCTCGGGCAGTGCGGCGGTTCCTTCCGCGTACGAGAGCGAGACGAGGACGAACAGCGATCCGACTGCGAGCAGCACCCACGGCGTGAGGCCGAGCGCGTCCAGCGCGACGATGCCGAGCGCGAAGAAGAGCGACGCAGCGATCTCGCCGTAGGCGACCGCGGCCAGCGAGGGCGTCGCGATGACCCGCTGGAGACCGGGGAGTTTCCTAGCCAATTCTGGTTGAAAGGTACAAGCGGAGAACGCCGGCGACGATCAGGAGCGCGCCGAGGAAGAGCCCGAGCCCGCCCCCCACTCCGCCCGCGATCGTGCGCACGATCAGGCCGATGCCGAGCACGATCAGGATCACAGAGAGGACTCGCGCGACCATCGGAAGCGGCTACGCGGCCTGCTTGCCGGCGACGACGGCCACCCGGGTCGGCGCGTTTCGCAGCACGTAGTCCACGGTGCGGCCGAAGATCGGCCCGGCACCCTTCACCTTGGTTCGCGGCGCGCCGAGGATGACGACCTCGGCATCCCGGCGGGCCGCCTCCGCAACGATCGCCGGCCCCGCGCTTCGGGCGCGCTCGAGCCGGCTCGTGATCTGGACGCCCGCGTACGTCTCGAGGAGCGCCTGCGCTTCGTCGAGGATCTGATCGGCCACCTCCTGGCGCTCGGGGAGATCCGCGTCGAGCAGCCGGTCGAGCGGGACCTCGAGGACGTGGAGGATGACGATCCGCGACCTGCGTTCCGAGGCGAGCCGCGCGGCCGCGACGAGCGCCTCCTCGGACTCGGCGGTGCGCAGCACGGGGACGAGGATCGTGCGGTACTCGACCTCGAGCCCGAGCACGATCGCAGGCGCGCGGACGGTCTGGCGCAGCGGCAGCTGAAGGCGCCTGCGATAGAGCACATAGATGACAAAGCCGATTGCAAGCCAGCCGAGCCCGACGAGTCGGGTCGCCTGCTCCTGGACGACGACCACGATCCACGCGACGGCGGTGCCGAAGCCCCCGAGGATCGCGAACAGGGGCCAGTCGATCCCGCCGAGCCTGAGGTTCGGCCGCGCGCGGTAGACGAGCTCCTCGTCAGGCTCCTTGACCCGGAGCGCCACGACCGCCGCGTGGGCGATCGTGAACGAGAGCATCGCGCCGAAGGCGTACATCGTGCCCAGGAAGTTCGTCTGGCCGGGCACGATCACCGCGATCGAGGCGAACCCGGCGAAGACAACGAGCGCGAGCCAGGGCGTTCCGAAGGTCTTGTGCAACCGGCGGAAGACCTCGGGCAGCTGCCGGTAGCTCGCCATCGCATACGTGATCCGCGAGGCGCCGATCACGCCGGCGTTCGTCGCTACAAGCAGGATCGTCGCCGCGAGCACGCCGACGTAGATCTCGAGCCCGTGCTCGAAGGCGCCGTGCAGGTTGAGGTTCTTGACGAGCCCGAGCACCGGGTCGTTCGCGTAGCCGCCCTGCTCCGGCGGGAGGCCGAGGAGCGTCTGGTACTCGCCGTTCACCTTGTGCACCGGAAGCGCCGAGAGCGCGATCAGCGGGAGCGTGAAGTAGATCGCGAAGACGGCGATCGCGACGAGGCGGATCGAGCGCGGGATGTCCCGCGGCGGGTCGCGCGCCTCCTCGGACAGGTTCGAGATCGTTTCGATCCCCGTGTAGGCGATCATCGCGACCGGGATCGCAACGAAGAACGAGCTCCAGGTCGGCGCGACGCCCCAGTGGACGTTGTCGACGAGAATCGTCGGGCTGAAGATGAGGACGAAGCCGATGATCACGAGCAGGAGCTGCGTCGCGAAGTCGACGACCGCGAGGAAGATGTTCAGTCCCGCGGCCTCCTTGATCCCGACGATGTTCAGGCCGACGAGCAGGATGATCACGATCGCGCCGCCGACGATGTCCCAGGGGTTGTCCTTGAGCGGCTCCCAGAAGATCGACAGGTAGTGCGGGACGAAGAACGCCGAGATCGCGATCGTGATCACGTAGTTCAGGAGCTGCGCCCATGCGGCGCCGAAGCTGACGAGCTCGTCGAAGGCGTGGCGCGCGAAGCTCGATGAGCCGCCCGCCTCCGGGTAGCGGACGGTTCCTTCCGTGTAGGTCAGGGCCGTGGCCGCGAAGATCAGGCCGGCGATCACGAAAACGAGCGGGGTCAGGCCGAGCGCGAAGACGGCCGTGACGCCGAGCGCGTAGTAGATGGACGAGCCGACGTTGCCGTACGCGGTCGCGAACAGCGCAGGCGTGCCGAGGACCCGCTCGAGCCGCTGCTCCCTCCTCCTTCGGCTGGGCGGCGCGGCGGGGGCCGCAGGCTCGGGCGCAGCGCTGCTCACGAGCGCAGGCTAAGCCTTCGAGCGGCTGGGCCTCCTAACAAGGGACAGGCACTAACGAGGGACAGGCCCTCGCTAACCGTGGATGGAGACGATCAGCGGGATGAGGAGGATGGCGACGATGTTGGCGATCTTGATCATCGGGTTGATCGCCGGGCCCGCGGTGTCCTTGTACGGGTCGCCGACCGTGTCGCCCGTAACCGCCGCCGCGTGCGCCTCCGAGCCCTTGCCGCCGTAGAGACCGTCCTCGATCAGCTTCTTCGCATTGTCCCACGCGCCACCGCCGGAGGTCATCGCAATCGCAAGGAAGATCCCGGTCACGATCGTCCCGATCAGAAGGCCGCCGAGCAGCTCGGGCTTGATGATCCCCGCGACGAGCGGGAACAGAATCGGGATCGCAGCGGGCAGCAGCATCGCCTTGAGAGCCGAGCCTGTGACGATGTCGATCGAGCGCCCGTACTCGGGGCGAGCGGTGCCCTCCATGATCCCCGGGATCTCCCGGAACTGACGCCGCACCTCCTCGACGACCTGGCCGCCCACGCGCCCCACGGCCTGCATGGCCAGCGACGCGAAGAGGAACGGCATCAGGCCTCCGATGAAGAGGCCCGCGATCACCCACGGATCGTTGAGCGAGAACGTGATCGTCTCAAGCCCGCGATCCCGGAGCCCGCGCGTGTACTCGTCGAACAGGATCAGCGCGGCAAGGCCGGCCGACCCGATCGCGTAGCCCTTCGTGACCGCCTTCGTCGTGTTCCCGACAGCGTCCAGCGGATCCGTGATCGCCCGCACCGACTCGTCGAGGTTCGCCATCTCGGCGATGCCGCCCGCGTTGTCGGTCACCGGGCCATACGCGTCGAGAGCGACGATCAGGCCGGTCATCGAAAGCTGCGCCATGACCGCGACGCCGATCCCGAGCAGCTCCTGCCCCGCGGCGTAGTACGCGCCCACGATCCCGATCGCGATCACGATCACCGGAAGCGCCGTCGCCTGCATGCCCACGGCGAGGCCCTCGATGATGTTCGTCGCGTGGCCTGTGCGTGACGCACTCGAAATCGACTTCACCGGGCCCCAGCGCGTGCCCGTGTAGTACTCGGTGATCGCGACGAGCAGGAAGGTGATGCCGAGGCCGATCAGCGCCGAGCCGTAGAGGGTCCAGACGCTGAACGTGGCGCCGTCGAATGCCGCCGTCACCGGGATGAACCCGATCGCTGAGAGCAGCGTGGCCACGATCACGGACTTGTAGAGCGCGTTCATGATCGAGCCGTCGCGCCCGATCCGGGCGAAGAAGGTTCCGATGATCGACGCGATGATCGAGATCCCGCCGATGCCGAGCGGGTAGAGCCACAGCTCGCTGGCCGGGAACGCGGTCGCAAGCAGCATGACCGCAACCGCCGTGACGGCGTAGGTCTCGAAGAGGTCGGCCGCCATGCCAGCGCAGTCGCCCACGTTGTCGCCCACGTTGTCCGCGATCACGGCCGGGTTGCGCGGATCGTCCTCCGGAATGCCCGCCTCGATCTTCCCGACCAGGTCGGCGCCGACGTCCGCGGCCTTCGTATAGATGCCGCCGCCGAGACGCGCGAACACCGAGATCAGCGAGCCGCCGAACGCGAGGCCGACGAGGTCGTCGATGGCCGAGTCCGGCGAGTTGCCCAGCCAGCCCGTCAGGACCCAGTAGTAGCCCGCGACGCCGAGCAGGCCGAGCCCGACGACGAGCAGGCCCGTGACCGATCCGGCTCGGAACGCGACGTTGAGCGCCGGCTTGAGGCCGTGCCTGGCGGCCTCGGCAGTCCTCACGTTCGAGCGCACGGCGACGTTCATCCCGATGAAGCCGGCCGCCGCGGAGAGGAGTGCCCCGACCAGGAATCCGATCGCGGTACCCCAGCCGAGCTGGTTGTAGAAGCCGATCAGGAGGAACGGCGCGATCGCGACGATGGCGATCGTCTGGTACTGGCGGCGGAGATAGGCGGAGGCGCCCTCCTGGATCGCGGTTGCGATCTCGCGCATCCGCTCGTTGCCCGCGGGCAGCCGGAGAAGCCAGATCGTGAGCCCGATGCCGTACGCGACGGCAAGCAGGCCGCACAGGAGCGCGAACAGCACGGCGTGATCTCGGAAGAAGCTCATTGCAGGCTTTACGTAGAGGGCGCCGAGGACTCCCGGCGCGCGGAGTTTCTAACACACATCAGCGGTGCGCGGGCGGCCAGTTACGAGAAGGAGGGTTAGCGCCGGCCGACGGCGAGCTTGACCGGGAAGTTCCTGCGCTTGATGGTGCCCGGCCTCGGGTTCTGCGAGACGACGCGGCCGACCAGCGATCGCCGGGAGCGAACGCGGCGGATGTTCCCGACCGAGCAGTGCGCCCGCCGGATCTTCGCCTTCGCGGCCGCGAGGCGCAGTCCGAGAACACGCGGGACACGGCAGCGCGTCGGAGGCGGAGGCGGCGGAGGCGGCGCAGGCGGGGGCGGCGGGGGTGGAGG